>Ga0326727_10006026_pt1 | contig 33772 bp, 23 predicted proteins | sample MB2enrmetagenome_FD_207643 | JGI IMG/M metagenome (GOLD analysis project Ga0326727, IMG submission 207643) | Lab enriched peat soil microbial communities from McLean, Ithaca, NY, United States - MB29MY | ecosystem: Environmental > Terrestrial > Soil > Wetlands > Peat | place: USA: New York...
CAGCCTCGCCGCAGTCTCTGCGGTCTTTCCGTTGTTCTCCATGGTTTGGATCACTACGCTGTCTCGCCCCATCAGACCTCACCTTTGGAAGTGCACAATTGCAAACCGGTCGCGCCGGCGCTCCGCTTCGCTATTCGTATGAGTTGCCTTTTTCGAGCCGTAACTGATAAGGCCTGCTTTGTCCTCGCAGATCTCCGCCGCTTTGTCGGGGGGATCGACTACCCGCTCGATCGGAATACCAAGTTGACGGCGAATCCACTCGGAACGGCGTGACCCCAGATCACAGTTGTATTGCTCGTTGGGCGCCTCAATCGAAGCGTATCCGGAAATCGAAACCTTGACGGTCGGATCTGCTGACAGAGTGGCTTGCACCGAAGCCTTTGCGGCGCTCAAATCATCTCCAGCCATTTCGCTGTTGATCACATTCGCGTCGGTGGGAAGGCCATGGAGAGGCTTGTCCTTCAGGAAGAATATCTTCAGATCTCCCGGCAACGGTGCCGGAGGCGGAGGAGGTGGCTTCTTCTGCTGCTCCTCGACCTTCTTCCGCGCTTCCTCCTCCGCTTCCTTTTTTTGTTGCTCCGCCTTTCGTTGTTCTTCGTCGTTTTTCTTGTCCCTTGCTTCCTGCTCCTTCTGTTTCTCTTGCTCGTCGGGGGTTATGGTTGTTTCTACATGCTGGTCGGGCGGTCGTTGGCGCTTACGCTTCACAGCATCGAAGGCAATTTGGATGCCAATTTGACCCTGCGCCGCCCATGCTGCAGAGAATCCGGTATCCGCCGGCCCCTTGCTCCACGCCCCGCCGCCGGCTACCGAGGCAACTCCCTGCACTTTAATCGGGCCGAGCTGCGCGATGTCCTGAGTAAGCTGTGCGCCACCCATCAAGCTTATCTGTTTGCCCGCGACAGTGGGGTCTGCGGACGATGTGCTTGCGTATGTCCCTTGCCCGATCAAAGCAAACTGAGTGCTTCTATCTCCCCACAGTTTTGTGTTGATGAGAACATATGAAGGCTGCACTCCAATCTGATATTGATCACCGCCTGCGGTGGCCTTGCTATTCCACGTAAAGATGTGTCCGTACTGGCCGAGCAGAGCCAACTCGAATCCCGTGTCGTCGCTATGAAACTGCAGGTTTGCCGCAAGTTGTCCACCCAGCAGCCAAGGCGGCGGTTTGGGGATGGTGAAGATACGTTGGTACTGGATGAATGGCTGGCCCTGAATCGTAAGCCACGCTGGGGGATCGTCTTGCTTTTGACCTTGATCGCCGGTCGATTGGGGTTCAGTGTCCGGGGGGCTCTGGCGTTGCACGCCAACTTCGCCTGAAGCCAATTGTCCGCTGCGCGCGGCCTGCTGCTGGCCCACATGGACTAGCTCATGAGCAACTAGCCTCTGTCCCGAGCGTGAATGAGGAGCGTATTGCCCGTTGGCGAAAACGATATCGGAACCGACGGTGTAGGCCAGAGCATTCAAGGCCCGCGCGGACTCGGCGGCGTGGGTATCAGTGTGCACACGAACTCCGCTGAAGTCCGAACCTAAACGCGGTTCGAAGTACGCTCGCGTTGCGGGATCCAAGGGCCGCCCCGGTGAGCGCAGGGCTTGATGCACGATGGGTGGTGCAGTTGCCGGCCCCGGCCCTGACTCTCTGCGATGAAGCTTCTCTTCTTCCTCCTCACAATGAGAGCACTTGCGTTGTATCTTGTGTTCCCCGGAAAAATTGGGCTTGCCTGCAGGTACAGCTGCCGAATCCGGCATGCGCATTACCTGCTCGGCTACGCGGTCGGCTTCCTGCTCGTGACTGTCACCGGGCTGGTTGACGGCAAGTTTGGTTTGCAGAACCGGCCGCGGGCCCGACATCATGCGCAGCGCCGCCTGATTGCCGATCGCGGATTGCAATGAGGCACTATTCCGCTGCAGCCATGCGCCGCGCGTCTGCTCGGCAAGACTCAACCCGCCGGCGGGCGTGACAGGATGTAATTCGCGACGTGGCTGTGGCGTTTTCGCACTGCGCCTAACCCGGCTCTTCTCTTGCGATTCGGTTGTCGGAGTCTGAAGCATCACTTTTCCTCATTGGCCGCCGCAGGAGCATTTCCATTGCTGGCGCACAGTTGCTCCGCCCATAACATTGACCTGCTTCGCTGGACTGTTGGTCGGAGCATCATGTTTTCTCAATTCGGCAGTCAGCATTAGCACCATAAAAGCTTCCGCCTCATGCCTTGATCCAGTCCCCGTGCAGCACGTTTGCATCGAGGTTTTTCAATGCGTCCAGAAGCTGCTGGGCTCTGGCAATTGCGGCCCTGTCAGTAGCCTTGCTGGCGGCAGAGAAACCCGCGATGGCAGTTAGGGCATCTTTGCGATTGAGATGCGCGTAGTCAGGCGGCTGGAAGCTTCCATAGCCTGCCTGAACCGCTGTCCCGTAGTTCTTCCAGAAATTCGAGACCATTCCAGGCCAGAAGCGCAATCGGTACGACTGGTCGGCATGAAGCTGGGCATAATCATGGTCCGCCCCTGTGATCTCGCTGGTGTGCAGGGCTGCCGTCCGCGCGCGTTGATAATACTCGAACAGGAAACCTGCGTGAGAATCCGCATCTGTCTTATCGCCACTTAGATACTGGTTGAACTTTGACTCATCTCCCCGTATCTGGCCCATGAGGGCTGTAGGATCCACTGGATCGTTGGTCTGATAGTTTCCTGCGGCCCAGGTCGCCTGATGCTCAGGGGGTAGCGGCATCTCGGTTGGATTCCTATCGGTGATACGGCTCCACTTCTCAAGCGCATCAGCAGCGCCTGCGCCTGTCGGGCAGGTGGCCCGCGTCCATCCCCAGAAGGTTTGGAGATTGGGAAATGCCTTCAGATAATAATTCTTGATTGTGTCCTTGTCGCCGGCGAGACAGGCCAGCACGAGCAGATGCCGCGTCTGAGCTGCAGCCTTGGGAAAGATTCCCGCCAGCGCAACCAGCGAATCAAACTGAATCCTTCCCTTTGCATCTTCGTTGTAGATCAGGGTTCCGTAGCTGTGGCCCGAGAGGACCACGCGCGACATCCGGTCCACTTTGTCGGCCTCCGTCTTTGCGTAGACAGCGATCACATGGACGAGATCATCGCGGTCTGCTGCACCCTGGGAGCTAATGAGCGCCTTTAACTTGTCGGCATCCGCCGAGGTTGCCAGATTCAGGCTGTCGACAAATGCCTTGATACCGGCGTCGCTTGTCAAGTCAAAGGTGCTGGCGCCAACTTGAGTCTTGCTTTCTTCCTCGGTAACAGTAACTGTTGTCAGTGTCACCGGCCTGCCGGTATAGAGCGCCTTCAGGCGATCTACTTCTGGCTTGAAGTTGTTCATACCGACGTAAAGAATGTTTCCGCCGGGAACAGTCTGTCGATGCAGGTGACGCCCGCCCTCGGCAAGCCTTTGGGAAACGGGGCTATGCCGTGATGGGGCATGGTTGTGCTGTTTAGCCCCGCCTTGCTGCACAACATGGGACAGTTCATGCGCGAGCAAATGCCGGCCGCTCGCCGAAGCCGGCTGGTAGAGGCCTTGGCCAAAGGCGATGTGCGAGCCCACGGTGTAGGCCAGTGCGTCCACCGACTGCGCCGATTGGGCGGCGTGGGAATCAGTGTGTACACGAACTCCGCTGAAGTCTGAACCAAAGCGCGGCTCAAAGAACGCTCGTGCAGCGGGATCAAGCGGCCGACCCGGTGAGCACAAGACTTGATGGACAATAGGCGGCGCCGTCGCCGCACTCTGTCCAGTCTCTCTCCGATGTAGCCTCTCTTCTTCCTCCTCACAATGGGTGCACTTGCGCTGTATCTTGTCTCGCGCAGAAGAATTGGGATTCCCTTCAGGTATAGTCGCGGGATCCGGCATGCGCATCACCTGCTCGGCAACGCGGTCGGCTTCCTGCTCGTATCTATCTCCTGGCTGGTTGACGGTCAGTTTGGTTTGCAGAACCGGCCGCGGAACTGCCGTCATGCGTTGCACGGCCTGGTTGCCCATTGCACTTTGCAACGCAACCATGCCTCCGTTTCGACTTGCGTCTCGCACCTGTGCAGCAAGACCCAGACCACCGATGGGCGTAACAGGATGCACCTCGCGCCGCGGCTCCAGCGTTTCCGCCGTGCGGCTCGCCCGGGTCTTCTTAGTCGATTCGGTTGTCGGCGGCTGAAGCAATGTTCCTCCCGGTGGCGGCTCATCCCAAAAACGATGTCGATGGGCGTTGGCGCCGAGCATCAACCGATATTGGTACGATTCGAATCTCAATCGACCAAGTACCTTTCGATTGCTCTCTTTCCCTTCCCCCTGGACCATTCAGGCAAGTCCGATCGTTCGAGATCTACCCGACGTAGTTGTAGGTGTCCCAGGTTGGCAACGAAGTTGTGGTCCTCGGCGGAAGCATGACCTGTCCCGAGAGCACATTTCCGGCGACTGCGGCGATCGCAAGATTTTCCGGCGCAGTCGGTACACCCCCCGGAATATAGATCTCGAGACATTTGCCTTTGTTAAATTCGCCTTGGTTAACAATGATGTTTCCGGTTACGGTGCAGGCTTCCACCATGAGCGACGCGGTCGCGAAAGTTCCCGTGTTCCGCATTCTATTACTGGTAAGCGTCATAGCTCCGTACATGGATTCCGTGTTCGGGCCCGGACTTCCACCCATTGATTCCGCAATTGCAGCCAGATCGACGACCATCAACGCCCACAGACTCCTTCCGCTGCTGGTAAATGCATCGATAGCGTTGTTGGCAAATTGGACATTGAAATCCAGGTTCAGATTTGGCCCATGGTAGCTGATCGCCTCAGCCATGGACAAAGGGATCCTGGCCATCAGCTGCGCCATGTTGGCAGTAAGCGGCTGTTGCGTTTGCAGTCTCAAGGTTGTGGCTTGAATGTCAATTGGCTGCGTCGACGCAGGATCGACTGGCGCCGCCGCTGCGACCCGCGCTCGCGCAGAAAGGCGCTTCGCCTGAACAGCGGGAGGCGCCACTACCGCTGCCTTAACAGCAGGTGACGGAGTTTTGGCGAAAGCCTGCGGAAGCAGAGAAATCTGCTTGATCGATGTAAAGATGCCCCTGTTCAGTTTTGTCGAAAATCCGCCTGCCGCCGTACCCGGCGTTGATCCTGACACGTTACTCGGAGGCGCGGGCTTGACGACGGGCTCCGACGACAGAACGATCTTCCTCATTGGCACATATGAGGCGGGACGCGGATAAGCCGCCGCGATGGTCGTCGCACGCTGCATGGTGGCATTGTTCAATGCCTGAACCCTGATGTCGTTTGCAGCGTATTCCGTTGTGCCCGCAAGCGAGGCCACCAATGGAAGCATTGTGAAGCCAGTGATGCTTGAGGTCACTACATTATTCTCAAAATTGGCTCGGCCCAACGCAGTCGCGATCAAAACGGGGAATGCGAGATTGGCGAAGCTGTTGCCCGAGAAGACGATGTTATCGAGCGAAGACGGAATGATAGTTGCGCCTGAGAAGCCACCTTGATTGGTTCCCTGAGGAGCCGATGTCACCTGCAAGCTGTCAACCTGGATGTAACCCGCGGTCAACGCATACGAAAGCAGGTTGTCCGTGACTCCGGTCAGGGAAGTCAGGGTCGGGGGACCGGCAAACACATTGTCCTTAATTGTTATGTCAGTGCAATCCGCGCCCGCAAATATCGCCGCGCTGAATAGGATTTCGTGAATCTGCATCGCCGGATAATTGAACGTGCAGCCATTGACTGTCAGACCGCTGCATCCCGATACCATCAGGCCGACGGAGCCAACCAGGCTGAGCAGCAGGCCCTCGCCAATCCCTTCCAGTGTGTTGACGTTCAACCCTCCGAGTTCGCTGCCGCTTTGAAAGAACGTGATCATCGGCATGGTGAAAGTCAGTCCGCGCAGCGTGACGTTGTTGGCTCCGTTGAGTTGGAACATCCCGGTCACGAACTGCGAGAGCGATTGTGATTGCGCGACGATCGATGCGCCATTGCAGGCCTCGATCGTGATGTTCGACTGCTCCGGCCCGAACGTAACCGGCTGGCTGAGAGGATAGATTCCCGGCTGCAGGCAGATTTTCACGGGATAGCCGAAGAGTGACGCCTGCGCAGGGGTGGCGTTGGCGCCGGTGGTGGGGTCGGGCTCGGTACCACCGCTGAGCTGCGTGATGCCTGCCGAAGGAAACGAGGGCTGGGCATTGGTCGGCGGGCTGGCAACGATCTCGTAGCCCATGCTGTTTTGGATAGTTGAAAACAGCGTGGCCATGGTCACGCCCTGCATGGTTTTTTGCCAGGCAACGGTCAGATCGAAGGTCGCAGGCTGCACCGATTGGTCGAGATTGAAGATAGTGGCCTGGGTCAGATTTCCGTCTGTGCCCGGGTTTCTCGCCTGCATCGTGAACACCAGGTTTTGCGAGGTGCCGTCCATCACGTTTGCCGTTGCGGTTGCATTCGCCTGTCCCCCGCTGAAGGAGACCGATTGATTGTTTCCGGGAAGGAGCTGCGGGTTGACCGAGCCCGTCAGAATGTGCGCCAGGCCGTCGTTCGGCCCGCCTTCCTCATCGCCAATCACGCCCTCGATTCCGGTATCATCAGAGGCCACGGTCAGGCCGGTATAGGTGTCAATCTCCGTGACGATCAGGTCGAATGCCGGCGGCGATGCGTCCAATTGGAGATTTGCGATCTGTACTGTGATGTTGTTTCCCGGCGCTCCCGGATTGGCGGCATAAACCACCATTGTGGGCCGTGACGCCTCGTCGACAAAGCTCTGCAGAGTCTTGCCTCCCGCAAGGTCCTGCGGGCTCACCGAGATCTGGCAGCAGCCCGGCTGGCTCTTCGACTGGCAAACCAGGCTGCAGAACTGGTTGCGGCAGTCGGAGGCCAGCGTTCCCTGCCCTTCATTCCATGCGATGACGCCCAGCGGGCAGGCCCACAGCCGCGGACCTTCAGGAGGCTGCGCGAACTGCTGATACCGTTCTGGATACACACGCTGCGGAGTCGCGGGGCGCACCGCAAACTGCCAGTAGTCGCCCACATGAAATGTCTGGCCGGTCTCGAGCGTGACCAGCACACCGGTATCGCCGAGAGCCATTGGTGTACCTGCCGTGAACACTACCTCGTTTTGCCACACGCGCAGGAAAAGCGGGGATGGAGGCGAAAGAGTCGATTCCAGATACTCTTGAGGCAGAGAAACTCCACTGGGCAAGGTGATCGACTGCGTGTCTTGATCGTAGCTCTGGTTGAGCGTTACCGGAAAACCGCTGAGCGCCGCGACGTATCCTCCATTGGCAAGTTCGGCGGCGGTGCGAAGAACCTCCACAGTCTGCCCCGATACCGGCTGATGGTTGGTATCCACCGGCGCCGATTCGAGCTTCAGCGTCACCGGATCGGTATTCGTAACGTTGATGCGGTAGAGAAATGATGCATTATCGAATCCCCACAGAAACGTCGGGTTTCCCGTAATCGGGTCGAGCCCCGCAATCTGAACGCGAATGAGCTGATTGTCCGGATCGAGATAGCCTCCCTGCGCCTCGGGTTGGCAGGGCGTCGACTGTCCCTGGTTAGAGAAGCTGACTAACAGTGTGCCCTGCGACTGGAGCTGCATCGTCGAGGAATTGAAGTAAAGTCCCTGCGATGCCCACTGCGCCTCCGCGGCGTTCAGCCCGGTCGCGCAATCGGTGCCTTCGCAACCCACACGCACAATGTGCTGCAGCAGGCGAGTGCGTGCTGCGGTGTCCGGTCCGCCCAGGGCTACGTCGGCCAGGTCCGGATCCTCCACCGCGCTCACTTCCTGCTCGCGCAGATAAAGATAGACGAACTCGTCGGTCTCGCCTTGCGTGCCAATACCCGTGCTTCCGCCGGTATAGACAGGGGCGGGTGAAGTGGAAGGCACCCAGTCCACTGCGTCGTCGCTCAAATCTTGCGGATCGGGCGGATCGTTGTAATTCAGCCAGTCGGACTGGCTGCTGTAATCGATGTTCTGGGGAAGGCAGGCTCGAATGCCGCCCACATACATCGTGCCGCTGCCAACCGAGAAATCATAGGGCGATGAGGGAGCGGGCAGGATAATCTGGTAGCCATTGTCGGGAGTTCCGCATGTTCCCACAATATCCAGCGTTTCGAGACGCTGCTCTTCGCTGGCGATCTCTTCTGCCTCGTTCCAGTCCGCCTCCAGCGTCACGCGCCCCTGCTGCATCACCACAGACCGGTACTGCTGCCGCGGATCGTAGGTAACTCGAGCTTTATCGCTTCCCATAATTCCTCCTTGCAACCTGTGTCCCGCAGCGTCTCGAATTCCGGCGCCGAGTCATTCCTGAAGCTCCTTAAGTCACATGAATCAGAACGGGATTCAATCCCAGCGGCATGTACTCCTGGTACTTGATCAGGAGGCTCCGCTCCTTGATAGGGTTCTGCTGCGACGCAAAGGCGCCCATCTCCGAACCGTCCGTCGCTCCCTGGGAAATAGTGGCGCCCTGCGCTCCGCCGATGATGGCGTTGTCCACGTTTTCGAGCAGTTGTCCGTATCCCGGTTGACCGTAATCCCGCGACGTGAAGAGCGGCGATCCCGCCGGAATCTGCACACTCTCGTACTGCCGCGGAATCACGCTTCCGCTCGACCATGCGCTGAAGCGCACGCATCCGTTCTGTGTGTTATCCACCACAAACACGTCGTCCAGCATGCATTCGCTTGCCTGCAACTCGTGCACATAAGCCTGGCCCATCACGGTGCACCGGCTCAGGCTGGTCGTACCTGTAATGAATGACAAGGCAAGATCCGGCAGATCGGGCCCGAACGTCTGTGCCTGTGCGCCAGGCTCGATGGCCGGTATCGCCTGAATAATGCTGTTGGTCGCAGTCAGAGTCTCCACTTCGCCGCCTGCCCGCGTGCGAATCGGCCCGAGAATGCAACGGTCGATATTCAGTTCGGCAATCTCGCCCTCGATCCAGAGCCGCGTTGGGGTCAGATCTCTCCCGTCAATGGACTGCGCAAAAAGCGCCGCTGGCGATTGCACCTCATTTATGTTTTCTCCCTTGACATTCGCGGATGTGCCGGGATCGAAGCTGCAGCAGGTAAGTGTCACGGATTCGAAGTTACCGCTCATCACCACATCGCACCCGCTTACCAGCAGTCCCTCCAGCACCAGGCTGCCGCCTGCCGAGCCGTTGAAAACCCACTCTATTGGTCCACCCTGCTGTGGGGGACCGAGGCGGATTACCGGCCGGGTCTGATTCTCTGCGGTCACCGTGAGCTGCTCGATATTCGAGGCATTCAACACGGCGGTGTAAGTAAGCGAGTCGTTGATGCTCACTGTACCAACGGGAGGAATCGATCCAAGCGCCGCAATGCTGTTGCCGCCTCCGAGGACATTCGAGACCGGCGAAGGCGTTGGGTTGGGAGTCTGCCCAAGCACTCGCCGGTCATACGGACCTGCTCCCATGGGCGCCGAGAATCCGTACCGATACGCGACGGTGATCGGGCCGTCCTGCGGCTCGAGTACTGCGAATACTCCGGTCTCGGGAAAGACCATAATCTCTGGCGAAGTGTTCGGCGGAATTGGGAAAGTCGTAACGTCTGAGCCGTTCACCAACTCGTAAAAGCTGCCGGGGTGTGTAAAGATACCCAGCGAATTCTGGAGCAGCGTGATTCCGTCGGGATCGATGGCCGCGTAAAGCTGGATCGTTCCAGGATTGGCAAGCGCAGCCGTCAGGAGTGGCGTGCTGATGGGCGTCGGGAGCTGCCACTCCTGGGGCGAAACCCACGCGTCGTAGGGCGGGCGCGAGGAAGCGGCAAATAGCGGAATCTGCCGGCCGGTAGGATCGAACGTGCAGCAGCTTCCGTTCTCGACCGGTGTCGTCTGATTTACGCCAAAACTGATGAGCCGCCACAGAAATACCCCCAGCTTGGGGATGTTGTACCAGCCGGAGCGGCCTGCGCCGGCACGAAAGTCGGCTGTGTGGAAGTATTCGTCAAACGCTGACGGTGGACGTGGAGAAACCGCGATGCTTTGCGGCCCCTGCGCCTGCGATGCGCCGTACGCATTACGCAGATCGGCCCATCCGCCAATCATGCTTTGCGTCCACTTGCCTGTCAGGCCTTGCGCAAGTTCAAGCATCAGGTTGTCGGCGGGGGTGTCGCTGCGCACAGCAATCGCCGGATCTAAATTGTGCCGCGTCCGGCTCAACCGGCGGAAGAATTCGACTACCCGCGCCTCCCACCCGGTAATGTCCGCAGCGATCTCTTCAAGGATCGCCACTGTTCCCTTGCGGCGACGATAGTAAATCGTGTTGTAGACGTCGAGCCTCTGGCCGCGCGCATCCAGGCTGGAAACAAGATTTGTCGCCAGAAGGTTGCCGATGTAGGAGATGACCCAGTCGTCGCAGCTCTCGATCGACTGGTCTTCCCACAGGCGATCAATGCTTCGCCGCAGCGTGGCTGCTTGCGCGCCAATGCGGTTCACGAGTTCACGCAGCGGACCGTTGGCGTTATAGACATCGGTATCCAGCGTTCGATAGATCGCAGGAATCAGATTCCAGAGCTTGTCGGCGTAATAGATTTCATAGTGGTCGAGGTCAGCCATTTGCGCTCACCTCCGGATTGATGGTTAGAGTCTGGCTCATCAACTGGAGGAATCCGCCTTCGCCGGGGTTGAGCTGGAAATCCGAGCCGGAAACCGGAATTCCGGTCACCCGGAGATCGTGCACTGCGACCGCGCCGGCGACGCTCAGGCAGGCGTTGTAAATCTGGCTCGAGTAGATCGTCTGTCCGATGCGGATCACCTTCGTGCCCAGCAACCCTGAATTCGGATCGATCAGTGCCGCCGTCGCTGCCGTTACCACATTTGTGGCCACGTAGGTGGGATCGATGACCAGGGTGAGCGTGATATTGATTGGGACTCCCGTCGCCGCGATCACGCGCAACGGCCGGTTCGGATCGCACGCACCGGCAAGAGCGTTGTCGGCAGCAGAAACTGCGTTCGCATCGTCGCCCACATAGACCTTCGTCATCATTCGCTGTTGTGTCGGGTCCCAGCTGAAGTAAGCGCGGGCGCGCGCCACGCCCGGCGCCTGCGCTGCGATCGTCTCGTAATCGCTTGCCGAGATGGCTCGTCCGAATGTCAGCACCGACTGCGGCGCGTAGGTCTTGATTTGTTGCGGCGGATCGGGATCGGCTCCGCCTCCAACCTGAACCGGGTTGAGAATCGAGTTGAGACCTGGCCATGACTGCAGGATTACCGTCAACGATCCCATATCGGGTGCATCCGCGCCGCTGCCGTAGCGATAGTTCGCCACCACGTTATTCACGCCGGAGGGTAGCCTCGCGCCGTTCACTCCATCGCCGAACTGAACATGTGTGTTATTCTGCGTGTCTTCGCTGGTGACAAACACCTGCGCGGTGGGAGATTGCCCGTAAAAACTGGGTACCTCCTGCCACTCGACGCCATTCACCCAGACGTTAAGAGTACTTGAGTAGTCCGAACCCGACGTCGAATCCTGGTTCTGAAGATAGGTCAGCGGGGACTTCTGAAGCACGAACTCCTGCCCGGCAACAATGGTCGCGTCGCCGCTGCCAAGAATCTCGCCGGTAACAGTCTGTCCTCGCGTTACAGCCAGAAGGTTAAAAAGCACATTCAGTGGAGGTGTCAGGTTCGCCGTTGAGTCGCTGAAACTTGAGAGTGACAGACTCGCCAGCGGTTCAGAAGTGTAACTTGCCTCTGCTTCCACTCCGTAGCCGTTCGCATCGCTGATTAGCACGTCCTGCCCGTTCATCGACTGCATCGCAGCGGGGAGCGGTCCGTTCAGTGCAACCGTCGCCATGGTAGGAGCTGTGCTGAAATTCACCGCCGGCGTGCTGATGATCGTCCCCACGCTCTTCCACGCGTAATACACAAGTGCCGTGGCGCGCTCGGCCTGTGAATCGCTGATCGAGCTGAGTGCGGGCGTGAATAGAAGGCTTGTGTGCGGAATCGGAATCGCGATTTCAGCCGGCGAGGCCGACGGCGGCTGCGCGGGATTCGATGCATTGGCATTGGCATACCAGATCGCCTCGGTGTATTGCGTCACTGACGTCAGTTGATACGGCTGAGCCGGGATATCGGGAAGCGAAAAAAGGATCGGATCTCCAACCTGGATATTGCGCGTGATCGATTCCAGATCGACTTGAGTTCCCCGGATAACCTGGTCCGCCGAATACTGCCACACGTGTGCCGACTGCGCGCTGCGCAGAAGGATGTAGCCGTTCGCCATTGCGCCTGCGGGAATATTTGCGGGCGCCGCAGTGAAGGCGATGCGCGTGTTGGTTTGTCCTTGCGGATTCTTTTCTGGAGATACGCTCGCTACCGTCACCGTCGCCCAGTTGTTGTCTGTTCCAGACCATCCCCTTTCCATCAGCAGCAGTTGATCGCCGACATTTACTGAGCCAACCACTCCCTGAATCAGGACGCTCGCGCCGTCTGCTCCAATAAGATTTCCCGTTGGAGGCGCCGTCACCGGAACAACGGCTGGAGCTTGCACCTCGGTTGCCGAAGTCAGTTCGAAGATCTGCGGCTGCTCGCCCGGGCCCGGCTTGCTCTGGATCTGAAAGCCCTGCGGCAGTGTGATCGTCTTGTTCCCCGTCATCACCGCGGCCAAGGTTCCGGTTGCCCCGATGCCCGGGCGCGGCCGGTACCCCAGAATGCGAATCAGCCCCTGTACGCTTTGCGGCAGCATGGCAGTCAGCAGGTAACTCTCGTTGGCGATGCGCTCGTTATAGAAGGTGAGAATGTCGCCGAGATATGCCCACCACTCGATCATCTGCACTGCCAGGTCGCCTGTTGCGCCCGGCCGCCAGTTGGTCAGTTCCACTTCTCCGGGGCGCGCAAGCAGCAGCGCGTAGCGCATTGTCAGAAAGTCGGCAACGCGATAGGAGATCGATGTTCTGCCCGAAGGATTGGTGATCGTCGCCGGGTAGACGAAGGTCTGGCACGGGCAGTTGCCCTGCGCACTCGCCTGCGTTTGCGCTGCGCACGAACAGCTACTTGATAAGCCGCTCATTTGCCTCCTTCCACAATCACCTGAAGCGTCCCTCGTTCCGGATAGTTCGGGTCGTTGTCCACGCGGAGAATTTGGTTGACGCCAAACACGAGCGGATCGGGCAGGTCCGCCCAGTCCGGCGTCACGCCGCGCTCGCGATACTGAATTGACAACACGCCGGCCACTCCATAGGCCCCCTGGATAGCTGCTTCGAGAGCGCTGCGCTCCAGCGGAGCACCAAACGTGAAGTTGTCGAAGTAGAAGAAACCCTTGCTTCCGTCGGGGTTCACCGCATCGCTCAGGGCCAGCAGCACTGCCGATTCCACATCACCCTGGAATGCGCTTGAACACGCGCAGACAGTCACAATCAGGTCGATCGAAACATAATCCGGAGCCGGTGCATAGGACTCGTAGCCGGCCATTCGGTAACGGTTGAGCAGATTGATAAGCTGGACCTGCTCATCTACGGTGACGTCGTCTGTCCCTTCGGGGTCAGCCGTGGTGAACACCGTCAGCCAGCTTCCGGTCCAGCGAAACTCGGCTCCCGCACGCAGAACCCAGGGCAACGTCTCGGCTGCAGCCTCGTAATCCCCAGGCGTCACAGCGCGGTACTGCACCGCGTGAAAGGCCTGCGGCGCGCGCCGCGCGATCTGTTCATTCGTCTCCTCATCCTGGCCGCCCGTCGCGGCAAACGGATTAGTGACCGTAGTGACCAATCCCGAACCCGGAGAAGCGCCCGCCCCGGTCGGAACCACGTTCGTGATCGTGTCAGCGCTCACGTTGCCCACGCTGCCGCCTCCCACGCGGTACGTGACCGTGAAGACCGACCCCGGCTGCGGAATTCCTCCGAATACATCGTCTCCAAAACGGATCGTGGCCCCATCATCGTTCAGGTAATCGTAGGAAACCGAACCGTCGGAGTTTCGGGTGATTCGCGTGTAGTTCATCGGGTCGATTGTGTACGACTCTTCAAACTCCTGGGCCTGCATCAGCGTGTTGCGCCACATCCAATTCGCCGGGGGTAGCGCCTGTTCCTGGGGCTGTTGCACAAGAATGATCTCCGGGAACGGAGCCGGCTCCGGATCGTTTTGCATCAGCCAAACCAGCGGCGTGTTTGCGAGCGAGTACAGGTACTGCTGCGACGCGTTGGGACCGGTGCGCTGGATGGCGAGCGGCATCTGCGCTCCCGGTGGTGCCTGGTCGATGGCAAACGATTCCACGTAGCGGCGTCCCTGCGTTGCCGGCACGAGGTTTCCGGCCAGCACGGTTCGCGTCAGGTCGTGATTCGATGCGATGGGGTTCTCGAATACAAGCTGCGTGACTGCGGTATTAAATAGCGGATCGGTCTGCTCCATGACATTCTCGAGCACAACAATCTCGCGTATCGGCGGGTCGACAGGATTCAGTGCCGCGGTGTCGATCAGCAGCTGCTGGCCTGCGTAGAATCCGAAGCCCTGGCCTTGCACCCACATCTCGGTCGCCCCGATTTCCAGGCATCTTTGGCTGTCGTCCCACCAGTACGGGAGAATTTTCGGCGTCCCATTCAGGCAACGATTCCAGCTCGGGCTCACCGGATAGGTCGTGGTGTTCAACAAAAGTGTCGTGGGATCGATGAGACCTGTGCCGGTTTCGAACTCAATTGCCGATCCGTCAGGCCCCGAAGCGCTCACCAGCAACCCGGAAGGAATCGGGCCTCCGGTCACATCAAACTGCAGAAGCACAGCGGAGGCTGTTGCCGGCTGCGGTTCGTAGTCTACCAGCCGCGCCAGCCGCACCAGCGATCGCCGCTGGGTCGCCGTGTCGATTGAAGCCTCCGCCGCGACGCGGTCCTGGGTATAGCTAAGATCGTCGGCAAGGCTGCATAACGCCTCCATGAACATCACGCCGAAATCAGCTTCCGATCGCTCTTGCCATGCGGGATACTGCAGTGCGGAAAAGTCCGATAGTGCCTTGCGAAAGCTGAGGAAGTCCTTGGCGAGATAAGTAATTGGCGGCGGCGTGCCGACCAATGGCGGGCATGGCGGAATTGGCGGTGCGCAGTCGAGATCCGATGAACACAACGCCTTGAAGGTGAACTGGGCCTGGCTGTAGTAGGGGTCGAGAGCAGGGCTTGCGATGCTCATGGTATAGAACGAAAAGTCGCCCGGCGCCGGCACCTCAAGCGTGAGCAAAGGCCGGCTCTCGGCATCGAGCGACCAGTTCGACGCGCCGATCGGATCCACTGTTACCGTGGGAATCGTCTCACCACCGGTGATCGAGGGCACCCTCGTCAGCGTTCCTTCGAGAGCCACCGCGTTGAGAAAATGAACGCGAAGCGTGGTCTGGGCAGAGCTGGCGATCTCGACGAAATCGATGCCATTGAGCGTCGTGTTGTTTGGGTCGAGCAGTTTGCTCAACCGATCTTTCGGTTCCATATCAACTCACGAGAATAGTGACTTGCTGGTTGGATTGCGTTTCAATCAACACATAGCTGATCTCGATCGACATCTGGTTTTCCATACCTGTTGAAGGGGTGGCAACGGTCACTTGCTGAACGGTAATCTGATCTCCCAGCCACTGGTCGAGCGCCTGCTGCACCAAGATCTGCGTGGTCGCATTCAGTGCGTCGGAGTTGGGCGCGAAGATCAACTGACGCAGGCCGCAGCCGAACTGCGGCAGATCGGCGCGCTCCCCCGGGGACGTAAGCAGAACCTGGCGAATCATCTGGTCAACGTGGGGCGGATAGCTGGCCTGCGCAGCCTGGCCCGAAGCCGGATCGATTCGAAACGGATATGCATAGTCGTTGCGGTTCACTTGATCTCCTACTTGCCTACATTCCCGAAACGCTCGGTTGCGTCATCATGATCAGCACCGCGCCCTGCACAGCCGCGTCGGCCGCGATGCACAGCCCCACGCTCTCTTCGCTGAGCGTGAAGCTCCCGTTCACTTGGCTGGCGCTGTCCGGCTGCACCCATTGCACCTGGACACAAGGATGTGGAACGATGCCGACGACGAATGGGCAGCCCGCGACAAGGTAAGTGTCAGTTGCTAGGATGCAGGGATCGCCCGCCGCCATCACCTGCGTATTCGAAGTGATCACGCTTACCATGCCGCCATGCGGGCACATCATCATGCTTGACGCATTGAGCAAATTCGCCATCGTGTTTCCTCATCGTTACTGCATCGTCTTTCTCCGATCGACCTCAGCCGGCTGTCACTTCCAATGCCCCGTCGTTCACGTTCACTTCCGATTCGCTGACTTGGATCGTGCTGCCCCCGCGCGTCAGCGTGATACCCGATGAATCCAGCGTTAATGTGTTCTGATTCGAGTCGGAGATGGTAATGGTCCCTTGATCGTCGTCCAGCAGAATCTTGTGTGGCGAAGTGGTTACAATCGCCTTCACCGTTGGAGTGGCGTCGGTGGGTTGCTCGCCGCTGCGCCAGTAGCAACCCACCCAGATCGGGTACGAGACATCACCGCCTTCGAACTCGATCCACACTCCCGAACCCTGCTCGGGAAGAAATGCGATGCCCACGTTGCTTCCGGCATATGGAACGCAAGGCATCGCCCATCCCGTTGGCTGCGTTCCCAACACCGCGGGCACCGTCGCCTTGATGCGCAGCGTCGAGGCGTCAACATCTGTAACGGTGCCCCGGTACTTGCCGTAGAACCGGTTGCGCACCCGCTCCAGTATCTCGAGCAAGGTTTGGTCGTTGAGAGCCGGCATCACAGGCCCCCAATCGGACCGCTGCTGCCCGAAGGCGGCGTGCCCACAGCATTTCGCACCAGCACGAACTTCATCCTGTGTGCCTGTTTGTCGATCGTATGGCGAACGCTCCACACGAAATACTTGCCTGAGTTCAGCGCGCCTGCGCCGTCGATCTGTACAACGGTTCCGGCGCGGAGAACTGCATTCAGCCGGGCGACGTCAGCTTCACCTTCGCAGCGCACAAACCATCCAGCATCGCGCAGCAGCGATAACGCGCGCAAGCTTAGCTCCTGTGCATCGTCAACCGTCGTGGTCAGCAAAACCTGCATGTTCTTCCCGGAGAATTGTGAAAGCGACATATCGCTCAGCGGGTCCAGCCCGGATTCGGTCTCATCTACGTTCACTCCGTCCGGGTCGCTGTCGGTAAACAGCGCCTGCCACGCCTGCACCTCCGTCGGCCGCGTCACATCCCAATCGAGATTGAGCGAGTCCACAGTCCAGGCATCAGGATCGTTGAGCTCGAGCGTAACTACCGGGTGCCCATCCACGTTCGGTTTCGCGAAGTATCCAGTCCGTTCTCCCGGCGTACCGGTGCAACTGACGCGGCACAGTTTGCCGTTGCGCCGGGCAAGATTGCGCAGAAACTGTATATCGCTTGCGCGCTGCATCAATGTGTGCCCGTCTTCGGTGTGCGAGGGGGAATCGTCCTCAGAGTTATCGCTGGCGGGAGTAATGCCGTAATTCCCGAAGATCGAGCTCGCAACATCGGCATCAGTAACGTCGACCCATTCCTTCACCTTTTCTTCAAGGTTCATTAGCCAGGAGGCGTCCTGCCCCCACACCGTCAGGGTCGACCCCGTGGTTCCCTTCTGCAGATGCAGCTTGTTGGCCAGCACATAGCCGTCAAAGATGCACTGATCCGACTGCCCCGCGGGTGTCGCCACGACCGCCAGGTTGACGAAGGGCTGAAAACGCGGGTCGTTCACAAACGTGAGGTCGCCCGCGCCATCGCTGTCGACGGGAAGCGTCAACTGGATTGCGCCCGGCAGGTCGACGTTCTCCTCCACATCGAGCGGCCCCATCACTGCGATGAGCTCGTCGTCGGCCGGTTCGCCGTTGATCAGAAACTGGTAAGTGCTCGAAGCCATCTTGTCACGACGAACTGGCCGGAATTCCGACCGCGGGTTGAACCGCCAGCGCATCGGGCACTGGCGTGTTGTTGGCATTGCAAAGCTGCCAGAATGCAGTCGCATCCGACAGGAAGTAGTAGGCGATCTGATCGAGACGCTGGCTGTTCTGCCGCGGATAGCTGCCCAACAACGGACCTTGTACAGGTGGCGGCAAGGTTGTCACCGTAACGGTAGCGCCACCCGGTACGGTCACCTGATATTGCGTCATATTCGCGTACCTTGAACCTGGAAAGAACATCCTTCCCTCCTCAAATTCACCCGGCCGCACCGGCTCATCCAAACGGCACCAGGCCCATAATCGACGATGCCGCGTAGGACAGATTGGCCAGCGCCATCGCCTGCCGGAAGGCCTGCGAATAATCGTAAGCCGCCACAGCCACCTTCTTCAGCGAGTCCTTCAGCGCTGTCACCTCTTCCGGGGTAAGCACCTGTATCTCCACCGTCGCCTCGGCATGAATGGGGTTCAGCAGTAATGCGTCATACAGTTTCTCTGTGATAGTCAAATTCGTCACCCGCACCGGAAGGATCCGCATTGGTCCCCACACAAACAACACCGTTGGCATCAGGTACTGCGGTACTGTCGGTTTGGTCTTCGAAGACGATCCCGTAAGCGCAGAGCTTAACGCCGAGGAGACTTTACCCAGTAATTGGGTCGAGGTAAACGATCCACTCGGATAGAGCAGCATCTCCAGCGCCGAAATCCGTGAGTAGAGGCCGGTCCCCTCGGCCAGATCGGTAAGCACGGCATTGCCGTCGGCGATAGTGTCGTTCGAATCCATCATCAGCGTGAAAGAAAAACTCTCGCCGGGCAGCCCTTCTACTGCCAGCGGATTCGGTTTGATACGGGAATCGGGCGTCACCTCAGGCGAGGCTGGCTTCCAAGTGTGGGTCATGGTTTCAGGGTTGTACTGAAATATGATCACGTTGGGCAGCGGCAAAAGAAACGTGGGCATAAACTGCACGAACGCGCCTTTGAGATAAAGTCCCGACATCGATTCGCTTTCCTTTCCCTCGCCTGGCCGCGCTGCAGCAGCGCCGCCGGGTTCCTTACATCGTTCTCTTCAACTGCCGAATCAGGTCGGCGACGATCTGATCCGCCAGAGTTATCACGCTGACGCCCGGAACCATAGTCGCGTTCGCTTGCATTGCATCGCGCTGCACAGCGTCATCAGGCGCCGGCGCTGCCGCCAGTCCCTCGGCAACACGCATGGCCAGCAGCCGCCCCTGATCCTCCGACAATCCGGAGAGCTTGAGGGCCAACCGATCGATCTCAATCCGCGGCATTAGAGTTCAACGCTCCCACTCTCCGGGCCTCACGGCCACGGCTTGTTTGTTCATTTCTCTGCGAGCTGCATGCAGAACATGGCTCATGCCAATGCGCTGACCCCCGGCGCGCGCCAGAAACGCCGCTCCAAGAGCCGCCGACGTGATCGCCGCTCCCGTCATCACCAACTTGTTCGCCAGCAGTTCCCAGTCGATGTCTTCCAGAATTTCCTCGCCGGCAGGCGAGCGCGCCGTCAACGCACGGCGCCATAACATGTGCCTCTCCACCGGCCCGGGCGGCTGAAACTCCACCACAAAACGAATGCGCCGCAAGAACGCCTTGTCCAGATCGCCTTTGCGATTGGTAGCGAGAACCGCTACGCCATCGAACTGTTCCATGCGCTGCAACAAGTAATCGATCTCGATGTTGGCAAACCTGTCGTGTGCGTCCTTTACCTGTGTGCGCTGGCCAAAGAGCGCATCGGCTTCGTCGAAGAACAACAGCACATTCGCCCGCTCGCACGCATCAAACACCCGCTTGAGCCGCTTCTCCGTCTCGCCGATGTACTTGTTGACTACCCCTGCAAGATCCACGCGGTAGAGCTTCAGGTCGAGCGATCGCGCCAGCACCTGCGCCGCCATTGTCTTGCCGGTTCCGCTGGCGCCTGAGAATAGAGCCGTAATACCTCGCCCCATTGGACATAGCCGCTCGAATCCCCATTCTTCATACACCTGCCAGCGCAGCCTCACCTGCTGCTCCAGTTCTCTGAGGTGCTCCCGCGCGCTCTGCACCAGCACGATGTCGTCCCAGGAAAACGGGCAAGGAAGCGACGTGAACAACTCACTTGACGGCAGCCGCAGGTTCTCCTGGCAGCTTTCGGTCACCGCATCCATTCCCGCCGGCGCCATCTGCGCGGCCTTGACGATCTCGCCTGGTGTGAGCAGGCCCTCCGTAATCAGTTGCGGTGGAAGCCGGTCGCTGAGCCTTTCCCACAGCGCAATGCGCATTTCCCGTTTGAGTCGCGGCAGGTGTATCGACCGAGTGCAGACGGTCGAGGCTGCCGCCGCTGGGTTCACCACCGTTGATCCGAACAGTGTGGCGCCGGAGTGGCGCTCAAGAACCTGCCAGGCACGCGGCTGCACACGATCGCTGTTGCGCCAATAGACCAGCGCTCTATTAAACTGCGCCATGCGCATCACGCGAATAATCCGCTGGCTGGCTTCTGATGCAGAAACGTCGCCGCTCAAAAGCGCCTCAGCGTCGGCGCAGAGCAGGCGGAAATTGAGCGCCGCTGCGAACTGCATTGCCAGCGTGCGTTTGCCGCTCCCTTCGGGACCCACAAGCTCGATCGCAATTGCTGGCCTGCCGCCGTTTTCTCTTTGGTTTGATACGGCTCCGACAAAACCCGCCATCTCCTGCAATTCATCGGGATAGAGGCAGATTTCATTGCCTTCGTCTTGTGTGTGGGCAAACTCGACAGCGCCCTCGCCCAATGCCGGATCGACGGCATTTCTGCCCAACAGCCAAAGCACGAAATACGAGTCGGCGATCCACGACGCATCGACGCTCCACCGATTCCCTGCATCTTCTTTGGGCCGCGCCAGGCACCACTCCACCAGCGGGCACTGAGGGCCTAGCAATTCGCCTGCCTCGTGTTCGCACAAGCGCGCAACCAGCCACTGCGTGGGGTGTGTCGCGCCGGCGTTGTCGTTAAGATACGCGTAAGCGCGGCGAAGCATCGGGTCGATCTCGACGGCGACCGCCAGGTTCAACAAGTCGAGTTCGAATGACGAAATGCCGAGCCAGCTACGCAACGCCTCGATTGCAGGGTGATCGAAAAACGCCTTGTCAGCCGTGTGGATCCGCTCTGAAAGTTGTTGCGCCTCGTGGTTAGAACGGTAAAACTGGCTCTCTTCAGAGGCTTGTTCCCTGGGATCTCTGAGGATGCGCTCGACCTCGGCATGAAAGATCGCCATGCCGTCCGCCGTCGCTTCATGCGCCCCCGTCGAGGCCGCACGCACCCACAGCGCCAGTCTCCGTGCGCGCAAGCGTACGCGATCCAGCCACGCGGCCGCGCCGTTCTGGCTGGCCGGCGGCGGTTGTGCGATTTGTTCCTCGACTTCCATCATCATCCCAAAAACCTCGGGCATATTCATTTGAACGGCGCTAAACACTAATCCAGACCGCCGGCGGAGATTCCACTTCGTTCACACGAACCCGCACGCCATGCACCCCTGCAGGCAAATTTGACGGCGGCTGAAAAACGATTGTCTGTGCGTCAGGTACTGCAAACTCTCCGGCGCCCGGAGTGCCCGTTATGTAACTGAGGGGCACTGTCTCCAACAGCACCTCGGTATTTCCCGGAATGAATCCGAGTCCCGTCACGGTATACGTTCCCGCCGCGGGGACCAGTACTGGATCGGAGGGCGATGCGGTCGTATCCACTCTCGCGGCGATCGAAAAAGGAGTCGAATTGGTTCGATTCGTAATCTCGTCGGGCGGAGACTGGCTGCCCACGCGAAGCGAGTAAACTCCTGCCGGGGGCGTATTCGCAGGCAGGGATCCCAGCGTGGCTGGCATCGCCAGCACAATGCGGGAGGCCGTCTGAATCGGGTTGTTCGGGTCAGTATCCGCGACCGCCCACTCTGTAACCTCCTGCTCGGTTTTGTAATCCGGCGGCAGTAAGAGATACACGCGATACGACGTGCCCGGATTCGGTGCCGATCCGGTGTAACCAGTGCCCTGATTTAGTCCTGCGCCGTAAAGAAAGAACTGCTGGCCCGGAGTCACCGTGGCCGGCGAGTAGTCGACGCTGACCGGAGAGGCTGCGACCTGCGAATTTGGTGGCGGAGTGAAGGTAGTCGTTGAAGACGTACCGAAGACCTGGCCGTTCTGTGCAAACCGGAACGGCGTAGGCTCGGCTGCAAGCGTGTATTTCACCACCTGTTTTGCGGTCGCCGGAGGAGCAGGCGGCGTGAGGAAGACCACTGCCACTCGATACATCAGTGAAAGCCGGAAGGGAACCGTCGTCGCCTGCCAGAAGCGCGAAATGGAGTCGACCGATTCGATCTCCATCGTCAAAGTAAACTCTTCCTGCGTAGTCTCCGAAGGCGATCCGGGGAAGACCACGTTCGTCCGGATAATCGGATTCTCGTGGAAACATTTCAGGATGATGCTGATCGCTTGCTGTTCCTGCACACTCGCATTGGTGGTGTCGGCGGAGAATGCCGTCACAAAGTAGTAAAGATCGAGACCCAGCGGAAGCGCGGGAATCATCTGTGCCCGCGGCGCGGGAGGATTGGTGACGCCCGGCGGCGTCTGCGGGTAGACAAAGTTACGCTGCGACCGGTTGGGTTCAATGTGAATCAGCGTGACCGTGATCTGGCAGCCGTCGTCTTTGCGAACGGCGTCGGGCGTAAGCCCCGTGATCTTCGGAGTGAAGTAAGCCTCGGAGACCAGCGTCTCCCAAAGAGGCGATTCACTCCATGCAGTCGTGATGGTCTGGATCAGCAGTTCCGTCACAATCGAGAGGTCCAGCACGCCCAGCGGATTCAGAGCCATAATTCCTCCCGTTCATCCTTGCCTGAGACCGAACGAAGAGAGGAATCCGCGCGCAAGCGCGGCGCTCGAATTCGCGGGTACTGACCGCATAGTCTGCCGCGGAGCAGCAGGCGCCAGCGGAGGAGCGATGTTGATGTCTATCTTCCCGATATGAACGGAGTTTCGCGATTGAGCTGCTCCATCGCCGCGGGAATCTGCAAATTGCGCCGTGGTTTTCGCCGCCGGCCTTGCACTCGCGCGTTCGGCGACCGGCGCGGGCTCGAGCTGGAACTGCGAGCGTGTCGCGGCATCGGAACGTAGCGGTCTCTCTCGAAAGGATCGTTCGCCGCCGTTCTCCGGGCTACTTGAGAAGTAGCTTGCTCGTTTCTGTCCCAGTGATGTCTTGTCGTCTTGCGGCGTCGCCACTGAGGCACTTACATTCAAACTCACACTCGCCGTTGCCGCGGAACTCGGCATCACCGGATGTGCCACAGAGACGGAAGGGATCGACTTTCGGTTCGCACTAGCCTGCGGCTCAATTCGGCTTGGCTCGTGTACCATCTCTTGTTGCGGACGACCGATTTGCGAAGGAACCGTAGGCATAGACGGCAACTCTTCCTGACCTTCCCGGTGCATCCTGGCCGCGCTCGGGGTCAATGCGGTCCTCTCGGTCGCCGTGCTGGCAGGCGGGCTTAAGGAGAGAGATTCAACGACTGGGTTCGGCATCGGGTCAACCCGATTCTGCAGCGCTGTCTGTATTTCGAGCGTATCGCTCACGCGCGTTCTATGCGGGGATCCATCCGTCGGAGGAACACTTTCCTTGAAGAATTCTGCGCCCAGTCGAGGCACCGGCCAAACTGGCACCGGCGCTGCACGCAGCACCGGCAGCGTAAAGCCTCCGGCGCTTTCCGTCATTGAGCGCAGATAGGAACAGCCAGCCTTCATTAAGCCGCTACCCCCTGGTCGCGGAGCATCTCGACATATTGAATTCGGCGGCTTCTCGGCATCTGCAGAATCTGTTGCTCAGGCCACTTGTAGTGGAGCGCCAACAGATGGACGTCCTGGTAGACGCTCGCCGCGTGATTGCGCAGTTCGCGCAGCACAAACGAATGAACATCGAAGCGGAAATCAAAAGCCTGATTGCACTCGGGACATCTGCCTGCCATCGACCGCGAGAAACTCGGAGCGATTGCCTCCATCGCCTCTTCCACCCGCTTTCTAAGCCGCCACGAAACCCCGGACGGATCAATGCAACGACGAATCAATGCCTGGTAAGGCTCTCTCTCCACTGCAATGGCAGACAGATCCGCGCATGTCGGCAACCGGAACTGCACGCTCTCGCCGGCAAAGCTGAACCATCCATTCTTATCGCCTTCTCTCAGGCTTTTTCGCTTCCGTATTCTCTGTGCCGCCAGGTATTCTCCGATACGAAAGTTCACATCCACGCGCGCCGCGCACTGTGGCGCTGAGCAACGTGTTTCCGCCCGCACTAAATCACCCAGCGCTGCCTGGCGCAGTGACAGCAGAAGGGCCTGACCATCGGCCGCCGGCAATTCACCGAAGTTTGCCGGGGTTCCGTCTTCCGTTTGTACGAGCCGGCCGAAGAGTTCCAACGCCAAAGCAGAATCGGATGCACGCCACTCCCTGATAAGAAGATCCTCCAGGCCGGTGGGGCTTTGAACGGTAACGCACAATCCACTGACCGGCAGCCGGAATCGATCGCTCCTTACGTTTCTGCTATTTCCACCACTGTCAGGTCGCGCTCCCATCCCTCATTCTCCAGCTTGATATGTTCGATTGCTATCGCATTTGTGCCTGCGTCCAAATCAGGAAGCGCCTGGTATTCCGAGACCCAGCATCGATGGACGAAAAACCGCAGCACCACTTGCCGCTCTTCGTTGAGGAAATCGATCCGCATCTCCTGCCGCAGATTTTTGAGCGAGGTCGAGGGCGCACCCTTGTCGAGCACCTGGGCGGCATTGGCCCAGTTCTCAAAATCCGTGTCGTGCGTAATGCCGCGCTCGAGCGTGATGGGCTCGTATTTGGTTCGGCCGAGGCCTTTCAGGATAATTGCGTTGCCACCTTCCTTGTATTCGATAGGATCAGACGACCGCTTTAGACCGGTCACCTTGCTCACCCCCGCCACCGGCGTGGTGCTGGTGCCGAAATACACAAGAAACGCGAATGTACTGTAAGGACTGTAACGGCTCATATTCACGGTGAAAGGCTTGCCCATGGATCCTCCTTAAGATTGCGATTGTCCGGCCAGTTGCGCGATCTGAACCACGACGAACTCTGCCGGCTGCAAAGGCGCAAATGCGACAAGAATGTTGACGATGCCGTTGTCGATATCCTGCTGCGTCGTCGTCGATGAATCGCAGAGTACCTGGAATGCCTGGCTCGGTTGACTGCCCTGAAACGCTCCCTGGTTGAAGAGCGAGAGCATGAACGCTTCGACTGAAGAACGAAGCGCTACCCAAAGTGGCTCGTCATTGGGCTCAAAGACCGCCCAGGTGAGGTTTGCATAGAGCGTCTGTTCCAGGAAAAGCGCCATGCGTCTAACCGGCACGTACTGCCATTGAACATAGGCAGGATTGGCGGTCACCAGCGTACGCGATCCCCAGATCACGGTACCCACATTGGGAAAGTCGCGCAGGCAGTTTACTCCCAGAGGATTCAGCGTTCCCTGCCTGGCATCGGTCATCCGTCCAGTATCGACCACGCCGATCGTGTTGCTGATGTTGGTCTGCAGTCCGGCCGGAGCCTTCCACACCCCACGATTGTTGTCCGTCGTCGCATACATCCCGGCCACAAATCCGCTGGGCGGAAGTTGCAGCGTGTTGCCGGTCAAAGGATCGTCAGACTCAAGATACGGGAAGTAGAGCGCCCCGTTGGTGCTCTTGGGAATGACCGAGGACTCCATGTCGGTTGCAATCAGCGGCAGAGTGTTTCCAAATCCGTCGGCCGAGTCCTGCTTCGGCGGGTCCATGATCAGAAACGCGAGCTTGCGCTCGCAAAACGCCTGGGCTTCGCTCCAGATGCTGCTGTCCGCCACGCCCGGAATGACCACAAGATTGAACACTGAAATCTTATCGAGCGAGCTGTCCTGCTGGAATACCGGCATGAAGTCCAGCTCGCTGAAAGTCGTCCAGTTTGGACTGGGCGGGGAGCTGTAACTGAGCGGCGCCTGTCCGATCGCTGTAAAAGCACCTGAAGGCGTGCCACCCACGTTGACCAGTTGCGAGACGGAGTTGATGCGCCCGACGATGTAGTTCGGATCGCCCTGCTTCAGGTTGACCTTGCGATACGTCTCTCCGCGTGATCCGTAGCTGATGGCGATATCGGCGGTATCGTTGGCTGTAAAGGTGGTCTGCACGTTGTTGATCGTCACCGTCATCGGGATCAGATCAATCGGCTGCAACGCATTGAACGTCACCACCCCCACCTGAACGCTCGCAGCCGTCACCAATCCCTGGTTATTGCCCAGCGAGTCATAGTAGCTCGGCTGCAGCGCCACTACGTAAGCAACAGAGCCGCCATTCAGAAAGAAGTTGTTTACCGCGTAGGCAACGTGCGATTCCAGCACGCCGCTCGTGTAAAGCCCTCCGAACTGCTGCTCATAGTCGGTAAAGCTGAAGATCTCCACCGCCTGGTTCCAGTTGTTCGCGTTGGTCAGGAACGGGTGCGTATATCCGACAAACACCGTCACCGATGTGGGCGCCGCTGTAATCGGATGCGAGTTGCTCTGCAACTCCTGGATGTAGACGCCGGGATACGTATACGAAGTCGACATGCATGAATCTCCTGTTTCGCGGTCACGAAGATATCGGCGTTTTAGACTCCCGTGAAGAGCGTCGCGGAAGCCGAAGTTCCAGGCGTACCTCCGCTGAGTGTGGAACTCGCCAAGGCCGGAACCGAGTAAGCGCCGCTCCCCGGCAGCGAAACGGTAATTTCGTAGCCGAACTCGCTCTGAATCGTCGATACCAGCGTCCCGAGGGTTACGTCGCTGATCATCCTCGACCAGTTTGCATTAAGAGTGAATGTGGGGTTGCTGGAACTCGGCGGGCTACTCGTGTCGGGGCTTATATCGATCACCGTTGTCGCGCCATCGGCTCCCGCCTTTTTGGCCAGCAGAGTGAAGACCACTGCCGGCGAACCTTCGCCGTCGACGGCCAGCTCCGCGGGATCGCCGTTGAGGCTGGCTTTGGTCAGCGCATTCGGAAACCCGCTGGTGTCCACAGAACCGGCCTCGACCTGAACCAGCCCCGGCGACGTTCCCGTCTTGACCGGGACCAGCGTACTGCCAGAGACCGTGCTGCTTCCGAGCGTGCTTTCGATCGTGGCCGCGGTCAGCCCCTCATACACATCGGTTTCCGTCACCGTGATGCTGAAGGTCGTTTGCGTCGGATCGGTGGCCGGCGAAGTGTCGCTGATTGCGACGACGATGTTATTACCGCCCGCTCCCTGGTCTGCCGCCTTGATGATCATGGCTGCAAATGGCGGCGGCGCCGGCGCCGGCGTAATCATACCCTCCGACTGCGCATACCCCAGCACTCCCGCGTTCGGCTTCAGCCCGGATGCAGTTGCCCAGGTGGAATCCACCTGTAATGTCCCGTTCTGATCGAAGTAAAGCGCGGAAAGAGGAATGGAGATCTGCCTGCCGTTCGCGTTGGTGAACTCAAGCGGGCCGTTGCCCGTAACCTGCGTCATTGTACCCACGATTCCTCCCTGTCAGTACTTACGGCAATCGAATCTTATTTCCGCTTCCGGTCTCAGTTCGATCCCGCTCCTTTGCCATCCGATAATGTAAATACCTACCGGCGCCAAGCCTCTCGAATAATCCTTCATCCGTCAGTCGGTCGAGAACCCGGCGCACCGTCTCGATATCCCAACCCTTCTCTCCCTTGGTCCACCAAACAGAGATTCCCTCGGCTGTGTCCATCGCTTGCGGGTGTTCCGTTACGTAATTGAGCAGCGTCTCGCGCAGCAGGCTTTCGAGTTCCTCGGGGTCGGGCGGGTCGCTCACTCGGCGCTGCCTCGCAACGAAACTTCAAGCAATCGGAGTTCCAGCGTGCCGCGGAAATCCCGGTTATGAAAACAATGAGGTTCAGCGCACTGCTGCAAAAGGGCCTCAATGCAGCCGGGTGAAAAAGCCCCCACCTGTCGGCATCGAGCCGGCGCCCAGCGACGGGGTTATCTTATTGAGCCGACAAACATTCTCACTCAGCGCGCTGCTTTATCCCCAGTTGCGGTGGAATCCACCCACCTCTCGTGGCACAAATCGGCGCGTCCCTGTAGAAACAAGGGCCCGCCGCTCATCAGCATGAGTTTTTTGTCGTTATGCCAGGACCGCCACCTCTTCCGGTTCCGATTCGAGGCTCGCAAGGATTCGTCGCACTCTCTGCGCCATCTCCTCCATTGGCGGCAAGCTGTTCCGCGCCGCGGTGTAGCGGTCCACCTGGTCCCTGCGTCCTATGGCGCGATACTTCTCAATTTCCGAGTCCAGCATCCCGAAAAACGCCACATAGGTCGGGTCGGTAACGTGGAACACCTTCATCCGTCTGCACAGAAACGCCTGTTTTCCCACGGACTTCAGATGCTGCTTGATCGCTAGGCCAAGACAGAAATACTTTGATGGGCGAATATAACGGCAGAGTGATAGCGCCGATTTGCGATAAACAGCGAACCAGCCGTCGATCGGCCCGTCATGCAGCCCGAACTCTTCACTGAAGGTGCTGTAGCAATGCATCGGAGGCCTGGCGCCGGAAGTGTACTCATCCTGCCAGACATCGGCGGTCAGCATGCCTACATTCGGAAAGCGGTGAAACACGTTCTGCGCGGTCTCGGCAATACGCGGAGAAACTGACACCACGTCGTCGTCGATCTGGGCGACCATTTCGAATCGAGCTTCCGCAAACAGGCGCGGAAACACGCTCATCCCGAGGTTCTCCGGCGCGCGGCCGATAACCCGGATCTTCGCACACGCAGTCCTTTTTACCTCGAGAAACCGTTCGAACTCCTCGTCCTCGAGGTTCAGCCACACCAAGATCTCGTATGGTGCCGTCGTCTTCGCGATCAGATCGGCGATCAACAGCCTGGCGTATCTCGGCCGATAGCACACAATGCAGTACGAGATGCCCGGCTGCTCGCTCGGAGGAATGAGGTGCGGATACTTGGCCAACCGGAACAGAAAAGTGTCGTCGTTCACGTGCTGCCACCGAACGCCATTTCGCATTAGGCGCTCGACCATTCTCCAGTCCCACCCGTATTCAGCAAACGGCAGCGTTCCTCCCATATACTTGTCGAACAGCTCGCGCCGGAACAGCGGCTGCCCGAGATCGATGCGTCCGGGCTTGGGAATCGGCGATCGCAAGATAAACCTGCCGTCGTAATGGCACGACGAGTAGACGAACCCCAACCCGGGGTTGGCCTCGAGCGTCGCCACCAGCTTGTTGAAGTGGTTGGACTTGTACCCGTTATCGTCGGAGAGGAAGCAGACATATTTGCCGCGAGCCATCTCCAGCCCCCGTGCAGCCGGGGCAATGCCCCAGTTGTTCATGCGCTTCTCAAGGCAGGCGAAGATCGTTTGCCTCGCACCATTACCGGATTCCGCAATCACTTTCTTGATCTGCTCCAGTACTGGATCAGGCGGCAAGTCCGCGACCACGATATGCTCGTAGTCCTGAAACTCGAGCGCCTTTACCGAACGCAGGCATTGTTCGAGGCAACCAACGCGGTCATAAACGGTGGTGATGATGCTGACCGTGGGAGTCTCCTCATCGCCCCGTGTCACTCTGACCACAGGCCTCGGCACCGCTCGCCGGACATCCCTGCCAACCGGTACCTTCAAATAAACATTCCGAACCTGTGCCGAGCCGGCTTTCACTCCGAGAAAGCAATAGCCTGTCGTGAGGGTGCGGTCCATAGCCCTGGCCACTTCCGCGCCCGACCTTCGCACTACCACCGCTCCGTCAATGCACGAAAAGCTCAAGGGAATCCAGGCCTCCACAGGCAGCGTGATCCTGGCCAGCACGTGGCTATGCCGCGCAAGATATGCGCGCCCACCCAGACACATCAGGTGGTAGGAGTTGCTGCTCTGATCGCGGGCATCGGCTAAGTGGATCTTGGCGATGAAGCGGCTCGCACGCTCCAGCCATACTTCAAACTCCAGCAGGATCTCTTCGCGCTTCTCCCTTGAAACCAGTCCCAGTTCCGATCCTGGGCCGTCTTCGCCCGCATTTGCGAACAAAAGGCTGCCATCGGCCTGCGCTGTTACAGCATGTCCGTGCCTCTCCCAATCCATCGCTACCTCGGGCGGCAGTTCCTCGGTTCCCCGAGTGGCAGGACCAGCTTCCTCAACAGCCGCTTCAACCTTCGTGGTTGGTTCGGAACGAGTTTCATCCCTTCCCGGCGCGGCCTTGATCGCGGCGTGCGATACCGTTCGCTCTACCTGCTTGCCCAGCGTTGCTTCGAGAACCGTCTCAAGACGATCGGCGTACGTGTGACTCGCTAAACGCCGGATGCTCTCCTTGCGCGCGCGCGCAAACAACTCCTCGTCCGCCAAATAGCACTCCACATGTTCCTCCAGCTCTTCCATTGTTCGGAATGTCGGTAGCTCCGGACAAAGAGTGTCGACCTCCGCTCGATGCTCGGAGATCACCAGAGCTCCACACTGCAGGGCCTCATAGACACGCGGGTTCAGTGAGACCGCTTCAATCTTCGCCGCATTGTAGTGGTGCGTCTTGCGAAACACGTTGATGACGATGCGAGTTTTCCGGTAGAGACGAGCAGTCTCCGACGCGGGAATATTCCTCGATGAGCAAAGTTCATGCAGCATCCGGTCGCGCCAGGGGCCGCCTATTACGTACGAAAGCAAATTCCGTTTCGCCAGACGCAGGAGTGCCTCCTCGCGAGCTGAATTGAACCCGCCGATGAATCCAACGCCATGCGGCCGCTCCTCGCCCGGGCGGTAGAAATGCGCGCCTGGATCGTAACAGACAGGCAGATAATGTGCGTTGCCATGCCTTGCAATTGTGCTCGGGTCGTTGATGAATGTTGCATTGAACTGCCGGGAAAACCGGCTGGTGTCATCCACTTCATAGGGTTCGTCAAGCAGCCACACCGCCGATTTCCGGTTCTTGATTGTCGCGCCGTGCCTTGCGCTGAATTTTCTCCCGTGTACCGCAAACAAGAGATCTGGCGCGAACTCGTCGATCTCCTTCTCCAGTTGCGGCTTGTCCCACAACGCACCTTTCCACTCGAGCCCAAGCTGGTTGGCCGCGTGCGACAATCCATCGCTGAAGACGCTGCCACAGCTAAGGAACTGGTAATTGACGAAAAACACCTTGCGCCCGCGAAACTTCTGTTGCCCCGCTGCCGGCCGCAGAAACTCTTCCTGCGTAATCTTCGGAAACGCCGTGAGAAGGCTGTCCGGGCTCAGATTAAAAACCTCAATGCCCTTTGGCCGGCAACTTTCAGATAGCTGCCGGTATTCGCGATCGATCTGGCTAACCTCGGCGGAGAGCGCGTGGCGACCCGTGTTGGCAAAAAAGTGATTTGGAGTAAAGTCGACACCAATAATGCCAATGCGCCGCGCTCCCATGTGAATCGCAAGGCAGAGCGCGGGGTAAGGCGAATTACGTGTGAAAGGAAGAACGTCGGGATTCGCGAAATCCGTGCCGGCTCTCTTTCCAAGCCGGAATCGCACCACATTCGGATGTTTGATGCCGAGGTCGAGCTGAGTGAAGATCGCCTTCGCCCGGCTCTTCTCGACATAAGCAAAGCGCCCTGCACTGAATTGCGTTCGCGGATTGACCACGACCAGGTAGTCGGGGTCGAACAACCTCCCCACATCATTCACGCCGATCGTGATCGTCCGCTCCGGAGCGACCACCTGCGCCAGCGAGGACCCGCATCCGCACACCAGGATCGTCTCTCCGCTGTGAAATCCCTGAAATGTCCGCAAACTTCGCGGGATCCCTGCATCTCCATTCCCTGACAGGTTGTTCGGCATCACCGGATGCATCTCCCGATTCGGCTATGACTCTATGAATTGGCCGCCAATAAACGGCGTGGCAATCTCGCGGTTACTGGTATTGCGGTCGCATCGCTCATTCCAGCGAATTGCCGTTGCGCGCACTCCCATGGCTTCTCTGTCGAGCCGGTACTTCTTCAGCAGCCTGCCCAGGTCTCGGCGGTCCTTCCCCGCGGCGCGTGCTGCATGGCTCACGTTTCCTCTGTGTTCCAGCATCAGTCGGCCCAAATACTCGCGCTCGAAGGCTTCAACCGCTTCCTGCTTCGCGGCCTTGAACGACCGCGGGCTTCGCGATCTGTCTTTCTCCACGTCCGGCCCCGCCAGCCCGATGTCCTCTAGTTCGATGGTTCCGTTGCGGTTCAGGTAGATTCCGCGGATGATCGTGTTTTCGAGCTCCCGGATATTGCCCGGCCAATCGTATGATTCGAGCGCCGATCGAACCCCCGGCGACAATTTAATCTCCATGCCGTTCGCCGGTGCGTGCTTCCTGAGAAAGTGCTCTGCCAGCGGTAGAATGTCATCCTTGCGATCTCTCAGCGGCGGCAGGTAGAACGTGAAGACACACAACCGATAGTACAGGTCTTCCCGAAAACTGCCCGATTGGACCAGTGGGCTCATCGCTTGATTGGAAGCGGCGATGAAGCGGACATTGGATTGTTTCTCAGACATCGATCCCAGGCTTCGGAACTTCTTGTCCTGAAGCACCCGCAGCAGGTTCACCTGCGCCTTCATCGTCAGGCTGTCCACTTCATCCAAAAATAATGTGCCTCGATCAGCCTGCGCAATCAGTCCATCCCTGCGTGCTTGTGCGCCTGTAAACGCGCCACGCTCGTGTCCGAAAAACTCCGACTCGAGAAGGGCATCGGGAAACGCTCCGCAGTTAACTGCTAGAAACGCAAATGGACCGCGCTCGCTCAGATAATGAATAGCACGAGCCACCAGTTCCTTCCCTGTTCCCGACTCGCCGCAAATGAGCACGCCGGCGTCGCTCCGGGCGATGGCAGGGAGTTTCCCGACGGCCCGTAATAGCGACTGGGATTGACCGACGATTCCGGCCTCAATCTGAAAGTCTTCTGGACTGCGTTCGCGACTCATTCTCTTGCCTCCCGCGCGGTGACTACCCGTCACGGACGTTTTCGTTACATACTCGTGTAGCGTTCGGAGTCGGGGATTTGTTATTCGAGATTCTTCGAATACTCTATAAACAAGAATCCCTCGGCCCAGGCCCAATTCTCGGACTGGCCGAAATCGGGCTCACGATCGCTCAATCATCCCTTCTCGAAGGGAAGAAGATCTGTTGTCCCGTAAATGCACGGCCTCTGGCAGAACCATAGATGATGTATCCCGGAACCGCATTGCGTTGGTCGACGCGACTGTCAGGGAACGGCGACCTCGACAATTCTTGAAAAGGACACACTTTCTCTGGCTTTGCTGTTACTCGCCCATGACCTGCTTAATCTTTTTCTTGGGGCCCAGTCAGCACGCAAAGAAGATGTAACCACCGTGAGACATCTTTTCGGCTGTCTCCGTTTCGCTCCTTTTTCAGTTCTGGGGATGTGAACTCACAGTCCGATCATGCCCGCAAGCCATGCTCAGACACCCATGGAGAAGTTCCTCTTTGTCAGCCCGGATTAGACCAAGGAGTCGGCCTTCAATCTAACGATTGAAACAAGAAGAAACAACTGACCTAACTCAGTTGGATGTTTTCTTAAATTAGCCAAACCGGTTGATTAGGCAAATTGCGGAGTGTGCTGTTGTACACGCAGCCTCATGTGCCGTGAAGTGAAAACTTTTCCTGGATCGGGGAAAGGCGTTAATCGCCGGTGTTTCCCGGCACAATGGAACATTCAATACCGACTTCGTGAAGTGTCACGTAGGCTCGAGCTGTTGTCAAGAGGAATCATAATTTTCTTTTGTGACTCGCCAAATTTCGATCCGAGCGCGAAACGCGCCTGACTTTGGAATCCGGCAGCAGCATCGCAAGGAAGATCCCGTCAGAAAGGTGCGTCTCTGTGACCACGGGTTGTCGCGACGACTGCGCTGAGTGGACGGTGAGCAGTCGGCGGGCACACGTCT
>Ga0326727_10006027_pt1 | contig 33770 bp, 22 predicted proteins | sample MB2enrmetagenome_FD_207643 | JGI IMG/M metagenome (GOLD analysis project Ga0326727, IMG submission 207643) | Lab enriched peat soil microbial communities from McLean, Ithaca, NY, United States - MB29MY | ecosystem: Environmental > Terrestrial > Soil > Wetlands > Peat | place: USA: New York...
AAGGCATCGACCAGCTCGCCGCGGCTGCCGTAGTTGATGGCCAGGCAGAGCCGCAGCCCCGTGTTGCCGCTGCTGAGGGCCACGGTGCGATCCAGCTCGGCCAGGGCGGCCTCGGGCAGTCCCTCGCGGCGGCCGATCACCGCCACGCGGACGTTGTGCTGCATGATCGTGGGACGCTCCTGCACCAGGTACCACTGCAGGAGCTGCATCAAGAAGTCGATTTCCTCCGACGAGCGTTTCCAGTTCTCGCTGGAGAAGCAATAGAGCGTGAGTTGCTTGATGCCCAGCCCCGCGCATTCCTCAGTAACGGCCCGCACGCTGGCGGCGCCGCGGCGATGGCCTTCGATCCGCGGCAGGCCGCGCTGCCGCGCCCACCGCCCATTGCCGTCCATGATGATGGCGATGTGCCGGGGCATCTTTTCAGCGGGCACGCCGGGGATCGTGGCGGGGTTGGACATGGGACGCTAAATGGGGTTGCGGGATTCTCGGAGGAACTGGCCCTGGAGCCCCGCGCCGTCAGCCCGGGGATGGCGTGGATTCTTCGCAAGACGGCGGTTGTCCCGACAGCAATCCCCGGGCTGACGCCCGGGGCTCCAGGGGCTGACGCCCGGGGCTCACCAAGTCGGCAGACTCCCAGGGTCGTGTAAGTTCATTCAGGCGAAGACGGTTTGCTGGCGGTCGGGCCCGACGGAGACCATTGCGACGGGCCGGCCCAACAGCTCGCCGATCCGGCCGAGGTACTGTTGGGCCCGCTGCGGCAGATCGGCCATCCGCCGGGCCTGGCTCAAGTCTTCTTGCCAGCCCGGCAACGTCTCATAGACCGGCAGCACGCGGCGCAGGTCGTCGATGTGGGCGGGGAAATGGGCCAGCCGCTGGCCGTCGAGCTCGTAGGCCACGCAGATGTTCAACTCCGGTAGTCCGCTGAGCACGTCCAGGAGCATGACGGCCAGGGCATCCGCGCCGCTGAGGCGGGCGGCATAGCGGGCGGCCACGGCGTCCAGCCAGCCGCACCGCCGCGGCCGCCGCGTTACCGTGCCGTATTCCCGACCCCGCTCGCGGATCCGCTGGCCGATGGGGTTGTCTTGTTCGGTGGGGAACGGCCCGCCGCCCACCCGCGTGCAATAGGCCTTCATGACGCCGATCACTTTGCTGATGTAGCGTGCGGGCAGGCCGGAGCCGGCGGAGACACCCACGCCCGAGCTGTTGCTGCTGGTGACGAACGGGAAGGTACCGTGATCGACGTCCAGCAGTGCTCCCTGGGCCCCTTCCAAGAGGATGCGGCGTCCCGCCTCGGCCGCGTCCAGGAGGTAGGCCGTGGTATCGCCCACGTAAGGTTGGAGCCGCTCGGCCAGGCGGCTGTATTTCTCGAAGATCGCAGCGGGGTCCAGCTCGGTCGGGACGCCGGGGCCGCCCCATGAGGCCAAGAGCCGCCGCTTGACCGCGGCGATCTGCTCAATGCGGCCGCGGAAGCCGGGGCGGCACATGTCGCCCAGCCGGATGGCGTGCGATCGCCCCACCTTGTCGCAGTAGCAGGGGCCGATGCCCCGCAGCGTCGTGCCGATCGCCTCGCCGCCGGTGGAGGTATTCAGCAACCGGTCCTCTTCCACGTGCCAGGGGAAAATGACGTGGGCGCGGTCGCTCACCAGCAGGTTCCGCTCGACGCGGATGCCCCGCTGGGAGAGCGCTTCGATTTCCGCCAGCAGACTCTCGGGGTTAATCACCACGCCGGCGGCCACCACGCACTGGACCTCGGGGTGGAAGATGCCGCTGGGCACCAGCGAGAGCTTGTAGGTCTGGCCGCCATGGACCACGGTGTGGCCGGCGTTGGCCCCGCCCTGGTAGCGGACGACGATCTCGTGCTGCCGGGTCAGGAGGTCGACGATCTTGCCTTTGGCCTCGTCGCCCCACTGGAGTCCGATCACGCACGTAGCAGGCATGGCCCGTGGCCCCCTGATTAGCAAAAGCACATGAGTTTAACCCTCTGGGGACCACCCGGTCAAGGGGCGGGCCGCCGTGTGCGGTCGGCTGTACCGGCTTTTGCCTTTGCCCAGGACGCCAATACACCGCCACCACCCGCGATCTTCCCGTTCCGCCGCCGTGGGCGGCGGAACGGCAAAATCGGGGTGGCGCACCGGGAACGCCGCACTCCTCCCAGGCATAAATGCCTGGGCTAGGGAAAAAGGAGTGCCTGGGCTAAAGACAAGGGGGGAGAGAGAACGCCAGCCTGCTGGATTCACGCAAGCTCATTCAGGTGCTTGACGGCCGCGGAGTTTGTTGGCACAATCGTAACTTCGGCTCGTAGTCCGTTGGCGGCATTACTGGTCCCCGGGGCAGCCCGGGCAGGCCCATGACTGCAATGCTCCAATTCCGCAGAAAGGTGTTGTTCCTGGGATACGGGGCGGTGGCCCACTGCACCCTGCCGATCTTCGTCCGGCACGTGCAAGTCGCCCCGCAAGACATCACGGTGCTGGACTTCGAGGACGCGGCGGAGCAGTTGCAGCCGTGGACGGCCCAGGGGCTGCACTTCGTCCGCCAACGGGTCACCCCGGAGAACCTGGGGGCCGTGTTGGGCCGCTACCTCGGGGCGGGGGACTTGCTGGTCGACCTGGCGTGGAACATCGACTGCTGCGAGTTGCTCCAGTGGTGCCACGAGCACGGCGTGCTGTACATCAACACGTCGGTCGAGGTGTGGGACCCCTACAGCGGGATGGCGCAGAGGCATCCCACCGAGCGGACGCTGTATTGGCGGCACATGAAAGTGCGCGGGCTACGGGCTCTCTGGAGCGAGCCCGGCCCCACCGCCGTGCTGGAACACGGCGCCAATCCCGGCCTCATCTCCCACTGGACGAAGCAGGGCCTGGTGGACATCGCCGAGAACCTTCTGGCCGACGGCCGGCTGCGGGGCGCGGACGCCGAGGAGGTCCGGCACCTGGTCGACCACGGCGTCTTCAACCGCCTGGCCCGCAAACTGGGCGTGCGGGTCATCCATTGCAGCGAACGGGACACGCAGATCACCAATCGACCCAAGCAAGTGGGCGAGTTCCTCAACACCTGGAGCATCGAGGGCTTCCACGAGGAAGGGATCACCACGGCCGAAATGGGCTGGGGAACCCACGAAAAGGAACTGCCCGCCTTGGCCTACGAGCACGCCCAGGGGCCGAAAAACCAGATCTGCCTGGCGCGGATGGGCATCAATACCTGGGTCCGCTCCTGGGTCCCCAATTATTCGATCCACGGGATGGTCATCCGCCACGGCGAGGCATTCACCATCTCCGACGCCCTGACGGTGTGGGAGGGGGATCGGGCGGTCTACCGGCCCACGGTGCATTACGCCTATTGCCCCTGCGACTCGGCCCTGGTGTCGCTGCAGGAGATGCGGGGGTCCAAGTACCAGCTCCAGCCGAAGCTGCGGATCCTGGCCGACGAAATCATCGGCGGATCGGACATCCTGGGGGCGTTGATCATGGGGCACCCCTACAAGTCCTGGTGGACCGGCAGCGACCTGGCGATCGAGGAGGTGCGGCGGCTGGTGCCGCACCAGAACGCCACCACGATGCAGGTGGCCGTCTCGGTCGTGGCCGCCGCGATGTGGATGATCGAGAATCCCCGGCGGGGCGTGTGCGTGCCCGACGACCTGCCGCACGACTACATCCTGCCGATCGCCAACCCCTACCTGGGCCGCTGCCTGTCGATCCCGGCCGACTGGACGCCGCTGGCGGACGTGGGCCATTACTTCGACGGCTGTCCCGGCGGGGGCCTGGACCTGGACGACCCCTGGCAGTTCAAGAATTTCCTCGTGGGGGACGGGGCCTGACAAATCCGAAATTTCAAATCACAAACCACAAACAAATTCGAATATCCAAGGGCCAATGACAGAAACCCGGGCGGCAGAAACATGGTGGACAGGAGCATGTGCGGGTTTTGAGCCTTGGGATTTCGAGCCTTCGAATTTGTTTGAGATTTGTGTTTTGGGATTTGGTGCTTCTTGAGGTGCAACGATGGTCCGCGAAGCGATGTTGAAAGGGCTGGCCCGGCAGCACGGCACTCCGCTGTTCGTGGTGGACCACGAGGTCCTCCGCCGCAACTACGCCCGCTTCAAGCGCTGCCTGCCGCGGGTGCAGGCCTACTACGCCGTCAAGGCGAACCCCGACCCGGCCATCGTCAAGACGCTCTACGACGCGGGGGCCAGCTTCGACGTGGCCTCCATGCCCGAGTTCCAAATCGTCTACGAGAACATCCGCTCCCTGCCGGAGGCCCAACGGCAGGACTTCATCTGGGACAAGATCATCTACGCCAACCCGATCAAGGACGAGCAGACGCTGATCGAGCTGGACCGCTACAAGCCGCTGGTGACCTACGACAATGCGGACGAGATCCACAAGGTGCAGCGGTTCGCCCCGCACGCCGGGCTGGTGCTGCGGATCAAGGTGCCCAACACGGGGGCGATGGTCGAGCTGTCGTCGAAGTTCGGCGCGGCGCCGGGCGAGGCGGTGGACCTGATCCGCGCCGCCCACGACGCCGGGCTGGTGGTCGAGGGCCTGAGCTTTCACGTCGGCAGCCAGACCACCAACTTCGACAACTACGTGCAGGCCCTGGCCATTGCCGCGGAGCTGTTCCGCGAGGCGCGGCTGCGGGGCTTCGAGAAGCTCAACCTGCTGGACATCGGCGGCGGATTCCCCGCCCCCTACGACGAGACCGTGCGCCCCTTCGAGGAGCTGGCCCGCTTGCTCAACGCCGAGATCAAGCGGCTCTTCCCGCGGCAGATCGAGATCCTCGCCGAGCCGGGCCGCTTCCTGGTCGCCACCGCCGCCACCGCCGTGGTGCGGATCATCGGCACCGCGCTGCGCGACGGCAAACGCTGCTACTACGTCAACGACGGCGTCTACCACACTTTCTCCGGCGTGATCTTCGACCATTGCCAATACCACCTGCGCTCGTTCAAGCCCGGACCGACGGCGATCTGCTCGGTCTTCGGACCGACTTGCGACGCGCTGGACACCGTGTCGCTGGCCGAGAACCTGCCGGAGCTGCGGATGGGCGACCTCTTGTACAGCCCGCGCATCGGCGCCTACAGCCACGCGTCCTCCACCTGGTTCAACGGCTTTCCCCCGGCGAAGGTGCTGCACATAAATCAATGATTTTTCAAGGGGCTCCGCGGCGATAAGAAAGAGAAGGCGCCGTCCGGCTGCGCCCCCGGCGAGATTCAACCCTGGAGAATCGTAGTGAACGACCCGCTCGTGCCCAAGGAATGCTTCTTCACGCAAGGCGTCGGCAAACACCGCAACCAGCTCCAGAGCTTCGAGTTGGCCCTGCGCGACGCCGGGATCGAGATGTGCAACGTGGTCCGCGTGTCGAGCATCTTCCCGCCGCAGTGCAAAGTCATCTCCAAGAACCAGGGCCTCACGAAGCTCCAGCCCGGCGAGGTGACCTACGTCGTGCTGGCCGAGGAAGCCACCAACGAGCCCTCGCGGCTGGTCGGAGCGGCCGTCGGACTGGCCCTGCCCGCCGCCGGTCACCAGTACGGCTACATCAGCGAGCACCACGGCTATGGCATGACCGAGCCCAAGCTCCGCGACTTCGTCGAGGACATGGCCGCCACCATGCTGGCCACCACGCTGGGCATCGAGTTCGACCCCGAAACCGCCTACGACCAGCGGAAAGAGATCTACCACATGTCGGGGAAGATCATCAAGACGCGGGCCTGCGCGCAGACGGCCGAAGGGGACAAGAAGGGCCTCTGGACCACGGTCATCGCCGCCGCCGTGTTCCTGGCGTGAGGAGGAAGGGATTGGGGATTGGGAAGCCCTCGTTCCCACGCTCCTGCGTGGGAACGCCCTGAGCGGCCGCTCCGCGGCCCTTCCTGGTAACCGCTACGGTTTGCAATTCGCCGCTTGCAGCTTACAATCCGCTAGGGGTTGAACGCCCATGTCGCGTGAACCACCGATCGTCATCGAGTGCCGGAGATGCGGCCAAGTGCATTCGTTTGACCAGCCCTATCCGTACCACGCGGGGTTTGCAGATCAGGGGTTCCTCTACAATGACGCGGGCAATCTTACACTCGTCCGGAGCTGTTTCCATCCCGCCTGTGAGGCGGTGGTCGGACGGTGGAATCCCTGGTGCTTGACTGCCAACCAGCAGCAGTCACTCGAAGCCCGACTGCTCTCCGCACCTGTTGGCGGCTCGTTTCGATTCGGTAATCCTGCCCGTTGCATTCATTGCGGCAGCCCGATTTCAGGGCCGGTTACTGACTCGATCCACTACCTCGTGTATCCAAATAGCCTGGTGGCCGGCCACGGCCCGGGAAATATGGAACTGGGGCGGTATCTGACTGAGCGCCGCGAATAGGAAGCAGGGATACGGGGCAGTAGCCGCCCTTCCAATCCCCGATCCCCAATCCCTCAATAGTTCGGCGTCGGCGGCCGGTAGTCCGACAGGTCGATCGCGCGGAACCAGTCGAGCGTCCGCTGGAGCCCTTCCCGCAGGGCGATGCCCGGCCGCCAGCCGAGCCGCGCGGTGGCCAGCGTGATGTCGGGCCGGCGCTGCGCCGGATCGTCGGCCGGCAACGGCTTTTGGACCAGCTTCGAGCGCGAGGCGGTCAACTCCAGCACCAGCTCGGCCAACTGGCGGATGGTGAACTCCTCCGGGTTGCCGAGATTCACCGGCCCGGGCAGGTCGTCCGGGGCACCCATCATGCGGAGGATGCCGTCGATCATGTCGTCGCGATAGCAGAACGAGCGGGTCTGCGAGCCGTCGCCGAAGATCGTCAGGTCCTCGCCTTGCAGGGCCTGGCGGAGGAAAGTCGAGATCACCCGGCCGTCGTAGGGGTGCATCCTGGGGCCGTAGGTGTTGAAGATCCGCGCGATGCGAATGGGAACGCCGTGGCGGCGGTGGTAATCCATGAAGAGGGTTTCGGCGGCCCGCTTCCCCTCGTCGTAGCACGCCCGCGGCCCGATCGGGTTGACCGAGCCGCGGTAGCTTTCCGGCTGGGGGTGGACCTGCGGATCGCCGTAGACCTCGCTGGTGGAGGCCTGGAAGACCTTGGCCCCGCAGCGCTTGGCCATCCCCAGCACGTGGATCGCCCCCAGCACGGAGGTCTTCATGGTTTTGATCGGATTGAACTGGTAGTGGCCCGGGGCGGCCGGACACGCCAGGTTGTAGATCTCGTCCACTTCCAGCCAGACGGGCAGCGTGATGTCGTGCCGCACCAGCTCGAAGTTGGGCTCCCCCAGCAGATGGCTGACGTTCTGCTTCTGGCTGGTGAAGAAGTTGTCCAGGCAGATCACGTCGTGCCCCTGGGCCAGCAGCCGCTCGCAGAGATGGGAGCCGAGGAAACCGGCGCCCCCGGTGACCAGGATCCGTTTCAGCAGAGCCATCAGCAGAAGTCCTCCGCGCAGGCGGGCTACGAGGCCCTGATCCCCGGGTCGCCGGCGCCCCTCCCAACTCGGGCGGGGAGCTGAAACAGGGCCCCAGGGAAAGATACCTTACCGACCGTAGTTGGCAAGGACCGTGTCGAGGGCGTCCGCGACAGAATCGGGCTTCCAAACGAGATGCGCGCGGCCTTGGAGGCTCCGCATCTCATCGAGCCACCTTGCCTCGTTTGCGGAAGGCGCCCAAGCCCCGGCCTGTAGCACGTGGTCGCGGGCACTCACCGCGCTGCCGGCAAAAGCGGCCGGCGTGGAAGCTTGACCGGCGGCAACGACAACAGGGGACGCCGCCGTCAGCACGGCATCCCTACTTACGACCACCGATCCGCTCTGACCTATGAACGGAGGGATCGCCGCCCAAGCACTGGTGCCAAAAGCAAGGCCACCTGCGGCGGTAATCGACGCAATCGGCACGACTTGCGGGCGATGCGCCGTGGTGTTCTCCGTGAGACTGACAGCCCCGGTAGCGCCAGGGACACCGGCACCATCCGCTACGGCCAGGGTGTTGCCGCTCGGTATGATGGGCGCCGAAATCTCGGTCGCAGGAGCAAGAACCGGCGTCAGAACCATCACGACTGTGCCCGCGCTCGTGGCGGCCGGAGAAACGGCGGGAGCCGCCGAATCGAGCACACCGCCCGCGCCGCTTCCCGGGACGGCCGCGCTGCTGCTGATGGTACCGCCGCCTGAGATCAGCCCCAAGGGCTCCGCGGCACCCGGGGTGCCCAGCACCACCGATCCCTGCGGGCCGATCACCAGCAACGAGCCGGCCGGAATCGCCGATGCGTTTTCGGCCGCCAGTACGCCGTTGGCAACCGTGGTGCCGCCGGTGTGGCCGTTCGGGCCGGACAGAACCACGATCCCGGAACCAGTTATTGTCAGGCCGCCGGCTCCGCTGTAGCTCAGGCCGCCGGCCGGCACCGGTTCCCCGGCGGTAGAGTCGATGGTCAGGTTGGAGGTGCCGCTGCTCGGGCTGGTGATCTCGATGTTCGCCAAGTCCACCGGCGGGCATGGCGTGACCACGTCGGTAGTCGTGCCCGTCGTGTAGACGTGCACGTTGCCGTCGCCGCCCACCGTAAGGGTCACGTCCGTCGAGGGCCAATCGGCCGCGGTCACGATCAGTGGCACGGGCAGGATGGTAAACGTCACCGGCGCACTTTGGGCGGCCGCGTAGTCGGCGCTGCCCGCGAACGACGCGGCCACCGTGTATGTGCCGGCGTCGGTCGGCACCCCCGGCAACGGAACGGCTGTGGCAAGTTGCCCAACAGTACGGCTGCCGGCGTAGTAGGCCAGTGACGGAGCGACGCCTTCGAGGCTTGCCGCTTGCGTAGCATTGGCGTCGGTAACAGACGCGGTGCCGAAGAAGGGCTGGCCATCGTAAGGGCCGCTCGCGTCGGTAACGGTCGTTGTCGGCGTCGCTTTCACCTGGAACGCGTCCGTGGTCGTCCCGCCCACGCCGCTGGCTGTCACGGAGAGGGCGTAGGTGCCGAGCTTGTCCAGTGTCAGGCCGGAGAAAGTAGCGATGCCGCTGGCTGCTGTTACGGTCGCTGTACCGCCAAGGGTCGCACCACCGTTCGCCAGGTCGATCAGGCCGACGCTCACCGCGCCGTTGAAAGACGTGTCCACGTTGCCAGCGGCGTCCTCGATGGCGACGGTCAGGCCGAAGCCGGTGCCGGCAACAACGCAAGTGGGCGGCTGCGCCGTTACCACGAGCTGATCAGTTGTTATGCTAAAGGGCAACGACGTTCCCGTGGCCAATCCCGGGGCGGTCGCTGTGAGCGTACAACCGCTCGACAGCCCGTTAAGCGTCAGGCCCGGGAAGTAAGCCGTCCCGCCCGCGGCGGTTCCCGTGAGTGTGCCGGCCAGGATGGCACCGCCCGGATTGCTTGCCAAGGCGACGGTCACGCTGCCGCCGAAAGTTGGGTCGATGTTTCCATAGGGGTCCTCGGCCAAGGCATATAGATCAAAGGGCCAGCCGTTCAGCACGTTCGCCATCGGATCAACGACCAACTGGGTTGCCGTGGCGGGGCTGACTTCAATGTCGTTTGCCGTCGTCCCGTCGAGATCGTTGGCGGTTATGGCCAGGGCATACGAGCCGGCCAGGTTCACGTTCAGGTCAGTGAAAGTGGCAACGCCGTTCACTGCCGCCATTGTAAGCGTGCCGCCGAGCGTAGCGCCGCTGGAAGCGTCCACTAGGGCGACCGTCACGCTGCCGCCATAGCCCGCGTCCACGGTTCCAAACCCATCCTCGGCCGTCACGGTCAGTCCGAAGCCGCTGCCGGCGGTAACGCTGGCCGGCGGTTGCCCAGTCACCACCAGTTGCGCGGCTGTTCCCACAGGCGTCACGTTGATCGTGGTGCTTGTCGCGGGGGCGAAGGCGGAAGTCGCGCCCTGCAAACTGTAGCCGCTCCCCGGCTGGTCGATCGTCAAGCCGGAGAACGTGGCTACGCCGTTGACCGCGCTTGCCGTCAGCGTCCCGCCCAGCGCCGCGCCGCCGGGGTTGCTGGCCAGCGACAGCGTTACGCTGCCCGTGAACGTCGGGTCGATGTTGCCCCACACGTCCTCAGCCGCAACCTCGACGGAGAACGCGGCACCGGCCGTGACAGTGCCCGGCGGCTCTCCGATCACCATCAGATTAGCGGCCGGCATGGCGGCCACGTCGAAGGCGCTTGTTGTGATGGGGGCCATGCCGCCGCCCGTGACCGAGAGTGCATAGGTACCGGCTTGGTCTACCGTCAGGCCGGAGAGTGTGGCGACCCCATTCACGGCCGTCACCGCCACGGTTCCGCCGAGCGTCGCCGCGCTTTCTCCAAAGTTCATCAAGCTGACGGTTACGTTTCCAGCGAAAGAGGTGTTCGTGGTTCCGTCGGCGTTCTCGGCCGTGACGGTCAGTCCGAAGGGAGTGCCCGCCGTGGCCATTGCTGGCGGTTGGGTCGTCGCCACCAATGGGTCGGCCGTATTGTTCTCCAAGACCGGTATCTCGTACGAACCTGCGTACGACGTCCTCACCCATTTCACTGTAACCACCCCACCCTGGTCCGGGTAGTAGTCGCTCAAGTTCGTGCTTGGCTGCCACGCGAAATGCCCATGGTAGGCTTGCACCGCATCTTGGACGAGCATATCCGGAGTGAACCCTAACTCGACCGAACTATACCCTATGCCTTCACTAACGAGGTCGCTCAACATCGTGGTGATCGTCTCTGTGTCAACCGCCTCATGGGCAATCGCAGCGTCCAATTTGTCGTCAAAGACGGCCACGCCCGCGCTGGCGTTTGCCCGCCAGTCCCACACCTGCTCGTCGTTGGATGGCGGAGTGAGTTGCATTACCCCCACACCGCCGTCCGACGGGACTTTGGCGTAGCCCTCGTAAAGTGGCAGCCCGTTGCAAAACTGGGAGAATTGCGACTCCGTCTGCGCGATATCGTAGAGGACACCCGCGTACTGATATGTCGTGCCCGCGGGCCAGTCCGCCGGCGGTTGCTGGGCCGAAAAGTACGAACGCAGGGTGCTTGCGCCGGGGGTTCCGCTATCGCCCAGAATCTCAAGTTTCACTGCGGGGGATTGCACATAGGCCCCGTCCACCCAAGCTGCAGCAGTCAAGGTCACGTCTCCCCCGCGTATCACGTGGCCCCACATGTTCGCATCCGTGATGGTAACACTCGGGCCGGTCGATGCGCAGGTGTAGGTATAGCTGATCGGTGTCGTTACCCCGCCATCACTGGCCTTCGTAGGGTCGAAGGAAACCACGGCCGTCCACGTGAATTGTGTCGTCGCGGGGTTCTGGGTGGTGCCGTCCAAACTCAGGGTCGCGGCAATTTCTGGCATCCCGGGAGCCGTAGTCGCCGACCCGTCGCTGATGTAGTACGTGCTGCCTGCCGAAGGGCTGGTGATCGTGAGGGTCGGCACAGTCGCCTGCGTGACGAAGCTGGCCACCGACGACCACAGGCCGGAAAGCCAATCGCCGGTGCTGCTGATCGCGCGCACCGCCCAGTAGTACATTGGCCCGGCGGTGAGCGCCGCCGGCGTGATGTAGCTCGTCTGGTTGGCCGGCACGCTCACGTCGAAGCCATTGCTCGGCTGAACGCTTGTATTCGACGCCCCGGCCGGCAGATCGTTTGGATCGGTCGAGGCGACAATCTGGTAGCCGTCGTTGTCCGGCACCTGCGACCACGAAAACGGCGTGTCCGTGGGCACCCCCGTCGTGCCATCCAGCGTGCTGCTTGGCGTCGGCGGCTGCAGGTTTGGCGGCTGTCTGGCCGTGATGTGGATGTACTCCTCCACTTGAGGATTCGCAACCACCGTGTCTATTGCGCTGTCCGTACTTGAATGCTGGGCGATCATGTTGTTGCCGAGGTAGAGCGTGACGTGCGTGACAGTGCCGTTGGTCAGGAATGCCACGATATCGCCCGGCACGAGATCGCTCAGCGACGAAACTCCCGTCGCTGCGCCGTCATTTATCAGTTGATTGACGAGGTCCTGCGCGTTGCAGTCGCCGTAGGCATTGCTCGCCCCGCCGGCGTAGTGCTGAATGGTCAACCCGCCGCCGCTCTGGTGTGGCTCGCTGCCGATGCAACACGAGACGAAGTGTGCGCAATCGTCCCCCACCCCACCGTCAACACCGGCCCCGGTCGGCACGAGTTGTCCGGCGCCCAGATAGGCGGGATCGTCCGGCTCCCCTTTCCAGAAGTAGCCGTCGCTGCACACGGAGTGAGCGTACTTTTGTGCGTAGGCCACGGCGGCGGCGGCGTTGTAAAAACTGCCGCCGACGCAGGCAGCAACACCGAAGTACAGCGGCGTTGAATAGGCGGTGCTCCAGCCGGCAGCGCTGTGGCTCTCCATGTTCCAGCAGTAGTACCCGCCGTCCTGTAGCAACGCGCTTGGCAGGGCGTAGACGGTGGTGGAACCCGGGATCGCGACGCCCGCGGCCTGCGAGTTGAGGACGATCGGTCCTTGCGACCCATCGGCATTCATTTGCCGGATGTAGAGGGCGTACTGGTCCGCGCCGGGAACCACCTGCCATTGGAAGGTCGGTTGCGTGACCGATACCGGCTGGCCCGGAAAAGAGCCGCTGCCCGGCGCGATCAAGAGGGGTGCCGCCAGGCAAGCCGGCGCGGTCGTGAAGCTGTAGACGCTCGACCAGGGGCCCCACTGCGCGCCGACCAGTGCACAAACCTCCCAGGAGTAGGAGGTCCCCGCGCTCAGCGGCCAGTTCGGCGAGTCCGAGCTCCACGCGGGCGTGGCATCCCAGAAACAGCAATCCCCCGCAGGCGTAGTCACCTGGATGTCGTAGGAAGACGCGCCGGCAACCGGCGTCCAACTGAACGCCGGGGTGGTGGACTGGTCGGTAGAGCCGTTGGGTGGGTTGCACAGCGTCGGCGGCACCGTCTCGATAGCGATTCGGCAGGCAGCCAAGCCATCGGCGCGGGTCGGGGGAAGGGTGAGGGTGGCCCAACTACCGGTGGAGTCCTCGATGTCACCGGTCTGAAGACCCGAAACCTCTAGTGCCGCAGTCGATGCGTAGTCGAGGTCGGCCGTGTATTGATTGGGCCCGGGATAGTAGTCAAACACGAGCGCGGTGCCCGCGCTCGCGCCCGGGTCGTAACAGGCGATCCCGCCGTCGTTCAGCGCCAGTTGCGGCGTGCAGTCCACTACTGTGACCGGTTCGCTGAAGGTCACCGTGATTGGGATCCACGCCCCCGCCCCGTAGATCCCCGCCGGTGTTGTCGACGACACCCCTGTGACGACCGGCGGGCGCGGGGTAGGCCACCCGGCGTTGACTTCAAACACAGTGCCGGCGCAGCAATCGGCCTGCGGCGCTGTCCCGTACAAGTTGCCCGCGGCGTCGGCGATAACGCCGGCTTCGGGGTTGCACCCGCTGTCGCAGTTGAGGGTAAGTAGTGTGGCAAATGCGTGCGTTCCCGGGATCAGTTCGAACACCGTGCCCCCGTTGTACGCGCCACCGTAGCACGTCGTGCCGTACAAGTCGCCCGCGGCGTCGGCGGTAAGGCTGCCCTCAGGTTGGGCGCCGTTGGAACCGTTGAAGGAAAACAGCGTCGTGGTGGCGTGCGTCCCTGCGGCCAGTTCGAACACCGTGCCCTCGTTGTACGCGCCACCGTAGCACGTCGTGCCGTATAAGTCGCCCTCGGCGTCAGCGATGAGGCCACCCTCGGGTTGGGCACCCGACAACCAGGGGTCACCCTTGTGTGGGGCCCCCCCCCCGAACCAGGCCAGCGTGCTGAGGGCATGTGTCCCCGCGGCGACCTCGAACACCGTGCCGTCGCCCTCAAACGGATTGAGGCCGCTGCCCGAACCGTCAGTGTACTTCGTAGTGCCGTAAAGGTTCCCGGCTGCGTCGGCGACGAGGTCGCCCTCAGGAAAGGCCCCGTACGGGCCGTCGAACGAAGCCAACATCGTCAAGGTGTGTATGCCCGCGGCCACCTCGAAAACCGTCCCGTCGCCATACGCCCCGCCGCACGTGGTCGTCCCAAACAGGTCCCCGGCGGCGTCGGCAACCAAGCCACCCTCGGGGAGGACCCCGTCCCCGTTCTTGCCGTTGAACGAAGCCAGGGTAGTCAAGGCGTCCGTGCCAGCGGCCAGCTCAAACACCGTGCCCTGGTCGTCCGCGCCGCCCCCAGACGTCGTGCCGTACAAGTTCCCGGCGGCGTCGCAAATGAGCCCAGCCTCGGGCTGGGCACCATCCTGGTCGTTGAACGAGGCCAGGGTGGTCAAGGCGTGCGTGCCAGCGGCCACCTCAAACACCGTGCCCTGGTCGTCCGCGCCGCCCCCAGACGTCGTGCCGTACAAGTTCCCGGCGGCGTCGCAAATGAGCCCAGCCTCGGGATAGCCCCCAGCCGCATCCCCGAAGCCGGGATTGAACCAGGCGATGGCGCCGCCGAGCGCCGGCGCCGTGACCGTGAAGCTCACCGCGTTAGACAGTTGCCCATCCGGGTTCTGCACCTGGACCCACCATGTGCCCAACGCGGCGTTATTGTCGATCAGGTAATCAAACTCGCCGCTTGCCCGCCATTCGTACGCCGGGTGGTCCGCGCTCGTGTACGTATTACCTTGCGGATCGGTAAACAGGAGGTGCGACGACGACGTGTCGAAGCCGGTGCCAAAGACCACGATCGGCTGGCGGTTAACGGACGGCGGCAGCGACGTCGGCGACACGCTGCTAATTGCGGGAGCGGCGCCGACGGTCACCTGGATTGGGGCAAAGTTGGAGACACCAGTCGTCTGCGAGTTGCTCTCGTCGTTCCAGTTCCCGTTGAGATCATCAGCATGGACGCCGTATTCCCACGTCCCCGCTCCTGGGCTGTCGGGGGCAAACGAGCCGCTCGCAGTGCTCCCGGAAGCATTGTTCGTTGCCAGCTTTACCCACGTACCGACCTCCCCGTCAACAACCGGCGCCCGCCAAAGCTCCACGCCGCTCAACGCGGCCGTTCCGGCGTCAGATGCAGTGTACGAGATCGTGAACGCGTCTCCACTCCGCGTGAGGCTGAATGCGCTGAAGGCCGGCGCAAAGTAGATGTAGGTGGGGCTGCCGCCGAGCCAGGGAGCGCCGGCCGAGTCCTGGAACTGAGTCATGTTCCACTGAAAACCGGTCGGTGTGGCGGGGTTGCCTGCGTTCTGGGCTGTCCAGTCCGTCCACGCCGCGTATTCGTCGGTGTAGCCGTTGCCGCTTAGCTCATACCACGGGTAGCTGTTTCCCGCGGCCGTAAACGGGCCGCCCACGACAGTCATCACGGTGAAGTGGGGCATGAGCCACAGCCGCGTCGTCGTCGCCGTGCTCATTGACGAGTGGAGCCACGTGGCCGTGGCGATCACCACATGTGCGCCCACGGCGGGGGTATTGTTGCACTCGGTGACCTGCACAGAAGTACCAGAAACACCCTCCACGAACGCCACATGTCCGCTGCCCCACACCGCCAGCGCGCCGACCTGGGGTTCGGTACCGGTGGAGAAACCGGCGTTGGCAGCGTCCTGAGCCCAATCGGCCGCGTTGTCCAGGAAGGTGCCCAAGGTTGTAAGCCGTTGTGAGCTGATCAGGCCGAGCTCTTGAATTCGGCCGTAGGCGTACCAGGTGCATTGCCCCACGAGGTACGGCGTATCCACGTACGGGCCTGTGGTGTAGGCCGCGTTGCTCAAGCTTGGCGGGGCGTACGACAGCAACCGCCGGTCTTCGAGCGCCTCCACACGCAGGCGGCGGAGCAGGCCCCAGCGGCCGGGGCGGTCCTTCCTGGGAGAGCCAAGCTGCGACCTCCGACGCACCCACTTTCCACGCGATGCGAGCAGCCTCATGGCAAACGCTCCTCCCAAGACAGAAAAACGCTTCGGCACGGGCCGGCGAAAACCGCCGAAAACTCTGAGCACAATGCGGCCCCACCGTGTGTGGACCGCCAGAATCCAACACGGCAACCACCCGGCGGGTGCCCCCCAAGGGGATGCACCACCGTTGCGCTTATAGCAGGAAACTACCAAAATTCCAATAACCAGAAATTGGGGGTTCGGGGGGTGAAAAATTTCTGGATACTCGCCCAGGGCGGTGCGCCTGCCAGGCACGGTCCCCGCCTTCCCTCGGCGTCTACAATCAATAATGTGGGTTTGTGGCTCGGGCGGTCGCCCGCCCCCTCACTCCCGGCCCCTCTCCCACGATGGGGAGAGGGGAGTGTTGTCTTGGAGCCCGGCAGTGCGGGAGAACTAACATGGTCATTATCGAGTTCAGTCTCTACCCCCTCGATAAAGGGGAAAGCGTTAGCCCATACGTGGCGCGAAGCCTGGATATCATCGACAAGAGCGGCCTGGAGTACCGCTGCAACGCAATGGGCACCCTGCTGGAGGGCCAGTTCGACGAGGTCATGGGCGTTGTCCAGCGGTGTTTTGAGGCCATGGCGGCCGATTGCCACCGCATCGAGTGCTCGATCAAGCTCGACTACCGGAAGGATCGCGTGGGCGGTCTGCAAGGCAAGGTGGCCAGCGTCGAGCGGAAGCTGGGCCGGCCCGTCAGGAAGTAGGATTTCGCCCAGTAGCGAGCATCCCGCGCGACAGTCTATAATCTATAATGTTATACTAACAATTGTCGGGGGGGTGCCGCGTTGACCTCAAGCTGCACGCCGGATCCGTCGATCGTGCGCGCGCTCCGCGCGGCGGTGGGGCGGGAGAACGTCCTCTCGGCGTCCTCGGAGCTGGCCGTCTACGAGTGCGACGCCTTCACGATCCAGCGGCAGCGGCCGGCGGCGGTGGTCTTCCCGCGGTCGACCGCACAGGTGGCGGCGGTGCTCGGCGTGTGCCGGCGTTTCGAGTGCCCGGTCGTCGCGCGCGGGGCGGGTACGGGCCTGGCGGGCGGGGCCTTGCCGGTGCCGGGCGGCATCCTGCTCTCCCTGACCCGCATGAATCACATCCTCGACGTGCGGCTGCGGGACGCCATGGCCGTGGTCGAGCCCGGCGTGCTGAACCTCGATCTGACCCGCGCGCTGGCCGGCAGCGGCTACCACTTCGCTCCCGATCCGTCCAGCCAGGGGGCGGCCACGATCGGCGGCAACGTGGCCACCAACGCCGGCGGCCCGCACACGCTCAAGTACGGCGTGACGGTGAACCACGTGCTGGGCCTGGAGGCCGTGCTGGGCGACGGCCTGGTGGTGCAGCTCGGGCCGGTCGAGAACCCCGCCGGCCTGGACCTGCTGGGGCTGCTCTGCGGCAGCGAGGGCACCTTGGCCGTGCTCACGAAGATCTGGGTGCGGCTGACGCCCGACCCGCTGGAGTGGCGGACGATGCGGGCGGTGTTCGAGACGGCCGAGGACGCCACGCAGGCCGTCAGCCGGATCATTGCCGAAGGGATCATTCCGGCCGCCATGGAGCTGATGGACCAGGGTATCCTGGCCGCGGTCGAGGAGGCGTTTCACGGCGGCTTTCCCCTGGATGCCGGGGCGGTGCTGGTGATCGAGCTGGACGGGCCGGCGGCGGGCGTGGACGAGGACCAGCGGCGGGTCATGGAAATCTGCCGCCAGGGCCGCGCCCGCGAGGTGCTGCACGCCCGCAGCCCGGCGGAGCGCGAGCTGTTGTGGAAGTGCCGCAAGCTGGCGGTGGGGGCGGTGGGGCGGCTCAGCCCCAGCTACATGATCCAGGACGGCGTCGTGCCGCGGACCCGCCTGCCGCACATCCTCGGGCGGATCGCCGAGATCGGCCGGCGGCACGGGGTCCGCATCGTCAACGTCGCGCATGCCGGCGACGGCAACATCCATCCCATCTTGCTGTTCGACGAGCGGGACCGCGGGCAGGTCCAGCGGGCGCTGGCCGCCGGCCGCGAGCTGCTGGAAGAGTGCATCGCCTGCGGCGGCGGCATCACCGCCGAGCACGGCGTCGGCACCGAGAAGGTCACGCTGATGGAGAAACTCTTCGGCGGCGCCGACCTGGAGGCCATGCGCCGCGTCCGCCAGTCTTTCGACCCTGCCTGGCGGCTCAATCCCGGGAAGAAACTCTTGCCTGGCGCGAAAGGCCCTGAGAAATGCGGCAAGTGAAACACTTCTTGCCCGTCACGCAAGTCGTGGTCCCGCCCGACGAGGCCGCCGCGGCGCAGGCCCTGCGCGAGGCCGCCTGCAGCGACACCGCCGTCTACCCGATCGGCGGCGGAACCAACCTGGCCTACGGGCTGCGGCCCGTGCGGCCGGGCATCGGCCTGTCCACGGCGCGGTTGGCCGGCATCGTCAGCTTCCCGGCACAGGACCTGACCGTCACCGTCCAGGCCGGACTGACCATCGCCGAGCTCAACAAGCGCCTGGCCTCCGAGCGGCGCTGGTTGCCGATCGATGTCGCCCAGCCCGAGCTGGCCACGGTCGGCGGCGTCGTGGCGACCAACGTCTTCGGACCACGGCGCTTCGGCTACGGCACGATTCGCGACTACGTGTTGGGCTTCCGCGCGGTGGACGGGCAAGGCGAGGTTTTCTGCGGCGGGGGCCAGGTGGTCAAGAACGCCGCCGGCTACAACCTCCCCCGGCTGCTGGTCGGCTCGCTCGGCACGCTGGGCTTCATCACCCAGGTCACGCTCATGGTCCAGCCGCGCCCGCAGGACTCCCGCATCGTGATGTGCGACGTCCGCGAGTTCGAGGGGGTGGAGTGCCTGCTGGCCGGCCTGAGCCGCAGCCGCACGCTGCCCGTGGCCATCGAGCTTTTGGCCGGGCGGCCGCGGCCCGACTGTCCCTTTCCGCAGGCCCCGTCCGGCGCAGTCGCCCGGCTCCTGGTCGGCTTCGACGGCAGCCAGGCGGAGGTCGATTGGATGGTGCGGCAGCTTCGCAAGGAATGGGAGACGGGGCAGGCCGCGGGTGCGGCGAGTATCCGCGTCCTGTCCGACGGCGAGTTGGAGCGGACGTGGAGCTGGCTCGCCGATTTCTCCGGCCACCTCTTGATCCACGTTTTGCCCAGCGAGGTGGTGGGTGTCGTGCAAGCGATGGCACGGCTGGTGCCCGGCGCGTCGATCCAGGCCCATGCCGGCAGCGGCGTGATTCGGGTTTGCTGGTTTCGCTTGGCACCGTCGGAGGCCGACGGCGAGATGTTCACCGCCGACCTGCGCGAGAAGCTTCGTCCGGCGGTGGCTGCCGCCGGCGGCAGCCTGGTGGTGCTGGCCGCGCCCGACGGCGCGCAACTGGCCTCCAGCGACGTCTGGGGCCTGCCCGTCGACGGCGCGGACATCATGCACGCCATCCGCAGCCGCTTCGACCCGAAAGGGATCCTGAATCCAGGCCGCTTCATCTTCGGCAACCCATGAAGGCTGGCAGGTGGGGAATGGTAGGCGGCAGGTGGGGAATGGTAGGTGGCAGGTGGGAAAGGGCAGGGGGCAGATGACAGTTTCCCTATATACCATCTACCACCTACCACCTACCCCTGCCGCGTGCCCTTATGCTCTGGTTGCGACAAGACACTGAGAAGCAGCCCGTGAACACTCTCGACCAGCCGCCCGAGGGCAACGGCCAGCCGGCACCCGGCCTCGACCCGCGCCTGCTGCTGCGCTGCGTACACTGCGGCCTGTGTACGTCCGCCTGTCCGACCTATAGCGAACTGGGCGATGAGAACGACTCTCCGCGCGGACGCCTGCACCTGATGCGGATGGTGGCCGACGGCCGCGCCCCGCTGACCGATCGCATGCGGCGGCACCTGGAGTTGTGCCTGGATTGCCGGGCGTGCGAGGAGGCCTGCCCGTCGGGCGTGGAGTACGGCCGGCTGATCGAGCCGTTCCGGCTGGCGCTGGAGCAGGCCGACGGGCGGGTCGAGCACCGCTTCGACTGGTTCCGCAGCCTGGTGGTCCTGCGGCTGCTGCCGTACCCGGAGCGGCTGCGGTGGTTGCTGGGTCCGGTCCGCGGCTTGCAGCGGTTGGGCATCTACGCCGCGGCGGAGCGGCTGGGACTGCTGCGGCTGATTCCCGGCCGGCTGGGCCGGCTCCTGCCGCTCTTGCCGCCGCCGGCCCGCCCCGGACCGCGGCTGCCCCGTTTCCTGCCGGCCGTGGGCCGGAAGCGGGCCCGCGTGGCCCTCTTCATCGGTTGCGTGGCCGACGCCATGTTCCGCGGCGTCCACTGGGCCACCGCCCGCGTGCTCCAGCAGAACGGCTGCGACGTTTTCGTGCCGCCGGGCCAGGGCTGCTGCGGGGCCATCCACTTCCATAACGGCGACAACCTGGGCGCCCGCCGCCTGGCCGACGCCAACCTCGTGGCGTTCGAGCTGGACCGCTACGACGCCATCGTGGTCAACCACGGCGGCTGCGGGGCCATGCTCAAGGAATACGGCCGCTATTGGCAGGACGGCCTGCAGCCGCACCGCGCCAAGTTCGCCGCCAAGGTCCGCGACGTACACGAGCTGGTCGATGCCCTGGGGGCCGTCCCGCCCGCCGGCCGCATCGACACCGCCGCCACCTACCACGATTCCTGCCACTTGGCCCACGCCCAGCGGATCGCCGCCGCCCCGCGGAGGCTGCTGGCGAAGATTCCCGGGCTGCGGCTGGTGGAGCTGCCCGAGGCCGGGCTGTGCTGCGGCTCGGCCGGTACCTACAACCTCACCGAGCCGGACCTGTCCGACCGCTTGGCCCGCCGCAAACTGCAGAATATCCTCTCGACCGGCGCGCGGATCGTGCTGGCGGCCAACGCCGGCTGCCTCTTGCAGATTCAGCGCGAGGTCCGCCAGGGCCGCCATCCCCTGCTGGTGATGCACCCCATGGAACTCCTGGACCTGAGCTACCGCAGCCTCGCGCCCGAGCTGTCATAACAACTGGCCGTGGAGCCCCGGCCGTGGAGCCCCGGGCGTTAGCCCGGGGATCGCCGGGTGTTCAGACTCCCAAGATCGTGCAAGTTCATTTGGCCGCCATGAACCACGTCGAGCGATTTCGGGCAATCATGGATTTCCAGCCGGTCGATCGCCTGCCGCGCTGGGAATGGGCCATGTGGTGGGACCAGACCATCGCCGCCTGGAAACGCCAGGGCCTGCCGGCCGGGCTCGAGGACGTGTTCGAGATCGCCCAATACTTCGGCCTGGACCCCTACCAGCAGTTCTGGTTCTCCACCACCGACGCGACCATCGGCGCCGTGCAGCACCACGTCGAGGGCATCGTCTCGAACATGGACGACTACCTCCGCGTCCGCCCCAAGCTCTTCCCCGACCACAGCCGCGCGATCGAGACCATGCGCCCCTGGGCCGCCCGGCAGGCGCGGGGCGAAGCCGTCGTGTGGATCACCATCGAGGGCCATTTCTGGTTCCCGCGGACGCTGCTGGGCTTCACCAAGCTGAGCCTCGCCTTCTACGATCAGCCCGAGCTGCTGCACCGCATCAACCAGGACCTGACCGACTTCAACCTGCGGATCCTGGACCAGGTGGAGCGGACCTGCACGCCGGCCTTCGCCACCATCGCCGAGGACATGTCCTACAACCACGGGCCGATGATCTCCGAGCGGCATTTCGACGAATTCATCGCCCCCTACTATCGCCGCATCGTGCCGCGGCTGGCCCAGATGGGGACCATTCCGCTGGTAGACACCGACGGCGACGTCTCGCGGCTCGTCCCGTGGCTTGAGCGCGAGGGTATCCGCGGCGCGTTGCCGCTGGAACGGCAGGCCGGCGTGGACGGCATGGCCATCCGCCGGCAGCATCCGCGCTTCGGCATCGTGGGCCATTTCAACAAGATGGTGATGAACCGCGGCGCGGGCGCGATCCGCGCTGAGTTCGAGCGGCTGCTGCCGCTGATGCGGTCCGGCGGCTTCATTCCCAGCGTGGACCACCAGACACCGCCGCACGTCACCCTGGCCGAATACCGCGGTTACTTGCGGCTGCTGGACGAGTACACCGCCGCCGGGGCCGCGATCTAATCCCGGTGAGCCGCCGCCGGGCCCCAGGCTCGCCGCACGCCCCGCGGCCCTGCGTATCGGCCCCGGCGACCGCCCTTTTCTTCCGCGTGCTGAAATCTCGCCTCATTGCCAATTCCTAGCCGCCTTCTAACCACATTTTGATTGACTCCGCCTACGATGCATGAGGATGGGCCGTGTTAGGACTGCGTGGTGACATGGAGACACGCTATGGGTTTCTCTCGTGAATGGACCGGCAACGAAGGCCACATCCAGGCGGTTTGCGGGGACGATCCGGCCGAGCGGGCCGTATTTCTGAGAAAGGCCGCCAAGGACGGCCACGTGCCTGCTATGTACAGGTTCGCGCTGGTGTGCGAAGACCCGGACGAAAGGCGCTACTGGCTGCGAGAGGCCGCACACGAGGGATACGTCCCGGCGATGTACGCCTTTGGCTTGGACTGTGCCAAGCCGACGCAGCGCAAGGCTTGGCTGCGAAAGGCTGCCGACGAGGGCCACCTGGGAGCGATGTACGCGCTGGCTGCCGGATCGGCTGATCCCGGCGAGCGGAGACGCTGGTTGCAAATGGCCGCCGAGGAAGGCCACGTCGCGGCAATGCACGATTTGGGCTTGCTCTCGGAAGACCCCAACGAGCGGGAACGCTGGCTCCGCGAGGCCGCCAGGAACGGCTGGCAGCCGGCCCTTGTCGAGTTGGCCGACCCGGTGTATTGAATGGGCAGACAGGGCACGCCCCTCGCCCACGGCCGACCAGGCTGCGCCCGGTGCCCGGCACGATTGCCCTGCTCGTGTCCGGCGCCGGATTGTTAGTGGTAGCGCTCCACCGCACGCGCAAGGGGCGGGGTGCGGCCCGATCCTCGCCCCCGTTCTGAAAGCGCCCACACAACCCGCCGACGCAGTCGGCGGGCTTTTGACGCGTTCCATACCGCCCGCCGACCCGCCCGGCAGGCACCCCTACCGCCCACTGCTCACTTCCCGGACACGGGCTTGTCCATGGCCCAGTGCAGGGCGTTGCTCAAGAGCGTGCAGAAGGCGGGCGATTGGAAGTCGCCGGGGTGGCCCAGCGAAGTGAAGAACACCCGCGAGCGGCCGTATTGCCGCGTCCAGGCCACCGGCTCGACGTGCTCCTGCCACTTGCCCGTCAGCAGCAGGGTGGCCTTCGGCTCCAGCGGCGAGACCTCGTAAAGCGAGCTGGGGCTGGTCCAGGAATCGGCGGGCAGGCCGGCCAGGATCGGGTTCCCCACGGCGGCGGCCGCCGCGCGGACCTCGGTCCCCTCTTTGTTCATATAATGCCCGTGATAGTGGCAGCCGAGCACCTCGGCGTCGAAGGCAGGCCACGCTTCCAGGCCGGCGGGGACCGCCTCTCGCAGCGGCGGGGCGAAGGCGTGGCAGGCTGTCCGCAGGGCCACGAGCGGTTTGCCGCCCGCCAGGTAGCGGTGGATCGCGGCCATCTGCTGCGGGGGCAGCGGATGACGCCGCACGTAGAGCAGCAGCACGTCGGCCCTGGCCAGGGCCTCCAGGCCGCGAACGCCCTCCGGCTCCTCCCCCGGCAGCACCGTGCAGGAATAGTCGCAGCGGTCGGCCAACTGCCGGGCGAAGCGGCTCAGCGTGCCCAGCGAGCCGTATTCCGGCTCGAAGCTCACCAGCAGCACGCGCGGCCGCCGGTCTTCCGCGAAGACCAACGGCGGCCCGGGCAGCAGATCGCTGCTGGTGATCGTCGGGCACCAGTGCCGCTCGATGTGCTCGACCACCAGCTCCGTGCCGCGGAAGTGGCTGGCTTGCGGGCGGCGCTCGGGGTTGTACATGCTGTCGGTCAGGTCGCGGACCAAGAGCACGTTCTTGCCGTGGCCGACCATCTGGCGAATGCCGAAGGGGCGGCCGAGCACGCACATGTTCACGTGTACGCCCAGCAGGATCACGTTTTCGATCCCGCGCTGCTGGAGCAGATAATACACCTGGGCGTCGTCGGCCACGGCGTCGCCCGGCTCAATCTGGATCGTCGCGATCTGCCGCGTCCAAGCCTTGTAGGCGTGGCATTTCGGGTGGCAGGGGCAGCCGCTGTCGGAATCGTCGATGGGCAGCGGCCCCTCGCGGCGCGGGTCCAGAGGCTGCCAGCCGAGCAACGGCGGGGCGCCCTTGGGCTGCGGCTCGACGCGCGGCGCTTGTTGCGCCAGCTTCCGCTGGGGCGTGTCCTTGTAGAAGGCCATCGTTTCGCTGGGAGCGTGGACCACCAGCGCGCCGCGCTCGCGGGCCTCGATGAGGAAGCGATTCACCCGCGGGGCCATCTCCGCCACCCGCCGCGAGGCCGCCGCACACCAGTGCTTGTCCCACATGTCGCAGACGATCACTGCCGTCTTGCGGGCGTCCCAGCGGACCGTGCCATATACCGTGTCGAACTGTTGGCTGTCCGCCGGCGACGGCACCTCCCGGCGGGTGTGCAGGACGAGTTCTGTCCGGGCTTCGGCGGCTGCCCCTTCGGCGGCCGTGGCCGACCGGCCGGCCGCCGGGAGGCACGCCAGCAGCAGGGCGGCAAGGATGGGACGTTGCATGGGAGCGGTCTCCGGGGGTGGGGTATCACTGCAATTCCAAATCACCGCACTGGGGCAGCCCGCCTGGCGGCCGCGTCGCGGAGGGCCCGCTTGACCGGCGTCCCCCAATGGGGCGTCGGCGTGTAGCTCCAGTCGCGGATCAGGCATGGAGAGGCCGCCGGGTGCAGGTCCCAGGCCGTCCAGTTTAGCTGATGCTTTTCGATGTAGTCCAGGACCTTGGGCGCCCAGGTCTTCGGGTCTTCTTCCTTGCCGCCCGGCTCGCAACCGACTTCGCCCACCAACACCGGGTAGCGGTCGACGGCCACGGTGACGTTGCGGTCCCAGTCCCGTTTCCAGGGATAGATATGGGTGGCATAGACGACGCCGTTGCCCTGGGGATCGGCCAAGGCGTAGCCCTTGACCAGGCCGGTCAGATCGTAGGCCCAATCCAGCCCGCCGGCCACGATCACGTTCCGGGCCCCCTGCTTGCGGCACACTTCCAGCAGTCTTTGCATGCCGGGGGTGCGATATTCGAGTTTGCCGCCGGGGGCGTTGCCGCTCCCCTCGTGGACCATGCCGCCGTTCCGCCAGACTTCCCAGGAGACGTCGTGCGGCTCGTTGTACAGATCGAAGAGCACGGCCGGGTGATTGGCGAACTGGGCGGCCGCCGCCTCCCAGAAGGCCGCGCTATGCTGGTCGGGCATGTGGTGCTGGCCGATGTTCTGGCCCCACGCGCCCGCGTCGGACCAGTGCAAATCCAGCAGCACGTAGCACCGCTTCAGAGCGGCCGACTCCACAACCTGCGCGACCAGCTTGCGGTAGGCGGCGCCGCCGTCGTTCTGTTCCTTGGCCCGGCCGAACCACCGGTCTTGGGCCAGCGGCAGGCGAACGACGTTGGCCCCCCAATCGTCGACGGCCACCGCGAGCGAGCGGAGGACGTTCTCGCCCTTGCTGTTCCATTCCAGGCTGGCGATGTTCACGCCTTGCAGACGGACCACGTCGCCCGACGGGGTCTTCAGGCGGTTGCCGGCGACCCGCAGCGGCGGCGGGCCGGCCGTGACCGGCGGCGCGGCGGCCAGGGCCACAACGATCGAGAACAGCAGGGCGGTCGGCATGGTCATTGCTTTCGGTCGGAAGATCTCGATTTCGTTTAGCGGGCGGGCTTGCCCGCCGGCGGTTTGGCGGCCAGGGCCTGCCGGGCGCGGTGCACGGCCTCCGCGGCCCAGGGCTTGCCGGCATACAGTTCAAGGACAGCCCGGTAGGCGGCCTCGGCCCGCACCGGGTCGCGCGGCCGGATGCGGTCGGCCTCGTCGAGCCGATCGAGGATCAAGGCCAGGTGCTCCTGGGCCTGCATGTCGAGTTGTTCGCGGAGCTGGGCAACTCGCCGCCGGGCCAGCTCGACACACTGCGCCGTGGGCCCGGAGCGGTCGCCCGCCGAGCCGTACAGGTCGATGATCGCCTGGAACTTGGCCAGCCCCACGTCCGGGTCCAACCCGACGTGGCCGAGCGCCTCCAGGTACAGCCGCTCGATGGGCACGAGGCTCCCGCCGCTCAAGAGGCCCTTGGCGCGAAGCTCCAGCTTCCGCTCCAGGGCCAAGAGGTCGATTTGGCGGGCATCCTGGCGGAGTTCCTCGCACCGCGGATCGCCGGGAAAACGCATGAGGAACTCGCGAATCTGATCCTCGCAGTCCAGCAGCGAATCGCGGGTGCCGGCCTGGGTTTGCGCGGCAATCCTGCGGTACAGCGCGTCGGCCGAAGAGGGTTGCAACAGGTACCACGTGACCAGTCCGACGACCACCAGTCCGCCGGCCAAGGCCCAGGTCTGCGGGGAGATCCAGGTGGTGCCGCTTTCCGGGCGGTCGGGCGAATCGAGATCGCCGGGGCGGACGGGGACGAAGCGGGAGGCCGGCCTCGGGGCGTCGGACGGCGGCGCCTTCACGAGTTCCTGCAGGGCCTCGGCGGGTTTGGTTTCCGGCAGCTTCAGGCGGGGCAAGGGGGGCTCGCCGCCCGCCACGCTCTCCGGGCGGGTCGGGCCGCTGAGGTCGGGCCCGCCAGCGGGCAGCGCGGGCAGGGGCGGCGCGCCCGCCGGCGGCATAGCGTCCCCGGCTTCCTCCTCGGGGTCCACGTGCATGGCCCGCAACATCACCTCCAAGCGCCGCCCCAGCAGCGTCGCGTTGGGAATGCGGCGCTGCGGGTCTTTTTCCAGCAATTGGTGGATGATCTCGACCAACTCGGCGGGCGCGTCGGCAGCGAAGCGCGGCAGCGGCGGGGGCAGCTCGATCCGCTGCTTGCGGAGGATTTCACCCAGCGATTCGCCCTGGAAGGGCGGCCGCCGCGCCAGCAGGGCATACAGCACGCAGCCCAAGCTGTACAGATCCGTGCGGGGATCGACGGCCCGGCCTTCCGCCTGCTCGGGGGCCATGTACTCGGCCGTGCCCACCACGCCCCCCAGCCCGGGGCCCCGCAGGCTCCCAAACAGCCGCGCGATGCCGAAGTCCGAAAGCTTCACGTGGCCGTCCAACTCCAGCAGCAGGTTGCCCGGCTTGATGTCGCGATGGATGATGCCGCGATCGTGGGCGTGCCGCAGCGCACGGCAGGTGTCGATGCCGATCCCCGTCGCCTCGCGCCAGTCGAAAGTCCGCCCGCGACCCAACAACTCCTCCAGGCTGCTGCCCGAAACCAGCTCCATCGCGTAGAACCACTGGTCCTCCTGCTGCCCGAAGCCGATCAGTTGCACAATATTCGGGTGGTGCAGCTTGCGGAGGGCCTCGATCTCCGCCTCGAAGCGGTCGCGGAAGCCGGCGTGCCGGGCCAAGTCCGCGGAGAGCAACTTGACGGCGGCGGGCTGCCCGCTGGCCAGGTCCACCCCCTCGTACACCGTCCCCATGCCGCCGCGGCCGATCTGCCGCAGGATCCGATACGGGCCGAGCCGCTCGAGCATCTCAGTACTCTTGGTCTTCCCGCGCGGGCCAAATACCGTGTTCCATCGTAGCACCTCCGCCGGCGCGCGGCAAGATTCGGTGCCGGTCGAGTCAACCTACAGATTGCTCCGCGGCAGGAACTGATGACGAGCGTCAGACCAGCGGCTGGACGGCGAGCGGGGAAGGAGCCGCCGGGGCGGAGGCGACCCGCGCGACCGTGGAGACGGTCCCACCCAAGCCGGCGCTGGGCGCCTTGAACTTGAAGTCGTACTCCTTCATGATCGCATACAATACCGTGGTCGCCAGGAGGATCGCCAGCAGGGCGAGCACCAGGAGCATCGTGAAGACGTCGGCCCGCGGCTTGCGATACAGCGGCCCGGCCGGGGCTTCGTCGGGCGTAGGCTTAGAGCTTGGCTTGGACAAGATCACCCCTTTCCACGGGGATGGTGAGTTGTCTGGGGTCAAAACGGCAGACGGCCCGATCGGGCGAAACCTTCATTACGGTGATTTTGCCGATGTACTTCATGCCACCCGCGGCCGGCCGGACCAATGACAGCACGTGCCCCACAGCTACCCCGTCGTCGCTGCCCACGGAGATCTCCAGCATGTCCGGGAGCCGCACGGCAAGCACCCGCGCGTCCAGCGGCTCGGGCGGCTGCTTGGCCAAACTCGTTGGGGTCACCTTGGCGGTCTGGAGCATCATTTGGGCTTCGGCCAGTTTGGCGCCAAGGTCCCCGTTGGCCTTCTCCAGCCGCTGCCGCTCGAGGTCCGCGTTGTGCAGCTCGTCGGTCAGGGCGACGACCTTCTTGAAGTGGGCATCGCGGTCGGCGCGGGCCAGCACGATGTCTTTCCGCAACTGCTCCGCCTCGGCGCGGAGATTGAACAGCGTTTCGTGGGCGGCCTTCATGGCGGCCACGGCCTCGCGGGCCTCCTTTTCCAAGCGGACCACATCCTGCTCCGCGCGGGCCCGCCCCGTTCGCAGCACGTCGTTCTCCGTCCGCAAGGCGGCCATCGCATTGTCTTGCCGGTCCTTGTCGGCCTTGGACTGCTCCTCCAGTTTTTTCTTCTGGGCTTGCAGCTCGTCGATGTCCTTCTTCGCCTTTTCCAGGCGCTGCGCGAGCCCCTTCTTTTCAATCTCGGGCGGCTTTTCGTTGTCGGCCACCAGCCGCCAATTGGTCTGCGTGGCGTAGACCGCCAGCGCGAAGCTGGCAAAGACAACGCTCATGAGGAGGATGAGGACAGTGAAGATTTTTCCGACAAGGTTCATAAGAGCACCTCTTCCCGCACTGGAGACAAGCCCGAACGGGCGTCCCCACCCAATCAGTATAGTGTACCCATTCTTCCTGTGTTAATCACGGTGCCCAATGCGAGGGGGCATTTGTGGCCTTGGCGGAATGATCCGCGGGTATTTCCGCTGTGCCGGCGGGAGAGTTGCCGCAAGCGGCGGTTAATTCCCGTCTACTTCAGCCTCCGGGCTTCGTTTAGTTCGGCTCGAAGTTCCGCGTTGGACTTCTCCAACCGCATCCGCTCGGCCACCGCGTTGTGCAACTCGTCGGTGAGGGCTACGAGTCTCTTGAACTGGGCCTCGCGATCGGTTTTGGCGGCCGCGATCTGCCGCCGCAAGTCGTCGGTCTCAGCCCGGAGCTTCACGAGCCTTTCGTGCTGGCGCTGCAGCGCGAGCACGTCGTCGTCGAGCTGTCTTTCCAGCGTGACCAGCTTCTGCTCGTCCTCGGCCCAATCCTTCACCAGCCTCAGGTTTTCGGTCTCCAGGGCAGCCAACGCCCTGTCTTGCCGCTCCTTTTCGACCTTGCACTGCTCCTCAAGCTTCTTCTTCTGGCCCTGCAACTCCTCGGACTCCTTCTTCGCTTTCTCCAACCGCTGCACGAGCCCCTTGTTCTCGACCTCGGGCGGCTTGTCGTTGTCCGCCGCCAGCTTCCAATTGGTTTGCGTGGCATAGACCGCCAGCGCAAAGGTGGCGAAGACAACGCTCATAAGGAAGATCAAGACCGTGAAGATTCGACCGACAACATTCATGAGAGTACGTCTTCTCGCACCACCGACGATATCTGTTTCGGTACCCCGACCTGAATAGTATAACTCACCCTGCTTTCCTGGGTCAACCAGATACCCAAGTCCCGCAGGCTGGGTTGTGGGGCGGGGGAACGACCCGGGCAGCCTGCGCGGGGCTATTAGGAGTATCGCTTGGCCGGCGGCGTTTATTCCCGTACCCCTCTACGGGAGGGCATAAATATTCCCGCCAGGGCGAACACGCAGGCGGCGGCCAGGCAGACACCGGCCGGCCAGTCGCCGTAGTCGAGGTAGTCGCTGCGGCGGCCGTCCCGGCAGACCTCGGCCAACAGGGTGCGCGGCGCGCGGCGCGGTCCCTCGGCCAGGATGCGGCCGTTGCCGTCGATCCAGGCGGAAATGCCCGTATTGGCAGCGATCAAGAAAGGCTTGCGGCACTCGACGGCCCGAAACACCCCGCACGCCAGGTGCATTTCCAACTCGCCGGAGCCCCAGAACCAGCCGTCGTTGGTGAGGTTGACCAGGATATCAGGCTCTTGGCCTTGTTCCTTCAGGGTCTGGATCTGTCCGCGGATGACGTGCGACAGCACGCTTTCGTAGCAGATGTCCGGCGCGACGCGGATGGGCCGGGGACTCCCGGCCACGGCAATCAAGAATGTCTTCGGCGCGCGTCCCGCGGTGGCGCTAACGGGCAGCGGCGTCAGCCGCGCCAGCCACGGCAGGTATTCGGCCCAAGGCACGTACTCGCCGAACATCACCAAGTGCACCTTGTCGTAGCAGTCCAGCACTGTGCCCCGCGGCGACACGTAGGCCGCCGTATTGTAATAACGATCACCCTGGGCGTCGGACTCTTTGCGCTCCGCGCCGAAGATCATCGGGACGGCCAGGGCCCGGGCCGTGGCGGTCTCGGGGAACATGCTCTCCGGCCAGACCACCAGGTCCACCCGGCCGTACTTCCGCAGCGCCTGCCGGGACAGATCGCCGTACTGCTCGTCGATGCGGGCGAGCAGTTCCCGGTCGCCGCCCATTTGGATGTCGATGGAGCCCTGGATGAGGGCGATGCGGGCGATCGGCTCGAACTGCTCGCCGGGGCGGGAGGTGCGGAGGTGGCCATAGGCCAGTGCGGCCGCCAGCAGGGCCGCCGCCGGCAGCAGGGGCCAGGCCCTCCACCGCGCGGCGTCGCAGGGCATGGCGCGGGCCAGGCAGGCGGCCACGAACATCACCAGGAAGCTCACCGCAAACGCCCCGCCCAAGTCGCTCACCTGGATCAGCGTGGTCCAGCGGTATTGCGTGTGGCCGAGGCTGGCCATGGTCATGCCGGTCAGGATGTGGGCGCGGGCCAATTCCAATCCGGTCCAGACCAGCGGAGCGGCGATGATCACCGGCACGCGCAGCCGGTGGACCGCACAGCGGCTCACCGCGATGAAGACCGGCAGATAGAAGGCGAAATAGAACGAAACCGCCAGCCAACCGCAGCCGGTGGCCCAGTGCGGCAATCGCAGCCATTGGAGCACCGCGAGCCAGAAGCAGAATCCCACCAGCCAGAGCACGCCATAGGGCCGTCGCCGGGCGAGCCGGGCGGCCGCCGCCAGCAGCACCAGCCCCAGCGGCCAAAAGACGAGTTCCGCCGTCCAGTACATGCGGTACTGGCAGCCGAGAAACAGCCCGTTGACGAGCAGCCAACTCAGAAAGAAAACGACGGCTGCGGCCGCCAGCCACGCCGGCAGGAACCTCCGTCGAGGGGCCGCAGGCGGCAGGGAGGGCCATTGCTGTTGGCGGATCAGCCGCACCCAGGCCGCCGGCGCGACCCAGGCCAGCGGCCAGAGCCCGAGCGGCGGCAGGGCCGCCCATAGCCCCAGGGCCCCGATCATGGCCTGCCCGAAGGTCCAGCCGCCCACCGCCTCCAGCCAGCCCCAGGGTCGCTTATTGCCCACTGCGCATTGCCCACGCGGGCGGCTGTGAGCCGCCGGCTGTTTGCCCAACTGCCCATTCCGCAGGCGGCTAGCCACCGGCCGGCGCCTCGACTGCGACCGCCAAGAACCGCTCCAGGATTTTCGTCCCGCAGGCCGTCAGGAAGCTCTCCGGGTGGAATTGCACGCCGAACAGCGGGAACCGCTTGTGACGAATCCCCATGATCTCCAACTCGTCCTCCGGCGTGCGGCTCCAGGCGGAAATCTCGAACTCGTCGCTGAGCGTATCCGGCCGGATGACCAGGCTGTGGTAGCGGGTGGCCTCGAAGGGATTCGGCAACCCTTCCAGCAGGCCGCGGCCGTCGTGGTGGATCATGTCGGTCTTGCCGTGCATCAGCCGCGTGGCGCGGACGATCGTCGCACCGAAGGCCTGGCCGATGGCCTGGTGCCCCAGGCAGACTCCCAATAGCGGAACTCGCCCGGCAAACTGCTCGACGCAAGCCAGCGAGATCCCGGCTTCGCTGGGAGTACACGGCCCGGGCGAAATGATCAGGTGCGTCGGGTGCTTGGCCTCGATCTCGTCCAGGCCGATCTGGTCGTTGCGAAAGACCTCCAGCTCCAGCGAGGGATCAATTTCGCCGAGCCGCTGGACGAGGTTGTAGGTGAAAGAATCGTAGTTGTCGATCAGGAGGATCATCGGCGCGGGCAGAGCAGACGGGCAATTCCTGGCGGGCAGGCCACGGCCGGCGATCCACAGCGGGGCCCGCACTCGGGCGGCAGCGTCCGGGGAACGGCGCCCCGGGATCGCCGTTGCGTGCGGCGCCCGCAATTCACGTCGGCCCGAAGAGGCTGCAAGGGGCTAGAAACCGCCGCGGCCACCGCCGCCGCCACCGCCCCGGCCACCCTTGTAGCCGCCCCTGCCGCCGCCACCGCCGCCGCCACCGCCGCGGCCGCCGCGGAAGCCCTTGTCCTCGGCCTCATTCACCTTGATCGTGCGGCCGTCCAACTCCGTGCCATTCATTTCATTGATGGCGTTGACCGCGCCTTCGTCGTTGGCAAACGTCACGAACCCGAAACCCCGGGAACGGCCCGTCTCGCGATCCGTGATCACCTTCGCCTCGACGATCTCGCCGAATCGGGAGAATGCTCCATTCAGGGCCTCGTCCGTCGTACCCCAACTCAATCCGCCAACAAACAGTTTCTTCGACACCTCTAAGCACTCCTTCTGAATCGCCGCCGACGGCAGCGCATGCCTGAACACACCGGGTCTCGTGGGTTTGTGATCCTCGCTCCCCGAAGGGCGGCCCCAGTGGCCACCACCAATGCACCTAGCATATCCCATTTAGCGGCTCCCTTGCAACGGGGGTTGTTCAGAGAAAAAAACGGCTAAGGGGGGGATGGATTGCCTGACCCCCGCAGCTTACGCCGCCAGCCGCGTGCCAAGAATGGAGCCGCAGGGAACTCTCTCCCGGCCGCGCTCGTCTCATCTGGTGACGGGCATGGCTCTGGGACACTCGGCTGCCGCCGTTTGTCATTGGTTCGGTGCCAAACTATGATGATACGCGTGAGGCTTCAGAGCGGGCCAAGGATGGGCCGTAATGCGGCCCCCCCGCTGGACTGGAGGAAGTGATGAACCCATTCTGCCGTCTTGCTCCACTGTTGGCGCTCGTGGCCATCGCCCGAACCGCACTGGCCGCCGTGGATGTCGTCACCATCCCCACCCGCGAGGGGACCCAACTGACCATCTACAACTCCGAAGACATCACCATGGTCCGCGAAAACCGGCTGCTGACCGTCCACCAGGGCGTCAACAAGATCCAGTTCTCCTGGGCCAACACGCTGATTGACCCCACCTCCATCGAGTTGCGGATCCTCGACCAGCAAGACAAAGTGGACCTGGTCGACACGACTTATCCCAGCGGCCGCAACGACGCCCTGCAATGGAACATCAAGAGCCAGGTGGCCGGCAAGCTCCCGGTCGAGATCCGCTACTTCACCAGCGGCATCACCTGGTCGGCCGATTACGTGGGCATCGCCAATGAGGACGAGAGCAAGCTGCAGGTGACCGGCTACGTGCGGGTGTTGAACAACTCGGGCGAGCTCTACGACAATGCCCAAACGCGGCTGGTGGTCGGCACGATCAACCTGGTGGAGAAGATCGCCGACCTGGCCCGGCGGCCGCCGCCTGGCGGGCCGGGTGTCACGGCCGCCTCCGCGCCGCTCGCCCCCCGCGGGAACGTGATGCTCGACAAGGTCCAGGAGTTCGATCGCCGCGCGGCGGAATCCAAGCTGGACGTGGGCGGCCTGGTGGTCGAAAAAGGCAAAGAGGTGCAGAAGCAGGGCCTCTCCGAATACTTCCTCTTCACCATCGAGGGCCGCGAGGACATCAAGGACCGCGAGCCCAAGCGGCTGGTGGCCCTCAAGGTGGCCGAGGTGCCGCTGGAATGCGTCTATAAACTCAGCGACCGCACCGGCGGCAACCAGTTCACCAAGTTCTATCGCTTCAAGAACGTCAAGCTCCTGGACGAGAAAGGCAAAGAAAAGAAGCTCTCGGCCATGGAGAACCTGGGCCTTTCGCCGCTGCCCAACGGCATGGTGCGGCTGTTCTTCGAGTACAAGACCAAGGACCTGG
>Ga0326727_10006028_pt1 | contig 33759 bp, 32 predicted proteins | sample MB2enrmetagenome_FD_207643 | JGI IMG/M metagenome (GOLD analysis project Ga0326727, IMG submission 207643) | Lab enriched peat soil microbial communities from McLean, Ithaca, NY, United States - MB29MY | ecosystem: Environmental > Terrestrial > Soil > Wetlands > Peat | place: USA: New York...
GAACCGCTCAGCCGGTCCACTCTCTTCCTGGCTAGCAGGATCTGGCTCTCGTGTATGCGGCAAGGCGGGCAACGGCGGCGAATCCCGTTGGATTTTCTCATTGGCGCGCACGCTATGACACAGGCAAACAGGTTGATTTCACGCGACCGCGGCTTCTATCGAAAACTGTTCCCGTCGCTGAACGTCATCGACCCGGCTCGCCGCAGCCCGGTTGCCCAGACTGAACGGGAGCGGCCATGACTCCACGACGCGCCGTTCCCACAGTGGTCATTGTGGGCAGGCCCAACGTAGGAAAGTCCACCCTTTTTAATCGCATCACCGGACAGCGGCGCGCCATCGTCGGCGACGAGCCGGGCATCACGCGCGACCGCATGCATGGGTTTGCCGAGCACCACGGCCTCCGCTTCGAAGTCATCGATACCGGCGGCATCGTGGTCCATGACCAGGAGTACATCCCGGCGCAGATCCTCCGCCAGGCCGAAGTGGCGCTCCGCCAAGCCTGTCACATCATCTTCCTGGTGGACGGCCGCGCTGAAATCACCGGCGCCGACCGCGACCTGGCCCAGATGCTGAAGCGCCTCGGCAAGCCCGTCACCCTGGCCGTCAACAAGCTCGATACCGCCGAACGCGACAACCTGGCGCACGAGTTCCACCGCCTGGGAATCGCCGATGTCTTCCCGGTTTCCTCCGAGCACGGCATCGGCATCGACGCCCTGCTCGACCATGTCACCGCCGGCTTCCCCGCGGCCGGCCAGGAGGCCGAGCCAGCCGAAGAGGGCATCAAGGTCGCCATCATCGGGCGTCCCAACGTGGGCAAATCGACGCTGCTGAACGCTCTCACCGGCCAGGAGCGCGCCATCGTTTCGCCCATCCCCGGCACCACCCGCGACGCCGTGGATGAGAAGGTGACGCACGACGGCACGGACTACCTGTTCGTCGATACCGCCGGCATCCGCCGCAAGAGTAAGACGGTTCTCATGGCCGAGAAGATGAGCGTGGTGATGGCCCGGCGGCACATCCGCATGGCGCACGTGGTGCTGCTGGTGCTGGATTCAACCGAGGGCGTGGTCGGTCTCGACTCCACCATCGCCGGGTATGCGCACGAGGGCGGCCGCGCGCTGATTATCTGCGTCAACAAGTGGGACCGGATGAAAGGGCAGGCGGGCCAGAAAAAGCGCGAGTTCGAACGCGCCGTCCGGGACCAGTTCAAGTTCCTGGATTACGCGCCGATTGTGTTCCTCTCGGCCCTGACCGGCGCGGGCGTGGCGCCGCTCTACCGGCTCATCCGCGAGGTCTACGAGTCGGCTTCGCGGCGCATCTCCACCGGCGAACTGAACCGCTTCCTGGAGCATCTCCGCTTCGAAGAGCGCAAGATCTTTTACATCACCCAGCACTCCATCCGGCCGCCCGCGTTCGTGGTGTTCACCGATCGCGGCGGGCCGCTGCACTTCTCGCACCAGCGCTACCTGGTGAACCAGCTCCGGCGCCGATTCGGTTTTCGCGGCACACCCATCTCGCTCGAAACGCGAGCCAAGGGCGCGGCCCGGCGGCCGTAGCGGGTTGCGTTTGCCTTTTCACCGCCATCGCCATTAGACTGGAGTAGCAGTATCATGAACTTTTCTATATCTGATTCAGGAGGGCGGCCATATGTGGAATAAACGCCGGGAAGAGGAACCGCCAAGGCCTATTGTCCCGCCGAGTCCAGCTCCAGTGGCGCCAAAACCCATAGAAGCGAAGAAGGAGGTTACACCTGTGTCTAGCACGCCCATCGGGAGATTCGAGCCGGAGAATCGCGTAAGCACGGCCACCGTCGGAAAGGCCGTCAAGATTGTGGGCCAGATCTACAGCAAGGAAGACCTTTACGTCGATGGTGAAATCGAAGGCACGGTGGAAGCGCTGGAGCACAAGCTTACCATCGGGCCCCACGGCACCGTCCACGCCGGCATCAAGGCGCGCGAGGTGGTAGCCCTCGGCAACATCACGGGCAACGTGGAGGCCTCCGAAAAAATCGAGATCCACAAGGAGGCCAAGCTGGTCGGCGATATCCGCACCGCCCGCATCATCATCGAGGACGGTGCCTATTTCAAGGGCAGTATCGATATCGTGAAGCCCGAACCGGCCAAGGCGCCGGCCAAGCCGGCGGCCGCTCCCGTGCACGCCCCCGCGCCGGCCGCCGCCCCCAGCCCGGCGGCGCTACCGTTCGGCGCTCCGGAGGTCAAGCGGTAAACCGCCGAGGGCCTCGATGGAGCTTCCAGGGCCGCTGAAGGGAATGATGGGCGGACCCCGCGGTGCGCCGCCGGCCAACGCGCCGGCCAAGCCCACCGGCTCGGACCGCCCTGTCGACTCTTCCCGGCGCCCCGGCGGCGGCGCGGCCAACGCCGTGCGGCCCAGCCGGGGTCTCGAGGAGTTCTTCGGCTACATCCACGGCCAATCGGGCCTCACCATTCTCGATCTCGGAGCCGCCAGCCAGCAGAACATCAGTTTCATCACCGGCCTGGGCCACCGCCTCTATTCCGAGGACTTCCTCCGCATCCTCAGCGAGACCTTCGGAGAAAACGGCGCCGCCGATCAATCCAACCCCGGCCGTATCGACTACTTCCTCCGCCAGGCGCTCGATTATCCCCCCGCCCACTTCGATGGCGTCTTGATCTGGGACGTCCTGGAGTATCTCGCGCCCCCCTTGCTGAACGCCGTGGTCGAGCGGCTCCACAAAACCGTGCGCCCAAAGAGCTACATGCTGGCTTTCTTCCACTCCGACGACAAGCTCGAGGCCGTGCCGTCGTACACCTTTCGCATTCGGCAAATGAACGCGCTCGAAGTGGTGCGGCACGGTATGCGCCGCCCCGAGCAGTTGTTCAACAACCGGAGCCTCGAAAAACTCTTCGCGGGTTTTGAATCCCAAAAGTTCTTTCTGACGCGCGAGCGGCTGCGCGAAGTCATCATCAAAGCATAGTACGTCGTTTCAGAGGCTCGGGCACGTATTCCGGTCATCAACCGCAACCCGCCGGATGCTTCCAAAAATGATTCGTGGTTGAATATTGGGTGCCAGTCGGCACGATACCAGCGCTTGCCAAATAAGGACATGCTGGATCTGGAATTATGAAGTACCCAGTTGCTTTGATGCCAACCGAAGAGGGGTACAGCGTCTCTTGCCCCGGCCTCCCCGGGTGCTGGTCGCAAGGCGCGCCGGAAGAGGAAGCTTTGGCGAACATTCAGGACGCGATTCGCGAATACCTCGAAGTCGCTAAGGAACTGGCCGGCCGGCAGAACCTGAGGGAAGTGGATATTCCGGCGTAGCGCGTGCCGAAGATACCTGGGATCCCCCACCTTCGGGCTGTTAGAGCGCTTGAGAAGCTTGGCTTTCAAGTCGCGAGGCAAGGCAAGCACATCGTCGTGACCGACGGCAGGCGGATCGTGACCATCCAAGGCATGCCCTCGTGGACGCGCTCATGATGGGTGGTATTGTCCAGGATGCCGGCCTTACGCCGCGGCAATTCCGCCAACTTCTATGAGCCCGCTTAAGCGCGCTCCGCAGGAGCGGCTGCGGGGAGTCATCATCTAGGCGTAGATTGTACTACTATCCATCACATTCTCCGCGCGCCGCGACGAATTGTGGGGCAGGTTTTTAACCTGCGGCGGATTGTTAATCCGCCTGCCGCCCTTGGACGCGCCCTCCGCGGCTGTGGAGAATCGCCAACACCGTTTGCGGCTTGCCGCTATGCGGGGCAGGTTGCCAACCTGCGGGCCGATTGGCAATCGGCCGCAGGATGCCATCCTGCCCCACATTTACCGGTACTTCCCCGTCACGCCGTTCCAGCGCACTTTCAGCGGGTCGAGAAAGGCCGTCATGCCCCGCCACAGGCTCACCTTGGTGCCCGCCGCGTCGTTCCATCGCACCGGCACTTCCACGGCGCGGTAACCCAGCCACCGCGCAATGTACAGCACTTCGACGTCGAACCCGAACCCCTCCAGGCGCTGCCGTCCGAAGATCTCCCGCGCCGCGCGCGCTTCAAACAGCTTGAATCCGCACTGCGTGTCCTGGAACGGCAACCCCGTAATCAGGCGCATCACCAGGTTGAAGAAGCGCCCCATGGCCTCGCGAAAAAACGGCTGGCGCACGCCGATGAGCGAGCGGTCCACGGCGCGCGAGCCGATGGCCACCTGCGCCTGCTCGCGCGCGGCTGCGCTCCACAGCTTGTCCAGCTCCCCGATGGGCGCGGAAAGGTCGGCGTCCGTGAACAGCAGCCACTCACCCGTGGCCTCCAGCATGCCGTGGCGCACGGTATATCCTTTGCCGCGATTGCCGGGATTCTGGAGCACGCGCGCGCCCGCCGCGCGTGCCGCCTCCGCCGTGCCGTCGCGCGAGCCGTCATCCACCACCACGATTTCGGCAAACTCCCACTCGGAACGGCCCAGGTACTCCCGCACCTTCCGCATCGTGCCCGGCAGCCGCTGCGCTTCGTTGTAGGCGGGGATGATAATGGAAATGGATCGTCGCAAAGGAAATCCTATATTATCGTAGTTCCCCTAAAGGAGACCTATTTGTCGCTGGAAGATGAGCTTCTCAAGCAGCGCCTCTCCCGCATCCGCGAGATCGAGGCGCTGGGATACCACGCCTACGGCCGCCGTTTCGACTACACCCACACCATTCCCGAGATCGTCTCCGGCTACGGCGGAAAGACCGCGGAAGAACTTTTGCCCGAGGTGCGCGTCCGCGTCGCTGGCCGCTTAATGACGCTCCGCCATATGGGCAAGGCCGGCTTCGCCCACTTGCAGCAGAACGGAGAGCGCCTGCAAATCTACGTGAAGAAGGACGCCGTGGGCGAGCGCGATTTCCAGCTTTTCAAGCTGCTCGATATCGGCGACATCGTCGGCGTCGAGGGCTATCTCTTCCGCACACGCACCGGCGAGCTGAGCATTCACGCGGAGAAACTCGAGTTCCTCTCCAAGACCCTGCTCTCCATGCCCGAAAAGTGGCACGGCCTGGAGGACGTCGAAATCCGCTACCGCCAGCGCTATCTCGATCTCATCGCCAATCCCGAGGTGCGCAAGGTGTTCGTCACGCGCGCGCGGATCGTGAGCTCGCTGCGCCGCCAGCTTGAGAACCGCGGCTTCATCGAAGTGGAAACGCCCATGATGCAGCCGCTCTACGGCGGCGCCGCCGCCCGCCCCTTCGTGACGCACCACAACACCCTCGATATCGACCTCTACCTGCGCATCGCGCCCGAGCTTTACCTGAAGCGCCTGGTGGTGGGCGGCCTGGAGCGCGTCTATGAAATTAACCGCAATTTCCGCAACGAGGGCCTTTCCACCCACCACAACCCCGAGTTCACCATGCTCGAGTTCTACCAGGCCTACACCGATTACCGCGGCCTGATGGATTTCTCCGAGGAGTTGCTGGCCCAGGCCGCCCGCGATGCCACCGGCGGGTGCGTGGTGGAATTCGAAGGCCACCAGCTCGATTTCAGCCGGCTCCAGCGCTTCACCATGCGCGAAGCCGTCGTGCACTTCTGGGAAGGCGACGGCCGTCCCACAATGGAGGACGTCGCCAACCCCGATTGGCTCTTCCGCCATTCCAACCGCCCCACTGCCGGCGAGGCGCTCACGGATCTGTTCGAGAGCCGCGTCGAGGCCCAGCTCATCCAGCCCACCATCATTTACGATTACCCCGTCGAAACCTCGCCGCTCTCCAAGAACAAGCCCGAGGACCCGGCCTTCGTCGAGCGCTTCGAAATTTACGCCGCCGGCATGGAGATCGGCAACGCCTACACCGAGCTGAACGATCCGCAAGAGCAGCGGCGCCGCTTCGAGATGCAGATCGCCATGCGCGAGCGCGGCGACGAGGAAGCCCACCAGATGGACGAGGATTACGTCCGCGCGCTGGCCTACGCCATGCCGCCCACCGGTGGCGAGGGCATCGGCATAGACCGCCTCACCATGATCCTGACCGGCTGCCGCTCCATCCGCGACGTCATTTTCTTCCCGCTGCTGCGGCCGGAAGGCCCCATCGGCTTGGCCGCCCAGTTGCGCGAGCTCGACAGCCTGTGAACTCGCGCTTCGAGCTGTTCATTGCCGCCCGCTATCTGCGCGCCCGCCGCAAGCAGGCGGTGATCTCCGTCATCACCGCCATCTCCGTGGTCGGCGTGGCCGCGGGCGTGATGGCGCTCATTGTCGCCATGGCCGTCAACAACGGTTTCCACAACACCCTCCAGCGCAACCTCCTGGGCGCCATGGCCCACATCAACGTCCTCGAAAAGGAGCCCGGCAACGGCATCGAAGACTGGCGCGATCTGGCCGCGCGCCTGCGCAAGCTGCCGCACGTTGTGACCGTCTCTCCCGCGCTTTACGCCCCCGTTTTCCTCTCCGGCCCGCTGCAATCCAAGGGCGCGGTGCTCAAGGGCATCGACCTGAATTCCGAGCTGGCCATCAGCGACACGCTGCGCCATCTCAAATCCGGCTCGCTCGACCGTTTGCGCTACCCCGCCGCTTCGCCCCCCGGCATCATCCTCGGCTCGCGCATCGTCGAAGACACCGGCATGGTGCTCGATTCGCGAATCAATGTGGTGAGCCCGCAGGGCGAGCTGACCCCCTTCGGCGTGCGCCCCAACATCCGCCCGTTCCGAGTCGCCGGCACGTTTGAAACCGGCTTCTACGATATCGACGACAACTGGTGTTTCGTTTCCATCGAAGCCGCGCAGAAGGCGCTGTCGCTTCAGGACGTCATCAACCAGATCGAGCTCAAGGTGGACGATTTGAACCGCGCTCCTGAAATCGCCCGCGACGTGGAAAAAGCCGCCGGCCCGCGCTACACCACCACCACCTGGATGGAGCGCAACCGCCAGTTGCTGAATGCGCTGCGCATGGAGCGCGCCGTAACCATCATCACTATCGGCCTGATCGAGCTAGTGGCCGCGCTCAATATTCTGATCGTCTTGGTGATGATGGTAATGGAAAAGTACCGGGATATAGCAATCCTCATGTCAATGGGCGCGCGCCGCCCGCAGATCCGCCGCATCTTCATGCTGCAAGGCGTGCTCATCGGAATCGTCGGCAGCGCCATCGGCCTCGCCGTGGGCTACACGCTCTGCTACTTCGCCGACAAGTACCGTTGGGTCCGCCTGGACGAGACCGTCTACTCCCTGAGCTTCGTCCCCTTCGAGCCGAGATGGGTGGATGGTGTTTGGGTAGCGGCGGCCGCCATCCTGGTGAGCTTCCTGGCGACGATCTACCCCGCGCGCAACGCCACCCGCATCGTCCCCGCCGAAATCCTGCGGTACGAATAGGGACCGCGGCGTCGGCGCTGAAACAACTGCCTACCTTAACGCCTTGACCGCCGCGGCGGCAGCGCAGGCCGGGCCAACGGCTCTTTCAGGAATGCCGCCACACCGGTCAGCCCGTCCCCCATCACCAGCTCGGGCAGCCGGCCGCCCATATTCGCGGCGAACGGCGCATAATCCTCCGGCAGCGGAATCTGCGGTTGAAACGTCCCGTCGCCGTTGCCCAGAAAGATCCCCGGGTTCCCGCCCCACCCGATCAGGTCCATGTGCCCGTCGCCATTCACATCGGCCGCCGCGAACCCCACCGTGGAAAAGATTCCCGCCGGCGCTGTCTCCGCCAGAAACGTGGGCGTTCCGAACGTGCCGTTGTCGCGCCCCAGCACGATCGCCGCGCGTCCGCTCTCGCACTGCACTTCCAGGTCCGGCACGCCGTCGCCGTTGAGGTCCGCGGTCGTGACCGTATACGGCGAATCCGCCCCCATTGGCACGGCCGACCGCGCGAACCCGCTGCCTGTACTCAGCAGCACCGTGATCTCCCCGTTGTTGACCTGGTAGGCGCCGGCCGCCGCTACCGCGATGTCCGCCCGCCCGTCGCGGTTGAAGTCTCCGGCCGCGATTGCCATCGCCACCGGCCCCACCGGATACGAGACCGGTGCGCCGAGCCCGCCCTTCCCGTCACCCAGGTAAACCGTCACGGCGTCGTTGACCGCCCATCCCGGACCGTTGCTGAGCACCGCCAGGTCGAGCTTTCCGTCGCCGTTGAAATCCCCCGCCGCCAGGCCCCCGATCGGCTGCGGAAACGACGTCAGCGAGGCCTGCTGGAAGGTGCCGTCGCCGCGCCCCAGGAACACCGCGACGTTGATCCCGCTCGCATTTCCCAGCCCCATCGCCAAGTCGGGAATCCCGTCGCCGTTGAAATCTCCCACCGTGAACTGGCTGGCGTACACGCCCGAAGCCTGCCCCAGCACCCACACCTGCCGGAACGTCCCGTCGCGGTTGCCCAGCAGCACGAAAATCTGCGACAGGTCGGTCAGAACCACGTCCGGAATTCCATCGCGATTCAGGTCCGCGATTTCGATCTGCTGGATGCCGTAGTTCAACGTATACGCCGCGCTCACCGGCGCGCCCGAAAAATCGCCGCCGCCGCGATTGAACAAAACCGTCACGCGGTTGCCCGCCAGCACCTGCGCGTTCCCCGTGCCGAGCACGATGTCGATCTTGCCGTCGCCGCCGAAGTCCGTCAGAATGATGCTGCCCGGGGCGTCGTTGAACCAGTCGCGCCGCCGTGGAAATCCGCCTTTCCCGTCGCCGAAATACACTGTCACCCCGTTGGTCACGATGTCCGGATTCCCGTCGCCGTCCACGTCCCCGATCGCCACCGCACCCGATCCGCCCGTGGGATACGCAACCGGATCGCCGAACGTCCGGCCGCCGCGCCCCAGCATCACCTCCACATAATTCGGGTTCCCGTCCTGTGGCGCTCCCACCGTGAACACCAGGTCCGGAACCCCGTCGCGATTCACGTCTCCAATCGCCACGCCCTGGTTGCCCCACGAAGTCGCCAGCGCGACCGGCGCCTGGAGCGTGCCGTCGCCATTGCCGTAGAGCACGAAGATATGCGTGCCCGGGTTGTTCGCGCCGATGGCCGCGACCACCACGTCCAGCTTGCCGTCGCCGTCCAGATCGCCGACCGCGATAGCCGCAATCTGCAGGAAGGCCGTCGCCCCATACACCGCCGGCGCCTGAAAGCTCGTGCCGCCGTTGCCCAGCAGCACCGTCACGCCCGCGTTAGGCCCGATCTGGCTCCCCGCGATGATGTCGAGCGCGCCGTCCCCGTTCAGGTCCGCCAGCGCCAGCACCCCGTTCGCCGGGTAATCGTTCTCCGAAAGAAAGTGAAATCCCGCATCGAACAGGAGCGCCCGCACGGTCCCGGTCTGTCCGAAAACTCCCGCGTTGTTTCCCACGTAGAGGTAGTTTCCCGAGCCCAGCCGTGCGATGGCCTCCGGCGGCGTGAACTGGTAGCTGCTGTTTGTCAGGCTGCATGCCGTCAGTTGGTTCTGGAAATCCGGAGTGATACCGACCGTCCCGTACGGCGCGGCGTCGGCGATTTCGTATCCCGTGTACGATCCGTCGCTCTGGCGGGCCAGCCGGATATGGGACGCCCCACCCGGCGCCAGGTTCGCCGACGATTCGGTCCGAAAGTTCACCCCCGGGCACGCCGTTTGGCCATAGGAAAATGGGCCTGCGATGGCGGCCAGCCAAAAGATCGAAGCAAAACGCAGATTTCTGGACAAGCTTCTCCTATTTCAAAGACCGCCACACGGCCAAAAAGACTACACTTGTTGTGCGTGAGTAGCGCTTCAGTGCGACCATAGCTTAAGGAGAGATGTCATCATGGCTGCCAAGAAACTGCTCATGTTGGTCGGCGATTACGTGGAAGACTACGAAGCGATGGTCCCCTTTCAGGCGCTGCTCATGGTCGGGCATGTCGTCCATGCGGTCTGCCCCAACAAAAAGGCTGGCGATTCCGTGCGCACCGCCATCCACGATTTCGAGGGCGACCAGACCTACAGTGAAAAGCGGGGCCACAACTTCGCCCTGAATGCGACTTTCGACGACATCCGCCCCGAGGATTACGACGCGCTCGTGATTCCCGGCGGACGCGCGCCGGAGTACATCCGGCTCAACCCCCGCGTTCTCGAAATCGTGCGCCATTTCGCCGAGTCCGATAAACCCATCGCCGCCATCTGTCATGCCGCGCAGTTGCTGGCGGCGGCCGGTGTGCTGGCTGGGAGATCGTGCAGTTGCTACCCCGCGGTAGCCCCCGACGTCGCCGCCGCGGGCGGAACGTACGCCGAGGTCGCCATCGACCAGGCGCACACCTGCGGCAAGCTCGTCACCGCCCCCGCCTGGCCCGCGCATCCCGCCTGGCTTTCGCAATTCCTGCGGGTTCTGGGCACGCGCATCGAGCCCTGACCGGCGTAGCGCCGGCGGTCTTCGCCGCCGGTGGGGTTTGTCTAGGTGCGCCCTTACAGGCTACACTATAAATAGTCAGACCAGTCTGACCAGAAAGAAACCACGTGCCCAAATCTCTCCGCCCCATGAAAACAGCCGGCCCGCCTTGGCAACTGCAAACCGCCAAGGCGCGGTTTAGCGAAGTGTTCCGCAAGGCCCGAACCGAGGGGCCGCAACTCATCACCCGGCAGGGCAAGGAGGGCGTTGTCATGTTGCCTGTCGAACAATTCGAGCAACTGGCGGTCCGGGCGCGCCAGCCCAAAAGCCTGGTGCAGTTCTTCCGGGAATCTCCCTTGGTTGGCCTCGAACTGGATTTCGAGCGCGACAAAGACAGCGGGCGGGACATCGAGTTGTGAGCGGCTTTTTGCTGGACACCAATTGCGTCTCCGAGTTGGTCCGCGTCAAGCCCGAACCGCGTGTCCTGACCTGGATGGAAGCCGCCGACGAAAGCCTGTTGCATCTGAGTGTCCTCACGCTGGGGGAGATCCGCAAGGGCTTGGCCGCTCTTCCCCAAGGCAGGCGGCGGACGCGGTTGGAAGCCTGGTTGGAGGTTGACCTGCGTAGCCGTTTCTCTGGTAGAATCCTGCCCGTGGATGCGGCTGTGGCGGACCGTTGGGGATTGCTCGCCGCCCAAGCCAGCGCCAGCGGCGCAACCCTTCCCATCATCGATGGGCTACTGGCCGCAACCGCCCTTCATCACAACCTGACCTTGGTCTCGCGCAACGTCTCCGACTTCGCAGCCGCGCAAGTGCCGGTCCTCAATCCGTGGGAACCCTTGTGACTACCTTCCTGTTGACATTCTAAAGGAACTACGCCATACTCCTTTTGGATGTCTACAAGAGACTCGAAGCCCGACATTCTTCAGGGCACGCTCGACCTGATGGTCCTTCGAACGCTCGAAACCATGGGGCCGCAACACGGGTTCGGCTTGGCCAAGCGCATCCAGCAGATCTCCGGCGGCGTCCTCGACCTCAACCAGGGGACCCTCTACCCGGCGCTACTGCGCCTGGAACAGCGCGGCTGGATCCAATCGCGCTGGGGAGCCTCCGACAGCAATCGCCGCGCCAAGTTCTATGAACTGACCCGCGCGGGCCGCCGGCAGGTGGCGCACGAATCGGAAGACTGGGCGCGGACGGTCGCCATTATGGACCGTTTCCTGCGCGCCGCCGAATAGGACCGGGCCATGCGTACCATTTGGCAACGTTTCTTGGCGCTCTTCCGCCGCGGCCGTCTGGACCGCGAGCTGAGCGAAGAGATTGGCGCCCATCTCGCCATGCAGGAAGAGGAATTCCGGCGGCAAGGCATGGACCCGGCGGCGGCGCGGGCGGCCGCGCGGCGCGCCTTCGGAGGTGTCGCTCAAACCCAGGAGTCATATCGCGACCGGCGCGGCATTCCGTGGCTCGAAATCGCCGCCAAGGACGTCCGCTACGCCCTTCGCGGCCTGCGGCGCAACCCCGGGTTCACCGCCGCGGCCATCATTTCGCTGGCGCTGGGGATCGGCGCGAACACCGCCATCTTCTCCCTGTTCCACGCCTTGATGCTGCGCATGCTGCCGGTCGCGAGGCCCGACGAACTGGTGTCTCTGTACCGCACCGGTGGCTGGGCCAAGGGCTACTGTTCTTACCCTCTGTATCTTGAGATCGCCGAACGCAGCGATCTCTTCACCGGTGTTTTGGCGCGCACCGGCGTGGAAAAGGTCCGCTTCACGCCCCCAGGCGGCCGGCCGCAGTTCACACAACGGGAGTTCGTCTCCGGCAACTATTTCACCGTCCTGGGAGTGGCGCCGGCGCTGGGGCGGCTGTTCACCGACGACGACAACCGCGTGCCGCAGGCCCATCCCCTGGCCGTGCTCAGCTATGACTTCTGGCAAAACCGTTTCGGCGCCGACTCGCGCGTCCTGGGCCGCACGCTCCTGGTGGATGAACAGCCGCTGACCGTGATCGGAGTGGCCGCGCCCGGTTTCCGCGGCGTGGAGGTCGAGAGCCATCCCGAGGTTTGGGTGCCGGCCATGATGAATCGGGGCAAAATCATGGATCCCCGCAGGTGGTGGGTCTGGATCGTGGCGCGCCGCCGGCCGGATGTATCGCCCAAGCAGGTGCAGGCGGCGGTCGACGTCCTCATGCAGCAGCACCTCGCCGCCATATACCCCACCAGCTATAACGAGGCGTTCCGCAAGAAGGCGTTGGGGCAGCGGCTCGAAGTCCGGGAGGGCGCCGTCGGGCTCTCCCTGCTGCGCGAGGAGTTCGGCAAGCCGCTGACGTTGTTGATGGCGGCGGTCGCGCTGGTTTTGCTGGCCGCCTGTGCCAACGTGGCCAACCTGCTGCTGGCGCGCGGCGCGGCGCGGCACAAGGAAATCGCGCTGCGCTTCTCCCTGGGCGCGACGCGCGCGCGGCTGGTTCGCCAGGCCTTGACGGAGAGCCTGCTGCTGGCCGTGGCGGGCAGTTTGCTGGGCCTTCTGTTCGCCTTCTGGGGGCAACGGGCCATCCTGCGATTCCTGCCGGAGAGTTTGAGCGGCGGGTTTGCCGCTAGGCCCGATTTCGTGGTGCTCGTGTTCACCCTCGGCATTTCCGCACTCTCGGTCCTGCTGTTCGGCCTGGCGCCGGCCCTCGGTTCCACCGGTGTCGATCCGGCCGCGGGCCTCCGCTCGGGAGCGAGGCAGGCGGCTGGAGGGACGATTTTACGGAGAACGTTGGTGGTGGCGCAGGTGGCATTCTCCGTGGTCCTGGTGGCGCTGGCGGGCCTGTTCGGACACAGCCTGTTCGCCTTGCGGTCGGTGGACCTGGGCTTTCGCAATCGGAACGTGTATGCCTTCAACTTTGACTTCGAGCGCGCCTGGAAGGGAGAGATCCGGGCGGCCCGGGAAGAGCTCGTGGCCCAACTGGAATCGGTCCCCGGCGTGACCTCAGTCAGCTACGGTTTACCGGGACCATTTCAGAGGGGATTCTGGGATGCCAGCATCCGCGTGCCAGGCTCGGACCGCACCGCCCGGGAGCCGGCCGACGTGGACATGCAGTATGTTGCGCCGCGCTTCTTCGAGACCATCGGAAGCGTTCCGCTGCTGGGCCGGGAGTTCGACCGGAACGATAGGGCCGCCTCCCGCAAAGTCGCGGTGGTCGACGAGGCATTCGTGCGCATATTCCTGCCGGGTGAAGCGCATCCGCTGGACCGGACGTTGAGTTTCGACGACAGCAAGCCCGAAGGCGGCGAGCCCACCTTCATTGTGGGTGTGGTGCGCGACATCCGCCAAAAAGGTCTCCGGGAAAAGACAGCGCCCACCGTATACGTGCCGGCAACCCAGACCGACAACCCTTCGTGGCCGGTTGTTCTGGTACGCACCCAACTGCCCCAGGCGGCGCTGCTCGCGGCGGTCTACCGGGAACTGGGCCGGCTCGGCCCGGGAGGGGCACTGTGGGAATGGCAGACCATCCGCGAGCAGGTTGACGATTCCATTTTCCGGGAACGCATGCTGGCCACGCTGAGCGGATTCTTTGGCGGGCTGGCACTGTTGCTGGCCGCAGTCGGCCTCTACGGCGTGGTGGCCTATGGAACGGCGCGGCGCGCGGGCGAGATCGGGATTCGCATGGCCCTGGGAGCGGAACGGGGGCAGGTGCTCTGGCTGGTGTTGCGCGACGCTCTGGCGCTGGTCGGCCTGGGTCTGGCGATCGGGCTGCCGGTTTCCCTCGCGGCGGCGCGAACGGTCTCCTCCATCCTGTTTGGCATTGAGCCCGCCGACCCGCTGGTGTTCCTTGCCACCGCCGCCGTGCTGGCTGCCATCGGCCTGGCCGCCGCCGCTGTGCCCGCGCGCCGCGCCGCGACGCTCGATCCTAGCCAGGTGCTGCGCCACGAGTAACTTCTATCCGCATCAGCCCGCGGATTCGCTGAAACAGGTCTCCGCGATTGCCTTCTCGCGCGCCTCACCGGCCCAGATCCCGATCCGCCGCAAGTGAAATGCGCCCTGGTCCGCCAGGAGGGCGATCTCGGCCGCGCTGTAGCGCTCGGCGGAAAGGAACGCGCGCTTCTCTTCTTCGCTGGCGGTCTCGGGCGCGTACATCCAGAGCCAGCGCCGGAAGCCGCCCGCGGCCTGCTCGGCCGGGAACACCCGGGCATTCCACAAGCTCCGCTCCTGGCCGGTCCAGACTTCCTCCGCCGCGATCCCCACGGCTGAGATCCATTCGAGCAGCGGCCGGCCGCAGAAACGCGCCCCCTGGGAAATGGAGTCCTTGAACTGGTCCTTGACGCCATAGCAGCGCACGAACCATACCGCGCCGCCGCGCCGGTCGCGCCCGAGCAGCACATCCAGACAGGCCTCGCGCGGCAACCGGAGCGGCTGGTCCACATCCACCCCCACCACCACGTTCCATCCCGCCAGTTCCAGCGGCGCCCGGAGCCGGCAACCCTCTACCCACGAATCGTCGCCCGTAATTGCCGCGCCGCCAGCCATGGAATTATTGATGGCCAACGTCCCTTGAGCCTGTTCCACCAAGGCCCGTCCGCTCTCCACCAACTGGCGCGTGGACCCGAAATGCAGAAAGCTGCAGCCCGGCACAAGCTGCACGTGGAAGGGGATGGCGCGTAAGGCGGGATACACCTCGGCGAGCATCTCTTCGGACCAGGTGGAACCGCTGCCGCGAGCGCTTCGAATATAGCTCGCCAGCGTCGCCTCGCTGCCCATGGCGCAGCAAATCTCGCGGTACAGGTCCAGCCCATGCCGGAGAATCCGCTCGCGCGCCTCGCCGGCAAGGTCGAAGCAGTCGAGCAGCACCGCGGCGGTCTCTGCGTCCAGGCTCATCACGCCGAGGTCCAACGCTGTTTTTCCAGCGGCGTTGATAGCGCCGGCGGCTTTCTGTTCCTCCACCGTCGGTTTCTGCAGGTAAAGAGTGATTGAGTCGCCGGCTCCCAGGCAGTAAACTCCGTGCCGGCTGGCCTCGGCCGGCTGGGCGTTGCTGCCCAGTACGGTCATGCCGGGCCGGTCCAAACGCACATTTGAAGCGTCGAAACGCACCAGCGCGTCGCCCGACGCCACCACAATCTGGCCGCGGCCGGGCGCGCCCTGGGGCAAGCCGAGAAATCCCGGGACCAGCAGATCGAAGAGCGTGGCGGGCGGGCCGGTGTGGGTCTGGCCGGGCACGGGAACAAAAATCTTGCCGCAAGGGCCGTAGGCCGGCAGACGCCGCGAATCGCCTCCGGCGTGCACGATCAGTATGCGCAGACGGCGGAGGGTATCTTCAGAGCCGCGAACGTCAGAGAGCGGTTGCCCCTCGCGCTCAAGTACCCGCGCCAGGCAGTAGACGGTGCTGCCGCCGCTGCCGATGCGCCGGTCTTCCAGATCGGCTACGACAAAGCAATCGCGAACCTGCGGCAGCAAACCGAGTTCCCGCCGCAACCGAAGCTGAGCTTCATAGGCCTGGGCTTGCCTGCCGTTGGACGCCGTGACGATGAGATAGTCCCAGGAACTCATGCGGATTCGAGAATCAGGTTCGCGTATTGTATGGTGTCTCCGGTTCGAATCAGGCCGATGGCCTGGGGCACGCGTTTCTTGAACTCGACGTGCGGTTCAAACACGAGCGGAATCCCCGCCAGCGCCCGCTCGAATTCCAGGCAGGTGTCCTTCACGTTCGAGGCGAGGAATTCCTCCGCCATGAACGCCCTGCCCGCCACGAAATTGAGACGAATGGCGCGCAGCACATCCAGGACTTTGGGGATGTCATCCACCAGTGAGATGTCCACGGTTTCCACTTGCGGCCAGAATGGAAAGCCCCGGTCCGCAATAACCAGGATGTTAGTGTGCCGTACGCGGCTGATTAGTGAGTTGATCGCGGGATTCAAAATTCCAGTTCTTAGCATGTCTTGACTTTCACCTTCAAGGCCCCGGGAAAGGGCTCTTCCGAAGCTACAATGGCGTATCCGCCTCCGCACCCCGAGTACATAGCGCCCGCGTACCGCTGTTGGTAGTAACTAAGGATTCGCTTGAGATCGATTTGTATGGTCGGATGTTCCACCGTCTGCGGCAGAATCGCTTCCCAGCATGCCATCGAGTGGTTCATCGAGGCGGCCAGTCCGCCAATGTCCTTCGCCGCGATGGCGTCGAAACAGTCCTTGCCCGTCTGGCCCAACTGCCGGATCCATCGCGGGTCCAGGTTCTTGATGCCGAGCGGATTATAGCCTTCCGGCCTTTGACCGATCGGAACAAGGTGGATGACTTCTTCCAGCCAGCGAGCCGTCTCGGGGTCGCAATTCGACTCAATATGCGCCGGAAAGTATCCGCCCTCGACATCCACATCGTAATCCAGCCTGCTCACGCCCGGATACAGCAACCCGATCATGTCCTGCGACCCGGACGGTTCCACCTTATCCTTGTTCTCCGCCTGGTAGAGTTCCCTGACTAACTCGGCCGGGGGCCTGTCGGGCACTTCCCCGCCCCACAGCCCCAGCGCAACCTTGCGCGTGCCGCTGGCCATGCCGCAGCGGTCCATGAGCCAGAGGTTGGGTTCGAGCGACACCACCACCATCGAGCCGGGCGGCGATGGGTTGTGCCGGGATATGAAGGGCTGATCGATCCATCCGCCGGCCAGCGCCATCCGATGCGGTATGGCGCCGACGATCGAGGCGATGTCCAACGCCGCGGCTGTCAATCCTTCACCACCCGCTTGCCGGCTTTGCGGTCGGCATATTGCTGCGCGATCCATGCGTAGGTCTTTTCCATGCCGGTTTGGAGGGGGGTGAGCGGCTCCCAATCCAGAACGCTTCGGATGAACGTGTTGTCGCTGTTCCGCCCGGCGACGCCCGTCGGCGCATTCAAATCGTAGCGCCGCTCCAGCTTCACGCCCGCGATCCCCTCCGCCATCGTGACCAGATCGTCGATGGAGATCAGCTCGCTTGACCCCAGGTTGATCGGCGTGGCGATGAGCCGGTCGCAATGCATGATCTGGTCGACGCCCAGTACGCAGTCTTCGATAAAACAAAAGCTGCGGGTCTGCGTGCCGTCGCCCCAGATTTCGATCCGCATGTCGCCCGAATCCTGAGCCTCGATAACCTTGCGGCACATGGCCGCCGGCGCCTTCTCGCGGCCGCCGAACCACGTGCCGTGCGGACCGTAGATGTTGTGGAACCGCGCAATGTGGGTTTCCAGGCCCCGCTCGGCCCAATACTCCTGGCAGAACATTTCCGAGATCAGCTTCTCCCAGCCGTACCCGCGCTCCGACATGGCGGGGTAGGCGTCCGATTCCTTGAGCGCGCGAACGTTGGGGTCCTTCTGCAGATCCGTGTTGTAAGCGCACGCCGAGGAGGAAAAGAAATAGCGCTGTGCGCCGGCGCGCCAGGCGGCGTCGATCAGGTGTGTGTTTACCAGCACGCTGCGCAGGCACTCCACGCGGAAGTGCTCGATGAATCCGATGCCGCCCATGTCGGCCGCAAAGTTATAGACTTCCGCGGCGCCTTCCACGGCCCGTATGGCGTTGGCCTTCTCGCTTAAATCCATCGACAGGCACTCGACGCCCGGCACGCGCTGGTACCATTCCGGCAGCGGTTTGCGGTCGATACCGCGGATTCGCGTATAGCCCAGTTCGTGAAAATAGCGGCAGATCGAGCCGGCGATGAACCCGCCCGCTCCGGCGATGACGATCAGGTCGTCGCGATTCAGTTTGCGGTCGATTTGTACTTCGGAGTTGCTTTTCATATATCACGCAGCAAGCGCTAAAGTAACCCTCGCGACGTGTAAATGTCAATCGGCGTCGGCGCACGCAGCCGGCGCCCGCGTGGCGAAGGGCACGAAGGCCGCCCGGTGGGCCGAGTTGACTTCCGGACAAGGCTCCGGCTTGTGGGCGCAATCTGCGGGTACTGCCCTCTCGCTGTCCCTTTTTCGGTAGGGAAGCCATGTGGGGCAGGATTGCATCCCGCGCGGCGATTTTCAATCGCCGCGCGGACCGAGTGAAACTCGGTCCGCAGATTCGAAATCTGCCCCACAAGAACTATGGAGCCACTGCCGCCGCCTTCTCAGTGAAGTATAACGCCAGCGGGTTGCTCTTGAGGCCCTTCAGCCCCGCGATGACGCACTCGGCATTGAGTTCGGCGCCTACGCGGCTGGTGTGGGTGTGCGGGTCGCCGAAGAGCGGTTCCACTTTCGCCTCGCCGAGCTGGTCGTAGCGATCGGCAATGATGTTGTTGAGATCCACAAAGGGCGCTTTCTCGGATGCGGCCACATCCGCCGCCCACTTGCCGTAGTCTTCCGAGTTGCGGGCGATCTTTCCGTCTTTCCAGATCTTGCGCGGGATCAGGGAGCACACGATGGGGGTGGCGCCCTTGGCGCGCGCGTCGGCGATGAATTTCTTCAGGTACCAGCCGAAGCTGTGGACCACCTCGTGCTGCTTGGTGAGGATATTGTCGATTTTCCGCGATTCGTCGCCAGTGCCCGGGATAGAGCCGCGGGCGCGGAAGTTGTCGTTGACCGCTCCGTCGTCGTTGTGGCCGAACTGCATCATCACAAAATCGCCTTGCTTGAGCATGGCGAGGACTCTGTCCCAGTGGCCCTGGCTCAGATAGGTGCGGCTGCTGAGGCCGCCCACGGCGCGGTTGACCACGTTGATTTTGGCGGCATCGAAGTAATCGACGATGGGTTCGCCCCAGCCCCACTGGCCACCCGCGCCATCGCCGCGGCCATTGCGGACGGTGGAATCGCCGATCAGAAACAGGCTCGGCAGGTTGGGGTTGGCGGGTTCAGGCAAGCGCATCTGGGGCCGTGGGGGGTATGGCGCAACAGCCTGGCCCTTGGCCGAAAGGTAGGCAGCTAGCGGGCTGGGTCTGAGACCCTTGAGACCGGCGACCACGAAAGACGCCACCAGATCCGCGCCCGCCGCGCTGGTGTGGGTGTGATCCTGCGGGAAAATCTCCTTGACTTCTTCCGGCCCCATCTTTTCGTACTGGTCGGCCACCGCGTTGGTGACGTCCACCAAAGTGACTCCCTCGGCCTTGGCGATCTCGGCGGACCACGGGCTGTAATTGCCCGGACCCCGCTCCACCTTGCCCTCCTTCCAGATGTTGCGGACGGTGAGCGTAAGCACAATGGGCGTGGCGCCCTTGGCCCTGATATCGGCGATGTACTTGCGCATATACCAGCCGAAGGTGTGTACCACCTCCTGGTTTCCCCTGGGCATGGTGAATTCCTGCGACTCTTCGCCGAGGCCGGGGAGAGAGCCGCGCGCGCGGTCCTTGTCGATAGGCCCGCCGTCGTTGTGGCCCCACTGGATGAGCACGAAATCGCCGGCCTTCAGGTTGTCCTTGACCTTGTCCCACAGTCCTTCGGTCTGGAAGGTCCGGCTGCTGCGGCCGGCGCGGGCGCTGTTGACCACATTGACTTTGGTGAGGTCGAAGTAATCGGCGAACGGGTCCGCCCAGCCGCGGTGGTCGACGTTGCTGGCGGTGGAATCGCCGATGACAAACACGGTGGGCAACTTCGGGTTGATGTTGGCGGGCGACGGCTCCTGGGCCAGGGCGGGCCACAGTCCAATCACCGCAACGGCGGCTATGATTCCGGTTGTCTTTTTCATAACTTTAAACCTGTGATCTTAAGTGTGTACGCGTACTGACAAGGTGGTTCGGCGGGCATAGTGACCTTGAGGCCTTCGGCATCCTGTGTGAATTTCAAGTCGCCCTTGTGGCCTAGCATCTCCACCTTCGCGATCTTCCCGTTCAATTTCTGCCCTGTGGCCAGCGAAGTGACTACAGCGCGCTCGCCCGGCCATGCCATCAGAATAGCGTACAGAGTGTCTCTCTTAGTGGTGAAGCGGATGTCGTTGCCGGTGTAAGCCGGCTTGTTGTTCATGGCTTCCCCTTCGCCGAACTTGATCCAGGGCCGGCTCTCGTAGATAGCCTCGCCATTCACGCCGAGCCATTGCCCGATGCCGAGCATGAGCTTTACCTGCTCGTCGGGGATGGTGCCGTCGGCCATGGGAGAGAAATTGAGCAGCAGGTTGCCGTTCTTACTGACATTCTCGACCAGCCGCCAGACTATGTCACTGACATTCCAATAGTGCGCGTCGGAAAGGTAGCCCCAGCGTTGATGCACGGAGTCATCCACTTCCCAGGGATCTTCCTGCATAGTGGTAGGCCCGCGCATCTGTCGCTCGTAATCCTTGAGGGTGCCGGCCAGGTAAGCGGCGTCCTTGGTGACGATAGAGACTTGTTTCTTCCACTCCGTGGCGCGGTTGTAGTAATAGGCGGCCACCTTCAGTTTCTGTGGATCGAGTTCGCGGCCGTTGACGCCGTTGTCGAAATAGATCAGGTCGGGTTGGTACTGATCGATCAGCTCGAAGTTGCGCGCCACCCAGTCGTCGAGAAACTTCTGGCGGGCCTCGGGGCTGCGGTCGGCCACGCTATAGAAATCGGCCCATTGGGGATCGTACAGATCGGTCGCAAGGCCGGCCTGCGGCCGGATGAAGGTGAAGTGCTCCATGCGGTGGTTGGAGACGCCGAACTTCATTCCCTGCTTGCGGACGGCCCTGGCGAGGTCGCCGATGAGATCGCGCTTAGGCCCCATCTGCTTGGCATTCCACTTGGTGAGGGCGCTCGCCCACATGGCGAAGCCGTCGTGGTGCTCGGCGGTGGGCATCACGTACCGCGCGCCGGCCTTGCGGAACAGCTCCGCCCACTGGTCCGGGTCGAACTTCGCGGCGGTAAAGAGGGGAATGAAGTCTTTATATCCGAATTGATCCTGCGGGCCGAAGTGCTCCTTGTGCCAGGAGATGATTTCGGGATTGCCGTACATGTGCTGGACGTACCACTCGCTCTGGTGCGCGGGGACGCCATACAGGCCCCAGTGCAGGAAGATGCCGAACTTGCCGTCGCGGAACCACTGCGGAAACTGGTAGTGGGCCTGGATGGATTCCCAGGTAGGCTCAAAGGGGCCTTTGGGCGGGTCGGCCGCCGGCAGAACGAACGGCCCCGCGACCATGGCCAGAAGCACGAACGTCTTGGAACGCATCGGTTCAGCCTTCCTTAGTTCTTAGTTGCCCGCCGGCTTGGGCGGAGGGGCGGGCCGTGGCGCACCGGTGGGCCCGGTATCGCCGTACGGCCGCGGCCCGTTGCCCCCCGGCTCGGCCGGCACATCGAAGCTGGCGATGGGGTCGGGGTGGGCGGGGTCGAACGGCGTAGCCACAACGTCGTCAGTCAGGAACTTGACGAGCGGTAGCTTGTCCTGCTTGATTCCCTCGACGATGCATTTGGCCAGCTCGTAGCTGCCGTAGTCGGAGTGGTGAGTGGTATCGTTTCCCGCAAACGCCTTGTGGGCCTCCACCGGGCCGAGGGCTTCGTAGAACGGCTTGCTCATGGCGTTCAAGTCGATGACCGCGGCATTTTCTTCCTTGCCCGCCTGGCGCACGGCTTCGGGATAGTCGCCCAGGCTGTTGGTGATTTTGCCGTCGGCGTCGAAGGTCAGGCGGTTCATGGGCGACACCAACACCGGCGTGGCGCCATGCTGCCGCACATCGGCGACGAAGCGCTTGAGATCCGCTTTGTAAGTGGTGAGCGCACCGACGCCCTCGCCCTTCTCCTTCTGGTCGTTGTGCCCCATCTGGATGAACAGGTAGTCGCCGGGCTTGATGACGCTCAGGACTTTTTCCAGGCGGCGCTCGCCGATAAAACTCCGCAGCGATTCGCCGGATTCACCGTGGTTGGCGACGGCGATGTCGGGCTTGAAGAAGCGCGGCAGCATCTGGCCCCAACTGTTGAACGGCTCGCGCGACTGGTCGGTGGACGTGGAATCGCCGGCGATGTAGATGGTGGGAATGTTGTCCGCCTTCTCGATCTCGATCTTGGAAACGGCGGGATGCTGGCCGATGAACTCGAGGGTGAGCTTGTCGTCCCAGGCGCGCGTTTCCGAAGTCTTCTCGCGGTCCTTCAACCGGACTTCGCCGCCGGTGGAGATCTTCGGCGTGCGGACGTTGACGATGAACGAGCGGGTCTCAAACTCGCCGGGCGCCGTCCGTACCTTCTCGACCATGAGCCGGCGGATCTCGGCTTTGACGGTGGTGATGGATTCCGCCTGGCGGTCCCCGAATGTCACGGTCACCTTGTAGTTGCCCTCTTCGGGCACCTTGACAGAGAAGTAAAAGGGCGGCGTCGTGACGCTGGAGCCTGGCTCGAACCCATAGCCGAGGTCGTCGGTGTACCCAGTGGAGGGAAGCACCTGAGTATAGCCGGCAGCGGGCTTTTCCGGGCCGAAATCGAATTTGAAAATGGTCGCGGGGGTCTGCACCGCGGCGACGGCGGCCAGGGCGAGCCACAGGGGTACAACGGATCTCTTCATGAGTCGATTTTACTTGATCGGCGGACGGGGAAAAGGGAACGAACAAAGCCCATTCTCGACGGTGCTTGCGGTCTGAGGCGCAGCCTCGCGAGAGGTCACACTTGCGTCTTGCCGAGATTGGCGGCGTACTTCACTGTGCGGCTTGGCGAACCCGCAGCCCAGGAAAAACGGCTGGTCCTTATACTGGCGCAGGTACTCGATGGCACGATCGGCGACGTGGTAGTCCGGGTTGCCTTCGCCGTTTCCGTCGAGGACGACGATGCGGTCCGACTCGCGCGCCCGAGCGACGTCCTGGGCCAGCGGCGGCAGCACATCGGGCGGCTTGGGCGGGACCGCTTGCGGCGGAATCACCATGGTCTGGCCGCCCGCGCCGCCATTTCCTTCGGCCGCTCCGCCGCCTTCGGTCCAAGCCTTGGGATCGTCGATTCCGCCGTGGAAGATCTTGCCGGTCCGCAGCGAGGCGTACCCGTTTTCCCTGAATAGCTGCGGCAGGCTGACCCAGTCGGGGTGAGCGTCGCGGAAAGCGGTGCGGTTACCGAGCACGCCCGTCGTAGTCGGGTGGCGGCCCGTCAGCAGCGACGATCGCGATGGGTTGCACAGCGGGAACCGGCAATGGTTGCGGTCGAAGCGAACTCCCGCCTGGGCCAAGGCATCGAGGTTGGGGGTATGCGCGTGAAACCGGCTGCCATAACAGCCGAGTTCGACCCGCATGTCGTCCGACATGAAGAACAGGACGTTGGGTCTCCGAGTGGCTGGCCGCAGGATCTGCCCGAGTGCGGCCGTACCCAGGAACCCGCGCCGCGTCAGCGTGCGCTACTCCTGGTAAAAACCATGATGACGCCATCCGGATCGGTGACGGAGACGGCGGTGGGAGTGGTCTTCACTTCCAGGCCGCGGCTTTTTAGGTCGGCGGCGGCGCGTTGGAGGTCCGGCACCGTGAAGAACAGACCGGGTTTGGTGTCGTCGCCAGCCGGTTCAAGCTTCACTTCTTCGCCGGAGCCCCCGGGGAGACGCAGATAGACTCCGCCGGCGCTCTCCTCGCGTGGCTCGAATGCCAGCTTGTCGACATAGAACGCGCGCGCGGCGGGAAGGTCCTTCACGGCGAGGGCCGCTCCCAGCAGATGTTGCGAAATGCGATTTTCGCCCAGGTGCTTGCCATGGTCCTCGTAATGCATTGACCCGGGCATGTACTGGGTGTATTCGAGTGTCTGGTTTTCCGGGCCGCGAACGACCATCAGCATATTGCCGGCGCCGGCTTTCCGGACAGGCGATGGTTTCAGCTCGCGCTTGGTGTACTCGGCATTCAAGGGTTCCAGGTCGGTGGATAGGTAGCAGATGTGCATCAGCCCGCTCGGCTGGGCATTACGCGGGTACAGCTCGATGAACTGGAGATCGTTGAGTTTGATGAAGGCTTCGGTGGTCTGGCCGTCTCTGGTCATTTCGAAGGCCTGCTCGAAACCCAGCTTCTGGTAAAATGCGCGCCCGACGGCAACATCGGCAACGCGAAAGGCGACATGCGCGATGCCGCTCAACGCCGGGGACTGCGCCCACGAAAGCGTGGCCCAAAAGATTCCGATCCCTACGATTCGTTTGATCATTAAAATCACCGCACCTCACTATGGACAATCATGCCGGTATTTTGGATTGAGTGCAAGGCAGGGGCTGGGGCGGGGAGGCACTTCCCGCGCGCTTGCGGCACAATAGCACCATGGGTAACGATCCGACGGTGCGCGTCTACCGGCGCTACCGCGACCAGCGGGACCGCGACGAAAACCGATGGATCATGGGCATCATCGAGGAAGCCAAAACCGAGCAGGAAAGGAACCCCATGAGCACCGAGGACCTGCTCGAAGAGAGCGAGCGCCTGTCTCGCTACGGCGCCCGTCAGGCCAAGAAACTCGGGATCAAGCCACAGGACATTGACCGCATCGTCCATGACTACCGCGCCCGCAAACAAGCTTAGAGTGGTGCGCGACACCAAAGCGGTAGCCACACCCGCCGAGCAACCGCAGAAGATCAGCCCGCAGGGCGAAAGAGAGTAGCCCATGGCGCGAGCCATGGGAAGACAATCCGAGTGGGCGAGCCCCGGGGCGGAAGAGGGCCTTCGACAGCAGGTGCTCCGCGATCGGCGGGCGGCGCTTTCTTACGCCCCTTGCCGGGGCTGGCAGGCTCCGGACCGCACCCCCAGCGCTCACGCGCTGGGCTACTTTCCGGCGCCCCTGCGGGGCTGAGCAGCCGGTAACCGCCCCCCGCCCCCTTGCGCCACAATAGGACCATGGCCAACATCAGGGAACTGAATGTCAACGGGACGCGGCGGCGTATCGATGCGGACGCCGGCCGCACCCTTCTCAGCGTCCTGAGAGAAGATCTCGATCTCACCGGCACGAAATATGGCTGCGGCGAAGGCCAATGCGCGGCCTGCACCGTCCTGGTCGACGGGCAGCCGGCGCGTTCGTGCATCACCATGGTGGGAGAAGTGGCGGGCAAACGCATTGTCACCATCGAAGGGCTGGCGCCGGAAGGCAAGCTGCACCCGGTGCAGGAGGCCTTTCTGGAGGCCGACGCCATGCAGTGCGGCTACTGCACGGCGGGAATGATTCTGGGGGCGGTAGCGCTGTTGCGGAGCAAGCCGAACCCCAGCGATGCGGAGATCGTCACCGGCATGAACGGGCACATTTGCCGGTGCGGAACGTATCCGAGGATCGTCCGCGCAATTCACGCGGCGGCCGGGAAAGGAGGCCGGGCATGAGGCGGCGCGATTTCTTCGCGGCTGTGGGCGGGGGCATTGCCGTGCTGCTGGTGGACGACGCCGCGGCGCAGCAAGGCGGGCGCGGCGGGAGGGGCGGGCAGCAGGTGCCCCAGGACGTCGGCGCGTGGCTGCACATTGGCGAGGATGGCGTGGTGACGGCGTACACGGGCAAGGTGGATGTGGGGCAGAACTCGCGAACTTCGTTGACCGCGGCCGTGGCCGAGGAACTGCGCGTTCCCGTGGCGTCGGTCCGGTTCATCATGGGCGACACCGCCCTTACGCCCTTCGACGGCGGCACGGCCGGCAGCGGGACCACGCCCAACATGTGGCCGCAGATCCGGCGGGCGGCGGCGACCGCGCGCGAGATGCTGCTGGACCTGGCGGCGCAGAAGTGGAACGCGGACCGCGCGTCCATTTCGATAGCCAACGGCAAGGCGACCTCCGGCAGCCACACGGCCGGATTCGGCGAACTGACGCTGGGGCAAAAGATCGTCAAGACCATCCCGGCGATTGTGCCGCTCACGCCGGCGACGGAATGGAAGGTGGCGGGGACCTCGGTGCCCAAGGTCGCCGCGCGTGAGATTGTGACGGGCGCGCACAAGTACCCGTTCGATACGAAGCGCCCCGGCATGTTGTATGGGAAGATCCTGTACCCGCCGCAATTCGGCGCGAAACTGGCATCGCTCGATCAATCGGCGGCGGAAGCCATTCCGGGGGTGAAGGTGGCGCACGAAGTCCTGGCTTCGCCACGGGCGGGATTCGGCGGCGATGTGGTGGGGGTGGCGGCGCCCGACGCCGAGACGGCGGAGAAAGCCGCGGCCGCACTGCGCGCGGAATGGACGCCGGCGGCCGCGCAGCCATCGAGCAGCGACATCTACACCTATTTCAAGCAGAATGCGGAGGGCGCGCCAGCCGCCGGCGACGGGCTGGTTACCTATACGATTGCCTACATCGCGCACGTCCCGCTGGAGCCGCGCGCGGCGGTGGCCGAATGGAACAACGGCCAGCTCACGGTCTGGACCGGCACGCAAAGTCCTTTCGGGGTGCGGCGCGAGCTGATGGCGCATTTCCAATTGCCCGAGGAAAGCGTGCACGTGATCATGCCCGACACGGGGTCGGGCTATGGCGGCAAGCACCAGGGCGACGCCGCCATCGAGGCCGCCATACTGGCCAAGGCCGCCGGCCGGCCGGTGCAGCGGAATTGGACGCGCGAAGAGGAATTGACATGGGCGTACTTCCGTCCGGGCGCGCTGATCGAGGTGGGCGGCAAGGCGAATCCGGATGGCGTCATCGCGGCGTGGGAGTTTCACAACTACAACGCCGGGGCGTCGGCGCTGCGCACGCCGTACCTTGTGCCCAACGCGCGCGAGCAGTTCCACCAGACCAAATCGCCACTGCGCCAGGGGTCCTACCGCTGCCTGGCGGCCACGGGCAACAACTTCGCGCGCGAATGCTACATGGATGAGCTGGCTCACTCGATTGGGATGGACCCGCTGGCGTTTCGCCTCAAGAACGCATCGAATGACGACCGCCTGCGCGCGGTGATGGAAGCCGCCGCGGAGCGGTTCGGCTGGGCCAACCGGAAGAAGACACCCGACCACGGCTTTGGCGTGGCCGCGGGTTTCGAAAAGGGTGGGCACGTGGCTACCTGCGCCGAGGTGAGTGTGACGAACGGCGCGGTGAAGGTGCTGCGCGTGGTCGAGGCGTTTGAATGCGGCGCGGTGGTCAACCCGGAACACCTGCGCAACCAGGTGGAGGGCGCCATCTCCATGGGCCTGGGCGGGGCGCTGTTCGAGCGCGTGGAATTCGCCGGCGGAAAGATCTCGACCAACCGGCTGTCGCGCTACCGGGTGCCGCGTTTCGCCGACATGCCGGCCATCGAGAGCGTGCTCGTGGACCGTAAGGATCTGCCTTCCGCCGGCGCGGGCGAGTGCCCCATCATAGGAATCGCTCCGGCTGTGGGGAACGCCATTTTCGACGCCACGGGGCAGCGGGTGCGCTCACTACCCATGGCGCCGCAAGGGCTGGTGCGCGCGGCGGGCGGGGCGGTATGATGGAACTCTAAGGGCTTGCCTTATGACCGCCACCGTCAGAAACAGAATTGGCCTCAGGGTGCCGCCGTCAATACAGCACCAAGCCGGCTTTAAGACGGGCGACGTGGTGGAGTTCAAGGTGTCAGGTGGCGCGATCACCATTGTTCCGAAACTTCCCAGAGCCGATGACGAGTACACGCCGGAGCAGCGCCGCAGCATAGACGCCCAACTTGATGAGGCCGAGAATGGCCCTTTTCGCGGTCCCTTCAACACCGCTGAAGAGATGATCGCCGACATGAGAATCCGCATTAAAAAGCAGGCATCCCTTAGCAAAGCGAAACGCTAACGATGAAGGCCGAATACAGCGATGCTGTCACTGAGGCCTTGAAAGATGCGCCAGCGGCTGTTCGCAAGGCGTTTTATAAGCAGGTAAGTCTCCTGGTTCAGAACCTCCACCACCCCTCCCTACACGCCAAGAAGTACGATGAATCCAACGACCGCTGGCAGGCGCGGGTCAACAAGAACTGGCGGTTCTACTTCAGAATCATCGGTGACACGTACCGCATTCTCAAGGTTATCCCCCACCCCAAGAAATAGTCCCCGTTGCATCGCTGGCGCGGGGGATCCTTAATTTAGTCCGCCCCATCCCCATCGGGATTACACTGGACCTTTCGGATGCACACGACCGATTTCCACGCGAAGTACTATGCCCACGCAATTCTGCGTCGAAGTTCATCCAGCAGATCAGCCGTTGGATGTCGCTTCGCGAACCGCAGCGCGAGTCGCTCGCCCGCCTGCACAGCATTGCCGAGCTCACCGATTTCGCCGCCGCCACACTGGACACCGTCGCCCAAGCCGCCCGCGACCGCGCCGGTGTCGAAAGGATGGAATTCGACACCGAGTTCCCGTCGTTCTGCTTTGCCCTGGCCACCGGCGTCGGGAAGACGCGGCTGATGGGCGCCTGCATTTACGACTTGTGGAAGACGCGCGGCTACCGCAACTTCTTCATCCTGGCGCCGGGCAGCACCATCTACGACAAGCTCCGCGCGGAACTCCAGCCGTCCCACCTCAAGTACATGTTCACAGGCCTGTCCGGCTTCCCGCCTCCGGCCGTCTGGGACGGCGACAACTACCTGCAGTTCCGGCAATTGCTGCTTGGCGATGACGCCAACCGCGCCAACGTATTCGTCTTCAATATCGGCAAGATTTTCAGTCCGCAGGAGAAAGACGAAGCCGGCCGGCCGCAGTTCAAGTCCCATCGCTTCAGGGAAACGCTTGGAGATAGTTTCTCCGCCATGCTTCAGCGGATGGGCGATCTGGTCGTCCTCATGGACGAGAGCCACCGGTACCGCGCACCCGCTTCGCTCAAAGCGATCCACAATCTGAAGCCGGTTCTGGGGCTTGAGTTCACGGCCACGCCCAAGTTCACGGGCAACATCCTGTATTCCTTCAGTCTGGGCGAAGCCATTGGGCGCTTCGTCAAGTCGCCGCGCGTGGTGACGCGCCCGAACCTCACGGCCTCCGACCAGGCCGTCATCGACAAGATCAAGCTCAAAGACGGGATTCACCTGCACGAAGAGAAAAGAGCGCGGCTGGTTGAGTTCTGCGACTCCAATGGCTTTCCGCGCGTGAAGCCCTTCGTCTTGATCTCGACGCGCGACATCGCGCACGCCAAGGAAGTCCGCGAGTATCTCGAATCCGCTGAATTCGAGGACGGCGCCTACCGCGGCAAGGCGATCGAGATCCATTCGAAGCCGAACAGCAAGGAGGAGAGCGACGAGAACGTCGCTCACCTGCTGGAGGTGGAAAGCCCCAGCAGCAATGTCGAGGTTGTCGTTCACGTCACTATGCTCAAAGAGGGCTGGGACGTCAGCAACCTGTACACCATCATTCCCTTGCGCGCCTCGGTGTCCGAAATCCTCACGGAGCAGACCATTGGCCGCGGCCTCCGTCTGCCCCTTCCGCTGACTGAAGCGCAGGTTCGCACGCTGATGCGCGACGACCCTGAGATCCTGCGCCTCTCCATTGTGTCCCACGACAAATACGAGCAGATCCTGGCGGCGAAAGCCGCGCGCGGATCTGTTCCGCGACCCGATCCGGGACCTCGATAAAGAAGAACCCGAACTGCTGAAGTCGATCCAGGTTGGCACTCTTTTCTCGCCGGAGACAATTGCCGTTCTAGAAGGTCTGACACAGCGGGGGCAGGCATCCCGCAGCGGCCAATTGTTGAGCCCGGAGCGGAAGGCCAAGTTAATCGAAGAAATCGTCGCCCGCGCGAGCGCCGCCGCCGCTCCTCCCGAACAGGCCGCGCCAGCGCAGCAGGCCCTGTTCCCCACGGCCCAGGAACTGGCGCAACCCATTGATGCAGACAAGATCGCAAGAGAGTTGCGCGATCGCATCGAGAAGGAGGTCGAGGCCCTCGTTTTCCAAATTGATGTTCCCGACATCCGCATCTACGCCGAGCCCAAACTCGGACTGCGGGAGTTCTCGCCACAACCGTCCAGCGACTTTTCAGCGGTGGAGCAGCGCGTCCGTTCGGCGGATCTTCAGACCGGCGAACAGGAAACCGGTGCGGTTCTGACTCCGGAAGAGATCGACCGGCCGGTAGCCTATCTGGCCGGCCTGCTGTTCGATGGGATGGAGGAACTTGACGCCGCCGAGGACAAGGAGATGATCCTCAGGCTGGTGTCGGCTTACCTCGGAGCCACCGGAAAGGCCGAATCCGAGCTTCCGACGCTGGTCTATCAGTACGGCGATGCGATGGCCAACGACCTGGCCCGCCAGCTTCGCGACCACCTCTACGACGAAACCGTCGTCACCAGCGAGGTCCGAGCCGGGTTCGTCGTTTTCAAGTCATTCTCCAAATCAATTCGCCAGAAGGACGGTGAACTCGACCTGCGTGAACCTCCCGACCGCAAGAGCGACATCCACCGCTACCTGTTCGGCGGCATAAAAAATCCGTGATTAACCGCACCGGCTTCGACTCCGATCCGGAGCGGGAATTCGCCATCGCGCTGGAAGACGATGACAGAGTGCTGAAATGGATTCGGCCGCCGCAAAGCCAGTTGCCTATCCATTGCCGCGGCGAGGTCTACAACATCGATTTCGTCGCCGAAACGGAGTCGGACCGGTACCTCATCGAAATCAAAGCCAGGAACGAGCTGAACTCTCCCGAAGTCGCGGAAAAGGCGCGGGCTGCCATCCAGTGGTGCGAACTCGCCAACAAGAAAGAACTGGGCAAACCTTGGAGCTACAAGCTGCTCGCGGACGATACTGTCCAGACGTCGTCAACGCTCGCCTTTATGCTCGGAATGGCGGTCAAGGATCTGTCCTCCTGACCGCGTGGGCCGGACCTCCGCCGGCGCGGGCGAGTGCCCCATCATAGGGATTGCTCCGGCCGTGGGAAACGCCATCTTCGACGCCACGGGGCAGCGGGTGCGCTCACTGCCCATGGCGCCAGGGCTGGGATAAGACCGGCCTTTCGGCCAGCTTGGGCAGGCTAACGCATGCCCTACCAATCGCTACGACCCGAGGTCCGGAGTGAACAGTTTCACTTCCACGCGCCGGTTCTCTTTGCGCCCATCGCGCGTCTTGTTGTCGGCGGCCGGGCTGGCCTTTCCGTAACCGATGGTGTTCACGCGGTAGAGCGGGATCTTCCGATCCAGGGTCAGATACCGGACCACGGCAGCCGCACGGCGCCGGCTGAGCTCGATGTTGGCCGCGGGCGCACCGGTCGAGTCGGTGAACCCCTGCACGTCAATGGTGTAGTGCTTCATGGGAGCGACTTTGGCGGCGAAGGCGTCGAGTTGGGCCTCGGCTTCCTTGCTCAACTCGCTCTTCCCGATGCCGAACAGCACCGTCTCGGAGGAGGCAAGTTTGAAGTTGTCCATGTTCTCGACCCTGTTTCCAAGGGTCCCCACCGAGCGCTCAGCCTGGGTGGCCTGAGCGACTCCCTTGTCGGCCGTGGATTGCGCCGCACCGGCCTGCTTGCCGGCGAGGGCGGCCTGCTCGCTGGCGCGGGCGGCCTCGCGAGCCGCATCTCCAGCCTTGCTGTCGGCGCCCTGGGCGCGCTCATCCGCCCTGGATACCCCCTTGCCCAAGTCCGCGATGGCGCTATCCTGCGCGGCGTCCTTCTTCTCGATGTCCGCGACCTTCGTCTGCACCGGGGCCATGGTTTCCTGAACGTACTTCTTGGTGGCGCATCCCACGCTGGCGAGAGCGGCGAATAGAACCGCGAGCGCAAGTGCTGCCAAGCTTAATCGCTTCATTCAAAATCCCCTTTTCTGGCCTTGCGGCCAACATGAGTTTACCACTAGCGGCCCATTGGGAAGCCGTCAAAATACATCTTTTTCAAACGTATGGTGGGCGGTCGCGGGCTCGAACCGCGGACCTCCTGCTTGTAAGGCAGGCGCTCTAACCGGCTGAGCTAACCGCCCATCGGGGCCCTTTGTCGATTCTAAGCCATTTCCCTCCAGCATGGGCGTGGCTAGTTATGGGAGTTTAGTATCGGAAGATCATTTGAACCGCTTGCCAACGGGGGGCGAACGGGTGTACATCTGGATTGTCCGGCATTCTGGAACGGGAATCCGGCCTAAAGTAATGGGTTTTTTCGATCGTAACGGAGAATGAAATGAAAAAGTATGTATGGACGTCGATGGCGGTGGCGCTTCTGCTTCCGGGGATTCTTGCGGCGCAGCGCGGCTATCCACCACGGGATGAACGGATTTCGAATATTTCGCGCGTTGTCGCCGACTGCGAGGAGCGCACCAACCAGTTCAGGAGTTCGTTGCGGGCGGCGTTGGATCGCAGCGCGATCAACGGCACCAGACGCGAGGATCAATTGAACACGGACGCCGAGCGCCTGGAACGCGCCATGAACCGGGTGCGCGAAGCGTGGAATCGGGAACACGACCCGCCCAAGACGCGCCACTTCGTGGACGACGCGATCTCGGCCGGCCAGGACATCAACCGGACTATGGTCAGGCGGCGGCTGAATCCCGATGTGCAGCGTCAATGGGACGCCGTGCGCGGGGAACTAAACCGGCTGGCGGAGGCCTTCGAACTGCCCAGGATAAGGTGGTGACAGACGTGCGAGCGATACCGCTGGTTGTGGCCCTGATCGCGGGGTCCTCGACGGCGTATCCGCTGGCGGCCGAGCAAGATCAAAGCGGGAAGGTCAATATCGAACGCGGCCTCGAATCGAACTACATGCCGACCAAGCTGGCCGGCGTCGGCGACAGGCTCAGGTTCACGCAAGTTGGAACGATTCTGGTGATTCAACGGGACGGAATGGGCGCGAGTCCAGTCACGGAATTTGCCTTCGGCAACACTTATAAGGACGGGCGGATCAAGCGTTCGCTGGCGGGCGCGCTCATCCACAACGCGAATTCGGTCAGGGACCTTCGGGCCGGGGACAGAGTCTACTTGCTGAAGACCGAGGTCAAGGATACCGGGGTCGTTTTCAACGTGCAATCGTGCGACTCTTGCGATGGATCCCCCGCGGATCTCGCGCAGATGCCCTACCGGGCGGCACTGACGTTCCAGTTCCCCAAAGGGTATTGGAATACCACTGATTTCGCACAAATCCAACAGACGATTGGCGAGGTATTCGCCTTTGCCGACGTTCCAAACGCAGGGGCGCAACCGAACCCGGAGCCGGTTGCGCCCAGCGGCGCGCAGGTCGCGCAGCAGCCACCACCGCCGCCGCAGCCGGAACCGGTACGGATCGGGCTTGGACAAACCACGGACCAGGTGGTGGCCAGCCTGGGCCAGCCGGACAAGGTGGTTGATCTGGGCAGCAAGAAGATTTACATTTACAAGGACCTGAAGATCACGTTCGTAGACGGCAGAGTCTCGGACGTGCAATGAGGCGGCGGTGACTGCCCAACAGACGATTGTGACAATACATGGAGAATCCTAATGAATAATTTTCGAACCCGTAAAACCGCTCTTCGCGGATCGATTGGGACAGCAATCGTTGTGCTGCTGTTCGCATTCTCCGCCGCCGTGTACGCCCAAAAGAAAGACGAGAGGAAAGGCGGAGGTGGCTCCGCGCCCGCTCGCCAGGCCCAGCCCGCTCGCCAGGCTCAGCCAACTCGTCAGAACGCGGCTCAGCCAACTCGTCAGACCACGGGGCAAACCAAGAGCCCGACCACCGGTCAGACCACAGGGCAAATCAAGAGCCCGACCACCGGTCAGACCACGGGCCAAACCAAGAGCCCGACCACTGGTCAGACCACGGGCCAGACCAAGAGCCCGACCACTGGTCAGACCACGGGCCAGACCAAGAGCCCGACCACCGGTCAGACCACGGGGCAAACCAAGAGCCCGACCACCGGTCAGACTACCGGCCAAACCAAGAGCCCGACCACTGGTCAGACCACAGGC
>Ga0326727_10006029_pt1 | contig 33754 bp, 24 predicted proteins | sample MB2enrmetagenome_FD_207643 | JGI IMG/M metagenome (GOLD analysis project Ga0326727, IMG submission 207643) | Lab enriched peat soil microbial communities from McLean, Ithaca, NY, United States - MB29MY | ecosystem: Environmental > Terrestrial > Soil > Wetlands > Peat | place: USA: New York...
CCATGCAGCTCATGCGGTGGGTGTGATGCCAGGGTGCTACAGGTGCTACAAATAAGCCAATTTGTAGCACCCTTGTAGCACCCTAAGTCATTGATAATCAACGTTTGTAGCACTGTAGCGGGGGGGTGGGGGGGGCAGAATCCCAGTCACTTTAGCCGTGCGCTGCGCTCCTTCGCTCCGGCTGGCCGCTCCAATTTGGTGCCAAAGAAGGCTTTTAATGAGAATCTATTCTGAAAACAGCGAAGAACCGAACCTGTGGTGGAACGGGCCTCTGGCCGAATATTGGGGCGGGTCAACCGGCTTCCCTGGGCGGAACGAGGCCGGTCTTTCCGGGACGCCACTCGTCGTTGTTGCGCAGATCGCATTCCTTCAAGCCGATGCGGGGATCGGGAATGCCGAGGGTCTGCTTGGTCTTGAGCAAGTCCTGCAATTGGGAGGTGGAAAAAGTTTTCAACGGACGTCCCAATTGAGCCGCGATCACGATGGTATGGCAATAGGTCTCGATGATTTCCATTTTGAAGTAGGCGTCCTCGAGGCTGACATGGCTCCAGGAAACAACGCCATGATTGGCCATGAGAATGGTGTTGTGATGATCGGTCAGATCGGCGACGAGTTTGCCCATTTCCGGGGTGCCGGGTGTGCGGTAGGGCGCAATCGGAACTTTGCCGATGCAAACTTCCATTTCCTGGAGCAGGCAGGTCGGCGGCTCCACGCCCGCCACGGCAAAAGCAGTGGCATGGGGCGCATGACAATGGACCGTGGCCACCGCGCGGGCCTGGCGTTTCATAATCTGCAAGTGCATCAAGATTTCGCTGCTGCGCTTCTTCGTGCCGGCAAGCTGGTTGCCTTCCAGGTCCACCAGGCACATGTCTTCCGGCTTCATGAAGCCTTTGGAAACGAGCGTCGGCGTGCAGAGGACCAGATTTTCGCCGACCCGAATGGCCATGTTCCCGCCATTGCCATCGACATAGGCGCGGGACCAGAGGCGCCGGCCCATGTCGCAGAGCTGCAGCTTGAGCGCATGGACTCCGGGCGAATTGAAAAAGGCTTTGACCGTTCTTTTCTTGACAGATTTCATGGCAATAAACTCACTCCAATGTTCTTAATCCTAATCCTAATCCTAATCTCCCTCATTCCGATTAAGAGCAGGATTAAGATTAAGATCAGGAGCCGGAAACCGCCACCCAAAAGAGTGAAAAGCATCCCAAACCGCGGCCGCGGGCAACGCTTCAAGCCCGGCCGGATCGCGCAGGATTTTCAGGCGCGCGGATTGCGGACGCCAGGTTGTCAAGTCTGTTTCCCCCCAGAGAACCAATCCCGGCAAATCCAGCGCCGCCGCCAAATGGGTGATGCCGGAGTCGTGTCCGATGAACGCCCAACAGGCTTGCATCCCCCGGGCCAGTTCGATCAACGGCAGGTTTTGGGCAATGTGCGCGCGGCCCGCCGGCAAAGCGGCCGCAAGGCGGACGCAACGATCCCCTTCCGCTTCGCCGCCGATGAGCCAGAGGTCGCAGGCGGATTGGCCGGCCAAAAGCTGGAGCAGTTCCGCCCATTTGGCCTCCGGCCAGTTTTTCCGTTCACTGCCGCTGCCGGGATGCAGCGCCAGGCGCGGCGGCGCGGACCGCGTGGCGGGCAAAGAGAGGCGGGGACGCGGATCAGCCCCGCGAATGCCGAGTGCTTGCAGAGGCCGGAGCAACAACTCGGCGGCGTGAACCGCCAGCGTTTCATCGGGCCGATGCGGTCCGGCGATAAACGGCGCGCAAGAACATCGGGCCACGTTGGAACGAAATATGTCCCCCGGGTCGTAGAGATAGGAAACGATCCAGTCAAATCCCGAGAACCAGGCGGCAACTTCGGCAGACCAGGCGCCGTTTGGCACAAAGAAGCCGGTGAAACGGGGCGATTCAAGGGCGGAAACGTCATCCGCCAAACCGGCGGCCACAGCCAACGAGGCCACGGACGGGTAGCCGAGGATTTCCAGCCGATGTTGCGGAAAACGAAGGCGGAGGGCGGCCAAAACCGGAAGAGTCAGGATGAAGTCGCCCAAAGCACCCCCTCGAATCACCAAAATCTTTCCATCTGCTCTGTTATCCAGACTGGTCATTGTATTGATTGAGGATGCCTCCGGCAAAGATAACCATAAGGCTTCTTCAATGAAAGGGCTTAAGTTTTATCTGCTCAGGCCGATAGGTAAGCGGAATTTGCAATGTCCCATGGAAATCCAATCTGTTGTCCTGCCCGGCGAAGCATAAGCTTTTGGCCAAAGGCTCTCAACTCATCCCCCTCAACTTGGGCGCTCATCAAAAGGAATTGATGCTTAAACTATTATGACGGCCGATCAAATAATAGCCCAGGTAAAAGACCTGCCAGTCGTTTCGGAAACGGCCCGCAAGCTGGCCGTTCAACTCAATCAGCCGGACTTGCATCGGGACGAACTCGTCGAAACGCTGCGTTGCGACAATGTGCTCACCGCCAAACTGCTGCGAGTCTGCAACTCGGCCGATTATGGCGTGAGCGAGCCGGTCGTTTCCATTGATCAAGCCCTGTTGCTCCTCGGTGACAACGTGATTTTCCGCATGGTCTGCGCCGTCGGTTTTGGCGGCCCTTTGGGAGCCACGGCGCCCGGTTACGACACTGAAGCCAACGGTCTTTGGGCCCACTCCCTGAGCACGGGTGCCGGCGCTGAATATCTGGCCGAGGTTGAATCCTACGGTAATTCCCCCCCCTCCACCGCCTTCACCGCCGGCTTGCTGCATGACATCGGCAAGTCGGTCATCAGCAAAGTGTTGACTCCAAAAGCCCGGGCCGACATTCGGAGCAAAATCGCCGGGCAGTCCCTCTCGCGGGTCGAGGCGGAGAAGGCCGTCTTGGGAGCCGACCACTGCGAAATTGGGGCTTGTTTGCTGAAACGATGGTCATTGCCGGAACCCATCATCGAAGCCGTGGCCAATCATCATTCTCCTGTTGTCAAGCCCGCCATTCAGTTATCCGCCGTGGTTTATCTCGCCAATTGCGCCGCCCACCTTTGCGGCACCGCTCCAGGATGGCAGGCCCAGGCCATTCAGGCCAAAAACACGACCGCTGAAATGCTGGGCATGGACGTGGAAAAAGTGGAACAATTCGTCTCGGGCATTCATGGTGCGATGCATGCGCTCCCTCAACTCACGGTTGCGGCTTGAGCCTCCTTCTTTGTCGGGATCAGACGGCCATCGCCGCCTCGGCTTGTTTCATGGCAGCGCCCAACATCTCCGCGGCGGCGGGCAGGACGGCCTGAAGATCATCCAGCTTTTCGTTGACCTGATTGACCAGGGAGTGGGCCTTGCATTTTAGCAAATGCCGATACCATTTCAGGAATTCCTGGCTGACTAATTTTTCGGTGTGTGGCGTGAAATGCCGCCGGCATTCGCCCGCGAGCACTTCGCAAAGGGTGAGGGCCGCCAAGTGTCGCGCGGAGTTGGGAAAATGGGCCCGGGTCCATAGAGGGAGGGCCAATGCCGCTTGTTGATTGAGCGTAAGCGCCTCGGCGCGCTGCAAGAGGATGGCGGAATCTTCAGGAAATTGTTTGATGGCTTCGCCAGTCCAGTCTTGGGCGAACTCCAGAAATTCCGGCTGGCTCAGGGCGATCTGGCCGCCCAACAGCCAGGCCTGAATATCCTGGCGGTTTTCAGCAACCAGTTCGTTCGCCAGCTTCAGAGCCTCGAGCGGCCGGCCCTGTTGGAACTGGAATTTTGCGAAGTCGAATCGCACGGGGCGCGATTGGGCGTCTTCGCCCAGCGCATCGCGGAAGGCTTGTTCCGCCCCGGCCATCTGTCCGAGCGCAGCCAGGGAGAGCGCCAAACAATGATGGGGGCCGGCCTTGAGAATTTCCTTGTTAATGGGCGAGAGCGCGGGCTGCCGTCGTTTTGCCAGGCATTGGCGCATTTGCTCCGCGGCGGCGGCGGGCTCTTTGAGTTCCATCCGGGCCAGTCCGAGCATGAAATGTTGCGAGGCGGTCAGCCCGGAGGATTGAGGGAAGGGCTGCTGCCACAGTTCCACGATTTCGCTGAAGCGCCCGGCGCCGAGCAGGTGGGTGGTCAGTTGCGTGAGCAAGGTTTCGCGCAATTCGGGCGCCACCTGCCCGGAGGGCAAAACGGACATGAGACGCAATGCTTCGCGATATTGTTCCAGGCCGGCTTCCAATTGGCCGGAGCGGATCAATTCCAATCCGAGGTTCATCACCAGATTGGGTTCGCCGGGCAATTCTTCGACGGCCAGTTGCAGCAGGCGCAGGTTGCGCGCCGCCTTGCCGCGGCTGTCCACCACTTCCTTCCGGTAGCCATGATGCAGCAATGCGGCGCGGCCGAGGCGGTTTTCCAAACCCCACTCTTTGGCGCGCACTTCGAGACTGCTGAAAATCTGCTCGTGAACGCGGCCAACGAAGAACAGGCCCGGGGCGTTGCGGAAAAGCCGCGGCACATAGCTGCAGCCTTCCTGTTCCAGCCCCTGGTCGAGGATGGGCAGGCGATACCCCATCACTCCCTTCGATTGCATTTCCTCCAGGATCGTTCGCCGGTGTTCGGGCAACAACTCTTCGTCGGCATCCAGGCTTAACACCCAATCCCCCGTGACATGTTTCAAAGCTTCGTTGCGGGCGGCGCTGAAGTCATCGTTCCAGGCGAAATGAAAGACCTCGGCGCCATGCTCTTTGGCGATGGCCACAGTGCGGTCGGTGGAACCTGTGTCCACTACAACAATCTGCCAGGCGATGTCGCGCACTGATTGCAAACATTGCCCAAGAAATTGTTCCTCGTTTTTGGCAATCAGACAGACGGACAGTCGTGGAGCACTGTCAGCCTTCTCCGTTATTGCCGGCGGAAGAATCAGCCGCCCAGGCTTGCCGTTTCCACGCGGAATGGCTTTGAGAAATTGTTTTGCCGGTTTCCAATGCGGCGCAAGCCTGGCCGCGTGCTGCCCGCAACGGCGCGCGGCATCGGAATCGCCCGCGGCTCGCGCCACTTCGCCGAGAAACAGGCAGACCTCGGGATGAAACGGACGCGTTTGAATGGCCGCGCACGCGGATTCCCACGCGGCCTGGAGGTTCCTCTTTTTCAACCAATCGCGCGCTTCGCCCAAATGGCCGGCGAGGGCGCACGGTGGCAGTTTGATCGGCGCCGCGGTCTTCACAGGTTTCGCGGCGACGGCAGCGGTCCCGGCGGGTTTCGCAGCTTCGTCGATGAACCGAAAGAGCATGGTTTCCCATTCGTTCCATTCGCGTTCGCGCGGGTATTCGCGGGCCGTGGCGAGGCCGCCCTGGATCAGTTTCTCGCGCAAGGCAGGATCGCGCATGAGGCGTTCGACGGCGTCGGCGATCACTTGGGGCGATTTGACCGGCACCAGCAGCGCATTTTCGCCATCGCGGCAATACTCCATCGCGCCGCTCGTCGCGGTGCAGACGACCGCGCAACCGGCGGCCATCGCTTCCTGCGGCGGACGCGGGCACGAATCATAGTGTGACGCGTAAATGTGAATATGGGACATGCCGAACAGCACGGTCTTCATCTCATCGCCCGGTGCCATGTAAAATTCGCACGGGAAGCGCGCGAAAATATCCGGCGGCCCGCCGGACATGCGCACGGCGGTGAAATGCGGATATTTGCGGGCGAGAATTTGCAGCGCGTCGTGAATGTCCTCAATGCCCTTGAACAAAAGCGGTTCGGCTTCCGTGCCGCGTGTGTCCGGGCCGACGATCAACAGGCGGAATTTCGAGCCGGGCAGCGACCGCTGCAAGGGGCGGAAAATCGTCTGGTCGGTGCAAACCGGCAGGATGGCGTCATGACGGCGGCCGCAAAGTTTTTGCACGGCGTCGGCGAGGTTGCGCGAGTTGGGCACGAAGCGGATGCCGGGCAGCCGATACGAGGCGCGGGAAAGTTCGCGCCATTGGCGGTTTTGCGGCGTATCGGCCATCGTGGCATCGGCGAAAACGAATTGATCGCCCTGCGCATAATACACCTTGACCGGCGCCTTGATCGCGGGCAGTTCGTGCGCGTTGGCAAAATAGGTTGCGATCACGACATCGCTTGGCGGCGCCGACGGCGCCATCGGCTTGCCGGCCGGCACCTGTATGACGCGCACCTGGCCTTGGAACCATTCCGGCTTCGCGGTGTAAGTCACGATGGTCACATCATGGCCGCGCCGGCGCATTTCCTCTGCCTGTCGCAGCAAGGTCTGGTTGCCGCCCGTCACGCCAAGAATGCTGCTGATCAAATACGTGATCCGGAGGCGCGCCTGACCGGGCCGGACACTGAGAGAAGCAGCGGCGCCGGTGGAGGACGTGGCGGCCTTCGCAACTTCAGCGGCCTTCGCCGCGGCCTGCCTGGCGAGCAAGTCCCTCGCCGATTGCCGCGTGGCTTCGCTGTAAAGCTTGGGATGATTTTGGACAATTTGTGCGATGAGCCGTTCGCGCTTTTGGTTCGCGTGGCTCAACATCGTCCGTCCGCTCTTGCGATACAGGAACAGCGGTTCATGCAGGCAATAGCCGTCCCAGCCGTGCTCGACGCAGCCAATCCAAAAGTCCCAATCCTCGTAACCTTCGCGCATCGCCTCGTTGTAGCCGCCGGCCTGTTCCCAGGCGGACCGGCGGACCAGCGCGCAAACGCAGGCAATGTTGTCTTTGGCGATGAGCGTGGCGCGGTCGAAATCGGGCAGCGGAAATTCCGTGTCCAGCTCGCCGAAATGCTGGATGTGCGAGTAGGCGAAACCGACCTTCGGCCGGTTGTCGAGAATGGGCACGAGCTTCTCCAGAAGCGTCGGCTTGATTTTGTCGTCGGCGTCCAGCGGGAGCAAATACCTGCCGCGGGCGGCGCGGATGCCGGCGTTGCGCGCTCCCGGCAAGCCGCCGTTGGATTTTTCCACGAGACGGATTTGTTTGCCGGGATGTTTGGCGATCAATTGCTTCGCCACTTCGCTCGTGTTGTCCGGACTGCCGTCGTTGACGATGAGAATTTCCCAGTCGGAAAAAGTCTGCTCGACCACGCTCTCCACGGCCTCCGGCAAAAAGTGCGCCTGTTTGTAACAGGGAATGACGACGGATACGAGCGGGGCGCGCGGACCGGGTCTGGAGGAACGCGCGCCGTTCAAACGGCCGAGCGCCTGTGAAATTTGTGTCCGCATGGCCGGGTCTCCGGCGCAATCCACCAATTTCAGCGCGTCGCCAAGCACCGACCGGGCGCGTTGAGCATCCAGCGGAATGAGGGCCTTGCCAATTTCAAGGCTGGCGCTGAGTTCAACGGCCGGAACGCGGCTGGCGATGGCGAAGCGCAAACCTTCTTCAAATTGTGCCAGCGCGAGGTTGGTCTGCGCGGATTCGGCCAGCGCGTGGCCGGCGCGGAGACACGACTGCCACAGAACCGAGTGTGTCATGAACGGAATCATTTCTTCGCGTTCGCGGATTTGTTGGACCACTTCGCGGGCATAGACCGCCGCGAGTTCGAGAGACATGACATCATTGTGGCTGTTTTCCAGAACGGCGGTCGCAGCGCCGCGGAAAATGGCATCCATGCGGCGGCCCAGTTCCGCAATCGGAAAATGCTCCACTACGCGACGGCGCGCGTTTTGCCCCATGCGGAGGCGCTCGGAAGGAGAGGCAAGGAGCTTGACGAGCGCTTTCGTGTAATCCGCCGCTTCATTCGGACCGCGGTTGACCAGGACACCACAATCCGGCGTGACCAATTCCAAATGACCGCCCACCACCGCTCCCACCGGAACGGTCTCCATGGCCATGGCCTCGAAGACCGCAAGGGAGATGCCTTCAAAGCGGGAGGGGAGAAAGAAAATGTTACTGAGGACCAGCAGTTCCGCAATGGCATCATTGGAAACCGGGCCGAGAAAACGGACTTGTTTGAGGTGCTCTCGGTCTGCGAATTCCTTGAGCCAGGGCAGGTCGGGACCATCGCCCGCGACCAGCGCGGTGAAGGCGGGATTTTTCTTCGCAAGCTGACGCATCACCTCGGCGAACACCCGCGGCTGTTTCTGCTCGCAAATGCGGCCGGCGTAAAGAATCACCGGTTTGGCGCGGTCTATCTTCCATTTCTGGGCAAGTGTGGGGACATCGAAACGGTCGCGCCGCCATTTTTCACAATCAATGTTCGTGTAGCAAACATCTATGGCGGTGGCTTTGCCGCCGCGCCTGACCATCCAGTCCTTGAGATGCTGGGAGCTGACAACAGTCCGCGCAAGCTGGGTTTGCAGTTCCAGCGAGCAGCGTGGATAGCCGCCCCGGATCCATTCCTCCAGTTCCAGGTGCAGGTAATCGACAAATGGAATCCGGGGAAAGTGAGCGCGCAGGTAAGGGAGCAATTGATACCCCAATATGCTCTCGCTGATGCAGACGGCGTCCGGCTGTCGGCTCCCGATCAAATAGCGGAGGAAGAGCGGAAAGTCATCAACCGGCAGAAAGTTGTGCAGGACAAAAACGTCGGGCGTGAGGCTCTGAAACTCGTGCAACCAGGGATTATTCGAGCAGCTCAAGCCGGCCACGGTGATTTCGTAGCCGTGTTCGCGCTGGAGTTGCCGGATAAGGTCCAAGTTGAATTTATCCGCGCCGCCAAGCTCGAATTTCGGCACGATGAGCAACAAGCGGGTCCGTTCCTTGGTCAGGCGGTTGGCAAATGGTGGAGCATCCGCCACCGTGGAAGAGTAAGCGGGCCGTCCCTGCGCCATTTTTGGAAACCAGCCCTGCCAAAGCGCCGGGTAACGCTGCTTGAGCCATGCGGGAGTCTTTTCGGCAGTGTCCCGCCGCTCGCCGCCGCTGCCGGTGGAGTGGAACCAGTCGAGAAACTCCGGAATGGTGCCGCCACAAAAACCTTTGGCCGCTGCCTTGAGCCAGAAATCCCAAGTCTCGCACCCGTTGCGATTTCCCGTCTCATAGCCGCCGATGGCATGATGGACGGACTTGCGCACGAGGCAGGCCCCCTTGATCAGGTTTTCTTCGAGAATTCTTTCGCCACTGTGAAAGCCATGCCGCCAAAGATCATTTTTGGAGCCAACTTCGACGGTGAAACCTGTGGTGAAAGCGATTCCAGGCTGGGCTTGCAGGAACCAAGCCATTTGCTCAAGCGCGACCAGCTCGATCAAATGATCCGCGTCCAGATGGAAAACGAATTCAGCGCGGGCAGCGCGGACACCGGTGTTGCGGGCGGCGCCCCGCCCCTGTTGCCGAGCTTGGTCCACGACATGGATGCGCGGGTCCCTGCAGCGAAGCCCGTCGAGGATTTTCAGCGAGTCGGCGTTGTCGGAGCCGTCATTGACGATGATCCATTCCCACTGCTGTAGTGATTGGCGGAAAACGGATTCGACCGTCTCGTGGAAAATGGCCCCGACGTTGAAGAATGGTGTGACGATGCTCACGACCGGCGCAGCGCCCGGGTCCGCGGGCCGATAGGCAAACCGCGGGCGCAAGGGCGAGGCCGGGGTGTTCGAGTAATCCGGTTTGGCGGGATTGATCATGTGAATTTGGCCGCTGGCGCGGCTTGCGGGCGGAAAACCGGGCCGCGCCAAAGCGCCCAGCGGAGGTCAGGCGGGGAGCCAACGGCCTTGGTGCGAAAGAGGAATCTCACGCCAAAAAATCCACCAGTGAAATTTGCAGCACCTTGGTCCCGCTTTCCAGCGCCGCCTCATACGCGGTTTGGGTCTGGCTCAACTCCGTCAGCGTCTGCGCCAGGTCGGCGCTGGTGTCACCCGAAATTTGCGTGGTCAGATTGGTGCTTCGCGCGGTGGCGATGTTGCCCGCGGCGGTCAGGGCGGACTGCATCACGCCGTTGGCGCTGATCTGGCCGACGATGTTGTCCTCATCTTTGTTCAGTGCCGGCGCATCCGTGGAGGAGATGGCGCTGGTGTTGCCCGAGGTAAGATCCTGTTGCAGCGCAATCATGTGACTGAACAGGTCCGCCCCTGTGCGGCTGTCCGTAAAAAGACCCTCCGCGCCTGAGCCGCTGGTGTTCGCGCCGGGAACTTGCGCCGAAACCGTCGTGTTTGGTGCGATCTCACTCCCGGCCACATCGCTGTTGCCTTTGTAAGCAACGGACGTGATGTTGCCATCGGCATCGGTGGTGGCAACGAATGGCCGGGTGTTGGTGGCGGTGCCGCTGAAAATATAATTCCCGTCGGCGTCCTGCGTGTTGCCCAGTTGCACGGCCTGTTGGATCAAGGCTTCCACCTGGGTCGCATAATCGGAAAGCTGCGAGGAGGAGTTCGTCCCATTGGAAGCCTCCGTGGCGATTTCATTGACTTTGCTGATGAGCGTTTGCAGGCTGTTCATCGCGGCGGCGGAGGTCGTGGCCGTGTTTTGAAGCTGCGTAATGTTGTTTTGGTAGGCGGCGTTCGCGGCGGAGTCGGTTTGGAGATTCAACACTTGGGCCATGACCGGGGGATTGTCCTCCGGCAACGTTACTTTCAGCCCCGAGCTGGACTGCTCTTGCAGCGTGTTCTGCTGCTGCTCCAGTTGCTGGATCTGGCTGAGGAAATTATCCGTAAAACTTGAATCGGATATGCGCATATAATAGTTATGTTAATATGTTCATTCTGTTTTCATGGTGACCAACGTTTCCAACATTTCGTTCACCGTCGTGACCAATTCGGCCGAGGCCTCATAAGCCTTTTGAAATTGCAGCAGATTGGTCATTTCGGTGTCCGTGTCCACTCCGCTCGCTGAATCCCGCTGAGTCGTGAGCATTTGCGCCACGGACGTGCTGTTGGCAAGCTGCTCGTTGACCGATTGCAAGGCAGATCCAAAAGCCCCCACCGTCTGCGAGTAATACTGGCTCATTGTCTGGTTGTTCAAGTCCGATAACGGCGTATCGGCCAAATTCGCCATCGCCAGCACCACCCCATTGTCGCCGGGATCTCCCGTGGCGCCGGTTTGCAAGGTCGAAGGATCGTTCACCAACGTGCTGTTCACGCCGATGCTCCCCGCGTCGGAGCCTGTGAAAAAGCTCCCGGGATACACCGCCTTGACCTGGTTGATGAGTTCCGAGGCGAGGGTGTTGAGCGAAGTTTGCAAGGTTGCCACCGCGCCGTCGCGGGCGGTGATGCTGCCCTCGATGCTGCCGCCGGAAAGAGTCAACTCGCCGTCATTCACCGTTGCGGCGTATAGCTGTGTACCGGAACCGATTGTCTTCAAACTATTCACCATCGTATCGCCTGACACCATGGAGCATCCGCCGATGCTCACATTGATCGCGCCGTCCGGCTGCGCGGAGGTCGTCAGATTCACGTATCCCGACAAGTTTTCAATCGTCTGCTCGCGCTCATCCACCAATTGATCGGCCGTTCCGCCGCTGTCCTGGGCCTCCATGATTTGCTGGTTCAACGATGCAATCTGGCTCAAGTCCTGGTTGGCTGCGGCCACGCCACTTTGAATGGAAGAATTCAAGTCGTTGTTTACAGTGTTTAACCCGGATGACACTTGGTTGAATTGCTCCGTCAACTGCTGCGCGCTTTGGATCACGGCCTGCCGGTCCGAGATATTGCTGGGATCGGTGGAAAGGGTTTGCAACGAACTGAAAAAATTGGACAAGTCCGCCGTCAACCCGTTCGAACTGGAGGCGGCACTGCTCGAACTGCTGGAGCTGCTGCTCAACTGTTCGTTTAAATATGCCTCCGCCTCCTGCAACGCGCTTTGCTGGGCAGTGAGCGAACCGGTGACACTGCCCTCCGCCGCAATTTGCGCATCCAAAAGCGCGTCCCGCATCGAGGTGATCGAGACGGCGTCCACGCCGGTCCCCTCCTCTCCGACGGGCGTGTCCAACGGCGTCGCCTCCTGGACCTCCAGTTGCTCATCGGCATAGGCGGGATTGTTGACATTGGCCAGATTCTGGCCCGCGATCGCCGTCGCCTCCTGTTGCACGGAGAGCGACTGCCCGCCCATGTTCAATACGCCAAAGAGTGAAAGCATAAACCGATGGAGTCAGCAGGTTGCCTCATAAAACGAGCGCGGGCTGAGGCGGCGCAACTTCATGGTCCCACGGCCGTTGTAGATGCGCGATATGCGCGACGGAAAAAGGGAGTTGATCAAACCCTGCATCAACTCTATCGAACGGCTCAGGCGCAGATGGTTTTGCCGCGCCCGTTGCCGCACGCGGGCCAGCAACTCGTTATTTTTCCGCACCAGATCGCATAGCAAAGGCCGGCAATCCGCAGGCAGCAGAGAAATCAGCTCCGCAAAAGACGATTCCCTGGGCCGGCGCAACGTTTGTGCCAATTCAGCGCGGCATTCTTCCCGGTGGTTCCGGGCCTTCTGGATCGCAAGACCCTGCTGCCTGACCGGGCCGATGGATTGATACACTTCCTCGGCGCACCGCGCCCCGATCTGTTGCTGCTGGCGCTCCAGCAAGACAACCATTTCACCGTATTGTTCCAATTCCTGGCGCAAGGCGCTGACTAACTTTGCGATGTTCTCGGTCATGAATTAGTGATCGCTTGACTTCACCGCTGGCGGCACGGCGGGCACGGGCCGGCTCTGGTCCGCGGCTTTTGGCAAAACCTGGCGGACTAATTGGTTCTCCAAACTTTCGGCCAGTCCGAACGACCCGGAACGGCTGATGCTGTCCGCCATCTGGTTATTGATCATGTCATCGTAAATTTCCTTCTCGTTTGAGTCCTTCTTCTCCGACGACGTGATGACTGTCTTGCGCGCCTCGCCCAAAATTTGACGCAACAAAACCGCCTCGAACTGCCGGCAAGCTTCCTTGACTTTGTCTTTTTGCGATACGTTCGGGTTCGCGGCCAGTTGCTCAAACGGCACCGACGAGGCTTTGACGTGGGATTGCAGCGCGGGAATGTCCATAAATCAGCGGATGATCAATTCAGCCTGCAACGCGCCGGCTTCCTTCATGGCTTGGAAGATGGACATCATGTCGCGCGGCGTCACTCCCAGGGAATTCAAGGCGGCGGCCACTTTTTCGACGGTGGGCAATTCGGGCAGCGCGACCATCGCGCCCTTGTCTTCCTTCACCTTGGTATCCGTCTGTGGCGTCACTGTTGTCTGCCCGGTCCGGCTGAATGGGTTGGGTTGCGAAACATTGAGCGTGGAAGTGATGCTGATGGTCAGGTTGCCGTGGGACACCGCGCAACTGGAGATGCGGATGTGCGAAGTCGCCACAATCGTCCCGGTGCGTTCGTTGATAACGATGCGCGCCGGAACATCCGCCTCCACCTCCACGGCCTCCAGCAATGAAATAAAATCCACCGGATCGCTTTCAAACTCATCCGGCACCCGCACCCGCACCGTGGTGGAATCCAGGGCCAGCGAGCTGTTGGCAAATTTGTTGTTGAGCGCCAGGGCCAGCCGGGCCGCGGTGGTGAAATCCGCCTCGCGCAAAATCAATTCCAAATGGTGATCGCTGATAATCTGCGCCGGAATTTCCCTTTCCACCAAGGCCCCGTCAGCAATCAAGCCCACCGTCGGATGGTTCTTTTGCACTGAGGCCCCGCCTCCCCCTTCCGTCCCCGACGATACTGCTCCGAGGGTTAGCGCCCCTTGCGCAACGGCATAAACCTTGCCATCCGCGCCGAGCAACGGAGTTTGCAGCAAGACGCCGCCCTGCAGGCTCTTGGCATCCCCCATCGAGGCCACATTCACATCCAGCCGCGTGCCTGTCTTTTTGAAAGCGGGAATATCCGCCGTGACCAGGACAATTGCCACATTTTTGGCCGTCAGAGTCGCGGCCGGAACGGTCAACCCAAACCGCTGCAAAATATTGGCAATCGTTTGCAGGGTTTGGACGGGATTCTTATCGCCATCCCCTGCCAGACCCGCCACCAAGCCGTAGCCAGCCAACTGGTTGTCCCGCACCCCGGAAACGATGGCAATGTCTTTAACACGGACACCACCGCCCATGGCGGCGCAAGCAAACCCCGCCAGCCAGGTCGCAACCAGCAAATGGAGAAAGCGACGCATTGTATTCTCTTAGAACGGACTGAGCTTGTCCCAAACACGCGTGAACCAGCCCTTGCGTTGGGCGTCGGTAATGGCGCCCTTGGACATAAATTGAATGGTGGCATCCGCGATGTTGTAGCTGTAGAGCGTGTTATTGGCCATGATGTCGTCCGGACGCACCGTTCCACGCACGATGGCATCCTGTTTCTCGCCGGAGAAGGCCGTGTGCAACTGGCCTTCAACGACCATGTTGCCATTCGGCAGCACATCCACAACCTTCACCGACACTTGCGCCGTGATGGTTTCGGCGTTGTTGATCGAACCCCCGCCGTTGAACTCAGCGTCCGAAGTATAATTGATCGCGGGAAGAGCGCCTTTCTTGGTCAGCAAACCGGATGTCGTCGGGCTGTAAAGGATGCTGGCGATGGCGGCGTTGAGGGACGCTTTCTTGGAAGTCGTGGTGTTGTTTTGGCGGGTCGCGCCGTTGTTTTCCTGGATCAGAATGGTCAGAATATCGCCCACGGTCTGCGCCTTTTTATCGCCGCACATGTTGCGGGAAAGGCCCTGATTCCACAAGGAATCCGCCGACAGATGGCAGAGGGGCGCCGTCATCAGAATCAGGCCGAGAATCGTTGGGCTATAGATTGATGCGAATGGTCTTTTCATTTTCCACCTTTCCATGTAATTCACGTTTGGTCTTTGGATTGCGCACCCGCACCGTCTGGCCGAGCGTGCCATCCTCAAGGGTCTCCACCAGAAGCGATATGCCCAAACTGCCATCCTGAAAAACGCCTTCCACCATTTGGCCGCGCCGGACGAGCGGACGGACGCGGACCAACCGATTGAGAACCGGCCGGCCCGCGGGAATGCTCTCGGTCAGTTCCAGGGAATCATCGGTTGTTGGAAAATTCAGAAAGGCATCGCGCTGAACCAGCACGTCGGATCGTTCCATCGTCATATCGGCGTCCTTCAACGACTGGCCGCGCGGCAGGGTCGAATGGGCCACTGGAATGTCGCGCCAAACCGCCGCCTGCACCGGCGCCTGCCAGTTGCCAAGCCGTTCCTTGCCGGCCCACAGTTCAAAAGTGACCACAAAAGTCGGGCTGACACCCGTCGCGGGCATCTCGGCCACCTTCAAAGTCAGGGGCTCATCAGGAACCTGCGGCTTCGGCCCGGAACGCGTCAAGCGCAGTTCCAGTTCGCCCTGGCTTTTGACATATTCCTTTTGCAACGTCGCCGTGAGGAGTTCGACCAGATCGGAATCCTCAAGGGCGTGGACGCGCCGCGAGACGCGGACTTCCATGGCGCCGCTCCAATTCGTCACCAGCAGCCCGCCCTGGCAGGTCTGCGCCAACCCGGCCACCTCGCTTCGCGAGAAAGAAACCGTCTGGCCCACATGCGGAGCGCGGGCCAGACGGACATGGGGGAGGACCTGGGTTGCGCCGGAAGCCGCCACAATTTGATCCAGGAAAACGCCCGAACCATCCACCTGCGCCTGGGGCAGCAGTTTCCAGGAGTCCGGCTCGGCCGCGCCCCCCGCCTGGGCCCAGCCCATCTGAGGCAGGCCAACCAACAGCGAAAGAAGGGCCTTCTTGAAAAAATTCATTATCGTCTCAGGTTGTCGCTTTGTTGCATCATTTCGTCGGAGGCTTGGACGGCTTTTGAATTCACTTCGTAGGCCCGCTGGGCCACGATCATGTTCACCATTTCCTCGACCACGCTGACGTTGGACATTTCCACGTAGCCTTGCTGCAAGCTGCCGAAACCATTCGAGTCGGGGTTGCCCGTTTCCGGCGTGCCGGAGGCGGTCGTTTCGAGGTACAAATTGCGGCCAATGCTTTGCAATCCCGCCGGATTGGCGAAACGAACCAGTGTCACTTGAAAATTCTGCGTGCCCGTCGAGGTGGTGGTGGTCACCTGGCCATTGGCCGAGATGTTGACCGACGTGGTGCCGGCGGGGATTGGCTGAAAACCGTTTTGCACGGTCAACCCATCGCTGGTCGTGATGTCCCCTTGCGCGTTAGTCTTAAAAGAGCCGTCGCGCGTGTAGGCCAGCGTGCCATCCGGCATGGTCACTTGAAAGAATCCATCGCCCTGAATCGCCACGTCCAGCCGTTCCCCCGTCTGGGTCAATTCACCCTCGGTAAAAACCCGCGTGGTGGCCACCGCGCGCGTGCCATGGCCGATGTTCAACCCGGTGGGCAACTCCAAGCCGTTCCCCTGCTCCGCTCCGGGCATGCGGATGTTCTCATAAAGCAAGTCTTGAAATTCGATCTTGCTCTTTTTGTACCCCGTCGTATTGACGTTCGCCAGGTTGTTGGAAATCACATCCAGATTAAGCTGCTGTGCTTCCATTCCGGTCGCGGCTGAATAGAGGGCGCGTAACATAGATTAATTAGCTTGGACCCGGGTTGCCCAGGTCGTTGATGACTTTGCCCAGGCGCTCGTCCTGGATCTGAATGACCTTCTGATTGGCTTCAAAACCCCGCATCGCGGTCATCATGTTGGCCATTTCACCCAACGCGGTGGTGTTGGCCGCTTCCACAAATCCATCGCGCAAGGAGCCGGTGGCGGGCTTGGCGCGGAGGCCCGGATTGGTGGCCAGAAAATACACGCCATTGGTCTGCGTCAGCAGCTCGGGATTCTCAAAATCAGTCAGGCTTAATTTGCCCTTCACCTCGGCGCCTTGGGACACCTCGCCCGTCGAGGAAATGGAAATCGGATCGCGATTGTGAAAGTCCAGTTGAATCGGGCCGTTCTGACCCAAAACCGTGTAGCCCTCCTTCGTCACCAATTGGCCGTGCGAGTTGACTTGAAATTCCCCGTCGCGCGTCACGGCTGTGGTGCCATTGGCAAGCTGCACCTGGAAAAAACCCTTGCCTTCGATGGCGGCATTTTTATCGTCGCCGGTGTAATCCATCTCCCCGCTTTGAAAACTGACGGAGACGCTGGCTTTGGGAACACTAAAAAACTGGGGTGAGGCGGAGGAATTGACGGACAGCAATCCGGCCTGGACCGCAGCGGTAGTCAGCGACTGTTTTCTGAATCCCGGCACCGAACTGGAAGCCAAATTGTTCGCTATCACATCCTGCCATTGGCTGTTGGCGTTCAGCGCCGCGGCTGCCTGGTAAAGGCTGACATTCATGCAAAACCTAACAAGCAACGCCTGTGCCACACGGCAAGTGCCTCATTTTCAACGGTCTAGGCGCTTGCGCAGCGCGCAACCGGCAAAACCTGCCGTCAAACCTGGGAGAAAACTGCCTTGTTCGATGATTTTTCAGGCCCTGCGGTGGGGGTGAAAGCAACGCAAGATTGATACATAGGTCTGGAAACCCCGCTACAGGTTCCTCGCTGTTTTCAGAGGAATAGAGTTTCATTAAAAGCCTTCTTTGGCACCAAATTGGAGCGGCCAGCCGGAGCGAAGGAGCGTAGCGCACGACTGAACTGACTGGGATTCTGTACCCCCCCACCCCCCCGCTACAGTGCTACAAACGTTGATTATCAACGACTTAGGGTGCTACAAGGGTGCTACAATTGGGCTTTTTTGTAGCACCTGTAGCACCCTGGCATCACACCCACCGCGTCCGGTCAGGGCAACGGCGGCGTGGAGGCCAGAATCCAGGCGACACTGGCCGCATTTCCATTCCACCGAAAACAGCGAAGAACCCAACAAAATCGGCAACACAACGGCAACATGTAGCTGCTTTTCGTTTTGGTCTGGCTAAATTTGACCACGGATGGCACGGATTTCATGGATGGCCTGACAGATCAGGGAAAACGGAGTCAACCGCGAACCACTCGAAACACGCGAACCCCGAAAGCAAGAAACGCAAGATTGATACATAGGTCTGGAAAACCCGTAACACCCGCTACACCGTTGATAGTCAACGACTTAGCCCGTAACATTTACCGTTACAAACCCGTAACAAGCCCGTTACGTTAACGATAAAGCCAGCTTGGACTGGTTGGCTACGGTGCCTTAGAATTGATGCCGGTTCCGGGAATGGGCACAGGCCGTTTATGCCCCAACCGTTGTTTTCGGTTAGTTTGGCTCCGGTGGTTCAAATTTAAATTGCTCATATAATAAGCGGGAACGTCAACCGGACGCATGGGCGCGGTGGATGGACTGGCGCTGCACGCGGCCCCTTAATGGATCTCAAAGCAGGGCCGATGAAGGTTTTGCGGTTGCATAAAGTCTGCTTCGGACTACGATTTCGGCCAACCAGCATGGCGAAAGGAACTGACACAGCGGCAAAGAAAAAGGCGATCGAGCTTTACGACCACAAGGGCAAGAAGCGCACGAATAATCCCCCTGTCGGCTTGGTGGATGCCAAAAGCGACGCCGTTGAAGGGAAGAAGACTTACGCTTATGATCCGCATTTGGACCCGACGCTCGTTTGGGCGGGCAAAGCGGAACGCACCAGCTTTGAGATTCCCACCGTCTCGCTGCACGTTCACGAGCGCATTGACCCGCGCTCCATTATTGAAGCCGTCCGCAAAAAGAATGGCGGCGATTACGAGCAAATGTCCCTTTTCAGTTCCAAGGCCGAGAATCCGCCCCTGCGCGAGGCGATTGAGTTTTACAAGCACTCGCACAATTGGAGCAACCGTCTCATCGCGGGCGACAGCCTGCTGGTCATGAACTCGCTGCTGGAAAAGGAGGGCATGGCCGGGCAGGTGGAGATGGTTTATTTTGACCCGCCCTACGGCATCAAATACGGTTCGAACTTCCAGCCGTTCGTCAACAAAAGGGAAGTCAAGGATGGCAAGGATGAAGACCTGACCGCCGAACCAGAAATGGTCAAAGCCTTCCGCGACACCTGGGAACTCGGCCTGCACTCCTACTTGAGCTACATGCGAGACCGGCTGCTTTTGGCGCGCGAACTCCTTCAAGAATCCGGTTCGATATTCGTGCAAATCTCGGATGAAAACATTCATCACGTCCGGGAAATTCTGGATGAAGTTTTCGGAAATCAGAATTTTGTAGTCTCAATCATCCTCAAAAAGAAAGGCGGGCAGAAGGGCGGAACGCTTGACCCGATTAACGACTACATCCTGTGGGCTGCAAAAAGCAAAGAAGCGGCACGCAAGCGAATCCACAAACTGTTTGTTCCGATTCGAGACGACGAATTGGGAGAGGTTTTCCGTTATGCCGAGATGGCAGACGGTCGTGAAGTCACATTGGCGGACTTATCGGAAGAGACAGGAAACGATTACCGCCGTTTCCCGCGGCGAGTGGAAAGCGACTTTCCGGGTTCCAAACTATTTTCGTCAGAAAACCTCACGAGTGGAGGACAGCGTAGAACTCAAAGCGTGCCCTATGTTTACAAAGGTGTAAAGTATGACCCCGGCATAACAAAGGGTAATTGCTGGAAGCACAGCGCGATTACTGATGATGGAACTCCATCCGGGTTGGACAGGCTTGCAAAAGCCGCAAGACTGTTCACCTCGGAAAAGCAACTTCGATTCAAGAGATATGCTGCTGACTTCGGTTACTCGCCGATCACAAATCTTTGGGATGAATTTGGCGGCGTGTCGAATCCAATTTACGTCGTCCAGACTACAGACAAGGCAATTCAACGTTGCGTCTTGATGACGACCGACCCCGGCGATTTGGTGTTGGACATCACCTGCGGCAGCGGCACGACAGCCTGCGTAGCAGAGCAATGGGGACGACGTTGGATTACGTGCGACACATCCCGCGTTGCCCTCACACTCGCCAAGCAAAGGTTGATGACGGCGGTATTTGATTACTACCAACTTGCCCGCGAAGCGGAGGGCGTGGACAGCGGTTTCAATTACGAGATCGCAAAGCACATCACTTCCAGCACGGTTGCAAACAACGAACCGCCTGAGCCGGAAACGCTTTACGACCAACCCCTCGTGGACAATTCCAAAGTCCGCGTGACTGGCCCGTTCACGGTGGAAGCCGTGCCCGCGCCGATGGTGAAGTCGCTGGCGGAGATTTCCGGCGAGGAAACCGCCGCGCCGATGCCCGCCGACAAATCCGTTTCCCGCTCCGGCGAAACCGTCCGGCAGGACGAGTGGCGGAGCGAGTTGCTTCGCGCCGGGATTCGCGGCAAGGGCGGGCAGATGATTCAATTCTCGCGCGTAGAGCCGTTGTCCGGCACGCGCTGGCTTCACGCCGATGCGGAAACCAAAGTGAACGACGATGGCCCACCGAAATTGCGCGAAGGAGCGGCTAAAGAGCGGCAGCGGGTGGTGATTTCCTTCGGGCCGGAACACGCGCCCTTGGAACAAAAGCAGGTCGAGATGGCTTTGGAAGAAGCCCGAAGACTTGTGCCGCGTCCGCAATTGGTGGTGTTCGCCGCCTTTCAATTTGACCCGGAAGCGGCGAAGGACATTGACGAGACAAACTGGCCCGGCGTGACGACGCTCAAGGCACAGATGAACGCGGATTTGCTCACGGAAGATTTGAAGAAGAAGCGCACGAGCAACGAAAGTTTCTGGCTCGTCGGCCAGCCGGATGTTGTACTCCGCAAGTCGAAGCAGAAACCCAAAGACAAGAAGGACCAGACGGAGCTTTGGGAAGTGGAAGTCAAGGGCTTCGATTACTACGACACGAAGACGGGTCAAATCGTGTCGGGCGGCGCGGGGCAGATTGCGCTTTGGATGCTGGACACGGATTACGACGGGCGTAGCCTCTTCCCGCGACAGGTGTTCTTCCCGATTGCCGGCGATAAAGAAGGCTGGTCAAAGCTGGCGAAGAATCTCAAGGCAGAGATCGAGGAAACGTTGATCGAAGCCTATCGCGGCACCGTGTCGCTGCCGTTCGCGCCCGGCAAACATGGTCGCGTGGCGGTGAAAATCGTGGACGACCGGGGGATTGAGAGCTTGAAGATTTTGGAAATCGCATGAGCTTATGGCCTTCGAATCATTAACTGAGGAGCAGATCAATCGGCTTTTGCTGATGCCCAAGCGCGTCACGAACCCAGCCGCGCGCAACGTAACAGATGCAAACCATGACAAGAGGGACTATGTTCTTGAGAGTGTGGACGGTACGGAGCGGTTTCGATTGTTTGTGCGACAGAATAAAACAATTCTTAATGATTTTTCCTGCGGCCTCCAATGGTTGCCCGCCGGGAGTGAGGCCTTGATTCTAGCTCGTTACAACGGAAGCAGTCACGAGCATCCGAACCAACTGGAGCAAACAAAAATCGGCTTTGCCTGTCATGTCCATCGGGCGACGGAGCGATACATTCAAGCGAGTCTGAAAGCAGAGGGTTTTGCAACGGAGTCAACCGCATATCAAACTTGCAACGGGGCTTTGCACGCGCTTGTCATGGATTGCAACATTACCGGCCTTGAAACCGTGGCTGACCAGCCGGAATTGCCGTTACCACCGCCAGAACGGAAACTCGATCCAGACCTATGAGCTTTGACTTACAATTGGTGCAAAAGCAGCTTTGCAAAACTCTTTGCGGGCAAGTAAAAATCCGCAAGACCCACCAAGGTTATTGGCAACTCGTGACCCCATTTACGTTCAGCGACGGGGATACGTTTCAACTATATCTCGAAGAAACATCAGCCGGCGGGGTGCGTCTCACAGACTACGGCCATACATTCATGCACCTGAGCTACGAGAATGAATTGGGTAAATTTCGCGACGGAACTCGGGGAAAGCTCTTCGAGCAAATATTGGCCACTTCCGGCTTAGACGAGGAACAAGGCAAATTGGTGCTGAACTCCTCCCTCGAGAAGCTCGGCACGAGCATTCTTCAATTCGGTCAGGCGCTCACCCGTGTCTATGATCTCACGTTTTTAAACCGTGATCGGGTGGCGAACACTTTTTACGAAGATTTGAAAGAGCGCCTTTACAGCATTGTTGCGTCTGAGAAAATTCAACCCAATTACTCCTTGCCAGACGTCTCAGATGCAAATGATTATCCGATTGATTTTCGAATCGACGGCAAACGAGCGCCGATATTTCTCTTCGGAATCGCCAGCCGGGACAAGGCCATGCTCGTCACCATCATCCTTGAACATTGGCTGCGAGCCAGGGTGGAGTTCGATTCCTTGCTGATTTTTCAAGACCAGCAGGAGATTCCTCGGCGTGATCTGGCCCGATTATCAAACGTTGGGGGTGAGATGGTGGCATCTCTCGACGCCCGCGAAGACTTCCAGCGGAAGATCATAAAATTGGCCGCATGAGTTGGAGGTTTATGTGCCAAAATGATTGAGGTTAAAGTCAACACACTGCATTGGAACTATTTCCTGACCTTGGGGCAGGAATTGGAGGCTACATCGCGTTACATTGAGTTTTGCGACGCGAACTTGAGGTTTCAATTTGAAACCCCAAGTTTCACTCACGGCGGACGCCGCTACCGCTCTTACTCTTTCACCGAGCAAGGCGAAGGCAGGAGACGCTGACCCATGCCTGTTTCCGGCATCACTCATCTCATCGTCAACTCGCCCTACGACGAGCCGAAACATCATTGGCTTTATCATCGAGAGACGCAAAAGTTTTCCCTTGAGGCCGGGCGCCGCCCAGCGGGTTATGTCATCGCCTCGGAAAGTTCCAAGGCGTTTGACGATCCGGGACGATTCATCCCGATTGAACTGGTGAACCAAATCCGTCCCCGCGTGAAGGCCTGGCGCGAGGGTGGTTACGCCGGGGTGTCTGGCATCACGCGGCGGTTGCTGGAACACTGGCGCGGCTCAGAGCGGTACGAACGGTTGCGGCTGTTCTTTTGCCAGCTTGAGGCGATGGAAACTCTTATCTGGCTTGCGGAAGCCCCGGCGGCGGAGCGAGTTGGCATTGCGATTCCAAGCGACGGTAGCGCGTTTGAACGGCTTTGCTGCAAGATGGCGACCGGCAGCGGCAAAACAGTTGTGATGGCAATGGTCGTCGCGTGGCAGGTGTTGAACAAAGTCACCTATCCAAAGGATGATCGTTTCTCGAAGAACATTTTCATCGTCGCTCCCGGATTGACGGTCAAGAGCCGGTTGCAAGTACTGTATCCATCGGAGCCGGGGAATTATTACGACGAGTTTGACATCGTTCCCGCTGGATTGAGAGAGCAGTTGCGACAGGGCAAGGTCTTGGTTCGCAACTGGCACGTCCTGAATTGGGAAACAGACGACAAGCTCAAAAAAAAGCGCAGCGTGGACAAGCGCGGCCCAAAGAGCGATGAGGCTTACGTCCGCGAAGTCCTTGGCGACATGGCGAAGGTGAATAATATCCTCGTTATCAATGATGAGGCGCACCATGCCTGGCGCGTCAACCCGGAGTCGAAGACGGCGAAGATTGACCGGGCATTGATCGAAGAAGCAACGAAGTGGGTTGGCGGGCTTGACCGAATTCATAAGACGCGGCGGATTCTGCGGTGCTTCGACTTCTCCGCGACGCCGTTCTCACCCAGCGGCAAGCAAAGTACCGAAGAATCGTTGTTCAGTTGGATCATCAGCGATTTCGGGTTGAATGACGCGATTGAAAGCGGACTGGTGAAGACCCCCCGCGTCGTCGTGCGCGATGACGGAATGCCGGACGCAAAAAATTACAAGTCGAAGCTCTACCACATTTACGAGCACGTCCGCGACGATTTAAACCGGAGCGCGGAGGATTTTGAGCCGCTGCCGGACCTGGTGATGAACGCCTATTTGCTTTTGGGCAAGGATTGGCTGGCGACATATCAGGATTGGCAGAAACTCGGCTATCACACACCGCCCGTGATGATTACCGTCGCCAACCGCACGGAAACCGCCGCCCGCGTGAAGAACGCATTCGACAAAAAGAAGGTGTTAATTGATGAACTCTGCAAGCCGGAGTTGACGCTTCACATTGACTCGAAGGTGCTGGAAATGGCGGAGGCGAAGGAGGAGGAAGGCGAATCCCAGCAGGAGAACGGCGGAGATGACGATGACGACGAGCCGAAACAGAAGAAATTGACCAAGGCGGAGCGGGCGGAACAGTTACGCAAGATAGTCGATACAGTGGGCAAGATTGGCGAGTCGGGCGAGCAAATCCAAAATGTCATTTCCGTTGGGATGCTGTCGGAAGGGTGGGATGCCAAAACGGTGACGCAAGTCATGGGCTTGCGGGCGTTTTCGAGCCAGTTGCTTTGCGAGCAGGTTGTCGGGCGCGGGTTGCGCCGCACGAGTTACGAAACGGCAAAAAAGCCTCATCCTGTGACCGGCGACGAAACCGAATTGTTTGAGCCGGAGTACGTCAACATTTTTGGTGTTCCTTTCACATTCCTGCCCCACGAAGGCGGTGGTGACGGCCCGTTGCCTCCGCCGCCGCCGAAGACTCGCATCGAACCGGCGCGGGAGAAGGTGGGTTTTCTCATTAGCTGGCCGAACATCATCCGCATCGACCACGTTTACCGCCCGAAGCTGGAATTGGATTTGAAGCAAGTCAAGCCGCTGGTCCTCAACGCGGCGGACAAAATCGAAAATGCGGAGATGGCCGCTGTTGTGGCTGGCAAACCGAATCTGGCGGTCCTGACGGAAATTGACCTTCAGGCATTGGCAGAGCGGTTCAGATTCCAGAAGATCGTCTTTGAAGCGGCACGGGATATTTACGACCTGATGAAGCCGGGTTGGAAAGGCACAAAGGAAAACCTGCTCGCCCAAGTGATTCGTCTTGTGGAAAGGTTCATCAAATCGCCGTTGCTCGAAATCAATCCTCCGTTGTTCTATCAGGACGAGATGAGACGGCGCGTGATGCTCACTTTGAACATGGGGCGCATCGTCCAGCACGTTTTTGAGCAAATCCGTTTCGGCAACACTGTGACTCTTGAACCTGTGTTCGACAGCAACCGGCCAATTCGTTCAACGGCGGACATGCTGCCGTGGTTCACCGGCAAGCCGGTTGTGGTGGCGACTCGCTCGCATATCAATTTGTGCGTGGCGGATTCGACATGGGAAGCGCAAGCAGCTTACGAACTCGACCACAATTCGAGCGTGGCAGCCTGGGCGAAGAACGATCATTTGGGCTTTGAGATTGCCTACATTTTCGAGGGCTTGTTTCACAAGTTCCGGCCTGACTATTTGGTGCGACTTACAAACGGGACAAATTTGGTCTTGGAAATGAAGGGACAGAATACGCCGCAGGACGAAACGAAGCGGCGCTGCCTTGACGAGTGGGCAAAGGCTGTCAACGAGCACGGCGGCTTTGGAAAATGGACATCAGGAGTCTGCTTTAATCCATCCGACCTGCCGACGGTGATTCACAATGCCACTTCATCCAACCAACAGGCGTCAAACCAGTAAACACAGATTTCATGGTGAAAGGGCCGGTCCCGCGCAATCGCAGATTTTTATTGTAGAATGCCCGCTGAAATAGAACCGCTTGAACCGCCTGACAGCCACCATCTTTCGGCTGCCATCGGCTGGCTCGGACTCGGCAACTGGCAGGAGGCGAATGAGGAATTGGAGAAGATCGCCCCGGCATGGCGGTCTCATCCAGCCGTCCTGGCGGTCCGGTATGAGGTCTGCGCCAAGGCCGGCGGGAAATGGGACATGGCGGATGAAATTGCGCGTGAGCTTGTCCAAACCCACCCGGAAGAGCCGCAGTTCTGGATTTGGCATGCCTATGCCACGAGACGCAGGCCCGGGGGCGGAATTCCCCAAGCCAGGGAGATTCTTGGCAAGGCGCAGCAGTTAATTCCCCAGGAGCCTCTGATCCCGTATAATCTGGGTTGCTACGAATGCCAACTGGGGCATTTGCAGGCAGCCTGGACGTGGCTGGAAAAGGCATTCGCCATCGGAGATCCGAAAGTATTCAAAGCGATGGCGCTGGAGGACCGGGATTTGGAGCCGCTGTGGGAGAAGATCAAGGAAATTAAGAAGTGTGAATTATGAAGGAAGAAGTGAAAAGCAGAGTCACGATGGATTAGGATTAAGATTAAGATTAAGATTAGGAGGGGATACCCAAAAATTCAGATGCACCCGGAGAGGGGTTGCAGGCCGAGGGTGCCTTTCAATTCCGCCAGGTACGCAGGGGACTTTGCCTTGTGATACGTTTCCCACGCGGCTTCCAGTTTGGCCGGGATGCCGAGGCGTTTGGCCTCTTCGGCGTAATTCTTTTTCTTGAGGAAATTTTGCAGGTAATTGGCGTGGTCGCGCCACAGTCGGATGTCGTGCTCCTGTTTGGCGGCGAGACGCGCGGCATACCAATCGCTGGCCAAAACGTTCTGGCGCGTGAACAGGGCGCGGAACTCGGGATGGTCCAGGCCGCGGCCTTCGTGCTGCCCGCGCGCCATGATGTGCAGCAATGCTTGCAGCGGCGGGCACGCCCAGGCCACGCTGCCGTCCGCAAAATACCGGGCCGCGGCCTCTTTGTGCGTGTTGACAATATTGTCCATGCCGTCCGCGAACACGGCCATGTCCTGTTTTTCGGGGCGCAGGATTTCGTCGGTGAAGACGGCGTGGGGATAATTGAAGACGCGCCCGAAAAAGGTGCGGACGAAACTGGCGGTCATGCGCCAGCCGAGCCGGCTGGCCAAAACCTTTTTGCCGTCGAACTCAAAGTCCGCGCATCTTTCAAGATAGCCGTTTTCGATCAGAAATGCCGGCTGCCGTTCGGCCGGGCTCATCCGGCACCAGACTTCGGGGATGAGGAGGCTGATGTCATGATCCACGCGCACCTTCGGCCCGATGTAACCCGCCGAGGACATGAAGACGTCGTAACCGGTCAGGGCGTAAGAGACCAGGGCGGCGTTCAAATCAATGATGGGCGGCAGGGCGTTGAACGGGCCTTTAGTCAAGGCCCCTTCCGAACCGGCGCCAGTGGTGGAGGGGGACTTGCCGGTCATGCTGGAGATTAATTCCAGGAACAGTTCGGGCAGTTCCAGGTAATGAATGGGATTGAAAACGGCCAGCGGCCGGAGATGCGAAACCGGGTCGGGCGGATGATTGCGGCGGCCGGGCATGACGGCGTTGACGGGCGTATAAACGGGGGCATCGAGGGGCAGGCGCCGTTGCAGGCGGGCGGCCATTTCGGCCAGGTAGGTCTCGCGCGGCTGGGCCAAATCCGGCCGCTTTTGCAGGTAGCGCGGGTTTTTGGAGGGCCGGCCATTGATGAGTCGGGGGTGGGAGGAGGAGACGAAATACTCCGGGCCGCCGTTCCCGGCCGCTTCCAGGATGAGGCGCCGCATCGGCTCTGTATATTTGACAAAACCGATGGCATCCTCGGCCAGCGCCCGGGCGTCCGCCTGCCGCAGCGGCTCGAAATTGGACAGGAAATTACCCGGCTCCGACAAGTCCCGTTCCGTCTGTTTGTCATAGCCGGGATGAATGGCCTCATCCGGGCGCTGGAAGAGCCGGGCCTCGCAATTATGGACAAACTTGACGGAAGGGTTGGAGTAATCCGGATTCAAATGTGGCAGCCTTTCAGCCGGAACCACGACCGACGCCGTAATGTCGTCCTCCATTTGCACCTTGGCGGCGGGATGATAATCTTTGCGCAACCCAAAGACCCGCCAGGAACCATCGGCGTCATAACCGACGCGGAGGAAATTGGAGACGAGCTTGCGGTTATTGAATTTCAACTCATTGCCGGGCGTGCCATTGATGATGTCCACGCTGAAATGCTCCCGCCAGTTGTCGCCCCAGTCCGGTTTGTAAAATCGTTTCACGACGAAGACCAGTTCAAGGAGGTATTGCGGAATGGAGTGGAGCCATTGGTTGAATTGGTCCGAGTAATCGCGGTCCGAGGGGGTGAATAATTTGATGACCGAGCCGAGCGAGCGCTCCGGACTGAGGACCGGGCGCGTGTCCGAACCCTTTTTCGACGGGTCCTTGAAACGGTCCGAGTAATCGCGGTGGAGGAGGGCTTCCACCTGGTCGAAGTCCTTTTTAAAATCCGCCGTGAAGACCGGCCCGTGAATAATGGCGTCGCTGATGGACTTGGAAATCTCGGATTTGCCGCCGCCGGAAACGGTGCAGGGCTTGTGGCAGAGGGTGCCCTCGGCCACTGTGCCGATGAGGCGCCAGGCGCGGAGGGCGGAGGGCGGCTCCATGCGCACCTTGTAGCCGGAAGGCCGCACGTAAATTTTGTCGGCCAGCAACTTGAGGGTCTGTTGGCCGCGGGCGGAGGGCCAGGTCACGGTTTGTTTCTGCAAATCAAAGTGAACATCGCGCGGCACGTAAATGATATCGGGGTGTTGTTTGTCAATGGCATGGCCTTGGGGCTGCAACTCCATGGCCGCGCCGGCCAGTCGGAGGACTTCCTCGAACGAATGGCCGCGAAAGCGCACATGCTTGTCCGAAAAAAATTCCTCGCCCAAATCGTAGCTAGGATAAACCAGGGCGCCGCCGGCGTGTTCCTCCTCGCAGAGGCCGTAGAGATTGGCCGCGTAACTGATCTGGGTCTTGACCTCCTTTTTGCAATAGCCGAAGTAATTGTCGGCGATGACCGTCAGGATCACGCCCCGCCCATCGCGCGCCGTGATCTTGAAGGCCGCGCCGTTGTTGTAAAGTTCCTGCTCCCCTTTCCAGCACATCCCATCGCGGCGCTGGCGTTCGGCGGCCTGGTCCCAGTGGGGCAGGCCGAGGCTTTTTTTGGACAGCTTGACCAGGTGCGGCGCCAGGATGACGCAACCCGTGTGCCCGGTCCAATGTTCCGCGTCCAAACCGGCGTCGTTCTCCGGCAGGAACGGATCGCCGGCGTTGCCAAAAATCGCCTCGATAAAATCCAGATTGCACACCAGGCTGCCCGGGGCGAAGAAGCGGATTTCCATTGATTTCTCCGCAATGAAACCGGGGACCGCCGGACAAACCACCGGCCGGAGCAAGAGCGAAACAAAACATTCCGCCTGGGCGGCCTGGCTGGAGGTAAAAGGCAGGCGCAACAACTCCGGCGGCGGTTTCAAGGCCAAGTCCAACAATCGGGCAAAAACCATTTTGGGCACGGCGATTTTGTCATCCGGTATGGGCAATCCGCCTTCGGCCACATGAAAAACGCCCTGGGTGGTGCGACGGTCATTGACCGGATTATGCAACACGCCCTGGCGCAGACGATAAGAGCGGACAAGATCAGAAAGGAACTCATCGCGGTCCGGCGGCAGGGACAACTCCCGCGCCAGACCCGGGCTGTCCAAGACAAAAGTGCGGGCGGGCAATTTCATGGCCAGGCCGGTGTCGTAGAGGTAATCGCGCAGGAAATGGTCAATGCGCCAATCGGCCGGGCAGAGATAATCGGCCAGCAGGCGCATGGTTTCCTGCTGGCGGGAAAACATGGGAGCGGCCAGGCTGGGGAACCGGCTCATGGCGCCATCGCCAAAGGTGGGACAACCCGTCATCGCCAGCCGCAGATTTATCCCTTCAATCAGCGTCTCATTGAGCCGGCGTTGCAACGTCGTCCCCTGCCCTGAAAAAGCGTCGGAAGTCATCGCCATCGCCATTTTAAGAGAAAATCCCGCCTGCGCAACTGCTAAAGTTCAGCCTGGGCATTTGACAGTCCGCCTTGAATTATCCGCATTCCATTTGATTACAAGAACTTAAGCACAGTTTCATTTGAGATTTTTGTCGTTTTTAAACACGGTCTTTGGGGAGGCAAAATAATTAAAGTCCAGGAAGCGCTTAACCTAACCCGCCGTTCTAACGATAGTACAAATGTCTAAAGATAATGGTGATTGGCAGCCGCAAATGGCCAAAAGGAAAAACAGATGAACATGTTGGAACTAAAAAATGAAACGATGAAGTTTGGACAATCGATGAATCGCCGGTGGACTTCCGGGAAAGGTTTGTGCAACAAGATTGCAGCCGTTCTCCCTTCCATATTTGGCGGTTCTGGATGTTCTTGTCCCAAGACGGCTGCGGAATTCTCGCCGCCCGGGCTGGCCCCGGCTTCCTCCGCTTTGTTTAAGCAAGGAGGGGGTCAAGGCCGCGCTGGATTCCGCAAAACAAGAGGGGTTGCCGCGTTCACACTCGTGGAAGCCGTGGTCTCTGTGGCACTGATGGGGATTTTCGTTGCCGCTTCCATGTCGGCCATCGTCACGGACCAGGTCTGCAGCAGAAAAGCAAAGGAACAGGCGATAGCAATGGACTTCCTGACAAAATATGTCGAGAACATCAAGGCGCTGCCTTTCACATCTGTGGCCCCCGGCTTGCCCATCAATTCAATTTATAACGGCGCTGGTGGCGCGCCTTTGATAACCATCCCGGCCAACAGTTCCTGGGTTTCGCTCAACACGACCGCCTTCCAGACCTTCTATCCCGATCTGGTGTGGTTGTCCAATCGCAATCCGATGATGCAGGTGACCCTGACGCAAAACAGCATGGCCGGAACAGTGCATGACATAGAGATCAACGTCAAAATAGATTGGGACGCTCCATTGGCCGCAGGCGGACGGCTGGAAGTTCAGGTTGATTTCCTGCGGACGGTGGATGTCCCGACGCTATGAAAACAGCCTCAACCAACATTGCCGCCCGAATTTCCCGGCGAGCCTACACTCTGGTGGAACTGCTGGTGGCCACCGCCGTGGGCAGTGTCCTGGCCGGAGTTGTGCTTCTGCTGCTGTGCCAGACCGCAACGGAGCAACGGTGCGGATTCGCCGACATGACCGTCGAAGAACAAGCTTACAAATTGCAGGCCAACCTCACCAGTTGCCTGCGCAGCATGAGCGCCAACCAGGGGATGAACTTATCGAGCGGCCTCTACAACAGCAATGGACTTCTGTTGGGATACCAAACGATCTTCGTATTTTACCCCGTCACCAATGGCACCTACATTACCGGGAGCATTGGTTACAACGCCGCCTCCGGAGAGGTAATCTATACTTCCAATATTTTGGCTCCCTCGATACAGACGGTGTGGATGAGCAACAGCCCGACCGCAGTGTTGACCGAATTTTGCTTCAATCCTTCGTACAACCTGGATGGCTCGCAGAATAATTCACTGGTGAATGTGCTCTTCCAAATGAATGACAATGGTTTTTCACAGCAGAACCCGGTTAACAATCCGGCCAGCATATATCGCAACTTCTCCGTTCAAATGCGGAACGACAATTAAATTTCCCCCCACCATGCATCTTCCATCCCTAAAACACCGGCGGGAGCAAGGCTCCACGCTCCTGACCGTCGTCGTTATCGGCGTCATCATATGCGTTGCCGCCAGTTCCATGCTCGTGTTGAGTGTCAATTCCTATAGCAACGCTTCCGGGCGGGTGGACTGGGACAAGGCATTCTACATCGCTGAAAATGCCCTGGTCTGGGGGGCCCAGACAAACTTCGATGGAGCGCAGCCCCCCGGCACCACCAACTACTACTCAACCGCGCTCGGAACCCTGCCGCTTGGCGAACTCATTTCGCCCACCAATGGAGATGCCACCTTCAAGGGCGCGTGGGTGCAAATTGCGCAACCCGGCGCTTCAACGAGCAATGTTTATGTCATCACCGCGTCCGCCAGGGTCAACAACAAAATTCGCACCCTTCAGGCCCAGATTACGCTCCGCCCGGTCAGCCAGGTATTCGACTATGAGTATTTTCTGAACAACTGGGGTTGGTGGTGGGGAAGCACCATCACGGGCAATGGCGCCCAACGCGCCAACTGGGATTTTGATTTCAGGGACGGCCCGACGGTCAACGGCTCCATTTATGCCGCGGATCAAGTTGAGGAGAATGAAATACCCTTCCAAAAGTACCCGACGGCGCCCTTTGGCGGGCTGGCCGGAAGTGATCCCACCGATCTCGTCCACTCGGGCGCGCCACGAGTGACCATGCCGAACCTGCTAAACTTCAGCAACTACATCGCCACTGCGCTGGCGAATACAAGCAGCAATGGGCTATGGATAGGCACCAACCAAATTGTTGCCGGCGCGTTGTCGAACCAATACGCCCCCAATCCGGGTGGCAACGCCGGCAACTTGAGTCCGCAAACCGGGCTGTATGTGGCGGGAACTCCCAGCAAGCCGATTACCGTAAAAGGCACGGTGGTAATACCCGGCGACCTTGTCATCCAAGGAACCGTCACGGGCCAGGGCACCCTGTATGTGGGGGGGAACCTCTACATAGCCAGCAACATCACTTACGCCAACGGCCCGAATTTCAGCGCGCCCCCGGAAACGCAAACCCCGGCCCAGCGCGACGCCTGGGTGGCGCAGAACATGACCAATGACTTGGTCGCTTACGCCGTCAGAGGCTCTATTTTAGGAGGTGACGTCACCGCCAGCGGCAACAATTCGGATTGGTTGTTCTATGAATACCAATATCCGGGCAGCGGCCTGGAATGGGTGGGTGACGAATCGCATCTCGGCGCGGACGGGATCGCCAACACCCCTGACGACAACATCCCGTTCCTTCATGCCGACGGCACGATGAGCTGCTGGTATGACGCCGACGGAGACGGCCTGGTGAATAGCAACTACAATTACAACACGGACATCAACATGACCAGCGCCCGGGCGTCGTGCATTCAAGGATATCCCACCGTCAATGGCGTTCCAGTTCCCTATGGTCAGGTCGCGACCGACAACATGGGCACGCTGCAGGGAATTTTTTACACGGATCACGCTGCCGCGATACGCATGGAGCAGGCCTACGCCGTCTTCAACGGAGTCATTGTTTCGCGCAATGAACAGATCGTATTTCAGGACTATCTCGATTTGGTTTATGATTCGCGTGTCAACAGCCGCTATCACAACAACCCGAATCAGTTCATCAACCTGGGCCTGCCCTGGGGCAAGCCGCTCCAGGTGAATAGTTTTACTGAACTGCCTCCAAATGGAACAGGCCTGTGACCCGCCCCATGCGCCATCCTATTTTCAGACACAGCCTGACAGGGATTGCCGTCATGCTGATCACGCTGGCCATGCCAATGCGCGCCGGCGCGGCGATATCGCAAGGGCCAATATGCACCAATGCGGTCGCCGCGAAACAGCGCCGCAACAGCCAGTTCTTTCAGGCGGAACAGTCCTTTCAAGAACAATTGAAGGTGGGACGAGAGCGTTATAACCAGAAGCAAATTATCCGTGGCAAAGTCATTGCGGCCATGTCAGAGGAACTTCAGGCCAGACAACAGACAGTCGTGATTCACCACGCGGGAGATCCTGATGAAAATACAGAACAGCCGGTCTTGCGGTCCCGGCCTTTGCAGGCTGTAGTGGTGCTGGCACTCGGTTTTATCGGCTTGGGTTATTACCTGAAGCGACTGAAGCCGACATCACCCGCGCCACGTCCCCGGCCCAAAAATTCTGTGTTAATGGGTTCCCGTCCTTTTCGGACAAGATACAGGGTAACCGCATTGAAACCCGTCACCATTTGGGCGAATGTTGAGGTTTCGAAGATGGAACGCACTCTTGTCGGGGCAAAGGTGCATCGCACCAGGGAGGAACCCGCTTGGATTGAGCTTAAAGGCGGGGAAATGCGAGACAAACTTGGCTTGGTCTTCGGCGTTCATCCAGATTACGTGCCGCAGGGAAAACGCATATCGTTGGCAGGTACGGATGGGGATATTGTTCCTCTTGGGGCGTGGAGCGATGGAGAATTGCCGAAGAACTTCTTCGAGTTTTTCACACTGGAAGTATCGGAATAATTCTTCCATTCGGGACGATTTCGAATGCCTGATTAAAGCCTCATGGCAAACAGGCCGATAAGGTCTTGATTGGCTTGCAATGCAGGCGTGAATTTACTGAACAGCAGCGCAATTTTTTATGCCATCATTTGTTTATGTAGCGCGGGATTCGGCCACAGGCCGGGAGATTCGCAGCAACGTGGAGGCTTCTTCGGAATCCAACGCCGTGGCCGCGCTCTTGAATCGCAACCTGATGGTGGTTTCCATCCAGGAAAAGATCGCCAAGAAGGGCCAAACCAGCGGCGGCAAAGTGCCCTTGTCCGATCTGGTCATGTTCACCCGGCAATTGGCGACCATGGTCGATG
>Ga0326727_10006030_pt1 | contig 33753 bp, 35 predicted proteins | sample MB2enrmetagenome_FD_207643 | JGI IMG/M metagenome (GOLD analysis project Ga0326727, IMG submission 207643) | Lab enriched peat soil microbial communities from McLean, Ithaca, NY, United States - MB29MY | ecosystem: Environmental > Terrestrial > Soil > Wetlands > Peat | place: USA: New York...
TGCCTATAACGACTTCGCCGACAGGGAGTTGCAGCCCCTCCTCGACAGGGGTTTGACGGATATCAAGGGCTCCGCGTATTGTCTCCTGACGGATATCAACGGCTACATAGGCACCCACAACAGCAAGACCCAAAAGGAGATGACAGGCAATTACGAGACCGACCTGCGCTACAGCCGCCACAGGAGGATCTATTTCCACAACGACACCGAAAAACGAAGGGTCAAGAATCTCCAACCCTTTCTCCTGCAGACCTACAGCCGGGACACGGGAGAGGTCCTCAACGATTTTTCCATGCCTATATACCTTAATGGAAAGCACTGGGGGGCCATAGTGGTGGGCATCGACCCGGAGACCTTTCTCCAAAGGGAAAGCCGATGACAAGTAGGTTTTTTCCGGGATAACCTGCCCATTCTTTTTACGGCAAGGGATACGTTACACAGTGTCTATGCTATCTTTCTCAACATACTCGATCTTCTCAAGAGTGAGGTAGTCCCAAGGGAAGGCAAGTCACCGGCCCCGACACTGCTCAGTCCTGTCCCGCCGCATCTCTGCCCTGGTCCAGCACCATGCAGGTGCAACCAGCGCGCGCGCAGAGCCTACCCTGTCCGTCCATCATCCTGGCTTCCGCCACGATAATACGGCTCCCCCTATGGACGATGGTGCCTTCGCACGTTATCCGTCCGGAGCTTGCGCTTACGGGATGAAAGTAGACTGCATTGAGCTCCAGAGATACAAAACCTGCCGAGGCGGGAAGCACTGAATGGACTACGCAACCGAGGGCCGCGTCAAGGACTACACAGAGCAGTCCGCCCTGGACTATGCCAAAGCGGTTGTAATGACATTCGGCAGGCTCGATCTCGATAACGGCGTGTCCCGCATCTACCTGTGCAAGCCGGAACCCGATGAGGCTCCATACCGGCGGAACGGCGATCCTGCCTTCCATGACGGCCTGCATATACTCGAGCCCACCCATACCGGACCAGGCGTGAGCCTCCTCGAAGGGGTCCTCCCAAGTAACCAGTCTTTGCTTTTTTGTCACCCCTCCTCCTTGTCATGTAGTTAACACCCTGTGGCTTTTATACGATATATGCACGGATGGGGCAAGAGGAAAGTGGGAAGAAATGGCTTTCATTCCCGGACCGTGTTAACACATTTCCACAGTATTTTATACGAGGTTTTTTCCATGAATAATGAAGCGGATATCCGGGCCGGACTGATAGCTGAGCTTTTCCCCCGGGGCGTCCCCCGGTTGTGGCGTCCGCTACTGACTCACTACGACGGTGACGGCAGCATCGATTTCAACCGGATGTCGGCGCATCTGGCCCACATCAGCCGATGGGTCAAGGGATACCTTATACCGGGCACGACCGGCGACGGGTGGGAGCTGAACGATAGGGAGACCATGGAGCTCGTTCGATTCTCGGTGGCTGAAGCCCGGAAGCGCGATCTCATACTACTCGTAGGGGTTCTCAGGCCTGAGACGGCCGCGGTCGAAAGGGTCCTGAATGAGATCATCACCCTTGTCGAGGCAATGACAGGAAGGAAGGAGATAACGGCCTGTCTGAGCGCGGCGCGTATCGTCGCTTTCACCATCTGCCCGCCGAAGGGGCAGGCACTCACCCAGGATGGGATCGAGAATGACCTGTCCAGGGTTCTCGACAGAGGCCTGCCGACGGCGCTTTATCAGCTTCCTCAGGTGACGGAGAATGAAGTCGCGCCTCCGGCATTCGAGCGTCTCGTCGAGAAGTATGCAAACCTCATCTTCTTCAAAGATACGAGCGGGAATGATCGCGTAGCACTCTCTGCCGTCGACAAAGGCGGAGTCTTCCTGACGCGAGGGGCAGAAGGTGACTACGCACAGTGGCTCAAGGGCGCAGGCGGCCCTTATGACGGCTTTCTCCTGAGCACGGCCAATTGCTTTCCCGAGGACCTCCTGACCGTCATCGAGAATAGTGAAATCGGCAACATTCGGGCGGCCAGGGAGACTTCGGATAGAGTGACCTCAGCGTTCCGCCGGGTCTTCGCCCTGGTGCAGCCGATGGCCTATGGCAACGCCTTTACCAACGCGAACAAGGCCATCGACCATTACTTCGCCTTCGGACCCTCAGCCCGGAAGAAAGAGGGGCCGATGCTCCACGCAGGGGTTCGCATGTCTGAAGATACCATCTCTGCTACCGGCGATATTCTTGCGCACCTTGATTTCATGCCTCGAAAGGGCTATCTGCAATAGATGTTACGTCGAGGCGTGTTATTTCACCGCCCTGATTCTTCTTATCAAGTCTTGAATCTCCGGGGGCTGTTTATCGTAAACCGGTTTCACCGCATCAACAAATGCCTTTTTTTGTTCGGGCGTCACGGTGGTTATCACGCATCCGGCTGCAACCACTTTGTCTTTTGATGTTTTTACCGTCCTGGCCCATAGCGTGAACTGCAGGGCTTGAGCATCTCTCGTGGCCTGTTTGATGATTTCTATTTCTTCCGCAGATAATTTCGATGATAAAGCTTTTTTGCTCCCGATGATTATGTCCGGATTTGTCGTATGCTCGTCTTCGATGAAATATTTGGCCAACTGATAGTGGTTTGTCTCATCATAAGTGGGATAGTTGTTTTCCGCTCCGTCGAGTGCTCCGCTTTTCAGGCCTTCATATGTCGCGCTGTGGGGCATGGGAATCGCTTTCGCCCCGAAAGCTTGAATCATTGCGACCATCAGATCACTTTGGAGAGTTCTTATTTTCATATCCTTCAGGTCGCGTGGGGAATTTACCGGTTGTTTTGTGTAAAAATTTCTCGTGCCGCCGTCAAACCATCCAAACCCCAGGAAATTGTCTTTTTCAACCGATCGGAGAATATCATTTCCTACTTGTCCGTTTACGACCTTCAGCATGTGATCCGTATCTCTGAAAATATAAGGCATCAAGAAGGCGTTCAAACTTGAAACGTACGCGGTGACAGGTCCGATGTTGGTTCTGGTTAAATCGATTTCCCCTTGCTGCACCTTTTTGATCACCGCCGCTTCATCTCCAAGTCTCATGCTGTGATAGACTTCGATAATAACCCTGCCGTGTGTTCTCTCTTTGACCAGTTTCGCAATTTCAAAATCTCCGACAGTAGTTGGATAATAAGCGTCATGGATTTCGGCAAACTTTAACGTTACCGGATCTTGCGCGGAGGCAACACCTGTAAAGCCTGATAAGACCACTACCGACATCAAGGCGATCAGCATCAATCTGTTCATGGTAATTCTCCTCTCATAGCAGAGTTTTTGCGCCTCTCTCTCCATCATCGATTGTACCATTTTACTATTGAAGAGGCGAAGACGCAACGAAAAGTGAGGAATCAAGGTAATCTTGACAAACACTTCGACTGCCCCTACAATCAAAGATACCGTGTCGCTCATGGGGGTGGTAGTGAAAAGACTCTTATTGCTCGTCTGTCTTGGCGCCGCAGGCGTTTTGTTCCTGATTTCTCCTGCCGGAGCGGCGCTTGCGGATCACGTATCCGAGGTAACCCTCGCGAATGGGCTGAAAGTCATTCTCCTCGAAAACCACAAAGCCCCCCTTGTGACGTTCCAGGTGTGGTACAGGGTGGGCTCCCGTGATGAGGAATCTGGGAAGACGGGCCTCTCCCATATGCTGGAGCATATGATGTTCAAGGGAACGGCGAAGGTAGGTCCGGAGGAGTTCTCGCGCATCATCGCCCAGAACGGCGGTGACGACAACGCGTTTACCTCGACTGATTTTACCGCCTATTTCGAGAATATGAGCGCCGACCGCGTCAAGATACCCATAGGGCTCGAGTCGGACAGGATGCGCGGTCTTCTTCTGAGAGAGGAGGACTTCAAGACCGAGCGGTCCGTGGTAATGGAAGAGCGGCGGATGAGGACGGAGGACAGCCCCAAGGCTGTGCTGAGCGAACAACTGGCGGCCATTGCATTTCAGATCCAACCTTACCACTGGCCGGTTATCGGCTGGATGCAGGATATAGCCCGGTACACGGTCGGCGACCTGAAAAAGCACTACAAGACTTACTACGTTCCGGCAAATGCGTTTATCGTGCTTGCGGGCGATTTCAAGAAAGAGGCGGTCCTCCCCATGATCGAAGAAGCCTTCGGGTCAACCCCGGCCGGTACCGCCCCCGTCCAGTGGCAGGATAAGGAAGAACCGCAATTGGGCGAGCGGAGGATCGTCGTCCGGAAGGAAGCCCAGCTCGCGTCGATCGAGAAGGCATACCACGTACCGAATCTGAAGGAGCCGGACAGCTACGTGCTCGAGGTAATTGCCGCCCTCCTGTCTGCCGGTGAGAGTTCGAGGCTCAACCAGACGCTGGTGCGGGATAAGCAGCTCGCCCTGAGCGTCTCGGCTGATAACGAGCTTGTCTCCAGGGACCCGAACCTGTTCTCCGTCTCGGCCGATGTGTTACCGGGGAAAACCGCGGATGTTGTCGAGAAGGCTTTGCTGGCTGAGATAAAGCTGTTGCAAGAGGCACCCGTGGGCGACCGCGAGCTTGAAAAGGCGAAAAATCAGCTAGAGGCAGGTTTTACGTTCGCCCAGGACTCGATCTTTGCTCAGGCTATGCTTATCGCCACGTATGAGATCGCCTCCTCCTGGCGAGACGCCGACACGTATGTTCCCGCCATCCGGGCGGTCTCCCCAGCGGACGTGAAAAGGGTCGCACAAAAATACCTCGTGCCTGAGAACTGCGTCACCGCGCGTCTCGATCCGATCCCTTCCGCGGAGCAAAAGCCCGTGGAACCAGGTTCTCCAGGAAAAGAAAATATCGTGAGGTGAGGGGAAGGGATGAGAAGAACCGCATCGTCTGCCTGCATTGCTCTCTTATGTGTTGTCGCTTCATGGACGTGTGCCTTCGGCCTTCCGCCCGTTCAGCGGACGGTGCTCGACAACGGGCTGGTGCTCCTGGTGTCGGAGGAACACTCTCTTCCCTTTGTCACGATCAATCTTATGGTCAAGACAGGCGCCAAGGATGATCCGCCGTTCGGTGCGGGGCAGGCCGGCCTGACCGCCTCAAGCGTGCTTTTGGGGGCTGCCGGCCGGACACTGAAGCAGATCAACGAAGAGCTCGATTTCATGGGCGCCAACATGAGCGCGAGCGCCAACAAGGATTACACTACCGTCAGCCTGCGGGTCTTGAAAAAGGACTTCGAACGGGCCTTTCCTATCTTTATGGACGTGGTGACGAAGCCCACCTTTCCTGCAGACGAGGTCAAGAAGGAGATCTCCCGCACCCTTGCCGCTATCCAGTCGTCAGAGGACAGGCCTGGCAGAGTCGCGGACCGGGCGTTCGAAAAGGCCTTATACCTGGGCGGCCCTTACGGTCACCCCACGGAGGGCACGGTTGAGTCCGTGTCGAAACTGACGCGCGAGGCGATAAGGGAGTTTCATGGCCTCCATTATTGCCCCGACAACGCCATCCTGAGTGTGGTGGGAGATATCGACCAACGGTCAATCGACGGATATATGGTGCCCCGGCTCAAGAAATGGCCCAAGGGAAGCACTCCTGAAAAGAGGATCGAGATAAAGTTCTCCACCCGGAAAGAGACCATAAAGATCAACAAACCGGTGACCCAATCGAACATCGTCATCGGTAACGGCGGGATGAGCCGTGATAACCCGGACTACTATGCGGCCCAAGTGATGAACTATATCCTCGGCGCCGGCAGCCTCACGTCGCGCCTTATGGAGGATATCAGGAACAGGAGGGGGCTGGCTTACTCTGTGGCCAGTACGTTTGAGGCGCGGAAATATCCGGGGCCCTTCATGGTCTTTCTCCAGACAAAGAACCGCTCGGCGACTGAGGCAATCAAGGCGACCATGGAAAATCTGGAGCGGATGCGCAGCGAGCTTGTTTCAGAAAAGGAGTTGGAGGACGCCAAGAAGTACCTCGTCGGGAATTTCCCTCAAAGGTTCAGCACCCAGTCGAGGATCGCCTCATTTTTCGCGCAGGTCGAATACTACGGTCTCGGTCTCGATTACCCTGAGAAATATCCTTCCCTTATCAATGGCGTCACAAGGGAGGACGTGCTCAGGGTAGCGCGGGCTTACATCCATCCTGATGAGTCGGTGACCGTTGTCGTCGCCAATTTGAAAGAGGCGGGGCTGGAATAGCGGCCATTTTGGCCTTCGCAGGCCGATGCGTCGTACCATAAATCCTAGGAAATCCATTCGTGAGGAGGAAGGAGATGCGAGTGCGTGTTGATCAGGAAGCATGTGTGGGCGATGAGACGTGTCTGACAATCTGCCCTGAGATTTTCAAGATGGAGGGTGAGGTGGCCGTAACCATTATGGAAGAGGTACCTCCCGACCTGCAGGAGTCCTGTAGAGAAGCGGCCGACGCATGCCCCGTAGAGGCCATTACTATCGAAGAGTAGGCCGCTCGCTAAAAGATCCTTCATCCCTTTCCTACGATCCCTCCTTGCGTGGGATGAGGAGCGTTGCGCTTCCGGCCGCCAGGATAAAACAACCCCCTCGTATTCTTGATTCTGTGATTTGAGGCACTATATTTAATGTTGAAGAACGCCCAATCACATGCAGAGGTGGGGGAATGACAATCGGGATATTGGGGCTGGTCCGACGATGAAGGCCCTTTTGGATGGGAGGCGGGGTGTGGTAGACTCAGGTGAGGAAGGAGGGTACACATATGACAGACGAAGAAGGCTACGGTGAAGAGGGGTACACAGTAGTGGGGACCGAGCACTATACGGCCGCCGAAGATCATGGCCGCTTGCCGGTCGCGCTGTTTTTTCTCCTCGGTGCTGTTGCTGGAGTGGGGCTGGGACTTTTACTCACGCCGCAGTCAGGCCGAAAAACGAGGCGGCAGATAAAGGAGGCGTCCCGGGAGACGAGGGCGGTGTTGGGCTCCTGCTCCGCACAGGTATTCAACAAGGTGGGAGTGACTCTCGATAAAGGCAAGGAATTGATCCGGGAAAGGAGGTCTCTGCTGCTCGCAGCTATCGAGGCCGGCAAAGAAGCATACGAAAGGGAGAAAGAGCAAAGGACCGGAAGCGGTAAATGACCTGTCTTCAATAACGGCAGCCGCCGGTTCTTGAGGAATCCAGCTCGATGCCCGCTTACCCGAGGTACGCTTCCCACTGCTTTGCGACGGCGCGGATATAACCGTCGGGGACATCCCTCAGGACGCGATTGTGCCCGGGCAAGAGCATCCTCACCTCAAGGTCCGAGAGCCTCACCAGGGACTCGTTCAGGCTGCGTCCGCTTGCACCGTGAAGATCGAACCGCCCGATGCTATAATCGGCATAGACGACGTCACCCGGTATCAATATCCCCCTCGCCGCGTCATAAAGCGCTATGCCGCCGGCCGAGTGGCCGGGAATATGGAGGACCGTCCACACCTCTCCGCCTATCCGCAGTTCTTCCGCGTCCTCAAGCCAGCGGTCCACTTTAAAGGTGAAGGCGCCGTCTTTCAGACGATACTGTGTTTGACACATTTGCTTGAACATCTCCATGCCGTAGACCGTGCTCTCGTCCCCGCGCTCGAGCGGGCCCGCCTCCAGCGCGTGCACCCATAGCTCTGCGGCGGGGACGGCCTCGAAGATCTCTCTCAGACAACCGATATGGTCAAGGTGGGTGTGGGTCATGATCACTCTTTTTATATCGGTCGGCTGAATGCCTGCTTCGGTGAGAGCGCTCATCTTGTATCTACCCTTGCCCATGAGTCCGGCATCAACCAGGGAAAGGTCGCCGGACTGGGGCCGGCCGATCAAATAGACGTGGGAATCCGGTATCATTTCATCCTGGCCGGGTATGAAAAAAAGCGAGTCGGTGATTTTAACCATGTGATTCATCTCCTGAAAAATGCAAGACGGCTCTCGCGGATTGGACTATAGCCCTTAAGTTAATCTATCCATGATCTATTTTCAAGCTCTTTTGCCTCACTTCCCGCCTTTCGGTCCTTGAGCGGCGCAGGACCCTTTACATGACGCGCGAAAATGGTTATTTTTGTACAAGAACGCTTGTTGAGGTGCGGCTGAGCGGTTAAATCTGCGAGAGAGGGGTGGAGGGCATGGGAGCGAACGAGATATTCTTCGGTTTGATTACCGCGGCAATTATCGCATTAGTGGTCTTCCTGATTTGGTTCATCATGAGGCTTATGGACACCGTAAGGGCGCTGAGTAAATTTATTGAAAGTTCGGATCAGGCATTGAAGGAAGCGATTGGGGAGATAAGCCAGAACCTGAGGAGTTTGCGTACCATTACCGATGACGTGGGTGCGGTAACAAGTGATCTGAAATCGTTTTCAGGGTCGGTAAGGGATGTGGGCCACGGTGTGCAAGGGTTGGCGGCAAACGTAAAACAGCTAAGCGATCTGGTTCAGAGCCTCGGCAAGGAGACAATCGCCTCGGTGTGCGGAGTGCGGGCTGGGATCAAAACGGGTTTTGAGGTTTTTTTGAAGAGCTTGCTTGCAGCGAAGTGACATCGCCCGATTTTGGCAAGTACGACCATCTTGCACTCAAAGGCCCATCGAGGCGGCGGAGATGAGCCGACGCTGGCGTCCGGGGCGCCCACGAAGTGGGTCGGAACACGTCAAGGAGAGCTTTGATGCGTCAACAAAGATGGGGCTTCGATAAGCGACTTAAAATAACCCAATAACCCTATACGACAGCCAAAACATAAGGAGGAAGAAAATGAAGTACGAAGAGAACGAATTCAACGCGAGCTCGGGGTCATGGTTACTCTCGTTCATACTTGGCGGATTGATCGGGGCAGCCGTTGCCCTGCTCGTCGCGCCCAGATCGGGGCGCCAGACGAGGGAGCAGATCAAGGACCTGGCGGAGGAGGCGAAAGAGAGGGCAGAGGACTATTACGATAAGGCCAAGGGTCAGATTTCAACAGCTATGCAGAAAGGGGCGGAGATCCTGGAACAGAAGAAAGCGGAGGTGGAATCATGTGTAGACGGGGTGAAAGAGGCATATCGCAAAGCCACCAGCACGACGACTGCTGAATAGACGATTTGCCTAAAAGGTAAAAGCGCACTGATCAGGCGCGCTCACTTCCGCGAGGGGTGGTTTTTCTCAGCCGACGATCACGCTGATCAGGGCCATGATGAGCCACTGAAAGAACGCGATCAGCGGGTCGAGGACGCCGAGATAGAGCAGACCTATGATGATGAAGAAACCATAGGGTTCGAGTCTCTGGAGCGTATATTGGAAGCTCCTGGAGGAAAAGCCCATAAGGATCTTCGAGCCGTCGAGGGGTGGAATGGGGATAAGGTTGAAGGAAGCAAGCATGATGTTTATCTGCGCGAGGTACTGAAGGCCCCTTGCGAAGGGGCTGAAGAGCGTGAAATTGACGGTGGCAAGGACCAAGAGCGCGAGAAAGGCGAGAATAATGTTTGCCACGATCCCGGCGGCCGAGACGAATATGAGGCCTTTGCGCTGGTGTCTCAGGTTGCCGAAGTTGACCGGGACAGGTTTTGCCCAGCCGAAACCGAAGAAAAACAACATGAGGGTGCCGACAGGATCGAGGTGGCGGCGCGGGTCCAGGGTTAGCCTGCCGAGCCACCGCGCCGTCGAATCTCCCATTTTATCCGCCACCCATCCATGGGCTACTTCGTGAATGATAACCGAGTAGAGCAGGGGAATCGCAATGAGGATAAAGGTGGCGGGGTCCGAAAAGAGTAGTCTGATGAGTCCCATACCGCGTTAGTATCACATAAAGGCCGTCCAATTGCAAAAAAGAATTTGCACCCATTTGTGCATCAAATTCCCCCTTCGGCTCACGACCACCTCTTCAAGAGGGATGCCCTTTCCGGAAGCGGCGAGGCCGGCTCTCACGATCAGGGGCAGTTTCGCGCAGCAGGGCGCCGCCATCTCCACGACCGTGATGCTCCTGATGTTGGCGACCCGAAAAATCTCCGCAAATTTAGCCACATAACTTTCCGCATCGTCGAACTTGGAACAACCGAGCATGACTACGTACCCGAGCCCGTCACAGTAATTCTCCGACACGAGGCAGACCTTGCCGTTGATGATCTTGAGAGCGGCCTCGTGATTTATCCGAGCTAATGTGAGTATTGTAATGACTCGCGGCGAATGCCGCCGTGACCTAAGTCAAGGAACGGAAGGGTTTTTGCAAGCGCCGAAGGGGTACCATTTCACGCGGCGGTATGGTATGTTTTTTCCCTATGGATATCTTGTCGTTTCTTGCAAATGTGCCTCTTTTCAAAGGGTTGCCGGCAGACCAGCTCGGCCGGATCGCCGGGATTGCCGTGGCGAGGGACTACAGACGCGGTGAGATCGTTTTCTCCGACTTCGATGCGGCGAATGGCTTCTATGTCCCGATGAGAGGACGGATAAAGATATTTAAGCTTTCATCCGAAGGAAAAGAACAGGTGCTGCACATAATGGGGTTTCAGGAACCGTTCGGAGAGGCGGCCGTCTTCAGCGGCGGGCGGTTCCCCGCCCACGCCCAGGCACTGGAGGAAAGCCTTCTCATCTTTTTCCCCGCGTCGGCTTTCGTCGACCTCACGCGGCACGATCCAACCCTCGCAATGAACATGCTGGCGCTCCTGTCGCGCCGGCTCAAAGAGTTTGCCGGTCTCGTGGAGCAATTGTCGCTGAAAGAGGTGCCCGGCAGACTCGCATCCTACCTCATCTATATGAGCGATCGTGCGGAAGGCGCCGCCCTCATCGAGCTCGACATACCGAAGACGCTCCTCGCCAACGTGCTTGGCACAATACCCGAAACAGTCTCGAGGGTGCTCGGAAAGATGGCGTCTGAAGGGATCATCGAGATGGAAGGTCGGAGGATCAGATTACTCGAACGAAAGAAGCTGGAAGAGTTGTCACAGGGGGCAAGGTTTTATGACGAGGGCAGGGCGGCCGCGGTGTCCGGGCTTTCCCCTGACGTGAGAGGGTACTACGATGACAAAACCGAAATCCATTCGATGCACCGCAAGGTCCGCTAAGATTCAGCCGTTCTATGTCATGGAGCTTTTGGAAAAGGCTCAAGCCCTGGAGGCGCGCGGCGAGAATGTGGTCCATATGGAGATCGGGGAGCCGGATTTCACGACGCCCCTTGCCATAAGGGAAGCTGGTGTGCGGGCCATGGAAGAGGGGCACACCTTTTATACCCACAGCCTCGGTTTGCCCCAATTACGGGAGCGGATTTCAGCCTATTATGCCGAATCGCACAACGTGAGTGTGCCGGCCGACAGGATCATCGTGACGAGCGGCACGTCGGGCGCCTTTTTTCTCCTCTGCGCGGTGCTTCTCGAAGGAGGAAGAAATTTCCTGATCTCCGACCCCGGATACCCCTGCTACCGGAATTTTGGCGCCCTCTTCGACGCGCATGTTGTCCCCCTGCCTGTGTCCGAATCATCCAAGTTCGAGATCACGCCTGCACAGGTGGAAGCGTGCGAGAGAACGCCGCACCTCCTGATGCTCTGCAGCCCGGCCAATCCCACCGGTGTCGTGTACGAGGGCGAGTCCCTGGCGCATCTTTTCGACGTCGTCTCGAAAAAGGGCGGGGTTATGGCGGTGGACGAGATATATTCCGGTCTCACCTATGACCGGAAATATCTTTCGGCCCTTTCGGTATCGGACGAGATCATGGTAATCGACGGCTTTTCAAAGACCTACGCAATGACGGGCTGGAGGCTTGGATGGATGGTAGTGCCTCAATCGCTTGTACGCCCCATCCAGAGGGTGGCGCAGAACGTATTTATCTCAGCCCCGACGGTTGCCCAGTATGCGGCCCTCGGCGCTTTCGACGTCGCGACAGAGCTTGAAGCAATGAAGGAAACGTATAGGGAACGACGCGCGTTTTTGTTCCCCCGCTTGAAGCAGCTCGGTTTCGAGTTGCCCGCATGGCCTGAAGGGGCCTTCTATATTTACGCCGGCATCGAGAAGTGGCAGATAGACAGCATGGAATTCGTGGAAAGGGCGCTCGTCGAGGCAAGGGTCGCGATTACGCCGGGGTATGATTTCGGCGCTCACCGTGCAGGCGCCCACGTGCGGTTCTCGTTCGCGAACGGCATCGAAAACCTGAAAGAAGGGTGCGAGCGGCTCGAAGCGTGGCTGAGCAGCCTCTGACCTTTTGGTACGCAGGCCGTTTTTCCCTGTTCCCGGTAAGGAAGCGCATCCCGACCGTCTCAGCAACCCCTTCCTGATTCCTTGAAGAAGGCGAGGGGCATCCCGCGTGGATTGCCATCTCGAAAAGTTCACTTTGAACCAACGTTTCCTTGGAGTCCATTCCGGTACACCAACCTGGCAGCGCTACGCCATAAATGTCTGGAAAAAAGACATATGGCTCAATTGAACAGTAATGTCTGAAAAAAAGAGTAGCACTGTGTGCAAATGTACCCAGCGCCCTTGACATTTGTTACTCTTGTGTAATTTGATAAAGCCAAACTATCCGCGATGGTGGGACGGAAAGCAATGGGTTTCAGATAGTTTTATTGAGTCTTTCTCCAGTAGACAGCCAAGTCGAAGATAAAGGGCGTTTTTCTATTTTCAGGTTCAGGAGCGGGCTGGTAGTGAGACGATCACATTGCGTGCTTCTGCATCCGCCGTATTCAGGACCGATCTGTCCCACGGCGTAGCCCTCGGGGAATTACCGTGGCCCTTGACATGAGGGGTTGTCATGAAAGCACAGAGGAGGAAATGGGGTTAAGTCCCAAAAAATCTCCAAAGGTTTGGACGGCTATGATGGCCCCGGGGACTGGTTTTTTTTTGAGGCAGGACAAAATGTCGATAAATTCAGCCTAAACGCCTCAAGTCTGCTCAAAGGAGCAAAACCATGACCAGGCAAAAGACCCGTTCGGACCAGGCCGATGCTCTGCGCCGGCAGGCCGAAGAAAAGGCATTCCGGATGATGGTTGAGGCCGTGCAGGATTACGCCGTCATCATACTGGATGTCGAGGGTCGGATCACAGGCTGGAACCGGGGGGCCGAACACATCAAGGGCTATCGGGCGGACGAGATCGTCGGCCGGCGCTTCTCACAGCTCTATCCCAAGGAGGATGTCGAGAGCGGCAAACCAGAACGGGCGTTGGCGGCCGCCGCGGCCGAAGGACGCTTTGAAGACGAAGGCTGGCGGGTACGGAAAGATGGTTCGCGATTTTTCGCCAGCGTGATCATCACGGTCCTGCGCGACGACGCCGGTGAGTTGCGCGGCTTCGCCAAAGTGACGCGCGATATAACCACACGCAAACAAGTGGAAACCACTGCGCTGGAGAGCAAGGCGAAGCTGGAAGCGGCGTTGGCCAGTATGACGGACGCCGTGTGCATTTCCGATGTCACCGGTCAACTCACCGATTTCAACAATGCCTTTGCCTCGTTCTTCCGGTACAGGGACAAGGCCGAGTGCGCCAGGATGCGCTCCGACAATCCCGGTATTATTGAAGTGTTCATGACGAACGGGGAATTGGTGCCGCCGGATATGTGGGCCGTTCCAAGAGCGCTCCGGGGCGAGACGGTCACGAACGCCGAATACATCTTCCGCCGCAAAGACACGGGCGAAACCTGGAGTGGAAGCTGCAACTTCAATCCCATTCGTGACAAAGCCGGCGTGATCGTCGGGTCAGTGGTGGTGAGCAACGATATCACCAGGCGTAATAAAATGGAGCAGGAAGTCAGGGAAGCCAAATTGTTCCTTGAATTGATTGTCAAATCCTCTCCAATGCCGATCATCGTGCGCGATGCACAGGCGAACGTCACGGCGTGGAATCCGGCGGCTGAGAAACTTCTGGGCTGGACGGAGCAGGAGGTGCTCGGGAAGCAGCCGCCGATGATCCCCTCTGAAGAGCAAGATGAATTCGTCAAAACCTTCTCCAGCGTTTTAAAAGGGAATAGTACATTTCTTGTTGATGTGACGCTTTGTCGCAAAGACGGTTCTATAGTTTTATGTGAGATCGCCGCCAGCTTTTTCCAAGGAGCGCAGCCGGAAAAACATGGGATAATAGCAATCATAAACGATACCAGCGAACGCAAGCGGGCGGAAGAAGACGTCAGACAGCTGCTGACTCAGGTTAATCGCCGCGCTAAAAACCTCGAAGCACTGCGCGCGATTGACAACGCGGTGCTCAACAGCCTCGATATCGACCTGACCATGTCGCTGATACTTGCTCAAGTCCAAGCGCGCCTGAAGGTGGACGCCACCGACATCCTCTTGCTCAATCCCCATTCGCACGTGCTCACCTTCGCGGCCGGACGCGGTTTTCACACCGAGGCGTTGAAAAAGACGCGTCTGCGTTTGGGTGAAGGCTTTGCCGGGCGTAGCGCGCTGGAGAGGCAAATCGTGAACATCCGTGACTTGCGAACCACTGGCGATGCCTTCATGCGCACCCCTTTGCTCAAGGGTGAGGATTTCGTCACCTACTTTGCCGCGCCACTCATCGCCAAGGGGCAAGTCAAGGGCGTGCTGGAAGTCTTCCACCGCGTCGCCCTCGCCCCCGATGAAGAGTGGCTGGCATTTCTCCGGTTGCTCGCGGGACAAACGGCGATTGCCATCGACAACGCCATCCTTTTCAGCGATCTCGAACGCTCCAACGTCGATCTGTCGCTGGCCTACGACGCCACCATCGAGGGATGGGTCACGGCCCTTGACCTCAGGGACGAGGAGACGCAGGGCCATTCCCGGCGGGTGACGGAGATGACGGAAAAACTCGCCGGGGCCATGGGTTTCAGCGAGGCGGACCTCGTCCATGTCCGCCGGGGCGCCCTCCTCCACGACATAGGGAAGCTGAGCATCCCCGACGCCATCCTGCTGAAGATGGGCACGCTGACAGAGGAGGAATGGGTCATCATACGCCGCCACCCGCAACTGGCCTTTGACATGCTTTCCCCCATCGCCTATTTGCGCCCCGCCCTCAACATCCCCCACTGTCATCACGAGAAATTTGACGGCAGCGGATATCCCCAGGGTCTGAAGGGCGAACAGATCCCCCTGGCAGCCCGGATCTTCGCCGTGATAGATGTGTACGACGCGCTCACGTCGGCTCGTCACTACCGCGCGGCGTGGAGCCAGGAGAAAACGCTCGAGCACATCAAATCACTCACAGGCACTCATTTTGACCCCCAGGTCGTTACGTCGTTTTTATCCGTAATCCTCAGTTTTGATGAATGACTACCGCTGAGCAGTTGGTGGAAGCAATGCCCCGGTCGGAATGAGAGAATTAGATGACCGGTCCCCGTGAGGTCCACGTAGACCTTGGAACCGGCACGACCACTCCCGCTCCATTACCATATTGACTCTGGCTACGTATGATTTTACAATAACTTCGTGATTTATGTGATAAGAACACATCCCGATCGGGTGCTTAGGAGGGTTGCAGGCGTTGTAGGTACAATGACGGATGAGATACGCCTGCTGTGCGACGACATGGTGGCGACCATGACCGCGGCGCACGGGTTGGGGCTGGCCGCAAACCAGATCGCTGTACCCCTTCGCATCATTGCCATCGAAGCAGGCTCGGAAAAGGAAAGCGATCCCCTCGTTCTTATCAACCCACGGATCATACGGGTGGAAGGGGAGGAAGCGGGCGAAGAGGGGTGCTTGAGCATTCCGGGCTTTTACGAGACAGTGAAAAGGGCAAAAAAGGCCGTGGTCGAAGGCAGAGGTCTCGATGACAGGGAATTCACGATCGAGTGCAACGGCCTCCTTGCCCGGGCAGTGCAGCACGAGGTCGACCATCTCAACGGTATTCTCTTTATCGACTACTTGAGCCCTATCAAGAAACAGCTCTTTAAACGGGAATACAAGAAAGAGAAGAAATGAACCTTCTTTTTTTCGGCTCTTCGAGCTTCTCTGTTCCCGCTCTGGCTTCGCTTCATTCATCCATATCCTGCGTGGTGACGAAGAAGACAAGGCCGAAGGGCAGGGGATATCTGCTCGAAGACAACGAGGTAAAGCGGACAGCCCTCTCTCTCGGTCTTCCGGTCAGAGAGATAGGGTCATTCAAGGATGAGGAGGCGACGACCCTGGGTGAACTGAAGCCGGACCTCCTCGTCGTGGTCTCTTTCGGCCTCATCATTCCACGGTGGTTTCTCGATCTGCCCACCCTGGGCGCCATCAACGTGCACCCCTCGCTCCTTCCGAAATATCGCGGCCCGTCCCCGATGCAATGGGCCATCAGGAATGGGGAAGCGGAAACGGGCATAACGGTCATCAGGATGAACGAGCGGATGGACGCGGGCGACATCCTCTACCAGGAGAAGGCGCCTCTCGCGCCCGAGGAGGATGCGGCTGCCCTTTCAAGCCGGCTTGCATCGAGGGTTTCCGAGATCCTTCCGCCGGTGGTCGAGGAGGTAAAGGTCAAGGGGATCGGGTACGGCACGCCTCAGGATGACCGGGAGGCAAGCTATACGCCAATGATCACGAAAGAGATGGGACGTATAGACTGGAACCTGAGCGCGACCGAAATAATAAGACAGGTGAGGGCGCTCGTGCTTTGGCCGACGGCATATACCTTCCTTGACGGCAAGACCGTAAAGGTTTTTAAAGTCAAGCCGTCCCACGCTATGTCCCCTGAGAAGCCCGACCCCGGCACTATTCTCGCCTCAACTCCCGCGGGGATAGAAGTTTCTGCAGGAGCCGGCTCTCTCGTTCTTCAGGAGATACAGATGGAGAACAGGAAGAGAATGGCGGCCTCCGACTTTGCCAAGGGTTACCGGCAAATTTCCGCAAAACTGTTCACCTGACACCATTTTTTATGTGAGCTAAAGACCAAAACCTATTTTTCTGTTGACAGAATCAGGTTTTCTCCTTATGATCAGGAAGGATTACCGGTGAATGGCGTCTTATCGGCTCTTTAGCGCTGGCGTCAAGCGCTCCCGTCTCGAGCAACGCGTGTCGCATCCGGCACGAAGTGCCGACGTGCGTCGTCGCGCCGCCGCCGATATACTGTGGTCCGTTTCCTCATCGGCGGGCGGCAAGACGCTGCAACACGCCCCATTAACGGCAGTATGGGTGTTTTCTTTCGCCGTTCTCGCCTGTTTTTTGCTCGCCGGCTGTGGAGGCGGGGATACACGGGCCCGGACGAACGTGGTTTATTCTTCCCGACCCGTCCTTTCAGGTTCCGAAGGGCAGACGCCGCAGATCGGGCCGGAGGGCAGCGCGCCTAACCTCGAGTCGAAAGGGAGAGTCCGGAAGAAGGTATACGGAAAAAGGTCGGACGACGGCGCGGATAAAACGGTTCTTCGGGAGCGGGATGTCTGGGGTGCGGGAGAGGATTATGCCTCCCTTCTCAGGCAGGACGATGCCGATGACGACAACATCGCCTCTTTGCTGACAGAGAATTATCTGAAGCAGTTCGATATACCGATCGTCTTTAACGACGCGGTCCACTACTTCGTCAGGTATTTCACCACGGACAAAAGAAAAATATTCGCCAACTGGCTGCGACGGTCGAAACGGTATGTCCCGATGATCAAGGAGATCTTGCGCGACCATGGACTGCCTGAAGACCTCATCTATGTGGCCATGATCGAAAGCGGCTTCAATCCCAGAGCTTATTCTTCAATGAAGGCGTGCGGACCGTGGCAGTTCATTTACGAGACCGGCGGCAGATACGGCCTACGGGTCAACCATTGGGTGGACGAAAGAAGAGACCCGGAGAAATCGACCGTGGCGGCCGCTCTCTACCTGAAGGATCTTTTCAACCAATTCGGGTGCTGGTACCTCGCGGCTGCGGCTTATAACGCGGGCGAGAAGAGGATTGAGAGGTCCATAGAGAAGCACGAAACGAGCGATTTCTGGGAGCTTATGAAGTATAATACGCTGCCGAGAGAGACCAGAGAGTATATCCCGAGGCTTCTCGCTGCTGCAATTATCGCCAAAGAGCCGGAGAAATTTGGTTTTACCGACATAAACTACGATCAGCCGATCAGGTTCGTGAACGAGAAAATCCCGGGTGGGACACCCCTGGACGTTGTTGCAAAGGCTGCATCGACGGACGTGATGACCATAAGGGCACTCAACCCCGAGGTCCTGACGGGTATCATCCCGCCGGACGTGGATGAGTACGCGATCAAGCTCCCCGAATGGATCATAGGAGACAAATTCCGCGGAGAGTTGAAGATAGCCCTGGAAACGGAAAAGAAGGTGCAGGAGGTGACGACGTACACCCTGAGGAAGCGGGATAGCCTCGCTGCGGTCATGAAAAAATATAAGGTAGACTATAAAGACCTTCGGCTCGTCAATGCATGTGACCAGGAATTGAAGGCACGACCCGGCATGGTCATTTACATCCCAAGGTTTTACGGCCGGGCGAAACGGACGGAAGTCGCGCAAGAGACCGGGCCGGAGAAAAACGAAGCGGTTGCCCACAGGAAATCGCCGCACCCGCTCCAGCCTGCGAGGGTGTCCGTCGCCTCGAGGGCAGATTATCACATTGTGAAAAAAGGGGAAAGCCTGGCCGACATCTCCAAGCAACACGGCGTCAGTCTGGCGATGTTGAAAAAACTCAATAAACTGAAAAAAACAGAGATACACCCGAACATGCGGCTGCAACTGACGAGCAATGGGGCCGGCAGTGGGAGACCTCCACAAAACGCAGTCTACCACATGGCAAAAAAGCGCCAAACCGCCTCTATCGCGGGCACAGGCAGCCCGGAAGGCCGGACCTTCAAAGTGATGAAGCACACCAAGAAACATAAGGCGCCGGCCGGCGCGAAACTCAGGGCGTCCAGCGCGAAGGTTAAACCCTCAAAACGAGGTTGATCATATCCCCCCGCGAAAACCCCATGGCATGAAAGAATTGCAGGAGATCCCAGTCGTTCCAGTTGACGAGGGTATAGATGGTGTCGGCGCCGTATTTCTTTAAATTCTGCACGCACGCACCGGCGAGCTCTTTTGCGATCCCCCTGTTCTGGTAATCGGGGTCTATGCCTATCGTATCGATCCAGCCGATGTTGTTTGGGACCTTGAATTCCCAACCACTTACCTCTCCCAGAATAAAACCTATTACCTTTTCATCGATCTCGGCGACGAGGGAGGCATCGTGGGGCCTCGTTTCCGCTTGTTTTACGATCTTCGTCACCCAATAGTCCCGGCGGGTCTCCCCGAGCACCTTCGTATCGATATTGACGATGAAATCGAGATCGTGCTTTTCCATGACCCTGATAAGGAGCTTGTCCAAAAAATTGCTCATGGCTCTTTCCTCCATCCCCTCTATGGACGATTTGTGAATTTTATAACATAAGAAGTGGTCTATGGCAAGAATGATCGTAAAAGAATCAACGGGTATCATGCGGTCCGGCGCGTGGACAGTTTCCGGATGCTTTTGCCCCGGGGGTAAAAAAACGGATGAAGCTTCCACGCATAAGGGAAAGGAAAGGGGTAGACTATAAGCCGGGTTCTGTTACCGACAAGGGTCCATGGTCATTTCTCTTGCGGGCTCGCGTGATAGCGGAGCCCTCATGCGGCCTACCTGGGTTAAAGGACGGGCCATCCTCACCGTCTCACGACGGTCCCCTTTTTGGCCTTGCATCGGATGGGGTTTGCAAAACCATTCAGTCGCCTGAATGCCGGTGGGCTCTTACCCCGCCATTTCACCCTTACCATCCCGAAAAGGGAGGGCGGTATCTTTTCTGTTGCACTTTCCTTGGGATTGCTCCCAGTCCCCGTTAGAGACCATCCTGCCCTTCGATGCCCGGACTTTCCTCGGGATCATGTCCCGCGACCATGCGTCTACCCCTTTTTGCTGCCGCATCTTTCGCAAGCTTATCTGCAAGCTTGTTTCCTTCTCTCGGTATATACTTTATCGCAACATGAGGAAGCGTTCGCATCAAACGGAGCGCTTCTTTGAGGTAGGGTTTCAGCCCTTCGTTTTTGATGCGGTATTTTCCAAGGATTTGATATGCCACGAGTTGGGAGTCGGTATAGACATTGATCGGCCGCCCGGCAGGATCCCCGACCTTCCGGAGCGCCCGGACCAGGGCCTCGTATTCCGCCATATTATTGGTCATCAAGCCAAGATGAATGCTGTCCCTCCACATCTCATGTCCGTCCTCATCGAACGCGATCATGCCGGCCCCCGCAAAACCGGGATTGCCCAGGGAAGCCCCATCAATGTAGATGTGCCATTCTTTCATTCTTCTTCTTCGTAACAGAGGATCCTGTTGCAGCTCGGGCAGGTAAGAGCCTCAGTGTTTTTCATCACCTCGATAAAAAGCTGAGGCGGGATATTCATGAAGCACCCGAGACATGTCCCGTTCTTGACATTCACGACGGCGAGACCGCTCCTTTTTTCTATGAGGACATTATATCGCTCCTTGAGGTCCCGGCTCACCTCAGCCAGCAGCCTTTCCCTCTCCTGTTTGAGCTTTGCGACGATGCTATCGACCGTCTTTATCTCTTTTTCCAGTTCCTTGACTGTTTCTTGTACCTCTTTTTCCCTCTTGTTGAGTGCTTTCAGTGCGGACTGATAATCCTTTTTCAGTTCCTCGGTCTTTTCCATGAGAACAATTATATGTTCCTCGGTCTTGTCGTTCTCTGCCCGCGCTGCTTCCGTTTCTTTCAGCATCGCCTGGTACTCTTTGTTGGTTTTTACTTCGTGGAGCTTCGCCTCCACCTTCTTGATCTGCGTTTTGTCCCCTTCCAGCTCCTGTTCTTTCTTCCTTCTTTCCTTCTCCAGCTCCTCGATGACTTCCTTTTCTCTTGCCAGTTTTTCCTTCGTCTGAGCAACCTCTTTTTCCATCTCCTCGATTGTTTGGGGTGCGAGAGCCCTCTTCTTTTCGTTGCCGATTATTTCTGTGTCTATCTTTTGGACTTCGCAGAGGGTTACTAGTTCTTCATTCAATGTGCTCCCTCCTAAAATTCAAAAGGGGTGGCATTTCTGCTCACCCCTTTGGTTCTATTCTTACATGAGTATCGATGATTTCGTTACCATTCCCGATTCTCTGATTTTGGGCCCACCTGGCCTCGAACCAGGGGCCTACCGGTTATGAGCCGGTGGCTCTACCAACTGAGCTATGGGCCCGTCTAGGAAGTAGCTTAACTGATCAATCGGCCTTTGTCAAGCGAATGTAACCCCGCTGAGAAAGGGAAAAGGCAGGATGCGCCCGTTGTGGGACACCGCCTTCCACCGCGACCTATGTACTCCATCATATACAGGTTGCCGCTCCTTTCTCCCGCTTCTTTGCAGTTCTGAAGATGGGCATATATTTTTGTCATTGATTAAAAGATTTTGTCTGGTAGAATAATGACCGGCAGGTAACCACACATTTTGAAGATTCTCATGGCACTCAAGAATCCCCCGGCCGCCCTCCTTTCATTGCTGGAAGACCACCAGGTCGATAAGTCGGAAAGTCCTGATTCGCTCACGGCGCGGGTATCCCGCGGGAATTATCACCTTATCCTGGCAGAGCTTGGGGTTGCAGAAATGCTTTCCGATATAAAGTCGGCCGATCCCCGGGCGGAGGTCGTGCTCATCGGCGGGGATGATGAGGAAGGGGTTGAGGCGGTCAAAGGCGGGGCGTATGCGTGCCTCAAGGCCCCTGTCGACACGGAAAGGCTTGGCGCTATCGTGGCTGACCTGACGTCTATGGCCGAGATGCGCTGTGATTTGGCCCAGCTTGAAGAACGGCTTGATCAGAAGTACGAGTTTGCCGGCATCGTCGGCAGGAACCCAAAGATACTCGATATTATTTCCTTCATAAAGCGTATCGCCCCGTATTATCGGGTTGTCACGATAACCGGCGAGACGGGGACAGGAAAAGAGGTAGTGGCGCGCGCCCTTCATAGTCTGAGCAGCCGGTCGGAGGACCCTTTTGTCACTTCTAATTGCGCGGGTTACGTTGAAACCCTGATCGAATCGGAATTGTTCGGCCATCAAAAAGGGTCTTTTACCGGCGCGATCCAGGACAAAATAGGGTTGTTCGAAGCGGCTAGAGAAGGCGTCCTTTTCCTCGATGAGATAGGTGACCTCCCCCTGTCGTTCCAGCCGCACCTGCTCCGGGTCCTGCAGAACGGGGAATTCCGCCCGGTCGGGAGTCATCGCGTATCCAAATCGCGCTGCAGGGTTATCGCGGCCACAAGCAAGGACCTGAAGGAGGAGGTCCGGAGCACTAGGTTCAGGGAAGACCTCTTCTACAGGATTACCCCGCTTGTTATCCACATCCCTCCTTTAAGGGAGAGGAAAGACGACATCCCTCTTTTGTCGCGCTTCATGCTGAAACGGTACAGGGAGCAGACGAAAAAGCCGGTGCGCGGCATTTCAAGGCCTGCCCAGGATATTCTGCTCTCGCATAACTGGCCGGGGAACGTGCGGGAGCTGGAGAACGTGATTAACCAGGCGGTGATCCTGACAGGCGAGTCTTTTATCGCCCCGAGCCATTTGCCCCCGTATTTGAGGGCGCCGAAAACAAAACAGACAGCCGGGGAAGTAAGCTCCCTCGATGAGGTCGTGAGGAGGCACATCGGGTCGGTGCTCGAGGAATACCGCGGCAACCGGAGCCGGGCGGCAGCGAGGCTGGGTATCAGCCGCCGCGCCCTCTTGAGGAAAATAGAGAAGCATGGGATCAAATAACGCCATTACCGGAAGAGCCAAAATAGCACACCTGTATATTCGAGCCACAACTCAGAGCTTTTACCCTTATTCTCTCATGCAGTGAAAACCCGCAAAGGCCAAAAACGCCCTACTGCCCCTTTCGCCTGGAAAACGGTTAAGTAAGCTTTTCTCTGTCAGGATAACGATTTTCACGGGGGGAACCCCAATGGCACCGCCTTTGCTTTTATTGATCGTGGCCGCGGACGGTGATGAATGGGCCGGACAGCGGCAGGTTTATAAATCGATTCTACGCAAGGAGGCAGGAGTATGATGAAGGTCAGCAGAGGAAGCAAGGGTTTTACGCTCATCGAGTTGCTCATCGTTATCGCGATCATCGGTATCCTCGCGGCTATTGCGGTCCCGGCGTACACGGGCTACACGACGAAGGCAAAGGTCGCGGGGGTGGTCAATGCATTCGGCGCCATCAAGAATGCAGTGGCGGCGCAGTATGCCGCAAACGGCACTGGTGTCGTCACCGCCGCAGCCGGGACGGACACCACTTCTGCAACAAGCATCCCCAGTGTTTACGGGGTAACCCCTCCGACGCAGTACGCCACACAGGCAGGCTGGACCGTCAGTACCGCCGGTGTCATACAGGCCACAGTAGTCGGGACGAATAGCGCCGCGGACAACCAGACAATCACCCTCACCCCTAACTGGGTAACGGGCCAATGGGCTTGGACCGGAACCGTGCCGGCAGCCTTCATCCCGCAGAGTTAGTACGGACGACACCGGGAGGGCGGGGATGCACTTCAAGACCCCGCCCCCTATCAAAAAAGGCTTGCGCTGCCGCCATGGTTGTCTTAGCATCTATGCGAGTGATGATGTGAACGGATGAGCACTACATTTTCTTCCCTTCCTGTCGTGGACGTGCTTTTTTTTGTCCTCGGGGCGATTATCGGCAGCTTCCTCAACGTCTGCATCTACCGGATCCCGAGAGACGCGTCGATCGTGCGTCCCGGCTCCAGATGCCCGGCCTGCGCAGCCCCGATATTGTTTTACGACAATATCCCGCTCATCAGCTATATGGTCCTCCGGGGCCGGTGCAGGAAATGCGGCCGCACCATACCTATCCGATATCCATTGGTGGAGCTGATAACCGCCGCGCTCTTCGTCGTCTTGTACAAGGTCCTCGGGCTATCCCTTGAATTGCCCGTCTCACTCGTTTTTGCGAGCCTGCTCATAGTGATATCCTTCGTTGACCTGGATCATCTGATAATCCCCGACATACTGAGCGTCGGCGGACTCCTTCTCGGGGTTGTCTTTTCCTTCTTCAGGTCCTCGTTCGCCTATACCGACTCGCTGGGCGGCGTGCTGGTAGGCGCCGGTCTGCTCTTTGCCATTGCGAAATCGTATGAGCTTATCAGAAAGAGGGAGGGCATGGGCGGCGGCGACATAAAGCTCCTCGGCATGATAGGCGCGTTTTGCGGCATCAAGGGCGTCATCTTCTCGCTGGTTTCCGGGTCTCTTCTTGGCACTCTCGCCGGCCTCCCTCTCATGCTGATCAAGGGCGAAGGCATGAAATATGCGCTTCCCTTCGGCCCTTTTCTCTCCCTTGGGGCGCTGCTTTATGCAATTGCCGGCAATGACCTTATCCGTCTGTTCTTCAGCCTTATTTCGAGATGAAAAAGTCCGCGCGTTGTTGAGGGAGCTATGGTGAATCGATTCCTGGACAAGCTCGATCCTTTTTACAGGCTCGGTTTCGGGAAGCCCCGCCGGTTGCTGGGGGTCGATATCGGAACTGCTTCCATAAAGGTCTGTCTTCTTAAAAAAACGAAAGAAGGGCGCTTCGCCCTATCCGGCCTGGCGTGCAGGTCCTATGACCATGACCTGCTTCATGACGGAAACATCATAGACCGTTCTTTTGTGGCCCAGGAGCTGAAGGGTCTGCTTAATGACGGCTCGATCAGGACAAGAAACGCCGCCTCAGCGCTTTCAAGCTATAGTGTGATTACGAAGAGGGTAACCATGCCCTTTCTTGAAAAGGAAGCGCTCGAGAGCGCGGTAAAGATCGAGGTTGAAAATATCATCCCTTTTCCCTTGAAAGATATCTACTACAGCCATGACATCATGGGGGCGGACGAAGAAAAGGAAAGGATGATGAACCTCCTTATCGTGGCCGCGAAAAAGGAGATCGTCGAAAGTTACATAAAGACATTCGAGCTGGCCGGGCTCAACCTTTGTGTGCTCGATGTCGATATTTTTGCAATAACAAACCTGATCGAGCAGATATACAAGCCGGAGAGCCATTCGATCCTTGCGGCGGACATAGGCGCATCGGTGACAAACATCGCAATCGTCAAGGGAGTGAATATAGAGTTTACGAGGGAAATACTGGTAGGGGGGAAATATATTACCGGCGAGCTTGCAAAACCGCAAAGGCTGAAGGCCGGGGAGGTCGAAGAGAAAGAACGGAAGGGCAATGACGATGCAACCGTGGCGCTTTATGATTTCATCGCGAACATATCTTCCGAGATCAATAAAACGGTCAACTTCTATGTGGCGACAAAACCCCGGGAGACAGTGGGCAAGATATACCTGACAGGCGGGTCTTCTCTTGTTCCGGGGCTGAAAGAGCAGATCGAATCGGACACGGGCATAGGTGTCGAATTTCTCAATCCCTTCCTCTATGTCGATGATAACGGCTTGATTGGGACGGAAGCACACCAGGAGTTCTTCATGCCTGTGGCGCTCTCCCTGTCAACGAGAAGGAACGAGAGCGTGTGATGATAAAGATAAACCTTCTGCCGCAGAAGAACTACGGACAACACGGCGTTCACCCTGATCTCGTTATCTTCCCGGCGCTACTCGTGCTCACCTTCGCTCTCGTCGGAGGCGTCTTTCTGAAAAACAATAGAGATGTTGCGAGGTTGCGCATCGAGACGGCTGCCCTACGCACACAAGTCGGCTCGCTTCAGGGCATCTGCAAGGAATTTCTCACCATGGGAAAAGAACGGAAGGAGATAGCCGAGAGGATAGCCGTGATAGACAGGATCAAAGAGGGTAGGGCGCTTGCATCCAGGCTGCTTTATGACCTTTCGTCGCTGATGACGGACAATCTGTGGCTCAGGAAGGTGCGCAAGGTTGACACGCGGGTCGATATCGAAGGCAGGTCCATTGACAATGAGTCGGTGTGCACCTTTGTGGAGGGCTTGTCCCGCCTCTCCTATATGAAGAATGTCGAATTGAAGAGCGTGGAGGACGTGACGGAAACGGGGACGACAGTGAAGAAATTCGTTGTCGAGGCTGGCGCGGCCTCATGAAGCTGCACTTAAGAGCACTCACGATTCCGGGGAGGTACAGGGTTGCCCTCATGCTCCTTATGCCCGCAGTGATTATTGTCGCTGCCTATTTTCTTCTCTTCGACGCGCAGCTCCGGGAGAGGAAGAGACTCGACGCCGAAGTAAAGGACCTGCGGCAGGAACTCCTCAAGGTAACGACAATGAAAAATAACATGGAGAAGACACGGAGAGAATACGCCGGCCTTAAGGCCGATCTGCAATTCAGGCTGAGACAAATGCCGGAGGAAAAGGAAGTGCCGGCCCTGCTGAGACAAGTTTCTCTTACTGCCCGGGAAACGAAGACGCACATGAAATATTTTGCCCCAAAAGAACCAGGGGCCCGGGAGTTTTATTTGGAACTGCCCTTCGAATTGAACTACACCGGGTCCTATCACGCCATCGGCTACTTTTTCGATGGGATCCGAAAACTTGAGAGAATTGTCCATATCACGAGCTTTTCCCTGGAGGCGAAAGAGGCGGGCCAAAAAGGCGCGCTTGCGGGTTCCTGCCTCGCGAAAACCTATGTTTTTATGAAAGAGCCGTTGCCACCCGCGAACAAAGGCAAAGAGAAGGGAAGGGAGGAAAAGAATGAGCCGGTCAGGAAATAGGCTTTTTCTCGCGCTGTTGTTCTTTTCCATTGTTCCTGCCCCCTTTGCCGTATGCGCAGGCGAAACGCAGGGGGCAACGGCCGCTCCTGGCCGGGACATGGACCGTTTCTCCTACACCTCCCAGGACCGGCGGGACCCTTTTGAGCCGGTTTATCTGCTGAAGACGGCGAAAAGAACGTCTTCCTTGACAACCCAAAAGGAGGGATATGAGCTCGATGAACTGAAATTCGTGGGGGTGATGAAGTCAGGGGCCGTGACGCTCGCCTTGATGGAGGACATGCAGGGCAAAGGGTTGCTCTTCAAAAAAGGGGATTTCCTTAACAGAAACCTCTGGGTTTTCGATACTTTGGAAGACAAAGTGATCCTTGCTTATAAGCTGAGAGGAGATATCCGCAAGATATCACTGGATATTCCTCGAAAATAGGAAGGGTGACACATGAAAAAGGTTCTGCTCTTGCTCTCTTTTGCGATTATCTTCATACCGCTGGTAAGCCAGGCGCAGCAGGTCCGGCAGGCGCCCCCGAAAATATCCTTTGACTTCATGGACGCGGATATCAGGAACGTGCTGAGGGCGATTGCAGAGGTCTCAAAGAAGAACATGGTGATCTCCGATGACGTAAAGGGGAAGGTTACCATTAAATTGGAAAATATGGCGTGCGACGACGCGCTTGACGTCGTCTTGAAGAACAATGACCTGGCCAAGGCGGAAGAAGAGAACACGGTTCGGGTCATGACGGCAAAAAAGTTCTACGAAGAAAGAGACAGGGGGGCAAAGGACAGGCTTGACTTCGTGAAGGAGAGGGAGGCGCGGCAGAAGCTGGAACAGCAATTCGTCACGGAGACGGTCTATGTCAATTATGCCGACATAGCTGATGTGGTGAAGATGATCAGGGGCGAGACCTCGGCCTCGGCAAGAGACGTGACGCAGGCGCTGCCGCCGGGCGCGCCGGGCGCCCAGAGCGCGCTGCCCGGGCCCGGGCAGCCCAAGGGCCTGCTTTCTCCGAGCGGCGTTGTTACTATGGTCAAATGGAACAACGCGCTCATCATCAGGGACACAAAAGAAAACGTGACCGACGTGGTAAGACTCATAAAAGAACATGACATTCCCCCGAAGCAGGTGCAGATCAACGCGCGCATAGTCCAGGCCACTTCCACTTTCTCGAAGGAGCTGGGTGTACAGTGGGGCGCCTCCTACCAGACAAGGATACGGGGCGAATCCGTGGGGTCTGCCGCGGCCAAGCAGGTGACGGGGGATTCCAGCGCCACCACGTACACGGCCCCGACAGGGAATCTGGGTATGAGGAACGGAGCGGTGTCGTTCCCTTACAATGTGAATCTACCCGCCACTATGGGGGCAGGCACGGGCGGGTCGATGGGTGTATATGTGGGCAGTCTCACCGATTCGCTGCAGCTCGACCTGGTACTTTCCGCTATGGAGGCCCAAGGGAGGGGCAAGGTCATATCCAACCCGAAGATCGTCACCTCTGAAAACCGCCCGGCCCGCATCACACAGGGCACGGAGATCCCCTACCAGAGCTCCTCGGCGCAGCTTGGCACCAACATCATGTTCAAGCTCGCCGTACTGGAGCTCGAGGTGACCCCCCATCTTATAAAGGACGGGAATATAAGGTTGACAATCAGGGCAAAGAAGGATGAGCCGGATTTCGACTCGCGCTTTCCCGTGCCTGCGGTTACGAAAAGGGAGGCTGTTACCGATCTGCTGGTCAGAGACGGGGAGACCGTAGTGATGGGCGGGATTTATGAGGTAACCCAGGAGGACGACACGTCAGGCATACCGGGTCTCCAGAATATCCCGCTCCTCGGCCGGCTCTTCAAGCACACAGCCAAGACCGACAACAAGACCGAGCTCCTCATATTTATCACACCCACTCTCCTCAAAAATCTTTACGCGAAAGAAGGGGGATAAATGAAGCATGTACCGGTGCTGATAGTTATGCTGCTCGCTTTTCCGGCGCTTTCCTGCCCGTGCTTCGCCCTTGATCCTGTGAGAGGAGTTGTCGCTCCCCTGAACAACGAAAGGGTGACCATTACGCAAGGTGAGCACGCTGTGGCGAATGTCGGGGAGAGAGACGGGATCGTCAAAGGCGATGTAGGCTTGGTAAGGGCTGACAGGGGCGGCGCCCCCTCCACTGTTATCGCGAGGTGTGCGGTTACGGCCGGCAGTTACCGATCGAGTGTGTGTGAGGTCATCAACGATAAAAAGGAGATCGACCCGGGATCTGCCATCTTTTTCGAGCCTGTCGCTTTTACGGATGCAACCCTTTATCCCGTTACCATCGCAGTCCTTTCTCACATCGTGGGGCCCTATGAGCCGTATAAGCGGCTGCGGGTCTGCCTCTACGGGATATTCGACGACAGAAATGCGCGCACGGGGTTGTCCGAGCTGATCATGGGGGAATTCGCGCGGGTGTTCGGCCAGAAGAAGCGCATAGATTTAGTGGACAAATCGGCACTGAAGGAGCTTATATTTTATCCGGAGGCCGACACAAAATTGATCGACTTCGTGCAGAAGAACATGAAAACGGCCGACATAGACGCACTCGTTACCGGGACCTACAAGGTGGCCGGCAAAAGGATAGACCTGATGGTTCTCGCCATAAATAGAGAGGGGAGCAGCAAGACCGGCTTTTTCTCGTTCCCCCTGGAGGAGAAATACACCCGCCCGCTTTCCGCTATTGTCGGGAAGCCCATGGAGCCGACCCGCATTGAGGTTTCGACATGCCTCCTCACGTTAAAAACCATGCCCTTCGAGCCGGCCAAACACGAGCTGGGGCAGTTGATACGAGAGGAAGCGGCCGGCAACCCGCTGGTCGAGAAGGTCTTGAAAGAAACAGCGTTCAATCTCCTCCGTCCTGTAGAGATAAAGGTGCGGGTAGATGACGAAGCGATGGCTGTCTCCGACAAAGAGGAACAGAGACTGACCCTGCCGAACGGCGTGCACCGCGTCCTGATTTCTTTCAAGCGTGGTTATTTCTTCAATGAATCACTCCTCTACACGTCGCAACAGGAGGTGACGCGCGAAGCGCTCCTCGATCTCACGAAGCCGGACAACCTTTTTATCGACATCGGGATCAACCCGTTGTTTCAGGCGGACGCGATCGGTCTCGACATCGGCGAGCGCGTGGAAAGCCGCCGTGAGGTAATCAAACCGATCTATAAGGTGCAGTCGGAGAAGGCTATCGAGGTCTTCAAAAATTGACTAAAGCGCTTTTTTTCTGATTATGACGACAGAGAGACTTTCCAAATTCCTTGCACACAGCGGTATCGCATCGCGGCGCAAATCTGAGGAGATCATCACGTCGGGCAGGGTGAGGGTGAACGGCCTGACCGTCACCGACCCTGCCCATCCGGTCGATCGCACCCGCGATACGGTCGCCATCGACAATAACGCTGTCAGGCCCCCTGCGGCCCCGTGCTACGTCGCCCTGTACAAACCTGCCGGGTATCTGTCCGACCTCGCCGACATTGAGGGGAAGAACCGCCCCCTCGCACGGCAGCTCATACGCCTCCAGATGCCGCTTTTCCCTGTGGGTCGTCTCGATTACACCTCTGAGGGTCTGATGATCTTTACGAATGACGGGGCCTTTGGCAATCTCGTGATGCACCCCAGGTATGAAGTGGAGAAGGAGTATCAGATGAAGCTCTCCGGGGCCCTGACGCAGGAAGAACTGAAAGCTGCGGTCATGGGTATTTCCCTCGATAAAGGCCACATTTACCGGTTCAAGACGATCACACCACTGAAGAAAGCGGAGAAGAATACGTGGTACAGAGTGACCGTCACGGAGGGCAAATACCATCACCTCAGGAGGGTCGCCGAAGCGCTTTCCCATAAAGTCATGAGACTCCGTCGCGTGCGCATCGACGGTATAACCCTGGGCGATCTCAGGCCGGGCGAATGGAGGCATATCGAGCCCGAAGAGATCAAGAGGTTCCTCCGTCAGCAGCCGCTATCACGGACATACGGCGCCGGGAGGGTCACGTAAGTGAGATGCTGGGGAACTACCGGGATATTTTGATTGACAGTATCACCGGCTTTTAGCTAACATAATAGCTGCCATGGAAAACAAAAGCTATGCAAAATGGGCAGACATCCTCAAGACGATGGGTCACCCTGTAAGGATCAAGATAATCGAGACGCTCCTCGATAACGACAAGTGCGTCAGCACTATCTGGGGCTGCCTGCATCTTCCGCAGGCCACGGTGTCGCAGCACCTGTCGCTCCTGCGGGTAAAGGGCATTGTGCGCCACGAGCGTTGCGGTGCGAAGGTGAAGTATTCGATCAGTGATAGAAACATCGAGCAGATCATCAAATTGATAAAGGATCGTGAGTTGACATAATATCTCTTATCAGAACCATCAGATATCCCGCACACAGAGGAGTGCCCGCCGCACCTGTTACTCCCCCGGCGCCCGACCACCCTTCCGATCCGACGGTATCGATGGATTTTCACCTTGAGGCTTCATGAAGGACTCCGGAATAAACGCGACAGAAATCAACCGCCTCTACAAACAGGCAGAGGGGAAACTGGAGAGTATCGTTGAGAAACTTCTCGTATCGAAGATGAACGATAATGACAATATACTTCAGAGCGTCCAGACGATGATGGAGAGGATGTTCATCACGACTGCCATGAAGATGGCGGCCGACAATGTCTCACAAGCCTCCAAGCTCCTCGGCATTAACCGCAACACCCTCAGCAAGAAGCTTAAGGAGATGAAAGAACGCTCTATAAAAGAGGGCCCTTAGGCCAGATAACGGACTATAAGGTCTCCAAGCTCCCTGGTCCCCATGCCCATTTTCCCCGCATCAACCGATTTGACGTCGTTTTTCAGGGCGCGTGCCACGGCCTTGTCGATCGCCCCGGCCGCCCCGGTCTCGCCCAGCGAATCGAGCATCATGGCCCCCGCAAAGATAGCCGCAAGGGGATTTATGACGTTCTTGCCTGTATACTTCGGCGCTGATCCCCCTATCGGCTCGAACATGGAGACCCCCTGGGGGTTTATGTTGCCGCCGCACGCGATGCCCATGCCGCCCTGGATCATGGCCCCGAGGTCGGTGATGATGTCGCCGAAGAGATTATCCGTCACAATTACATCGAACCATTCAGGGTTCTTGACCATCCACATGACCGTGGCATCCACGTGGGCGTAATCGGTCTCTATACCGGGGTATTCCTTAGCCACTTCATGGAACGTTCTTTCCCAGAGATTGAAGGCGTAGGTAAGCACGTTGGTCTTTCCGCAGAGGGTCAGTTTGTTCCTTCTGTTCCGTTTTCCGGTGAGGTCGAAAGCGAAGCGTACGCATCTCTCCACGCCCTTTCGGGTGTTTATCGATTCCTGGGTCGCCACTTCATCGGGTGTCCCTTTCTTGAGGATGCCCCCTGCCCCCGCATAAAGCCCCTCGGTATTTTCTCTCACCACCACAAAATCTATCTCAGCGGGCCCCTTGTTTTTGAGGGGCGTTTCCACCCCGTCATACAGTTTCACCGGCCTTAAGTTAATATATTGATCGAGCTCGAAGCGGATGCGGAGCAGTATCTCCTTCTCAAGGATACCGGGCCTGACGTCGGGATGACCTATGGCGCCGAGGAAAAGGGCCTGCTGTGATTTCAGCTCCGACAAAACACTGTCCGGGAGGGTCTCTCCGGTCTTGAGATACCTCTCGCCCCCTAGGTCGTAGTACGTATACACGAGGATAAAACCGAACCTCTTTGCGACTGCGTCGAGTACCTTGACCCCCTCCTCCACCACTTCCGGACCCGTCCCATCGCCGGGTATAACGCCTATCCGATATTCCTTCGCCATTCTCCTCTCCTTTGAGACAGGTTCTTGTCCGCGTAATTGCCGGGCACCCGCTCAGCTCGCTGCGCCCATTAGCGCCTCACGCCTGTTCCAGCGCCTTGTGCCCTATGTCCCTGCGATAATACATGCCCTCAAAGTCTATGCACGCAACGGCTTCATAGACTTTATCTATTGCTTTCCGATAGGTACCGGCCATGGCCGTCACCCCCAGCACCCTGCCTCCCGACGTATAGTACTCGTTCCCAACCCGCTTTGTGCCGGCGTGGAACACGACCACATCCTTTTCTCCCTCAAGGTCGGTGAGCCCCTTTATGAGCTTCCCCTTTTCCGGCAGCGAAGGGTAGCCCCGGGACGCAACGACAACGCACACCGCAACCCCTTCTTTCCACGCCATTGGCCCCGCCTTCCCGAGATTCCCTTCGGCGCACGAGGAAACAACGGGCAGAAGATCACTTTCCATCTTGAAGAGTATGGGCTGCGTTTCCGGGTCCCCGAACCGCGCGTTGAACTCGAGCACGTAAGGGTTCCCGTCGTGAAGCATCAAACCGCCATAGAGCACGCCTTTATAGGTAATGCCCTCGTCTCGCAGGGCATCTATGGTCCTCTTCATTACAGAGGCATCGATACTTTCTTCCATCGCCCTCCCTATGAAGGGCAACGGCGTGTAGGCCCCCATGCCTCCCGTATTTGGTCCCTTATCGTTATCAAGCAGTGCCTTGTGGTCCTGGGAAGGAAGCATGCGCTCCATGGATGAGCCGTCACAGAAGACGAGGTACGAAGCCTCGATGCCGGAAAGAAAGTCTTCCACAATCACACTTTTCCCTGCGTCGCCGTGGATATGGTCGACGAGCAACTCCCTGAGCGCCCTCTCCCCCTCGTCAGCGGATTTGATGACATACGCGCCCTTCCCTGACGCCAACCCGTCCGCTTTCACCACATACGGGGGTGAAAGCGCCCTTATATAGGCAAGGGCGCGGTCGAAGGCGTCAAAAATACGGAAAGGGGCCGTGGGTATCCCGTACTTTTCCATCAGCGCCTTTGCAAAGACCTTGCTCGTCTCAATCCGCGAGCCCGCCTTGCAGGGGCCGAACACCGGTATCCCCGCCCCTTCGAACCTATCGACTATCCCCGCCGCAAGCGCGCTTTCGGGTCCTACGACGACAAGCTCGATATGTTCTTTCCGGGCACACGCAAGAAGCGCCTCCGTGTCGGTCACACCTATATCGACGCAGGAGGCTATCTGCGAAATGCCTCCGTTGCCCGGGGCACAGAAAAGCGCACCAATCTTGGGCGATCGCGAGAGCTTCCACACAAGGGCGTGTTCCCTGCCCCCGCCGCCTACAACGAGAACTCGCATTTTCGTTTTCCGCCTAGCGACTTGCCTGAGAAAGGTAGTCGTATATAGCTCTGTCGTAATCTGAGGTTTTGAAGAATACCTTCTTCGCGAGAAAGAAGCGAAGCTCCTCGGTCGTCTCGCCGTTGTGCGCCTTCATATCCTCCATTACCCTCGGATAGT
>Ga0326727_10006031_pt1 | contig 33750 bp, 23 predicted proteins | sample MB2enrmetagenome_FD_207643 | JGI IMG/M metagenome (GOLD analysis project Ga0326727, IMG submission 207643) | Lab enriched peat soil microbial communities from McLean, Ithaca, NY, United States - MB29MY | ecosystem: Environmental > Terrestrial > Soil > Wetlands > Peat | place: USA: New York...
AGCTTCCTGCCTCCGAAACCCTGGAAACGGCCTCACCCCGGCCAGGGTCTCCCTATTCCCTATTCCCTAGTTCATGCTCTCTGATCACTGAGAACTGAGAACTGAGAACTGATCCCTGACCCCTGACAGGATGACGTCCCCGCAGCCATTCCCGGTGAAAGTGAACAGCTACAGGTCACCAATGCAGGCAAAACCGGACAGCTGCCATGCACCACTTTCCCCGAAACCAGAAACCAATAGATGCTCACTTTGGGGGTAAACCGGCTGCATATCGCTTCACAGTCTGCGAAAATCGGTAGCCTTTAGCTCACGATTGATTTCGGTCCATCCACCCCGCCAAAACCGCGCTACTTCTCTTCGGCGTTGTCCTTCTTTTGCTGCGCGTGGATGGTCTGGACGATGGAGGTCATCAGATCGTCCAGTGTCCGGCCCGGCGCCAGCGCGCAGCCGCTGAGGGTGTCGGTATCGACCTCCTGTTTGGCGCAGGTCAGCAGCACGCCATGCAAATCCATCACCGAGAAGTTCAGTATCGTGTTGGAGGGAATAGCTTTAGGAGGCGCGGTGTTGAGATTGCCGGCCGGAATCGCTTTGAGGGGCGGCGTAGTACCTGTGGAGGCGGCCATCTGTGCGGCAGAGGAGGCAAGGACGACGGCGAGGGTCAGAAGCGTCGCAGCTCTTTTCATATTCACCTTTCCACGTGCTTGCGCCGGAATTCCGGTGGCAGTTGAGCGTTCGGCTGAAGGAGCAGGTTGTTCACCGGGAGTTGGCCTGGCGCCCAGGACCGCCTCAGGCTTCGCTCCGGATGAGCCGCGAAAAAGTGAGCAAAATTGAACATAAGAGTCGCACAAAAACAAACAATATGCAATTGAAAAATAAAGAGATATTGCTTTTTCAAGGGTGCCGGATTAGAGGGATATAAAGTTTATGAAGATGCAATCAAATAAGCTTGACAATAACCCACTCAATATGTCACGCTTGAAGAGTCGGAAATTCACTCAACAGGCAGGTTCAACCATGGCAAAGATTATCGGCATCGATCTCGGCACCACCAACTCGTGCGTCGCGGTTCTCGAAGGCGGCGAACCCAAAGTCATTGCGAATGAAGAGGGTGCGCGCACTACCCCCTCGGTCGTCGCCTTCTCCAAGAGCGGCGAGCGCCTCGTCGGCCAGGTGGCCAAGCGCCAAGCCATCACCAATCCGGAGAATACCATCTTCTCCATCAAGCGCTTCATGGGCCGCCGCTACAACGAGGTTAGCGACGAGATGAAGATGGTGCCCTTCAAGGTGATCGCGCAGGGCGACCACGTGGGCGTGATGGCGCAGGGCAAGGAGTACACCCCGCCGGAGATCTCGGCGATGATCCTGCAAAAGCTCAAGAAGTCCGCCGAAGCCTATCTGGGAGAGACGGTTACCGAGGCGGTGATCACCGTTCCGGCCTACTTCAACGACGCCCAGCGCCAGGCGACCAAGGACGCGGGCAAGATCGCCGGGCTGGACGTGAAGCGCATTGTCAACGAGCCGACCGCGGCCGCGCTGGCCTATGGCCTCGATAAGAAAAAGGACGAGACGATTGCCGTCTACGACTTCGGCGGCGGCACCTTTGACATTTCGATTCTTGAAGTTGGCGAAGGCGTCATCGAGGTCAAGAGCACCAACGGCGACACCCACCTGGGCGGTGACAACCTCGACCAGCGCATCGTGGACTGGCTGATTGCCGAGTTCAAGCAGGAGCAGGGCCTCGACCTCAGCTCCAAGGGCAACGAAATGGCCCTCCAGCGCCTAAAAGACGCCGCTGAGAAGGCCAAAATCGAGCTTTCCACAACAATAGAAACAGAAATTAATTTACCCTTCGTCACCGCCGACGCCACCGGCCCCAAGCATCTGGTGCGCAAGCTGACGCGGGCCAAGCTGGAGCAGTTGGTTGAGGATCTGCTCTTCCGCTCGCTCGAGCCCTGCAAGAAGGCCATCGCCGACGCCGGCGTCAGTGTTAAAGACATCGACGAGGTGGTGCTGGTGGGCGGCCAGACGCGCATGCCCAAGATACAGGCGCTGGTGAAGGAACTCTTCGAGCGCGAGCCGCATCGCGGCGTGAATCCGGACGAGGTGGTGGCGATTGGCGCGGCGGTGCAGGCCGGCGTGCTGGGCGGAGAGGTCAAGGACCTGCTGCTGCTCGACGTGACGCCGCTGACCCTGGCCATCGAGACGCTGGGCGGCGTGGCCACGCCGATGATCCAGCGCAACACCACCATCCCCACCAAGAAGACGGAGACGTTTTCGACGGCGGCCGATTCACAGACGGAAGTCGAAGTCCACGTCCTGCAGGGCGAGCGCCCGCTGGCGGCGCAGAACCGCACGCTGGGCAAGTTCAAGCTGGGCGGCATCATGCCGGCCCCGCGTGGCGTCCCGCAGATCGAGGTGACCTTCGACATCGACGCCAACGGCATCCTTAATGTGACGGCCAAGGACAACGCCACCGGCAAGGACACGCGCATCACCATCACCTCCAGCTCCGGCTTGAGCAAGGAAGAGGTGGAGCGCATGGCCAAGGACGCCGAGGCCCACGCCGCCGAGGATAAGGAGAAGCGCGAGGAGATTGACGCGCGTAACTCCCTCGATGGCATGGTCTATAACATCGACAAGATGCTGAAGGACTCCGGCGATAAGATCTCCGGCGCCGAGGCCGCTCCGGTCAAGGCCGAAGTCGAAACAATTCTCGCCGAGTCGAAGAAGCTGCTGGAAGGCACGCCGACCTCCAAGGAGCTGAAGGCCCAGCACGATAAGCTCACCCACGCCAGCCACAAACTCGCCGAAATTGTCTACAAGGCGACCGCGGCGCAAACCGCGGCAGCGGGAGCGGCTCCGGCCAGCGATGCCTCTGCGCCCCACGCCGAGACCAAGAAGGACGAAGGCGTGATCGACGCCGAGTATGTGGACGTGGAAGACAAGAAGTAGGACTGGCCGTCCAGGCGTACCCGCCTTCGGCGGAAAGACAACAACTCGGGGTGGGCGATGAATTATCGCTCACCCTTAACTTATTACGCCCTAACACGCTGTCATCCTGAGCGACCGGAGCGCAGCGAAGGAAGTCGAAGGACCTGCGGTTTGCTTAACTTGAAGCAGATTCGAGTCAGAAAGGAACGCTGGCAGTGAAGCAGAATGATTCTGTTATCAATCAAGCAAACGCGCGCAATATTGTGACTGTAAAAGAGTACATGAGTTCGTGGAAATCGTGCTTCGATTCCAAAGGGATAAGGCTTACACCCAGAGTTCGCTCCTTTGATCTCATTGCCTTGTCGATTTTGAATAAAGCCTACCGATTAAGTGAAGCCTGTATCTTTTTGATTGAGGAGGGTTTTTCCGATGAGGCGTTTGGATTAAGTCGTTCGATTATTGAGTGCGCCATCAATCTTAGGTATCTGACTCTCAATCTTGATGAGATAGATTCGCGTGCCAACAATTTTCTACAGTTTATTCATGCTGATCGCAAACACCTTCTGAAGTTGATTCGTGAAGAATATCCAGTAGATGAAAGAAATGACGCGATGGAGGCAATTGCCAAGGCGGACAAACTAGACGAGCGGTGGAAGACAAAAGGTCACCCACCGAATGACTGGAAGGAAATCGAGATAGAAAACTGGACGTGTTGGAAGATTATTACGGCCGTTCACCCTCTCGATACCCAATTAAATATATATTGCTCAATCCGGAAGCTTTTTGCTACCTTCTACCGTCTAGCGTCTGCCAGAATCCATTGTTCAGTAAGCTCACTCGACAATTATTCTTCGGACACGCATTTTTCCTTTAAGATCGGAGAGCAAAGAATTATATGCCTCGATCACACGCGTGAACCACTTATAGCAATACTGGAAGGTCTTTATCTCTCAGCTCGCTACGCATTGTATGGATTGAAGTTAGACCAGACGGAATCCTTTGATAAACAGATCGAGGATATTGATAAAAAGCTCGTCAAACCGTGTGAAAGAAAGTAGCTGAGTGACGTGTGCCGGGTGCTCCATCCTCCCGCGATCTGTGCGGAAGGGTGGGAACCATGAACCTGAATCCGCCGCTTTGTATCAGGGCACGGCTTCAGCCGTGCCGAAAAAGCCCAATAAAAAACTCTGGCTTCAGCCCCGGAGGGGCGAAACGAAACCCATTGCAACCAAATCCTGCCGCGCCTATACTAGACCCATTGCGGCTGGCGGCGGAGAGACGGCATGGACTACTCGCAGATCATCACCATCGAACCCGGCAAGCGGAGCGGGAAGGCCTGTATTCGCGGCCTGCGTATCACCGTTTACGATGTGCTGGATTATTTGGCCGGTGGCATGAGCCCGGAGGAGATTCTGGCCGACTTCCCCGACCTCACCGAGACCGACATCCGCGCCTGTCTGGCCTTCGCTGCAGACGCCGAGCGCAGATTCGATATCGTCTTATTGCCGGTATAACATTGTCTTCCACTCCCGGAGGGAGTGGGTGATAATAGCCCAGGGCAAACGCAGTGCAGCCCTGGGAAAGCCAGCCCGCCGAAGAGTTGCGCCCCGTAGGGGCGCTGCGAATACGCCGGACCTCCCTGCCGTCAGTTACGCAGGAAATCCTTGGCCTTCTGGATTAGAACGTCGCGGCTCACGTCGGAGATGGTGTTGGTCAGCGGAATGCTCTTGGGGCAGACTTCGACGCAGTTTTGCGCGAAGCCGCACTCCTGAATGCCGCCGTCGCCGGCCAATGCCCTCAGGCGCTCTTCCTTTAAGACTCTTCCGGTGGGATGGCTGTTGAAGAGCTTGACTTGGGCAATAGTAGCCGCGCCGACGAAGTTAGTATCCTCGTTGAACTGCGGGCAGACTTCCATGCAGCAGGTACAGGAGATGCAATTCGAGAGCGGGTAACTCGCCTCCTGCTCTTGCGGCAGGACGCGCGGGCCTGCTCCTAAGTCGTATGTCCCATCGATGGGAATCCATGCCTTGACGGCCTTCAAGTTCTCGAACAAAACCGACCGGTCCACTTGCAGGTCGCGAACCAGCGGAAACTTGCTGAGCGGCTCGACGCGGATGGGTTGCTCCAGGTTATCGACCAGCGACGAGCAAGCCATGCGGGCCTTGCCGTTGATGCGCATCGCGCAGGAGCCGCAGATCTCCTCCAGGCAATTCGAGTCATAAGTGATCGGTGTCGTGCAATGGCCGTCGGCGGTTACCGGATTGCCGGCAATCTCCATCATTGCGGAGATGACATTCATGCCCGGCCGCCACTCGATCTCGAAGCTCTCCCAGACGGCGGGAGCATCGGGGCTGGCCTGGCGCTTGATTTCGAAGGATACAGTCTTGTTTGCCATTGTCAGTCTCCCTTTGCTTAACTCGCCGCGTCGTAACGGCGCGGGCGCGGCTGGATGAATTGCGTGTCCACTTCTTCATACTCGAATCGCGGGCCGGTTACGTCTCCGGTAAAGCTGGCTTTGGTAGTTTTCAGGAAGCGCTCGTCGTCGCGCTCAGGGAAGTCGGGCTTGTAGTGCGCGCCGCGCGACTCATCGCGCAGCCGCGCGCCCTGCACGATGACCCGCGCCAGCTCCAGCATATTCTTCAACTGGCGCGCGAAGGCGAAGCTGGTGTTAGCCCACTGGCTCTTGTCGCTCAAGTTCACGTTCCGGTAGCGGTCGAGCAGCTCGACAATCTTCTCGTCGGCCTGCTGCAAGCCCTTGTTATAGCGGATCACGGTAGCGTGCTTGGTCATGACATCGCCTAACTCGCGCCATAACTTGAAGGGATTCTCCGTCCCTTTGCTCTTGAGAAGGCCGGAATTAATCCCTGCCTGGCGAGAGAGTTCCGCCGCGTGGCCGCCGTCGCCTTCCTGCGAGGGCAGGCTCTTGGCGTAACTCATCGCGTTTGGCCCTGCGATGAAGCCCGCATAGATGCAACTAAGCAGCGAGTTAGCTCCCAGGCGGTTGGCGCCATGGTACTGATAGTCGCATTCGCCAATGGCAAAGATGCCGGGAATGTTGCTCATCTGGTCGAAATCCACCCACAATCCACCCATTGTGTAATGCATTCCGGGAAATATCTTCATCGGCACGTTGTGGGGATCGTCGCCGACAAACTTCTCGTAAATGTCGAGGATGCCGCCCAGCTTGCGGTCGAGCGTGGCGCGATCAATATGAGATAGGTCGAGATAGACCATCGGCTGGCCGTCGATTCCCAAGCCTTCCTCGTAGACCACCTTATGAATGGCGCGCGTGGCAATGTCGCGCGGCACCAGGTTGCCGTATTTGGGATACCACTCCTCGAGAAAATAGAAGCGCTCAGCCTCGGGGATCTGCTTGAAGGGGCGCTTGTCGCCGGCCGCGCGTGGCACCCAGACGCGGCCGCCCTCGCCGCGCGCCGACTCGGACATCAGCCGTAGCTTGTCTTCGCCGGGGATCGTCGTCGGATGTACCTGGATCAACTCGCCATTTGCATAAGTTACGCCCTGCTGAAAGACCGCCGATTGCGCCGAGCCGGTGCAGACCACGGAGTTAGTGCTCTTGCCGAAGATAGCTCCGATGCCGCCGGTAGCAAGAATGATCGCGTCGGCGGGGAAGGAGCGCAGTTCCATCGTACGCAGGTCGAGGGCGGTAATGCCCCGTGCCACGCCTTTGGAATCGATAACAGCGGAAAGAAACTCCCAGCCCTCGTACTTCTTTACTTTGCCTTCGGACTCATGCCGCCGCACCTGCTCGCCGAGCGCGTAGAGTAACTGCTGCCCGGTGGTTGCGCCGGCGAAGGCGGTGCGGTTGTAGAGCGTGCCGCCGAAGCGGCGGAAGTCCAGCAGACCCTCCGGCGTGCGGTTGAAGGGAACGCCCATGCGGTCGAGCAGGTCGATGATCGCCGGCGCGGCCTCGCACATCAGCTTGACCGGCGTCTGGTTGGCCAGAAAGTCGCCGCCATAAATGGAGTCGTCGAAGTGCTTCCAGGTGGTGTCGCCTTCGCCCTTGAGGTTCTTGGCGGCGTTGATGCCGCCCTGAGCGCAGACCGAGTGCGATCGCTTGACCGGGACGATCGAGAAAAGGTCGACTTTGCCGCCCGCCTCGGCGATCTTGATAACCGCCGAGAGCCCGGCCAGCCCTCCGCCAACCACGATGATTCTGGGTGATGCCATTGTCTATTAATTCCTTTCATTCGTACTGCAACAGGGATCAGGGATCAGCGGACGAAGGCCCAGATGCTCCAGAGGCCCATGACTGCGAGACCCAACCCCAGAGCCACGCAGACATAGCCGAAGCGATTGCGGGCGGTTGTGCCGGGGGTGATGCCCCACTTGGCCGCGAAGAGCCAGACGCCGTAGGCGAAGTGCCAGCAAATGGCGATCATCGCGACGACATAAACGGCCAGCATCCAGGGGTTGGCCAGCTCCTGCTGCACTTTGGCGAAGGCCTCCATCGGATGCTCGGGTAGGCTGACACCCATGAAGCGCTGACGTATTACGTGCTGCAATATGTAGGCGAAAGCTATCAGACCTGTGTAGCGCTGGGCGACATAGAGCCAGTTGCCCGCCCAGGGGTAGTAGACGATATTCGACTTGCCGCGCAGCCAGATCCAGACGCCGTAGCAGGCGTGATAGAGGATGGGCAGAAAGATGAAGACCCACTCCAACAAGCGCACCAGCGGCAGGCTGTTGAGGAAGCGGACCTGCTCGCCATAAGCGATGGGCCCTTTGAGCGCTTCGAAGTTTGAGAGCATATGTTCCAGCAGGAATGCGCCGAGGGGGATAATGCCCAGCAGCGAATGCAGCTTGCGCCAGAGGAAGGACGAGCCCTGAGCGGCGCGCAACGGCTGGACGCCGGGGCGAACGGTGTACGCGGCAGGGGATTGAGCGGTGGCCATAGCGGTGTGAGCTCCTAGAGGCTTGCGGGCGCGGGTTCTTGGCAGACGGCGGTCTCAAATCGAGGAACGGGGATGCGCGGCCTGATTTTGTTCATTATTGGTGTTCCAGATCACCTTCGTCAAGGACGCTCCGCGCCCGGTATTGGGCCAGACTTAATCCTCGCGCCGCTTTCGGTTGTCCCGACGATTCGAATTCAGTAGATCTCTGGCGGTAGTATCGAATGAAGTTGTGGGAGGTTCCATCATGCCAGCACAAAATCCAGAGGAGTGCGAAGAACTGTTCGCGCAAAATCTCAATTCTGGAGACATCGCCCGATTATTAACCTTGTATGAGCCCCATGCCAGTCATATTGCCCCGGACGGCGTCGTAGCGCTTAGCAGCGAGGCAATCCGTTTGGTGCTCGACCAATTCGCTACGATGCAGCCCAAGCTCACCGTCAGCTTGAAGAAACTGATAGGCGCGGGAGATGACCTTGCCGTGCTTTACGACGACTGGACGCTCGACGCAAGAGCTCCTGACGGTGGCCCCATCGAAATGAAAGGCAAAAGCGTTCACATCGTCCGCCGCCAGCAGGACGGCTCCTGGCTCTTCGCAGTCACCAGTGTCACAAATGCCCCCTGGGCATAGCGATCCTGGCTTCCTTCATTTACACGCGCTTCTCTTGGCGATGAAAAATGGAGACTAACAGCCTCCAATTGCTTCGTTCACTCGCAATCGCGGAACTTCAGGCGCTCAACATCGGCAGCAGTGCCGCGATGGCGCGCCCGCGATGGCTGAGCGAATGCTTGGTTTCCAGGTCCACTTCGGCCATGGTGCGGTCGAGCGCGGGCAGGTAGAAGAGCGGGTCGTAGCCGAAGCCGCCGGTGCCGCGCGGCGATTCCAGAATCAGCCCCTCGACCGCGCCCTCGGCGGTGTGCAGGACCACGCCGTCGCGAGCCGCCACCAGCACACAGCGGTAGCGCGCCGTGCGTTGCGCGGCGGGCACGCCGGCCAGCCGTAGCAGCAGCTCCATGTTGTTCCAAACGTCGGTGGTATGGTTGACGCCGTACGATCCGGCCAGAGTTGATTCGATCAGTCCGGAGTCGGCGGCAAAGCGGGCCGAGCGCACGCCGGGCGCGCCGTTGAGAGCGTCCACCTCCAGGCCGGAGTCGTCGGCCAGCACCGGTTCGCCGGGAGTAAACCGTGAGTAGTACACGGCCTTCAGCGTGGCGTTTGCGGCGAAGGTCAGGCCGTCCTCCTCCGGCGCGGGGATTTCTTCGATTCCCGGGAGAGGCTCAAGGTCGAGGGCGTGGGCTTCGGCGGCGGCGCTAAAGTCGCGCAGCTTGCCTTGGCTGGTGGTTGCGGCGTAGAGGCGAAGGGCCATGAAATGAGTGTAATTGGCCTGAGTTGCCGAAAAGAAACCGGCCCACGATGGATGAAACTCCAGCGTGGACCGGCGTTGTATCTGTTATCGCCAGCAGGGAACCTGCAAGCCACTTAGTCGATGCTCTGCTCAACCCGCAAATCGCGGCTTGATGCGCCCACGCTCACCGTGCGTTTGCCGGTCGCCGTTACCCACTTGCCTTCCTTCGCGGACCAGTACTGCAACTGGCGCGGCGCGACGCGGATAACCAGGGTTTTGCTCTCACCGGCGGCCAGATGCGTGCGGTAGAAGCCTACCAGCGCGCGTACCGGAAACTTCACGCCCTCCGGGATGGCACTGGGCGCTCCCAGATAGACCTGCGGAACTTCGTCCGAGGCCACTGTACCGGTGTTCTTGATCGTCAGGCTGACGTTCAGCCCGCCGTCGGGGGCTTTGTCCACCTTTAGGCCGGAGTAGGCGAAGCTGGCGTAGCTGAGGCCGTGGCCGAAGGCGAAGAGCGGATCGATCTTCTCCCTGTCGAACCAGCGGTAGCCCACATTGACGCCTTCGCTGTAAGTGGTTTTGCCGTCCACACCCTTGAAGGAGCGTTCCGGGTACCTGGGGTCGGTGGCGGCGTAATCTTCCAGACGCTTGCCCCAGGTGACGGGCAGGCGGCCAGCGGGGCTGGTTTTGCCCGCCAGCAGGTTGGCCGTCGCCCAGCCGCCCTCATCGCCGGGCCACCACATCTCGAGGACGGCCTTAACCTTGTCGAGCCAGGGCAGCGCGACCGGCTGGCTGGTGTTGAGTACGACGATCGTGTTGGGGTTCACCGCGGCCACCTCTTCAACGAGCTTGTTCTGTTCGCCAGGCAGGCCGAAGACCGGCGTGAGCCGCGTCCATACGAAGACCACGGCCACCTTGGCGCTCTTTGCGGCGGCGATGGCGGCCTCGTGGTCGGCCTGGCGCTGCTCGGGGGTATACCAGTTAAAGCGCACCTGAACGGGTGAGTTGGAACTATCAGGGCTGGTCTTGATTTCGATTGCGTGGGGTCCAGCCGTCAGTTCAACGGCGCGGCGCAGATTGTCCAGGCCGTCGGTGGTGGGCACAACATTGTCCTGGTTGGCTTGCAGGATGTCGCCATGCACGCCTCCCTGGTAGGCGCCGGTCGCGGCCCGCCGCTTGCCGTCGATGGAGATATTGGCGTTGGTCCCGAGCGCCTGGAGATAAAGCCAGTAGGTACCCGCATGGGGCGGAGTGAGTGTGCCCTTCCAGGTAACCGTCGCGTTCGCCGGCAGAGCGTTGTTGCCGGTGAAGTTGATCTCCGCGTCGGTTTGTTCGGCGCCTGATCCGCTGCGGACCAGGCCTTGCTTGCCGTCGTGGCTCAACGCGTCTGCGGGAACCAGTTTGCCGGTCATATCGTCGTTCACGGCAAACTTGATCTTGGCGTTGCCGGTGACCCTCCTGAGAGCCTCAATCGGTCCAACCTGCCGCTGCGGCAAGCCGACGGAGCGTTCGCCGTTGATGCCAATCGAGTCCACCTGGCCGGCTGTCGGTCCGATCAGAACCACGGAGTCCAGATCGGCGGCCTTCAGGGGCAGCGCGCCGCCTTCATTCTTCAACAGCACTGCGGCTTCTTCGCCAGTCTTCTCGATGATTCTGGCGTTGGCCTCGATGGCCTGCGGGGTGATCGTGTGTTTTGACTGGCCGTCAAGGTAGCCGAAGTGAACGATCTCGTAGAGCACGCGTCCCGCGGCGCGGGTAATAGCCGCCTCATTGACGGTGCCGTCCTTGAGGGCCTCGGTCATCTTCTTGGGGTCCAACTTTCTGCCGAAGTCGCCGAAGCCAAAGCGCTCGGGAGCCGGTTCTTCGGGAATGTGGCTGCCGAACATGGCCATCATCTCCGCCAGCGCGGCATCAGCGGCCGGGCGTGGCGGAGGAGGAGGAGGCAGGGGCTGCATATCGAAGAACGAGGGAATCGAGAAGCCGCCAGCACCTGGCTTCGGCTCGCCCGGCATCTCCATGTCGAGGCCTGCGTTGATGAAGTTGACCCCGTGAACCGCGCCCCAGTCAGAGGTCACGAAGCCCTTGAAGCCGATCTCGTCACGCAGGATTTTGGTCAGCGTGGCGTCGTTGCCGCAGGCAAAGGTGCCGTTGACGCGGTTGTAGGAGCACATGATGGACGAGACATCGGCCTGTTTGATGGCAGCGTCGAAGGGCGCCACATAGACCTCGTGTAACGTCTGGTCGTCCACGAAGATATTGCCGCTGTTCGAGTCGTAGGCCACGTAGTGCTTGATCTGCGCCATCACGTGCTGCGACTGGATACCCTTGACCTCGGCAACCCCCATCTCGGAGGTCAGGAATGGATCTTCGCCGAAGGTATTGTAGCCGCGGCCGAACTCCAGGTCGCGGTCGATGTTGACAAAGGGCTGCAACGAGACGTCGATGCCCAGTGCGCGGTCTTCGCGGCCAATCACCACGCCATTCTGCTCTGCCGTCCTTGTGCTGAAGGTGGCGGCCACGCCCATCGTCGCCGTCTCACCCTGCGATGGATGGCGCGTCAGCACCCCCGGAGGCCCATCGGCAAAGCGCAGCCCAGGAATCCCCAGCCGCGGAATCCCCGCCAGGTAGCCGGCCTGACCCTGGTAAACCGCCGGATCTTCCTGTGTGCCATGGATCAGGATCATCTTCTCGCTAAGCGTCATCTGGCTAAGCAGCCTGTCAACCCGCGCGTCGCCGGTGACCACCGGTACACTCTGTCCGAGCGCCAACCCCGCGCTCAGAGCCAGAACAAAACCCAGCACGGCCGAAATGGCCGCGCGCAGTGCTTTAGTTTCCTGCATAAAATTCATCTTTTTTGGCCCTCTGCCGTATCTCTGGACGGATGAGCCGGTCTCGAAGACGCGGAATTCTCAATCGTGGTTCACTGCCGGCTTGCATACTACAGATTAGCCTGCCCTTTTCAATAGCAAACAGTGTAGATCAAAATGCTTCGCGCATCTGACCATTTTGAGGCGAGGCCGGCAAAGGCAGCTCAACGTCGAGGCCGGCGGCGATCAGGTCGGCGCGCAGTTGTTCGACGCTAACATACTGAATCGACTGTATCCCCAGCGCCCGCGCGGCTTCCACGTTTTCCCGCTTGTCGTCGATGAAGAGCGTCTCATTGGGCTTGGTTCCCAGTTCATCGAGCGTGTGGCAATAGATGGCCGGATCGGGCTTGGCGACGCCGAACTGATAGCTCCACACCAGCACGTCAAAGCGGTGTATCCAATTGAATTCACGCTGGATACTCTCCACCACGCTGTCGCCGATATTGGAGAGGACGGCGGTCTTCAGGCCGCGCTCTTTGAGCTGGAGTTGCCAGGCCAGCATGGCGGGGTTCTCGACCGTCCACAGGCGCGCATCCCAGCGGTTCAGCTCCTCGGCCATCGCCCAGTTCGCCGGCATCCCCGCGCTCAACAGAAACCGCTGCCAGAAGCCCACACCGCTCAAATGGCCCTCGTCGTAGGCGCGGCGGTCGGCCCAGTAGAGCGGCTCGAAGCGCTCCTGCGGTAAACCACTGATGCGCAACAGGTTGGCCCACGCATCGGGGTCCGGCGGACCGGTCAGAACAATGCCATAGTCGAAGACAACCGCGCGTAAAGCCAATCTTCCTCCGGGGTACGCCCGCGGGATGGGTAAAGGGACGCCTGCTTCTATTGTGCCTGATGCCGCCGCGGCAGGAGGGGCGTGCATTCCTGGCGGCAGGTTGAAATGAAAGCATATGCCCAGAGGTCACCGATTTTCGCAAAGTGTGAAGCTAAACGCAGCCGGTTTACCCCCGAAATGAGCAGATCCAGGTCACCGGTTTCGGAGAAAGTGGTGCATGGTAGCTGTCCGGTTTTGCCTGCATTGGTGTCGTGTAGCTGTTCACTTTTACCGGGAAAGGCTGCGGGGACGTCATCCTGTCAGGGGGCAGGGAACAGGGAACAGGGACCAGGGACTAGGGACTAGGGACCAGGGACCAGGGACCGGGGGACCAGGGACCAAGGAACAGGGAACAGGGAGCTGGATGACCCTGGCCGTGGTGAGGGCGTTTCCCTGGTTTCGGAGGCGAGACGCTCGATACGGAGGGAGGCGGGGGTTGCAACTCCCGCAAACCTCCATCCGCCGGATTTTGGAAATCAATCCACGCGACGACGCCGCGCTCAAACCCCTGCCCTTGAAACCTGTTTTTCGACCCTCCAGCCAACGCCTCAGTCCGCGATAGGTGAGAAGATCTCTTCCGAAAAGCCGATTCCCGTTACTAAAGCGATTGACTCTCGAAATCGGCTATGAGCAGTGTCGGGCTAGCCCAGATTTTAGATTCCGCATGGTGCTTTGATTCGAGTCGGACAAACAAATGACTTAAATATTCGCCGTCGCTGCAGCCGTCCCGCCCTAATGTAATCAACCTCTAGGCGTTTTTCTTCGCACTTTTTTGCTTGGCAGCTGACCTTTGCTTTACTCGCGGACGCAAATCAATGAAATGCTCACCAATCGTGAACTTGCCAGACGCTGGAGCGTCCAGTAGTACTTTGCCGAAATCATCCATGCGAGCATCGAAGACCACGAGATACCCCCGGCTTGTGTCTCGATTTTCAAGGTAGTGGACAATCTGTTCTTGGCCGGAAGCTGCGTAGGTGCTGCTATAACCCTTACCACACATCTTCAACTCAATCACTGCAGAGAGCCCATTTCCGAACTTCAGATAAAGATCGATACGGCCCGCGCCGGCCCCAATCTCCTCGAAGACATCCATGCGGTCGTGGAACGTCGCTTTCAAGAAAATGTGAAGGAAATCCTTACCGCGCCTTTCCGGATGTTCCACCCATTTGTGATCGTTGTTCCCGATGGAGGTCCAAAAGGCCATCCTCTTATCGGCAGCGATGAACTTCGAGAAGTCAGCCAATGCCGATTCGAACGCTTCATATGTGATGGAATTCGCCGGAGTTGGAATTGGTTGTGGCGGCGGCAAAGTTCCGCCCGATTCAAGTGCCCTGTCCCGCATCGCACGAGATAGTTCATTCAGCTGCGGATCATCTGCAAGAGCCATGGACTCGGTGAGCAGAGGTATCGCCGTGGTGAAGTCTCCGGCCTCGACCAATGACTTTCCGCGTGCGAACAGGAGACCCTGAACCTTCCCCAATCGGTCGATCTCACGACTCAAGAGTTCGGCTGCCTCGCCCCACTTCCTTTGATTCCAGAGACACTGGATCAATCTATCGCGGACGGGGAAATTATTCGGGTTTGCCGCCAGGATCTTTCGGTACCAGCCCTCTGCCCGCACTTCCTGTCCGAGTCTCCCTAACCGCATAGCGAGCGCGTATCTTGCGGGATCCTTCGCCCGATCATGCACGTCAGCGGCGTCAAGATCATCCAATGTGCGTTCCAGCAACCCAATACGCGCCGCTTCATCTAGGGTCGAGTCAAGCTCGGCAGTCGCAACCTTGACCGCCGCCACGATTTCAACCGCTCCGCAGGCTTCGGCACGCTTCGCCAAATCCTCTGCCTTCGCTTTGTCAAAACTGCTAAAGAGCGTTGCAACTTCGACTGCAAACCTGTGCCGAGGATCGGGGTTCGACTGCGAAAGGGCGTCGGCCTCATCCTCTAACTTTTGCGCCTCTTCCGGCCGGCCGAGACGTTTCGCTTCCATGGATGCCATGTAAAGAGAATTTGCGAGTTGTGTTTCCAAGCCAAGGATTCCGCGTCGGAGTTCAACAGCCGACATGGCATCATCGAACGCTTCTTGGTGTCTACCCAATTCAGAAAGCCGGATTGCGCGTATATGTCTCGCCGCGCTGGCTAGATCCCGTTCATCTAGGCCCTCTTTCGCTGCAAGGGCGAACATCTCATCGAGTGCTCTGATCGCGACTTCCGGCTGTCCGAAGACCAAGCAATCAGCGAGCCGGACTAAACTCTTTGCGGCTTCCTTCTTTTCCCCTGCCTGTAGAAATGCGTCCGCCGATTGACGCGCAGCATTGCGAGCCTCTGCATCACTCGGTTCGAGCGCCAAAGAAATGTTTCTCCAGCACCATCCGCGTTCAGTTGCTGACAGACGGCCTTCAGAACGCAGCAACTCCGTTATAACCAAGAGTCCGGACTCAGTATGACCCTTCTTTAGAGCACCGGTCGCTGAAGCTAAACGAAGCTCAACAATTTGGTCTTCAGTTAGCATATCCTTCTCTTCTGCGAGAAGAGCATCTGCCTCCGTTCCGGTCACGTCCCACGCCCCCAGTTTGCTGGAAATGAATAGCCGTGCATCGCGAACCAGACGTCGGTCCTCCTTATTCAGGCCAGTTACATCGATGTTTGTGACCGCCTTGAGAAGTGCTTGAGACGGGGGAAACGCGAGCGTCCCTTTGTCGCGAGCATCCATGATCGCACGCACAGCGCCGTTGACATCATCTTGTGAGAGCGACTCTTCAATCTGACGAGCCAATGCAGCGACAGATTCCGTTAAGACCTTGCCGATGGCCTCTGCGATTTCCTTTGCCATAAGGTCGTTCGCGCCCGCGAACTTATGCATAGCATCTACAGATGAGAGAGAACGTCCAGTAGACAAATCGAGGCTCATGGTGAACCGGTGATCGCGCTCTGGGAGCGATTCAATTTCAAAACCATTTGTGCGTAGAACGTCGAGAAGGTCTGCCCACCGCTTGTGTTGTGATCCCGCGACGTCTTCAGCTTCAGTCGGAGCACTCCCCCCTGTAATGGGATGAGCTTCGATCAATTGCCTAACCTCGATGACTTTCGGGCTGTCGCCTTGAATTTGGATTTGCCATAGATCAGGTAGCGTCCTGATTAAATCCAAACGGCAGATGGCGATCTTCTGTGCCGAGTCAGACCCCAGCACTATAGCTCGCCTTAGAGTTGTCTTATCCTTACCGGGCGCTAGAAGAGGCGTACGGTCTTCTTCATCGAGTGGCTTCATCTCTACAGTCTATGCCGCCCGCGGTCTCCATCCAAAAATCATGGTCGGGTTATCGACGTACGCCGTTACTCCAGTCAAGAACGGTGGTCCAAGGGAGCGTGACGTAATGGTAGTACCAAAAATGCCCTTCCGCCCAGGAAGAAATTCACCCCCGAAACGCCGGGAACCCGCTGGGCACCTCACCCTCGTTTGGCCTTCTGAGCGAAGCGCATCGGAGAAGATCATCGAAAAGCCCGCGGCTATTGGTTCCTGCATAAACAATGCCTTTGCGCCGTCCCTAGGGAACTCCGTAACGAACTGTGGAATCCCTTTTCCCCACGCTGAAGCGCGGGGCTAACAAACTCGCCTCCGGTGCGTTTATGCGGACATTAACTTTGCAGTCCTCAATAAAGCCAAATTGATTGTATGCCTGCTTTCAGGAGCCTGAAGGCTCCTGCTCCCTCCATCCCTCAGGGGCTGAAAGCCTGGGCTTTATTTTGGCTGGTTGGCGGCGTCGGGGTTAAAACCTCGCCCTACCAGTCGTGCCCTGACAGAGCGGCGGGTTGGGGTTCATTCATTTCCCGGTCTCAAAATCGAGACCGGGGGCACCTAACTTTATTAGTTTGTCAGACCTGGCCACCTGCGCACAAGAGCGATGGATAGCCGCATAAAATCGCCATAACCGGAGTCAACTCGGAGTGTCTAAGCTTTGTTAGGTGCTTATGATCTGCCAGGGCGGGAAGACTCCCTTGGCGGCTCGCGGCCCGAGCGAAAGTACCCTGACCAAGGAAGGAGATGGTATGTTGCGCAAATCCGCACTTCTCATCTTGCTGGTGAGCATCGCCCTGCCGGCTCTTGCAGCCAAACAGATCAACGTTGAGCAATTAGAACAGATTCTGGCCGCCGGCCAAGACAAATCGCCAACGGAGTTGGCTGAACAGCTCGCCGGCCTTGAACTAACAGAGCGCCTCACATCCGCCCGGCTTGCGCAGTTGCGTTCCGGGCTCTCCGGCAAAAAGTCCCAAGAGGCCCTGACTGCCCTCGCCGATGCCTCGGCCTTCCTCGACCCTCCTTCCACCGACATTCCCGCCACCGCTACACCGGATGCCGCAACCCAGCGCCACATCATGGCTATGACGGTGGATTACCTCGGCAAGACCCTCCGTCTTTTGCCAAATCTGTTTGCCGCCCGCGACACCATGCGCTTTGAAAATCGCCCGGAAACATTGCAAAAGATCGCATCCACCGACCATCCCATGCATGTCGTCAGCAAAAGCAGGGTCACGGTTCTCTATCGCGATGGCCGGGAGTTCGTCGACGCCGGAGCCGGCAAAGACAAAAAAAACATGGCCCCCGACAAGGGACTCACTACCTGGGGCGAGTTTGGCCCCATTCTGGGCATAGTCCTGTTCGATGCCGCGCACAGCCGTCTGAATTGGAGTCACTGGGAACTCGCCGGCGGCGGTCCTCAGGCCGTCTTCCGCTACTCGGTGCCCAAAGAGAAATCGCACTACGATCTCCGCTTCTGCTGCGTTGCGGAATCATACGGCTTCGAGATCAATGTCCTCACGCAGAGGGTCGGCTATCACGGGGAAATCACCGTCGACCCCGACACGGGGACGATTCTCCGTCTCACGATTTTGCCGGAAACCGATCCCAACAGCCCCATCAGCCAGGCCGCTATCGCGGTCGAGTACGGCCCGGTAGAGATTGGCGGCAAAACCTACTTCTGCCCCGTCCGCGGCATCGCCCTCGCCCTCGCGCCGGATCTGAAAGCCCTGAGCGGCGCACTGAACCCGCCCTCATCCACGGGACCGACGGGACCCCTTCCCATTCTGCAAAAGGCGAGTCTAACCTCCATCTCCCAGGGACCCAGGCAAACCCTGCTCAACGATATAGCCTTCCGAGAGTTTCACCTCTTCCGCGGCGATTCGAAGATCGTCACAGGAGATCTGGGCGAAGCCGTCTCCCATCCATCCGCGCCTCCGCCGACGCCTCCGCTTGCCGCATCGGCCGCTTCATCCGACGCCGCCGTGCCCACGGAAGAAACAGCAGTCGATAGCAGCACACTAGCCCCGCAACCCACCGAGGTGGCTGCCGTTACCGTTCCTTCGTCCGGCCCCCCGCCCGAACCCATCATTCCCGAGATTACCGTTGCCGAGGCCAACGGTGTGCCCGATGCTCCCTCGCTGACTCAGGAAGGAACCAACTCCGCCGTCACGCTGCGCCTGACCGCCCGCCTGGTCGACGTACCTCTGGTGGCTCTGGACAAAAAAGGACGCCCTATTGCCAATCTCAAGCCGGAAGACCTGGAAATCTACGACGACGGCCACAAGGTCGATCTGCGCTCCTTCGTCCTGGCCAGTGGCGCCGCACTGCAGCCCGCTGCGGCCAATTCCACCGCTCCCTCCGCCGAGCCCTCCGCACCGGGCGCCTCGCACGCATACTCCAATCGCACATTCGCCCCAGTCAAAACCGCCGGCCGCGATCTGCCAGGCAACACCATCGTCCTGCTTATCGATAACAACATCTCATGGGGTGATCTCACCAGTGTTCGCGAGCAGATGCGCACCTTCCTCAACGGCCTGCATGGCGACGAGCGCGTAGCCCTCTACGTCATGCGCGCCGGCACCTTTCAAATCCTCCAGGAAAGCACCACCAACCATGCCCTTGTCGCCACAACCCTGGCCCACTGGACCCCCAGCGCGCAGAATATCTCCCTCGGCCAGGAGCAGGAGGCACGCAATCGCCAGACCATGGATTATGTTCGAAAGCCGGAAGACCTGGCTCAGGTTAACGGACACACGCAAATCGACTCCACGGGCAACCAAATGCCGACCGATCCGAAGCTGCAAGTTCTCGGCGACGATCCGGGGCGCAATGCGCTTTCCGTCCTGGTTAATGTCGCCAGCCATCTTGGCGCCATCCCAGGGCACAAGAGTCTTGTCTGGATCGCCAGCGACAACGTTCTCGCCGACTGGACCAATAGCTCCTTTAACATCGACAAAGGAGCCCGCATCATTCAGGCCTCCGTTCTCCACGCTCAGGAGGCCATGAACGAAGCGCACGTCAGCGTTTACCCACTCGATGCCTCCCGCCTGGAGGCCGGCGGCATCGATGCCAGTATCGGCACACGCAACGTCGCTTTGAGCCCTACATACCCTACAGGCAATAAAAGTTCGTACTCCAGTTGCGGACTTATCAGCGGCTCAAGCAACGCCCCTGAACTCTCCAACGGCGGTGACATCTCCGACTGCCAGAACGACCTGCGACCCGGCCGGGCAATGGCCCAGATGCAACAGGATCTGCATCCCATTCAGGGAGCTTACCGCGAACTGGCCGATGCCACCGGCGGCCGTGTCTTCCGCCGCTCCAGCGACATCGTCTCCGAATTCAACAGCGTGGCCGCCGATGGCCGCGCCACCTATCTGCTCAGCTTCACACCCGCCCTGGCAGCCGACGGCAAGTATCACCTGATCACCGTCAAGCTCGTTGGACGCAAGAACGTCGAACTGCGCTACCGTTCCGGCTTCTTCTACCGCGAGGAGCCTAACACGATCAAAGACCGCTTCCGCGAGGCAGTTCTGGCGCCCGAAGACGCCACGGAAATTACTCTCTCCGCCGATTCAATGCCGGGAACAAGCGGACATACGTTCAAGCTCAATATCACTGCCGCCGATCTCGCAATCGCCCAGAAGGACGCCTTCTGGACCGACAAACTGGATATTTACCTGGTGCAAATGGAGGTCTCCGGAAGCAAGGCTCACGTAACCGGTCAAAGCATGGGCCTGCGATTGAAGCCGTCCACCTACCAGCAGTACCTGCGCGACGGAATCCCTTTCAACCAAATGGTGGAAGTCGCTCCCGGCGTTGGGTCGGTACGCATTGTGGTCCTGGATGAAAACTCAGGCCGCATGGGTTCGGTCACGATACCTGCCGCTGCGCTGAAAATCAATCTGTGATTTTGGCGGGCCCGTGTCGGAAAATCCTACCGGGTTTGAAGGTCTGGAGTTGGGGTTCATCGTCTCACCCATCTCAAAATCGAGATGTGGACTACCCGTCAGTGAAACGCTGCCTCAGATAGAAGGAAACGGCAACAGGCGCAACCGTGTGCGCTTGGAATCCACCGAGAGCAACGCACCGGATTCCAGCATGGTTTCTCCTTCGGCCAAAGCCGAAAGAACGACCTTGCCGATACTGTTGGGAGCCAAATCTTCTGAGCGAATTTGCACGACACTTGGTTTTTGAACCTTTGTATCTGCCATGATTGCGCCGAAATCAAGGTCTTGAGTCAGAACCACATAGCCATGGACGCTGGCATAGGCCATGATCTCCGTGTCTGGAGCAGTTGCAGCTCCAATCGCCGACCAGTGGACCGATTCAACGCCCGCGCCGGAGAGAAACCGAACCCAGTCCGGAGACAGATTCATGTCGATGAGCAACTTCATGCCGTTGCCTAAACGACCTCTCGGTCTTCCGCCACCCACGCTGCATAGCGAAGCGCTTGCAGTATGTCCTCGCGCTCAAGATAGGGGTAGCTGACGAGCAGTTCCTCAATGCTGTGTCCGGCGCCGATCTGACCGACGATCATGCTGACCGTGACACGCATTCCGCGAATGCAAGCCTTGCCGCCCATGACCGCAGGATTCCGGGTAATGCGATCCATTTGACCCATGTGCCCGCTCCCTTCCGAAGCATAGTCCGATGGTAGACGCTTTGCAGCCAGATTTCAAAACGCTACCAGGAATTGAACAATCCCTGGTTCGAAAATCCGGACCTGAGGCACCCATATTCTCGTGTGGGAAATGGGCCACCCGCCGCCGGTTTCCAAACCGGCTGTACTGGCGGCTTCCAAGCCGCCAGAGACGGTGGGTGCAGGTCTGGAGACCTGCACGACAGCCGCTCAGGAGAGCGGCGCTACAAATTTCATTTCTATTCATCCACGGGTTTCGTGAGATTCACAACGCCCCCTACGGGGCGCTAATCTTCATAAGCCTGGATTCCCAGAGTTTCACCCTGGGCTATTCTCGTTCACTCTCTACGGGAGGGAGTTTTTGCGCCTTGCGGCTGCTATCGGCGAGAATGGAAGGGTCGATGCCGGAAACCGTGCGCACCTTCGAGCCTCCTTTTACCGACGTACCTGGCGCGGTGGCGGAGATACGCGCCGGGCGGATGGTGGTCGTGGTGGATGACGCGGACCGCGAGAACGAAGGCGACCTGACGCTGGCCGCCGAGTTCGTCACGCCGGAGGCGATCAACTTCATGGCCCGCTACGGGCGCGGGCTGATCTGCCTGGCGCTGACCGAGGAACGCGCCGACCATCTGCGGCTGTTTCCGATGACGCAGCAGAACACCTCGCGCTTTGGCACGGCGTTTACCGAGTCGATTGAGGCGCGCGAGGGCGTGACCACGGGCATCTCGGCGGCGGACCGGGCGCAGACGATTCGCACCGCGATCGCCGCCGGCGCAAATTATACCGACCTGGCCCGCCCCGGCCACGTCTTTCCGCTGCGGGCGCGGCGGGGTGGCGTGCTGGTGAGGGCCGGGCAGACCGAGGCCTCGGTCGATCTGGCGCGGCTGGCTGGATTGAACCCAGCAGGCGTGATCTGCGAGGTGATGCGCGACGACGGCGAGATGGCGCGCATTCCCGACCTGATTCCCTTTTGCAACCAGCATGGGCTGCGGATTCTGACGGTGGCGGAGCTGATCCGCTACCGGCTGCGCCACGAGCGCACCATCGCGCGCTCGGGCGAGAGCCGCATCCAGACCCGCTACGGCGAGTTCCGCATGATCGCCTACGAGAGCCAGGTGAACGGCGGCGAAAGCCACATTGCGCTGGTGCGCGGCGAGCTGTGCGAGGGCTGCCCGGCCTTCCATTGCGGCCCCGCCGCGGCGGATCTGCCGAAGGATGTGGGTTTGACGGTTTCCGGAGGGGCAGAGACACGGGAGGCGTGCGAGCGCGCGGTGCTGGTGCGCGTGCACACCCGCTGCACCGCGGGCGATCTGTTTGCCGCCGACTGCCGCTGCCGCGAGACTCTCGATCAATCGATGCGCATGATCGCCGAGGAGGGTTGCGGCGTGCTGCTCTATCTGCACAACACCTCGCGGGGCTTTGAGATTGACCAGCCCGCGGCGAGCGCCTTTGATCCCGGCGGAATAGTGGCTCCCGATGAACGGGACGGGAGTGGGTTCGAGGTATCCCCGGTCTCAAAATCGAGACCGGGGGCACCCCAGGCCGAGCCGGATGCGATTGCCGGGCGGCTGGTTCTGCCGGGGGCACCCCAGGCCGAGCCGGATGCGATTGCCGGGCGGCTGGTTCTGCATCAGGAACTGCGCGCGCGCGAAGGCGCGCAAGACCGCAGCGGGCGCATTCTGCGCGCCATCGGCCTGGGCGGCCAGATTCTCTCCGACCTGGGCATCCGGCGCATCCGCCTGCTCTCGAATACCCCCATGCACATTCCCGCTCTGGAAGGCTTCGGGCTGGAGATCGTCGAGCAGGTGGCGATTCCGCTGGAGAAGCGCGACTGAGCGGGGTAACCGGGCACGGGGATGTAATCCACATGAATGTTTCTTGAAAGCTGTATAGATGTGTACATAATTGACTTGACACGCAATAGATTAGAGAGTAAGTTACTATAGTAACACATTATTGGAGTCAATCGGATTCGATGGGAGCGGCACTCCCAAGCCGCGCAGGGAGATCGATGGTTACGACCAGCGTTCCCGAAGTCAACGAGAAGCATAGTCTGCACGATTTGAGCTGGAACTATGCCCAGGATGGCAAGGTAGCGACTGACCTCGCTACAGGGCTGATTGTGGATGCCAACCCGGCCATGGAAGCTCTGATGGGCTATTCGCGCGCGGAGCTCGTCGGCATGCCTGTGATCATGCTGCACCCGGAAGGTGAACGCGAGGCGGTCGAGACAGAATTCCGGAAGTCATTGCTGCGCCCGGCGCCTCATTTCGATTTGCACATCCTGCGTAAGGACGGCCGTTGCGTCCCAGTTGCGATCTGGTCCTCGGAGAAGTTTGAATTGGCGGGTCGAACTCTGGTGATTGGCGAGTTGCGCGATATTACGGATCATAAGCAGAAAGAACATCTGCTTTCTACTCAGAACTGGGCGTTGTCGGCCTTTTCGGTTGCCGCGGTGGCGCTGGGGCGGGCCCATTCCGAAGATAGCCTGCTTCAGTGCATTTGCGAGGCCATTACCCATCAATCCCCTTACGTATTCGCCTGGGTAGGCATCGCTGAAGAAGGCCCGGATAAAAAGATTCGGATCGCGGCATCGGCGGGGAACGCCACAGATTATCTGGATGGACTGCATCTGAGCTGGTCGGCGGATGAGCCATGGGGGCAAGGCACGACGGGCACCTGCATTCGCACCGGCGAGCTGCAACTGGTGAACGACACGGAGAAATCACCGGCCTTCGATGTAATGCGCAAGAGATCAAAGAAGTTCGGGATACGATCTTCTGTTTCCGTCCCCATTCATATCGAGGGCAGCTGGCGGGGCGCGTTGATCGTATATGCCGGACGCCCCAATGCCTTTGAAGCGGCGCCTGTCCAGGTCTTCCAGCACCTTTCCGAACAGATTGTTCACGGTATCCGCGCGCTTGAACAGCAGATGGCTCTCCATGCCGGGCAGGTCGATCTGGCAAAGGCGCAAGAGAAATTGGCTGAGGCATTGTCCGCAGCAGTGACAGCCATCGTCACCGCGATGGAGTTGCGGGACCCCTACACCGCGGGTCACGAAAGCCGGGTGGCTGAGATTGCATGCGCCATTGGCAAGGAAATGGGTTTCGGTGAAGAGCAATTGCAGGGATTGCGGATGGCCGCAATGGTTCACGATATCGGGAAGATTTCGATCCCCTCTGAAATCCTGACCAAGCCGGCCAAACTAAGCAAGGAAGAATACGACCTGATCAAGACGCATCCGGATGCCGGTTACTCCATTCTGCGAGATATTCCCTTCACCTGGCCGGTTGCCGAGATCGTGCGCCAGCATCACGAGAAGCTCGATGGCTCGGGTTATCCTTACGGCTTGAAAGTGGATGCGATTCTGCCCGAGGCCAAGATCCTGGCCGTGGCGGACATTGTGGAGGCGATGGCCTCCGACCGGCCCTACCGGGTCAAACTCGGATTGGATGTTGCACTGGCAGAGATCAAGGCACTTTCAGGAACGCTTTTAGATCCTGATGTTGTGCGGGTATGCACGGAACTGTTCCGCGAGAAGCGTCTGGTTATGCCGGGTTTGGAGTTGCAATGATTTCGCCGCATGTCCGTGTGGCGCGGAGGATACGGCAGGGATTTTCGCCGGCTATTTCAAGTTTTTCGAGGTTGATCCGACGTTTTGTTGTTAAGGGAGGAGTTATCACTCCCTCAGGGCAAGCAAAGGCAGGAGCTGAATGCGGAGTTGCAATGGATAGCGTATCAAGTGCTTTCGAGCCGCATAGTCTGTACGAGTTGAGCTGGATCTATGCGCCGGGCAGCATGTTTGCCTTTGACGCCCTTACCGGGAATCTTATCAACGTCAACCCGGCGGCAGAGGCACTGTCCGGATATTCCCGCGAGGAATTGATCGGTTTGTCTTTGACTGATCTGCACCCGGAGGGCGAGCGGGAGCGGGTCAAGGCTGAATTCCTGAAGGTTGATCAGCAACCATCGAGCCACCCAGGCTTTCATATGCAACGTAAAGACGGCCAGTGCGTGCCGGTGTTGATTTCATCATCGAAATCAGTTGAGCTCGACGGCCGGCCGATGGCGATTTACGTGTACTTCGACCTCACCGTGCGCGACAAAGCGGAGAAGCATCTGGCGCAGATGGAGGCCAGGTACCGGGGACTTCTGGAGGCGGCGCCGGATGGAATCGTGGTGGTGAATCAGAGCGGGGAGATTGTCCTGCTGAATGCCCAGGCGGAGAAACAGTTTGGCTACCGCCGCGATGAACTTCTGGGCCAGAAGGTGACGAATATCATTCCGGAGGGGTTTGCGGAGCGGCTGATCGCGGACGGAACCCGAACGGCGGCCGAGGCGCTGGCGCAGCAGATCGGCACCGGGATTGAGCTCATCGGGCGACGGAACGATGGCAGCGAGTTCCCCATCGAAATCATGCTCAGTCCGCTGGAGAGCGCCGAGGGCACTCTGGTGACGGCAGCCATCCGGGATATTACCGTGAATAAGGAGCGGGAACATCGGCTTACGGCACAGAATTGGGCTTTGTCGGCCTATGCGGGCGCGGCCCTGGCGCTTGCCCCGGCTACCTCGCCCGAAGAGCTTCTGAAGGCCATCTGCGAGGCCATCACACGCCAATCCATCTATGTACTCGCCTTTGCAGGCATAGCGGAAGATGGTCCGGGAAAGAAGATTCGAGTAGCCGCGGAAGCGGGCAGCGCTGTGAATTATATGCACGGGATGCCTCTGAGCTGGTCAGAGCACGAGCCGGACGGCCGGGGCCCGACGGGCATCTGCATTCGCAAAAATCAACTTCAGATCATCGCGGACACCGAGACATCCGATGTGTTTGCACCGTGGCGGGAACGGGCGGCGCGGTTCGGCATACGCTCCAGCGTTTATATTCCGCTTCGCGTCGAGGGCGGCTGGCAAGGCGAGCTGGCGATTTACGCCGCACTGCCCAACGCATTTGAAGCGCCGGCAATCGAGGTATTTCAACACCTTGGGGAGCAGATTGTTCATGGCGTCCATGCGCTCAATCAAGGGTTGGCTCTGGATGCCGGGCAGATCGTCCTGGCCAAAACGCAAGAGCGGCTGACCGAGGCATTGTCCGCTATGGTGATGCCGATGGTGGCCGCGATGGAGATGCGAGACCCATACACGGCGGGCCATGAAAACCGGGTGGCGGAGATCGCCGTCGCCATCGGCAGTGAACTGGGTTGGACGGATGAGCGGTTGCATGGATTGCGCGTGGCGGCACAGGTCCACGATATCGGGAAGATCTCAATTCCCGCCGAGATCCTGACCAAGCCGACCCGGCTCACGGCGGGAGAATGGGCACTGATTCACGAGCACCCGGAGACCGGCTACACGATTCTAAAAGACATTCCATTTCCATGGCCGATTGCCGAGATTGTGCGCGAACATCATGAGAGACTGGACGGCTCGGGCTATCCCCTGGGGCTCAAGGGGGATGCGATACTGCCCGAAGCCAAGGTGATGGCTGTTGCGGACATGGTGGAAGCGATGGCCCCCCATCGGCCCTATCGGCCGGCAATCGAAATGGAGACGGTACTGGTGGAGCTGGAGACGCAGGCCGGCAGCCTGCTGGATGCGGAGGTAGTCAGGGCCTGCACGACCCTTTTCCGCCAGAAGCGCCTGGTTCTGCCAAGTGAGAATCGCCGTTGATCTTGTTGACACACCTAAAAACCTGCCTGCGAACCGGAGTGGCGCGGAGGATGCGGCAGGAATGTTCACGGACCATTTAATTGACAGGTTTCGTTTTCCAGCGTTTAGTTGTTAAGAGAGGAGTCGTATCTCCCTCTGGGCAAGCAACGACAGCAGCTGAATGCAGTATTGCAATGGGTGCGTATTGGATACCGTCGAGCCACATAATCTATACGAATTGAGTTGGACCTACGCGCCAGGCGCGATGTTTGCTATTCGCTGCGGAAGTGGACAACTGCTCGATGTGAACCCGGCCGGCGAAGCTCTCTCCGGCTACAGCCGCAGTGAACTGCTGGGTATGCCCATCGTTCTGTTGCATCCGGAGAGTGAACGCGAGCAGGTCAGAGCCCAAATCTGCAAAGCCGAAGCGCAGCCTCTGAATGATTATGGCTTTTCTCTTCAATGCAAAGATGGCCGGCACAAACGGGTAGCGATATCCTACTCCGATCTCTCCCTGCTCAATGGCATGCAGGTGAAGATCTGCGTCTATTTCGACATTTCAGATCCCATCGAGCAGAGACATCAGCTTTCAATGCAAAACTGGGCGTTATCGGCCTATGCCGACGCGGCTTTGGCGCTGGGGCGCGCGGAGGCAGTGAAAGAGCTGAAACAGTCGATTTGCGAGGCGATCGCCAGAGATTCCGTCTATGCTTTGGCCTGGATAGGCATCGCCGAGAACGATCCGCAAAAGACGGTTCGGATTGCCGCCGCCGCGGGCAGCGCGATTGCTTATGTGGATGGTATACATGTGAGTTGGTCGGAAGATGATCCCCAGGGACGCGGTCCAACAGGCATCTGTATACGTACCGGCAAGACGGTGATTCTGGAAGACTCCAGGAGCGCCGAGTTCTTTGCGCCGTGGCGCGAACGAGCACAGAGTGCCGGCATCCGGTCCAGCGTGGCGATTCCGTTTTCCATCGAGGCGGGCAGACTCGGCGCGTTGATGGTGTATTCCCGGTATCCGAATGCGTTTGAGCCCGCGGCGATTAAGGTATTTGAGCATCTTGCCATGCAGATCGGCCATGGCATCCATGCAATTGAAAGTCAGCAGCTCTTGCAGGCAGAACTGAGCCGCCTGGAATTGCTGCAACGGCAGTTGAATGACGCCTTGTCCGCGATGGTCTCGCCGATCGTCACTGCGATGGAGATGCGCGACCCATACACATCAGGCCATCAAAGCCGAGTGGCGGAGATCGCGGTGGCGATTGGCAGGGAGATGGGCTGGCCGGCGGAGCGATTGCAAGGGCTGCGCGTAGCCGCCCTGGTGCATGATATTGGCAAGATCTCCATCCCCGCGGAGATTCTGACCAGGCCTGGCCCGCTGACTGCCACCGATCGTGTGATCATCAACGGCCATCCTGAGGCAGGCTATAGGATTCTGCGGGATGTTCCTCTGATCTGGCCGATTGCGGAGATCGTCCGCCAGCACCACGAAAAACTCGATGGCTCCGGCTATCCCTTCGGCCTGAAGGGAAGTGAGATTCTTCCCGAAGCGCGGATTCTGACGGTGGCCGACATTCTGGAAGCCATGGGCTCCGATCGGCCATACCGGCCGGCAATCGAAATGGAGACGGTACTGGTGGAGCTGGAGACGCAGGCCGGCAGCCTGTTGGATGCAGAGGCAGTCAAGGCCTGCACAACCCTTTTCCGCCAGAAACGCCTGGTTCTGCCAAGTCAGACTCACCATTGATATTGCTGACATCCCAAATAACTGCCTGCGAGCCGGGATTGAGCGAACGGTCGCGGCGTTCATAGCGCTGCGTTGTGAAGGATTCTCCGTTGGCCGCAGGCGTGCGGACGCATAGGCCGCTGCATCGGGCAAAGAATTCCACGAAATTTCATCAGACTAACTTCCCAGATAGCCAAATGTGGTCAATATTGAACACATGAGTGACAGAAAGCCTGTAAACCTGTATAAGTCTATACAGCGGGAAGAATCTAAATCGGCCATCCGTGGAAGCGCATCTCCGCTCTTCATACGCCCGATTACGACAACGCTCTCTGAGACCACCGTACTCGCACGAGGAAAGGTTGGAACCATTGAGCGTTCATCTGGTCAATCCCAGCGACAACTCTTTTGGCACCGCGGTGATCACGCCGCGCTGGCTGTTTGTGCTGGCGGCTGCGACGCCGTTGTCAGCGGGCGATCCCATTCTCGTCGATGAGTCGCTGGAGCAGATCGTACCGGAGACGATTCAGCCGGGAGACATTGTAGGCATCAGCGTCCACACGGGCAATGCGTTGCGCGGCTACCAGGTGGGCCGGATGGCGCGCAGACGGGGCGCGTGGGTGGTCTACGGCGGCATTCACGCCACGCTCTTTCCTGAAGAGGCGCTGGAGCGCGGGCAGGGGCACGCGGTGGTGACCGGAGATGGCGACATCGCCTGGGGCAAGGCGGTCAATGATTGCCTGGCGGGCAAGCTGGAGAGAATCTACGAGGGCGGGCGGATCGGCGGCAGCGAGTTCCTGGCCGCGCGCTGGGATCTGATGAATCCTGAAAAATATATGTGGGCATCGGTGCAGACCATTCGCGGCTGTCCCAAGCACTGTTCCTTTTGCAGCGTGTGGCGGACCGATGGGCAGAAGCCCCGGCAGCGCAGCCATCAAAAAGTCATCGACGAGATCGTGGAACTGCGGCGGATTGGATTTCGCTTTATTGCCCTGGCCGACGACAACTTCTATCCAGTGACATTTACCGATCTGCGGCAGGCCCGCGAGCAGGGCAATACGGCCAGGCTGGCGGAGCTGACAGCGATTCGCGCCGAACGCTTTCATCTGATGGAAGAGCTGGCCAGGCTGCCGAAGGACATGGTCTTTTATACGCAGATGACGATGGAGGCGGGCGAGGATACTGTCTTCCTGGATGCGATGAAGAAGGCGAACATTAAAGGCGCGCTGGTGGGGATTGAAGCGGTGACGCCGGAGGGATTGAAGGCGATCTACAAGGACTGGAACCTCTCTGGCGACGCTATGGCGAAGCAATTGCAGACCTTCAAAATGCATGGCGTTCATGTGCTGGGTTCGTTCATCTTCGGGTTGCCGACGGACAGGCCGGCAACCTTCGAAGCCACGGTGGCAATGGCAAAGAGGGCGGGCATTACCTTCGCTCAGTTCGTGATGATGACGCCTTTCCCGGGAACGGTGGATTTCGGCCGCTGGGAGAAGGAGCAGGCGGAGAATCCCACCATGGTGGGCGATGTGCCGATTACACGCTACTGGCTGATTCCCACCCCTGTTCGGCCCAAAATGTTCACGCCGCATCCCACAATGAGCTCGGATGAGATTCGCGAGCGCACCCAAAAAGTCTGGGATACGTTCTATAACTGGGGTGATATATGGAAGCGATCGGCCTGCTGCCCGACGATAACATCCCGGATCGCCTTTATGTTCCTCTCGAAGCTCTACCGGCAGATGTACGCGGGCACGGGCATCTCCACCGACAGCGCGCGCCGCAAGAAGTCCCAGGCCGGGGCCAAGTGGACCGCGCGTCAGTGCAAGAAGCTCTTCCAGGCGAAGCCGATGCCGGAGCTTGCTCCACGCGAGTGGGCTCCTGCGTTAACGCCGTCGATGGGTCACGCAGCCTTTGCCGGCGCGGAGGGAGCGGAAAATTTTGTTGTGATCTCGTGAGAAGAAACAGCCTAGGAAAGTTCTGACTAAGTATTTCCTGCGATCAAAATATTCCCTCAGGGGCTAAAGCCCTGTTGATTCAATGGGCTTTATCGGCACGACTAAAGTCGTGCCCTGACGCTTCATGTCTTTCAAAATCAGTTTTCTGCAGCTTGTAATACCGTGCCTTGATACAAAGAACAGTTAAGAAGCACCGCAGATTCCAAGGTATACGGAACTCGCGTAAGTTTTTGTGCTAATTTTGTGCTACGTCTGATCGCCAGGAACACAGATAGGTGTTGACTGCCAGAAACTTCCGTATTGGCGGTCACTGACCCAGAGCTTCTCTTAGGGTGACGTTCTGCTCCCTACTGAGATTGTTCCTCATGGCTTCGTTGGCGGCCTTAAGCCCTTCGTCCGCCTCTTGAAACATCGCGTCGGTACTTTCGATATACGCCTGGTCTATTTTGTATTGTGCCTTGTGGGTGGTGAGCACGATTTCAAGGGTCTGCTCCCCGACAAGGCCTTTCGGGATAAACTCGACTGGGTAGTGCGCAAAATTGTTCCTTATCCTGCGAAGGTTGTCCAGAGTTTTGATTAGGCTTGGTGGCACTACAGCTTTCACCTCCCCAATTTGCTTGGCTAAATTCCCGAGCAGTTCGATCTTGTAGCCGAAAGATATGGTCGGCATCGTGCTAGCTTTCAGTACAAACTCATCGAATAGGTTGCGAAGTGCGTTCGCGCTCCCTTTGGTGAGTGGGATGTTTTGCTCGGGCTTGATGTTCGGGTCGTCGGATGCTGGGAAGAGAATTTCACAGAGGAGCCGGTCTACCTGCATCTCGATTTGGAAGGCATTGGCGAGGACGGTGCCGCGATACTCCCGCAGGAACTGCTTAAGCCGGTCCCACTCGGCCTTGAGCGTGGCGTCCATCTTCAAGGATTCGCCAGGTTTGATGGTGATCCAAGAATCGTAAGGCGGAATATCTTGTCTTTTTTTCACAACGGAAGTGTACTACAGGCCAGGTGTAAACGGCATACTGCTGTATCGATAAATGGGACCGCGAATCAGGTTCCGAGGGTGTCGTTGTCAATCTGGAAGTTTCAGGCCATACATCGACCGATCTGTGCCTGAATTTTGTGCATTTTTGCTATGCACCAGCCTATCTCGCCTATATTGCCCATTCTGCCCATTGAAAAATCAATAAGTTACGCGTTTTCAATACGCTCTTTTATCGTGCCCTTTCAAAACATCGACTCAATCAGAGGTTCCTAACCGCGTTGATCGCACGACTCATTCGCTGACTTCCTTTACCGTATCCCCCTCGCCGGGCGCGAGGAAGAGGTTGGCTTCGAGGCCGTGCTGGCGCGTGTAGAGGTCGTAGTAGCGGCCACGCATTGCAAACAACTCGGCGTGGTTGCCGCGCTCGACGATGAGCCCGCCCTCGACGACGAGAATCTGGTCGGCGCGGCGGATCGTCGAGAGGCGATGGGCGATGACGAAGGTCGTGCGCCCCTGCATCAGTTGGCTCAACCCTGCCTGAATCATCGCTTCGGACTCGGAGTCGAGCGAGCTGGTGGCCTCGTCGAGAATCAGGATGCGCGGCTCGGCCAGCAACGCGCGGGCGATCGACAGCCGCTGGCGCTGGCCGCCGGAGAGCTTCACGCCGCGTTCGCCGACGATGGTGTCGTAGGCCTCCTCGTAGCGCTCGGCAAACTCATCCACGCGAGCTGTGCGACAGGCGAAGAGAAACTGCTCTTTGGTGGCATCGGGCCGCGAAAAAAGAATGTTCTCGCGAATTGTGCCGTCGAAGAGGAACGAATCCTGCAGCACCACGCCCAGCTGTGAGCGAAAGGTGTTCAGGTCCACGTGCGCTAGGTCCACATCATCCACCAGGACGCTGCCTTTGGAGGGCGTGTGGAAGGCGCAGAGCAAGCTGATGATGGTGGACTTGCCCGAGCCTGAAGAACCGACCAGCGCGGTCACCGTTCCCGGCTCGGCGAGAAAGCTGACGCCATGCAGGACTGTTTTGTCCGCGTCGTAGGCAAACTCGACGTTATCAAAGCGCACCGTGCCTTGAATCGGCGGCATCTTCACCGTGCGTTCGGGGCTCTGGTTCTCTTCCAGCTCCGACATGAGTTCGTTGGTGCGGTCGAGTCCGGCAAAGGCCTCGGTCAACTGCGTACCGATAGCCACAATCTGGAAGATCGGCGCTGTCATGAAGACCAGAAACATGTTGTAACTCAGATAGTCGCCAAAGGTCCAGCGGTGAGCCATGATCAGATGCCCGCCCATGCTCATCACAATTGCCGTCAGCAGGCCCACAGCCGTGGTGGCTGTAGCGGAGAGAGCGCTGGTCATGGTCAGCGACTTCATCACATTGTCCAGCAAGCGGCCAACACCCTTGGCGAAGACAGCTGCCTCGCGATCTTCGGCGTGGTAGCCCTTGATGACGCGCACGCCGCCCAGCGATTCGGTGAGCCGGCCGGTGACTTCGGCGTTGATCTTGCCGCGTTCGCGAAAGATGGGACGGATAATCCTGAAGGCGTATTGCAGGGCGAAGACGAAAGCGCCCATCACGGCAAAGGCAGTCAATGTCACCGCCGCGCTGAGGTGCATCAGATAAATGAAGGCCAAAATAGCGGTGAACAGCCCGCCTACAAACTCCACAAGTCCGGTGCCGACCAGGTTGCGCACGCCTTCGACGTCGGTCATGATGCGGGCAACGAGCGTGCCGGTGCGGTTTTCATCGTAATAGCTGACAGAAAGTAGGCCCACATGGCGCTGGACTTGGCGGCGCATCTCGGCGATCAACCGCTGGCCGGCCTTTGAGAGCAGTTGGGTCAGCGCGAACGAGGTAATCGCCTGCACCACCATGGCAGTGAAAACCACTGCGATGATTCCCGGCAATAGCTCTGGATGCGGGTGATCCTGATTGAGCACTTTATCCATGAGTGGCTTGGAAATATAGGGCATGACCAGCAGAGCCACACGGTTGACGACCATGAGTCCCATGCCGGCCACTAGCAGCCCGAGGCGCGGTTTGACCAGGGCTTTGACCTGCGGCCAGATCTTCTTGAGGTTGGGCTTGCGCTTGGGCAGATCGTCCTGGCCGGCGCGCGCGCTGCGTCCGCGCGGCGTGCGCTCGGCGCGCGCTCCTATATTCATCCCGCCGGGCCGCATCGTCCCCATGCGCTAAACCTTTCCCGAGCGCCGCGCGACGAGGAAGGAGTACACGCAGAGGAAGATATAAATCAATAGCAGCCAGACCAGCACCAGCTTCGCCATCATCGCTGTCATGTCCAGCGGTTTGGAGGAGGCGCAACTGCGGAGGATTTCAGCGAATGTTCCCACAAAACCAACCAGGCCGATGGTCACGTTGATATGCATGAAGAGCTTGCGCCGGCGCTCATCGGGACTGATCGCGAGCCAGCCGCCAATGCCCAGCACAAGGCCGATCCAGGCGGGGATCAGCGCGGTGTAGTGCGTGTGGCCTGTGCCAAAAAAGCCAGCCAGACCCAGGGCAATCAATAGAACCGCGAAAACCAATGTTACTTTCGCCATGTGATGCCTCCTTTTGTCATTCTTGCACCTGCCATACTTTATAAACTATGAAAAATATAGCA
>Ga0326727_10006032_pt1 | contig 33746 bp, 29 predicted proteins | sample MB2enrmetagenome_FD_207643 | JGI IMG/M metagenome (GOLD analysis project Ga0326727, IMG submission 207643) | Lab enriched peat soil microbial communities from McLean, Ithaca, NY, United States - MB29MY | ecosystem: Environmental > Terrestrial > Soil > Wetlands > Peat | place: USA: New York...
AGCACGACCGCGCCCAACGCCTGGCCCGCGAACTGCGAAGGTTGGGCTACAAGGTTCTCAATCCTCCGCCCCAATTGCTGCACATGCCTGAAGGGGCGCACGGATTGTGATTTTCGACGGAGCGCAGAAAGTGTGAAAAAACACAAAACCTCTTCACCGCGGAGTACGCAGAGGACGCGGAGAGAATCTTATATCCATTGTTTTCATCGTCCTTATTCCTCTGCGTACCTCAGCGTACTTTGCGTCCTCTGCGGTGAAAGCTTTTTTCCCACCTTCGCAGCGAAGGATCTGATTTCTTCCGTGCCCTCAACAACATCGAGGAACTAAAAAGAAGCAGATCCCCTCGACTTCGCTCAGGGCAGGCTCTTCGCTTTGCTCAGGATAACCCGAAGCTTCTTTTTCGCTCGTAGCCGCCTGGCGTTCTTAACTGAACGGTATTGGGTTCGAGCCCTGCAATTGCGGCACGAACTCCAGCGGCTAACGGCGGTTTTCCACCGATCGGGCCGGAGGTCGCGTTGGGGATTCTTCCGCCCGCTTGGCGGGCTCTGTCAGACGGCGTTAAACGGCGTGCCTCGGACCTACCGCTGGACCAAAAACCTTACCCGATCCCAGGCGCCAGAAAGTGACATTGCGCGTGGACGCCGCCAGCACAGCTGGATCCGCAGAGCGGGGACCAGCGCTACTCCTGCAAGATACCCATTGCGGAGCGGCCGTCGATGCGTCGAATGCCAGCGCGGCGGGCGGCCTCCACCGCGTCGCGATATTCCTTTCCAACCAGGCAGCGATTCAATTCGCCGAACTGCCTTGCGCTTACCTGGCCTGCCGGCCGGTATTGCGCCATGACGTTGACATAAGTCTCCGGACTTAAATTCTCCGCCACCCAGCGCATGATTTCCGCCGTGTCTGCCAGACCTTCGGGCATTACCAGGTGGCGCAGCAGTACGCCGCGGCGTGCCACTCCCTGGGCATCGAAGACGAGCGAGCCGGTCTGGCGATGCATCTCGGCGAGCGCCTGGCGCGCCACCTCCGGATAATCAGGAGCGGCTGCGCACCGCTGTGCAACTTCCGGACGCCAAAACTTGAAATCGGGCATGTAAATGTCCACCACCCCGTCCAGCAGGCGCAGAGAATCCATCCGGTCATAGCCGCTGCTGTTGTATACCAGAGGTATCCGCAGCCCGCCTTCGATCGCCGGCAACAAGGTTTCCAGGATCTGGGGAATGACGTGCGAGGGGGTTACGAAATTGATGTTATGGCAGCCCTCCTGCTGGAGGCGGAGCATCATGGCGGTAATTTCTTCCGGGCGGCATTCGCGCCCTTCCGGCCTCCAGCTAAGCTCGAAGTTCTGGCAGAAAACGCAGCGCAAATTGCAGGAGCCAAAAAAAATGGTTCCGGAACCCCGTCTGCCGCGGATGCAATCTTCCTCGCCGGTGTGAGCGAAGAAGCTTTCTACCCGTGCCCACCGTCCGGTTTCGCAAAATCCGGAAGCGCCTTCCAGGCGGTTGGCGTGGCAGGCACGCGGACACAAATCGCAGTCCCGCAGGCGGTCGAGCGCCTGGCGGACGCGCTCAGCCAACTCGCCCGAACGCCAGCACCGCAAATATGCGGGCGCGCACAGGTTTCCAGTCACCGGCTGCATAGATGTTGAAAGAATGACGGTATTTTCCGCCACAGGCAACCAGTTTCTAGTTCTCAGTTTCCGGTTTCCAGTTGCCAGTTCGTAAAATACTCGCTTCCAGCGAGGCCCGCTGGAAACTGGAAACTGGGAACGTTGCCTTCCTCCTCCGCGTCCTCAGCGGTGAGCGGGTTTTCGGTCAGAGTCACCCGCTGTTGTGCGCGGGATCACTGCGCGCCGTCCATTCTGTGGCACACTTACAGGTCGGATGCTGCGGGGGTGCGCTCATCCGGCTTGGCCCATCACGGTTCCCGACAATTTAAACGGTTCGACTCGCTAGTGTTTCGAGGTGCGAAATGAATGCTCGGCTGGTGAGTGAGTTTCGTTCCATCGTAGGAGACGCCGGCTTGGTACTCGAGCCCGAACAGCTCCGAACCTACGAATGCGACGGTTTGACCCTCCTGCGGGTGGTTCCCGACCTGGTTTTGCTTCCTTGCTCGGCGCAAGAGGTGCAGCAGGTGGTCAAAGTTTGCCACCGGGAGCGAATCCCATTCGTGGCCCGGGGTTCCGGCACCGGGTTGAGCGGTGGGGCGCTACCCGTCAAGGGGGGCGTGGTGATCAGCGTTGCCCGGATGAATCGCATTCTGGAAGTGGATATCCCGAATGCCCGCGTAGTGGTTGAGCCCGGAGTAACGAATTCCGCGGTTACCGCGGCGGTATCCTCCCGGGGATATTTTTTCGCGCCCGATCCTTCCTCCCAGTCGGTGTGCACGGTGGGTGGAAATGTGGCCGAGAACTCCGGCGGCGCCCACTGTTTCAAATACGGAGTCACGACCACTTACATCCTCGGATTGGAAGTAGTACTCTCCGATGGCTCGCTCATCCGGTTGGGCGGGAAGCGGTTGGACGAGCCGGGGTACGACCTGGTAGGCGCCTTTGTGGGATCGGAAGGGACATTTGGCATCGTCACCAAGATTACGCTGCGGGTGATCAAGAAGCCGGAGGCCGTTCAGACCTTGATGGCCGCGTTCAACTCCACCAGCGAGGCGGGCGCCGCGGTAAGCAACATTATCGCTTCTGGAACGTTTCCCGCGGCCATGGAGATCATGGACCGGCTGGCGATTGAAGCAGCCGAAGCGGCCGTTCACGCCAACTATCCTGACTGCCAGGCGCTGTTGCTGGTGGAATTGGACGGATCGCCCCGCGAGGTGGAGCTGTTGATGGAAAAAGTAGTCCCGCTATGCAAGAGCTGCGGGGCCTGGGAGATCCGCCTGGCCAAATCCGAACCGGAGCGGATGGCCGTCTGGAAGGGGCGCAAGGCGGCGTTTGCCGCCGTGGGCCACATCTCGCCGAATTACCTGGTGCAGGATGGGGTCATTCCCCGCACGGCTTTGCCGCGGGTACTGGCCGCCATCGAGCGCCTCAAGGCCTCAGCGGGTCTGCGCGTGGCCAATGTATTTCATGCGGGAGACGGGAACCTGCATCCCCTGGTGCTGTACGACCGCCGGATTCCCGGCCAGGCCGAGCGGGCGATGGCTTTGGCGGAGGACATCCTGCGGCTGTGCGTGGAGGCGGGCGGATCTATTACCGGCGAGCATGGCATTGGCGAAGAGAAGAAGAACTTTATGCCGGTGATGTTCTCCGCCGCCGACCTCGACGCCATGCAGCGCCTGCGCTCGGCCTTTGATCCGTACGAACTCTGTAATCCCACGAAGATATTCCCCACACAGACGGCGGGCACTCAGCTGCCGGCGGTCAACCAATAGCAGCAGCCGGAGCGGGGGAGGCAGATTATGAGTTTAGCGAGAGCGCAGATCGACCGGGTGTGGACGGCGCTAAGTGCGATCACGGGCCACGAGTACGTCCGACCGGCCACCCGCGAGGATGCAGTGGACGGGCTGGAACCCTGCGGCGTCCTTGCCCCGGGTACGGCCCAGGAAGTCGCGGAAATCCTGCATTACTGCAGTTCCGCTGGCCTGGCGCTTATCGTGCGCGGGGGCGGCACGAAGCTGGAGCAGGGAAATCGCCCGGCCAAAGTGGATTTCATCCTCTCTACCGAACGGCTCTCCCGGGTGATCGAGCACGCCTGGGACGATATGACCGCCACGGTGGAGGCCGGATGCACCATTGCCGATTTTCAGGACACGTTGCGGCAGCACGGCCAGAGGCTGGCGGCCGATCCGCGGCAGCCGGAGCGCGCCACCGTAGGCGGCGTGCTGGCGACGGCCGAGAGTGGGACGCTGCGCATCCGCTATGGCGGCATCCGCGATCTGGTTCTGGGGCTGGAAATGGCGCTGCCGGACGGCAGCATCATCCGGCCTGGGGGCAAGGTGGTAAAGAATGTCGCCGGCTATGACCTCACCAAGCTGGCAATAGGTTCACTGGGAACGCTCGGGGTGATCACCCGGGCGGTGTTCCGCTTGTATCCCGTCCCATTTTCCAGCGCCACGTACGGTGCGACGGTGGGTTCGGTGGCAGACGCCATGAAAGTGGTGCTGGCCATTCTGGACTCCCACTTGGTCTATACAGGCTTGCAGATACGGGCGCAGCGAGCGGACCAGATCGCCATCGAGGTGCGGTTCGAAGGCATCGCGGAATCGCTCGAGGATCAGTTCAGGAAACTGGGCCAGGTTGCCGGACCCGACCGGTTTAGGGAGTCTCCGGCGGAGGTGTGGCAGGCCCGGTCGGAACTGTTTGCGGACGCGGCGAATGCGGTGATTTGCAAGGCCATGGTACTGCCTGCCCAGATGGGTTCTCTCTGCGAAGCAGTCTTTCGCCAGGCGGAAATGCTGGGGGTTGCCGCCGCGCTAGTGGCGCAAGCGACCGGACTGGCGGAAGTGCGCCTGGAGGGCGGCAGCCCCGGTGCGTGCACGGCGCTGGTGCGCGCCCTGCGCGGCGAATTGAGCGGTATAGAGGGGATCCTCACGGTGGAGCGGTGCCCCGTAGCCATGAAGCCAGAGCTCGACCTCTGGGGCGGGGCCGGCGAAACCTTGCTGTTAATGCGGCAAATCAAGGCGAAATTCGACCCGGCGAACGTTCTGAATCCGGGCCGTTTCGTGGGAGGCATATGAGCGCGCAACCCATCGCAAGCCCAGGGGATGGCAAGCCGGTATTCGATTCGCTTAACCCACCCTCCGCCGATCTGCTGAACGTCTGTGTCCATTGCGGGTTCTGTCTGCAAACCTGCCCTACCTACACCCTGTGGGGCAAGGAAATGGACTCGCCGCGCGGCCGCATTTACCTGATAAATATGGCCATGGAGGGCGAAGCGGAATTAACCCCGGGGTACATCTCCCATTTCGATCATTGCCTGGGGTGCCAGGCGTGTGTCAGCGCCTGTCCCTCGGGAGTGAAATACGGCAAGCTGATCGACGCGATGCGCGGGCAGATCGCCAGGCAGCATCGCCGTTCGCTGGGCGAACGGGCGCTGCGAAAGATGATTGCCACCGTCTTCAGCTATCCCAGCCATTTGCGCAAAGTGGCATTTCTGCTGCGGGCGTATCAGCGGCTGGGATTGCAAAGTCTGGTCCGCCGGTTGGGCGTGACAGCGCTGCTGCCGCCCGGGTTGCGCGCGATGGAGGAACTGCTGCCGGATCTATCCCGCAACGGGGCTTCGACGAGTTTGCCGGCGCGTACACCGGCCCAGGGTGAAAAGCGCCGCACGGTGGCCTTGCTGACCGGGTGCGTACAGAGCGTGTTCATGGCGGACGTGCATGCCGCCACTCTGCGGGTCCTGGCCGCCGAAGGCTGCGAGGTGCTGGTGCCGCCGGGCCAGGGGTGCTGCGGCGCCCTGATGATGGATCTGGGGCAGGAGCCTGAGGGACTCAAGCAGGCTCGCCAACTGATCGACCGGTTAGAACCGCTGCAGGTGGACGCCATCCTGGTGAACGCGGCCGGATGTGGCGCCAAAACCAAGGAATACGGCTACCTGCTGCGCGACGATCCGCAATACCGCGAGCGGGCAAGCGCTTTCTCCGCCAAGTGCAAGGATGTCTCCGAATTGCTGGCGGAGCTGAAACCGGTTGCGCCACGCCATCCCATAGCGTGGCAGGTGGCCTACCACGATCCTTGCCATCTGCAGCACGCCCAGGGTTTGCGGGAGCAGCCGCGAGCCGCGCTGCGCACCATTCCCGGCCTGGAGTTGCTGGAACTGCCCGAGGCCGCCCTCTGCTGCGGCTCCGCCGGTGTGTACAACCTGCTGCAACCGGCGATCGCGCGGCAACTGGGAGAACGCAAAGTCGACAAAATCGTAAGCACCGCAGCGCAGGCGGTGGTAACCGGAAATCCCGGCTGCCAGTTGCAAATGACGGCTCTTTTGAACCAGAAGGGACATCCGCTTCCGGTAATGCATTACATACAGTTGCTGGATACATCCATCTCCGCCGCCAAGATCCTGGCCAAGAGCGCATAGGCCAGCGGGATATATGGGCTTTTGATACCGGTATCACAGTGATAGAATCCCGGCTCGGGGTTCGTGCCCGGCGGCTGTTTGTGCGCTCGCTGGGGCGAGGGGATGTCTCGGCCTGTGTTCCTCAACGCTGCCAACTCACCTCAAGAAAGGGGTAACCTGATGCGTCGTCTGACAGTGCTTCTGTTTCTGTTAAGCATTTTCACTTTTTCCGTCTCATGGCTGCATGCTGCCGATGCGGACGCGGTCACCGTTCTCAAGGGAGCCCGCCTGATAGACGGCACCGGCGCCCCGCCTCTTGAAAACGCCGTCATCGTCATCAAGGGTACGAAAATCACCGCCGTCGGACCCGCGGACAAGGTTAAGGTTCCGAAGAACGCCCGCGTCGTCGATGTCACCGGCCGGACCATCATCCCCGGCCTGTTCAGCGCGCACAGTCACGTGGGCGTAATCCTTCACGGTCAGAACCGCGAGGACGCTTATACGCGCGACAACGTGCTCGCCCAGCTCGATCAGTACGAGCAGTATGGCGTAACGTCGATCGTTGCCCTGGGCACGAATCGCGATCTCATCTATGAGATACGCGCGGAACAACGCGCCGGGAAACTGGGCGGAGCCACGATATTCTCTGGTGATCGCGGGTACGGCGTGCCCGGCGGGGCGCCCCCCTTGCGCCTGGCTCCCGATCAGGTCTATCGGCCCACCTCCCCCGAGCAGGCGCGCCAGTTGGTGGATGAGGCGGCCGCACGCCACCCTGACATTCTTAAGGTCTGGGTCGATGACGTGTTCGGCCAAATGAAGAAGATGGATCCCGCCATCTACCAAGCTGTCATTGACGAGGGACACAAACATCACCTGAAGGTGGCGGCCCACGTCTTTTACCTGGCCGATGCCAAAGGCTTGGTCGCCAGCAACATTGACGTTCTGGCCCACAGCGTCCGTGACCTCCCCGTGGATCAGGAGCTGATTGCCATGATGAAGGCCAAGGGCACGTACTATATCCCGACCTTCACCGTGGACCAGTCGTTTTACTATTTTGCCGACCGGTCGGACTGGCGGCAGGACAGCTTCCTTATGGCTGGGCTTACCCCTGAAGTCAAGACGTTGTTCAGCGCTCCGGATTATAAGCAAAAGGTCGATGCCAATCCCATTGTTGCCCAGTGCAGGTTGGCTTGGGCCCAGGCGATGAAGAACTACAAGACGCTGCACGATGCCGGCATCAAACTGGCTTTCGGCACGGACTCGGGGGCCAATCCGCCCTCGCGCGTGCCCGGTTTCGCCGAGCATAATGAGTTGGAGATGATGGTTCAGGCTGGAATCACCCCCATGGAAGCCCTAACCATAGCCACCCACGGCAGTGCCTCCCTGATTGGCGCCAAAGACCGCGGTACGATCGTGAAGGGCAAACGCGCCGACCTGATCGTGCTGGCCGCCAACCCGCTGGACAACATCAGCAACACCAAGACGATGGTCACGATCTATCACAACGGACGCGAAGTGAAGCCGCGGGCCACGACCAAGGCCGCCGTGCTTGGCGAACCGTTGTTCGGAGACGACCTGCTACAAGGTTTTTCAGCAGCCTTGGGCCACAGTCCAATCGAGGACGTCTGCGAGTAGAGGTAACTCGCAAATAGGGGCCCCGCAACTTTGCGGGGCCTTTCTTTGATTAGGCACCAAACGCGTGCGGACCATCGCGCCCCGCCGGATTCTTATGCAAGTAGCGAAGCTTCTAGATTCCCTCTCTTGGCTAGCACAAGTTGAAGTCGTATTGGCGCTTTAGCCGGAAAATTCCTTCAGCGCTGACGCCAGCCGGCTACCGCGCGGTCACTGGCTTCAACCTCCGCATCGCGGTCGATAGTTGGGCGCGTTCCAGTTCACTGATTAAACCCATGGACATGGTCGGTCGTAACCATGTATCTCAACCTATACGACCGCCGAACTGCGTTACCCTTCGCCAAAATCAGGTGAAAGGCAGGCTACCCCGCTAATTCGGGATGGCTGAAGCCAACCGAACGCTTGAGTAACTGGAACATACCAGCAGCACCTCGGTAACCATAGAGCTAAAGTATCATTCCGCGCTGCCGATGTCCCGGCTGGGAGCGGCGGAAATGTGCTCTATTGAACCCGACAACCAGTCTACTAGCTGGATACCTTGTCGGACCTCAGGCAGGGGTAGTGACGGACACACTTTAAGACGCGGAGGCAGGAGGGCAGATTTATGGTGTCGCGAACCAGAGGGGTTTCCAAAGCGCCTGGCATGCTCTCCCTCAGGATCTCCCCCAAACGAGGGATGTTATGGCACTGATGGGGGATTTGCTCCGTTGCCGGAATAGAGTCTACTAGCTTCGAATACACCGGCCCTAAGTCAGGGGGTTGTCATGCGCATCACGATTGGCAGAAAGCTGACCGGTACTTTTGTTCTCATATTCGTCCTGATGATCGCGGCGGCAGGGATTTCTTTTTGGAAGCTTCGTCAACTGACGGCTGCCCAAGACCTCATGACAGAAAAGCGCCTCCCCGTCTTCGCCGTTACCTTCGATCTTCGTGTCGCCAGCCAACGCTCCGTGTCGGTGCTTCGCGGCTACGCTCTGTTTCAGGACGACGCCAAGCAACGCGAGCTTTTGAAAAAGGACTGGCAGGACACTTGGGGCCGGCTCAACAAAGACATTTCGGAGATCAATCAGTTCGCCGCCGGCTTCCAACTCGAGGAAGATGTGCGACAGGTGAAGCTCCTGAACGAAAAGCTGGCCGCGTTTCATGAGATTCAGCGGCAAGCCCTGAACATAATCGACAGCGAGGAAGCGGGAAGCCTCGAACGGGCGAATGCCATAATGAAGGGACCGGCGACTGCCCTGGGCGCCGATATCACCAACATTGGCCGCGACGTATGTAAGTCGGCTGAGAACGCCATGAAAAGCGCGGTGGAAGAAATGAACACGGCGCGTCTCGCCACGGAACTGGCGCTGGTAATCAGCGCATTCTTTGCCGTGGCGACCGGTACGGCATTCAGTTTCGTAATCAGTCGTAAACTCTCGCGTCCATTGGTGGCCGTAGCGGCGCGCGCCCAGGCGATTGCCGCCGGGGATCTCAGTGGAAGCGAAATGGCCGTCCTCACTCAAGATGAGGTGGGCGAGCTGACCGCGGCCGTGAACGTGATGCAAAGTCAGTTGCGCGATCTGCTTCGCCAAATCGACGGCAAGGCGGGAATGCTGGCGAACGCTACGGACGAGATTTCCGCCGCCTCCATGCAAGCGGCGCAAGGTGCGACTACGCAGAACGATCAGGTGAATCACATTGCCACCGCCATGCAGGAGATGTCCGCGACGGTCGTTGAGATTTCCGAAGGCTCCGGCCGGGCCGCCGACGCTACGCGGAAAGCCGCCCAGTTGGCCCGGCAAGGCGGCACCATCGTGGAGCAGGCCCTGGCCAGCATGCGTTCGCTGGCCGAGTCTGTTACCGCCATGGCGCGAAAACTCGACGAACTGGGGAAAAGCTCCGACAAGATCGGCAACGTAGTCAAACTGATCGATGACATTGCCGATCAGACTAATCTGCTGGCGCTCAATGCCGCCATTGAAGCCGCGCGAGCGGGAGAGCAAGGCCGTGGTTTCGCAGTGGTAGCTGACGAGGTCCGAAAACTTGCGGAACGTACTACCAAGGCGACCAAAGAAATCGCCGGCATGATCGGCCAGGTGCAAGTCGAAACCAAGACCGCGGTGGAGGGCATGCAAGCAGGCAGTAAGCAGATCGACGAGGGTGTCGCGATCACCGCGCAAGCCGGGACTTCGTTGGCCGAAATCATTACCGCCGCCGATCAAGCCGGCGGCATGGTCACGCAGATCTCCACTGCCATCACCGAACAGTCCCGCGCCAGCGAAGACATCAAGGGCGGCGTTGAGTCAATCGCAAAAATTACCGGCGAGGCCGCAGCCGGAGCCCAGCAATCGGCCAAGGCCTGCCAGGATCTTTCCGGCCTGGCTTTGGAACTGCAGCAAATGGTAAACCGGTTCAAGTTAGAGCAAAACGCACGAACCGCCGCGCTTCTCCCGGCTCGAGCCGGCACTAACAAAATCCCGCCGCCAGCGTTGTCCCGAGGGGATAGCTACAACCAAGCGGGCGCGCTGCCGATCCACCCGAACATAAATCGGAAGGTTGCGGCGGTTAGCACCTCTGCTGCGAACTAGAGGCTCGGGCTGCGCCGGCCGGAAATTAGGTTCAAGTTGGAGGCTCGGATTTGGATGTTGTCGTAAGACGTAGTTATCTAAACATACTCGTTTCTTGGGGGAACTGGTTGTTCTTTTGTTCTGCGTGGAGGCAAGTAAGATGAGTTTCTCTTCAACGACTATTGAGCGTCTGGCTTTGTTAGCCATGGTGGGACTTCTCGTTCTTGTTGTTCTTACCAACGTGGTTCCCGGCAGTGCAGCTCACTCCTTCCGGGTTACTGCGCCTGAGGCGGTGCGCGGAAGCCTGACGGAAAATGCCGTCACGTTTTTAACGAACTCCGCATTGGTGCTCCCGGCGGAAAGCGTGGAGTGGGTGTGTACTGCCAGACATTACGATCGCTATCGCACAACCCAGGCACAGGTAAGACCGGAAAGGCGTCCATAGCCGGCCGAGGAGCTCAAAACTCCTGTTGGGTAGGCCGGAACAGAATCTCGTTCACGTCCACCTCCTCCGGTTGGCTCATGGCGAAGGCCACGGCCCGCGCGAACGACTCGGCGGGAACCGCCATCTCATAAACTCTGCGCATATTCGCTGCAATATCCGGCTCGGTAACGCTATTGGGCAGTTCGGTGGCGACCGCGCCCGGCGAGATCACCGTGGTGCGGATGTTATAGGGCTTCACTTCCTGGCGCAGTCCCTCGGACAGGGCGCGCACGGCATGCTTCGTCGCCGCATAGACGGCGCCGCCGGCGCGAACCTTATGGCCGGCCACGGAGGAAACATTGATGATATGCCCAGCTTTCTGCTGCTTCATATACGGCAGGGCCGCGGCAATGCCGTAGAGCACGCCCTTGATGTTGACGTCGATCATCTGGTCCCAGTCGTGGATCTTGAGGCGTTCCAGCGGCGAGCTTGGCATCAGCCCGGCGTTGTTGAGCATGACATCGATACGGCCGTACCTCTGCACGGCTGTGTCGACCAATCTCTTGACCTCATCGCAATGGGTGACGTCGGTCTTCACCGCGAGGGCCTTGCCGCCGTTGCGGTTCAGTTCGTCGGCTAATGATTGAATGCGATCCATGCGCCGTGCACCCAAAACGACGCTCGCCCCCTGCGCCGCGAGAAGCCGGGCGGTTGCCTCGCCCAGCCCGCTGCTCGCGCCCGTGATGACGATAATTTTTCCTGTGATGAAATTGCTCATTCTCGGTGTCCTCAATATTTATTTGGCTGCACGATATTGCTCGTCACTGACGTGTTCCATCCAGTCGACCACCTTCCCGTCGCGCTTTTCCTGAATCGCAATGTGCGTCATGGCCGTGGCCGGCGCCGCGCCGTGCCAATGCTTCTCGCCGGGCGGGATCCACACCACGTCGCCGGGCCGGATCTCCTCAATAGGTCCGCCTAAGCGCTGTACCCGGCCGCAGCCGGCCGTGACGACGAGAGTTTGGCCAAGGGGATGCGTGTGCCATGCGGTCCGCGCACCCGGCTCAAAGGTTACACTGGCGCATTGAACGAGCGCCGGATCGGGCGCCTGGAACAGCGGATCGATCCGCACAGTGCCGGTGAACCATTCGGCCGGTCCCTTGGCGGAAGGTTGCGAGCCGATTCTTTTGATCTCCATTTTTTTCTGAGCTCCTTCACGGGAGTCAGGAGTCAGAAGCCAGAAGAGAACTTCTGCTGTCTGAATCTGACTTCTGACTTCTGTCTTCTGACTTCTGTCTCCATGGTTAAGACGCTGCCTTGGCGCGCCGCCTTTCGCGCCAGCGCGCGGGCGGAGTTCCTTCCCAGGTGCGGAACGCGCGAACGAAGGAGTTCGCGTCCTCATATCCGAGAAGGTAGGCCGCTTCATTCAGTTCGAGAGCGGAGTTGTTGAGATAGTGGCGTGCCAGTTGATGACGGGCTTCTTCCAGAACCCGCTGGAAGCTGGACCCTATGTCCTGCAGGCGCCGCTGCAGGGTGCGGGGGCTGATATGCAGCGCGTCCGCGATGTCCTCCATGCTGGGACGGCTGCCGGTGAGTCTTTGCTGGATCGCCCTGCGGACGCGCTCGGAGAAGTTCTCCTCGCCGTTCTGCTGCTTCAGCTCTTCCTCGAGTTGCGGCGCCAGCATGGCCAGGAGCTCGGCATTACGGGTCACGAACGGCCGCTGCGCGTCGGCGGCGCGAAAGACGAGCGCATTGCGCGGGGCTCCGCAGACCGCGGGACAGCCAAGGTGGCGTTCAATGGTCTTCACGTGCGGGCGAGGTTGCGCGAACTCTACGCGCAGTGGGGAAAGCCGGGTGCCGGTGCCGTGGCGCGCGATCGCCAGCACCCAGGCGAAGCAGCATTCGGTAAGCACCTGCGGCTCGACCTCATCTGCAAGCAGCCAGCGGAACTGGATGCTCCACTCTTCGCCGTCCACTTGCTGCAGAATTTCTTCCGGGCAGGTGAGCTGTTTGTAGCGGGCTATCTGCTGCACGGCAGAACCGAGGTTCTCCGTCGAGAGAGCGGCGAGGGCGATGGGCTGGAAGCGTTCAGTCCTGGTTTCGGCGCCGAGCAGCAGACCGATCGCGGGGTCGGCGCTGACTTCGCCCACGGCGCGCCAGAAGGCAAACAGTTCCTCCGTGGTGAGGAGCACGCGCGGTTCATCGAAAAGACCCTGGGGAAGTCCGGCTCGGCGCACGATGGCAGAGGCGCGGACTCCCAGTTCTTCCAACTTGGCCAGCAGGCTGCCGGAAACGCGAAAGTGCTTGTTCATCGGCTTACTCGGCTTTGAGAGAAGCCATGTCGATGGAGAAGCGGTACTTCACATCCGACTTGAGCAATCTCGCATAAGCTTCGTTGACCTTCTGAATGGGAATGACTTCGACATCGGCGGTGAGGTTGTGCTGCCCGCAGAAGTCGAGCATCTCCTGGGTTTCCGCGATGCCGCCGATCGGCGAACCGGAGAGGCTGTGCCGGCCCATGATCAGGTTGAACACGGAAACGGGGAGCGGTTTCTCGGGCGCGCCGACCATCGTGAGGTTGCCGTCACGGCGCAACAGGCTGAGGTAAGCATTGATGTCGTGCTCGGCGGAGACAGCGTCGAGAATGAAGTCGAAGCTGCCGGCGTGCTTCTGCATCTCGTTCGCATTTCGCGAGACGATGACCTCGTCTGCCCCGAGCTGGAGTGCGCTCTCCTTCTTGTTGGGGGAAGTCGTGAAGACCACCACGTGGGTCTGGAGCGCGTGCGCAAATTTGACGGCCATGTGGCCCAGTCCGCCGAGGCCGACTACACCAACTTTCTTGCCCTTGGTGACGCACCAATGGCGCATGGGCGAATAAGTCGTGATGCCGGCGCAAAGCAAAGGCGCGGCTCCAGCGAGGTCGAGATTCGCGGGGACGCGCAGGACAAAGCGTTCATCGACGACCACGCTATCGGAGTAGCCGCCATAGGTGACGCCTCCCAGGTGCTTGTCCGGGGAGTTGTAGGTGAGGGTCATGTTGGGGCAAAACTGCTCGAGGCCCGCCCGGCACTCGGGACAGGTGCGGTCCGAGTCCACCATGCAGCCGACCGCGGCGAGGTCGCCGGGTTTGAATTTGGAGACGGCGGGGCCAACCTTGGTGACGCGGCCGACGATCTCGTGACCGGGGACGCAAGGGTAGACGGTGGGCATCACGCCGCTCCACTCGTTGCGCACCTGGTGGAGATCGGAGTGACAGATGCCGCAGTAGAGAATTTCGATCTGCACGTCGTGTTCGGTTGGATCGCGCCGCGTGATCCTGCTGGAGGCCAGCGGCGAGGTGGAGCTGGCAGCGGAGTAAGCTTTTGCGTTGTACATGACTTAATTTATAAGATGCGCGGCGCGACTCACGATATGCAGGACACGCCATTGTATATGCGACACACGCCAAACGCCTTGACGTAGCGCTGGCGTCCTCGCCGACAGTCCTGTGGGCGTCCGCGCCCACGGTCGCAACCGAAAGCGAGGGCGTGGACGCCCTCACGACCGTCGGCCATAGGCCAGCGCTATTCACACCCGGTGGAATCGTGCCGCCAAACCCTGTCGCCAAATAACGGTTTTGCTGGACAGATACTCTCGTGCGGCCGTATTCTTTCCAAAACCTGTCTGCAAGTAACGGTTTTGGAGAGATTGACCCATGCAAGAGGTAGTGGGGGCTAAGGGTGTGGGCACCCGGCCGGTTAGCGAGTTCGATTCAGCGGCATCCAGAGCGCTGCGTCTGGCGGACGACGCGCGGAACATTGCCCGGCGGGCGGCAGCTGCCCTGCAGTCGAAGCAAGATCCCGCCGGCTATTGGGTGGGAGACCTGGTGGGCGACTCGACCCTGCAATCCGACTACATTCTCCTGCAAATGTGGTTGTACCCGGCTGCCGCCGACGGAACCTGGAATCCGCCGACGATGCCCAAGATTCGCAAAGCGGCGCGGGCTATTTTGGATGCTCAGCGTCCCGATGGCGGCTGGAGCATCTACGAACCCGGTCCCTCGGAGATCAATGCCACCGTGCGCGCCTACGCGATGCTGAAGATGACGGGCATCGGCGTTGAGGATCCGCGTATGCGAAAGGCCCGCGAGTTGATCCTGAAGCTCGGCGGCATCCAGGCCTGTAACAGCTACACCCGAATCAACTTCGGCTTCTTCGATCTTTTCCCGCGCAAGTATTGCCCCACAATTCCTCCGGAGATCATGATCATTCCGGGCAACATGCTCTACGAAATGTCGTCGTGGACACGCACGATTATCGTTCCGCTCTCGATCGTGCAGGCTCTGGGAGCCGCCAAGCCTACTCCCGGCGGCCTTCGCGTCGACGAACTCCTGCATCCCCAGCGGAAGCTGGCGTTGCACCGTAAAGACCGGATCGCGAATCTGTTCGTGCGGGCCGACAAGCTCTTTAAGCGCTGGGAGCGCCAGAGCGTGAAAAAGATTCGCGGACACGCCATCCGCGAGGCGGAGCACTGGATGCTGGATCGCATGCATTACAGCGAGGGCCTGGGAGCTATCTATCCTTCCATGATGTACTCCATCATGGCGATGGACGCTCTGGGCTATGAGCGCGACCACCCGGACTTGCAACTAGCCATGCAGCAATTCGACGATCTCATCCTGGAAAAGGAAGACAGCCTCATCATTCAGCCGTCGAAGTCTCCCGTTTGGGACACGGCGATTGCAGCATTTGCTCTCGGCGAACTGGGAGAAGGCGACCCGGCGCGGCTTACTTCAGCCGCCGATTGGTTGCTTACCAAGGAGATTCGGCGGAAGGGGGACTGGTCCGCCAAGCGTCCCGACCTGACTCCTTCCGGCTGGGTATTTGAGTTTGCCAACGAGTTCTATCCTGACATTGACGATACGGCGATGGTGCTGCTGGCGCTGCTTCACGCCAAGGCCAGCGATCCCGAGAAACAGGCGCGCGCCGAGCGGCGCGCGGTGCAATGGCTGTTGGGGATGCAGAGTTCCAATGGGGGATGGGCCGCTTTCGACGTGGACAATAACTGGCGGCTCCTCAACAAGGTCCCCTTCGCCGACCACAATGCCATGCTGGATCCCACCTGCCCGGACATCACCGGACGCGTGCTGGAATCCCTCTGCCGACGGGGTTTTGATTACACCCATCCCGCCATCGCCCGCGGAGTGAGCTATTTGCTGGGAGAGCAACTGGCGGACGGCAGTTGGCGCGGCCGTTGGGGAGTGAATTACATTTACGGCACTTTCCTGGCAATCCGCGGTCTCAGCGCAACGCGTTCGCCGCAGGTGGCCGACGCCATTGCGCAGGGCGCACGCTGGCTGCGCGGGGCGCAGAACCCGGATGGCGGTTGGGGGGAAAGCTGCCTCGGCTATGACACGCATCGTTTCGAACGAGCCAGGAGCAGTCCCTCACAAACGGCCTGGGCGATCCTCGGGTTGATCGCCGCGGGTGGAATCCAGACGAATGCCCTCAGCGAAGGTGTGCGCTGGCTCCAGGAAAACCAGCGCCCGGATGGAACGTGGGAAGAAACCATCACCACGGGCACAGGATTTCCCGGCGTCTTCTACATCAGTTATCAGTTGTATAAAGACTATTTCCCTATCCTGGCGCTGGGTACCTGCGCCAAATGCACAGCAAGCGCGGCCACGGATTATCAGGTGCGGAAGGCCAGCGCAAGTTCGGTCTGAATCCCAGCAGCAGCATCCACCTCACACCTGTCATTCTGAACCGCGTGCCCAAGAAAGGCGCAGATAGTGCAATTACTTTACAGGGCACGCGGTGAAGAATCCATACATTTCGGGCCAATGTGCGGCTGCCATTTGTGTTGACGAGAAGATCTTAGGTGCGCGATTCAGGGAATGTTCACCCATCGCCGCGCCTGCTTTTGGGGTGGGCCACCCTATCGCCCGATTTTGGCGAAGGGTGGGGGCGGTTCCGAGCTTCTAGTTGCTTCGTGTCGTAGCTGCCTGGACTACGTTGGGGCTCTGCGGCGCTTCAGGATCTATGGCAAAGTCGTAGATGGTCATCGAAAACAGGTTTGCCTGATTAGGCATCCGCAAAAACGCATATTCCCCTGGCGAGAGCGGCACCTTGGGAAAAATCTTGTACCATCCGCTACCGACCTTCTCTGTGATCGTTTCTATTTGTTCTGCCGCCCGCTTTGATTTTCCTGTCATTGGTGAAAAAGCCGCGGTGCTGACGATTCGCCGGTCGTTGTTCACCTGCAACTTGACAATTACCAACTCGCCCCAGGACGCGGACGGATCAGCCGCGTCTTCGCTAGTGCTGCCCTTCACAAAAAAGATTGCCGGTGTGCCGTCGTGGAGACGTACCAAGGCTGTGGGACCGCTTAGTTCCACCGTAAACTTCGGTTTATAGATGAACGGCGCAACTACCGCGCCGGCAACATTGGAAGCAGAATGGTTATTGATCTTAGGGGAAATGTATTTTAACTGGAGTAATTGAGGCTGTCCGGCGAATTTGTCCAAGGCCCAAACATGTCCGGCATTCGGCAGTCTCAGCCCCGGCGCGACCTCTGGCCTGGAAGTCTCTGCACGACGTGCATAAATATCGCTCGGCGTATCGGAAACGCTATATTGCTTCATCGGCTCGGACTGCCGCCTTAATACCGGCCTGTCATTTTCCTCAGGTGAAGCGGGGGAAGCCGACTGCGCGAAGAGATGCGGCAGGAAGCAAAAACTGGATGCAATAAAACACGTCAAAAGAACCGTACTGCGCAAGCGGAAGTTTCCCATGTCTGGCTTCTCCTAAACGCCCAGCGCCTGACGGGCGTAAAGTGCGGGGTCCCCTTTTTACCGATTGCGTGGCAGACATAATACGCGGGAAGAAAACCGGTAGCAACAGCGGAGTGAGGCGGCGATTCTACGGCGGTACGCCATGTTCTCGCTAACCCACCCTACGCAAAGTCGGCGTAGGGTGGGGCACCCAATTCATCGGGTACTACTCTTGGGGGCTACCCGGCCTGGGTGGGGCGTCTCCTTGTTTTTGCCTGCTGGGCGCAAGCGTCACCAACAGCAAGCCGCTACCGCCAAACACCTGCACGTCGCCTTTAGCCGCCAGAACGATCTGCCCGAGTGGAGGTGTCCAACCGGGACTTACGATGTTCAGATCGGCAAAGCCGTAGGGGCCGCAGGCGGTCGTGGCGAAGAGCCACAGAGCCTGGATGCGGTCGTTGCCTGCCGGACAGGCGGATGGCCGGAACTTTCCAACCACGCCATGCCACACAGGTTCCCCGACAATCTCGTTGCCGGCCATGACGTGCCCGCCGCCGCGATACACCGCTTCGGGGCCGCCGATCTGTTCGGTCGTCTGGTGGGTGGGGAAGGGAAGCATTGGACCGGGATGCCAGTAAGGCTCACGCGCCCGCGCCACTTCGGGCAGGGAAGCGATGGCCCGTAGCCCGGTTACAAGCGGGAAATCACCCTTCTTCGTGTGTACCTGATCGAATTTCAGGGTCAGTTGCGAACCGGAGCCGGAGGCCGGGGGGCGGACCGCTAATACCTGTCCTTGAATTTTCGATCCTTCGGGAATGTGCTTGCCGCCGGGCAAAGGCACGTCTTGTGCGATCCGGCCCAGAATTCTCTGGCCAGGCTTGGCGGCATCGAGCTTGGTCGAGAGAAGAACCGGCAGAGCTGTCCCCGATGGTATTTCTTGCGCGAACGCCATCCCGGCGCTAACCAGCAGGAGCGCGAGCATCTTTCGCGGGGTCATCCGGTACCTCAAGAAGAATAGCAACCAGCCTCAAGCAACAAGCCATAAGCCAGAGCCGGCTACTGCTTGCTGTCTTGTCCTGCTTGCGGCTTGTAGCTTGCTCCTTGTGGCTGGTTTTCCGCTATCTGACGCCGACCCAGAACCACGGACCGTAGCGATACGGCCCAGGATATGCGATCACAGGCGGCGGGGCCGGATAGGCGAATACGCCGGGGCCGACGTAAGGACCGTAGATCGAGTGCTCCTGGCGCTTGTCGCGCACTTCGCACCAGCCGTCGAAACCATCCCGTTTAGGGGAGCTCTCAGCCTGGCGAGCCAACCGGGTTCCCGTGAATCGCATGCGATCTTGCCCGTGCATGCGAACTCGAGGACCGTCGCCGGTAACATCCCCTTCGCCTTTCCACACGGTGATTACGGTGGCGTCCCCCTGGGAGTCCACGTCAAAACGGTACGCGCCCGACTTTTGCACGATGAACGCCAGATTCGGCGTATCGACTTCGTAAATCTCGCCAGGAAACAGATGGAAGACGCGCAGGTTCAAGGTACCCTGGTGCAATGTGACTTGGGCGGTGCGGGTACTGACATTAGTAAGGGTCAGGCTCGTTTCATCATTCATCCGCAAAACGCCCGCCCCGACATTGATTTCCGCACGCGAGTTCTTGTCCGTCCACACGTTATCCGAAGTCGCGAGCGCGCGATTTAACACCCCGGCGACCCAGTTCTGGGTTCCGCGGGGTTGGATCGAGACGGAACCGTTGATGTATTGCAGACGAGCCACCCGCCCAGGCCGATATGGCGGCGCCGCCGGGGGATACGGCATTACCACCGGCGGATACTGCGCCAACACAGTCCCGGTGATCAACAGCAGGAGCGCGCCTAAACTGATGTGCCTGATAGCCTTCACGACTCAACTCCCGGAAACCTGTTCTGTGGCCATAGAGCGACACTTCGCCACGGCTCAGGTGTCCCATTAATGTGAACCCTAAAAACGCCCAGGAGTTGCGGCGGTAGCGCCGCCGTCCTCGGCGGCGGGCTACAAGGCTCAAATGGGCCTGTGCACAGGCGGTTGCCACCGGCAGCCCCCTCCGGAGAGCTTGCCCTGAGTTCCATGGGAAGATCTGGAGCCGGCGCGCAAGCCGTCTATTCGAAAGCGCTTTCCTCGGGCGGGGCGGGTAACGGCAGTTCGGCCATGGCTTTGCCGCAGCTAATCAGGTGGGAGTACACGTACTGTCTTACGGCCGCTGCATCCTGGCGGCAAATGGCCGCCATGATTTGGCGGTGTTCTTCCAAAGATTGCTCCAGGCGGCCGTCCTCCACCAGAAAATAATAGCGAGCCAGCAGGACTACCCTACGCAAGTCATTAATGACCCGCAGCAACCAGCGGTTCCCGCTGATTTCATACAGTACAGAGTGGAAGTCGTTATCAGTCTTGAGCCATCCCCCCCGATCCTTATTCGCGGTGTGAATCTCCAGCGTTTCGTGCAAGGTCTTCAGCCGCGGCAGGTCTTTCGGCCTGATTTTGCCGGTCGCTTCAAAAGCGCATTGACTTTCCAGGAGGGCCAGGACGGGAAAGACCTCTTCGATGTCGCGGGTGGAGAGCTGAACCACTTTGCAGCCCCGGCGCGGCGTCAGGATCACCAGACCTTCGCCGGCCAGTTCCTTCAGGGCTTCGCGCATCGGGGTCCGGCTGATGCCAAAGGCCTGGGCCAGAGCTTTTTCATCGATCCAGGTTCCCGGCGCGAGTTCGTGGGAAAAGATGCGTTCCCGCAGCCGCTGCGCTACCTCTTGGTAGAGCCCTTTGGAGTCAAGCCTCTCCCCCGGCGGGGACGCACCTGTTCTGCTTGGAGGGGAACCCATCGACGCCAGAATACCCTCGTCCGCAAAATAGAGCAAACCCCTCGTGTGGGGGAATTCGGTGAGATTTGGGACTTGAAAAGTCCGATTTGCCACGTAGCGCCGGTCCCGCCAAGCGGGACCGGCTGTCGTGCGGGCCGTCCCGGACCGCACCTCAAGAGCTACGGGCGCGGACGGCCCCAGGACATCGCCCTTTTCACGCCCGGTGACGCGCCGCTGGCGCATGTCCTCTGGGGTGAGGCTTGGGACCTCGCAATCGCCAGTCCCCGCTACTCGGCATTTTCCATCGGATGCCTCGGCAGATACCCCTCGGAAGTGGCGCTGCCGCAACTCAACAGGTGGGCCGCCATCGATTGCTTCACCGCCGCGGGATCGCGGAGGCGAATGGCGGCCATAATGCGTGAGTGTTCTTCCAGGCACTGTTCCAACTGTCTTCCCTGGACCAGGGAGTGAAAGCGAACCAGTTTCATCACCTTCCACAGATTGCCGATGAGATGAATCATGCAGTGGTTTCCGCTCACTTCATGCAGCGCACGATGGAAGTCCTGGTTGATCTCGAACCACTCCGCCCGGTCTTTTTTCCTGGTGCACAGCTCGAGTTTTCGGTGGAGGATTTCCAGCCGCTGAAAATCTTCCGGCTTAGCTTTTTCCACGGCTTCGTAAGCGCATTGGCTTTCGAGCAAAGCCAGCACGGAAAAAACTTCTTCGACATCGCGCCGGGAAACCTGAACCACGTAGCACCCGTGGCGCGGTTTCAGCACCACCAGCCCTTCGCTGGCCAGCAGTTTCAGGGCTTCGCGTAAAGGAGTCCGGCTGATGCCATAAGCCTGCGCCAGCGCCTGCTCGTCGATCCGGTCGCCGGGTGCGAGGTCCTGGGAGAAGATGCTCTGGCGCAATCGTCCGGCTACTTCCTCGTAGAGGGCTTTAGCGGCAATATTGCCTTCCACTGCGGGCGCGCCTGGTCGGAGCGGCGCGCTTTGTCTTTTGGTCGCTTGGGCAGGGCACATAAGCAACACTCCAACCCAGCTCTGGCCGGGTTATCGGATGGTCCGGATGCTCGGGCAAGCAAAAACACGCACGGAACGGTTTCCGATCACCCGATCATCTAAGCGACTACCATCCCCTGCTTTTCCGGTAAGCCGGGGTATTCCGGTAGCACTGCTCACAGACAGCGATCAGATTGGCCACCGCAACGGGTCCGTCGACTTCTTTGGGTTGAATCTCCCAGGAAAAACCCAGGGAGTTGGCACAGTGCCCGGGCGGACGGTGATGGGCGCACCGCCCCGTGGCATTGGTGCATTCGCACGCTCCCTGAGCCCGTTCGTAGACCTGTTCCTTGAGTTCCTCGGTGACAGTGGCGAGCATATTTGCCTCCTCGGAAAGATTGGGAATCAAGTGTCCATTTCGAAACCGGCCAGCGAGACAGTGTTACCCGCAGTGATGATCAATTCGACTGCGCCACACTGGGCACAGGCCAACGCTTTTGCTTCGGGATGAAATTCGGCTCCACAGGCGGCGCATCGCGCGGCCAGACGTTCGCCGCGAAATTCCAGCACCGCCCCTTCGGCCCGGGTTCCCCGCGCGGCTTCCAGGAAATGCGCGGCAATATGGTGGGGATCATGCCCTGAAGCTTCGCCCACCACGAAGGTGAGGTGCGTGATCCGAGCGGACTGGGGGGCCTCGCTCAGCACGCGGCGCAACATCGCCTGGACTTCAGGGAATTCGTGCATGGGTCATATCCTTTCGCTCTTCGCGTAGACCGCCAGATCGCCCTCCCCGCGCAGGTCGGCGGGACGATACCGCGGGATGGGCAGTTCCAGCTGCTTGGCCTCGAGCGGCACAATCTTTTTATCGACCAGCCCCAGCGCCAGCGCCACGCCATAGATGATGGCCTCGGGCCGCGGCGGGCAACCGGGGATGTAATAGTTAACGGGAATGAGCTTCTCGATGGGCCCGATCACGCTGTAGGTGTCGAACCAGATCCCGCCCCCGCCGGCGCAAGAACCGATGGCAAAAACCAGCTTGGGAGCCGGCATGGCCTCGTAGGCCCGCTGCAACGCCTTCGCCGTCGACCGCAGGGCGGGGCCCTGGCACAGCATCACGTCCGCATGGCGTGGCGACCCGACCAGCTTGATGCCAAAGCGTTCCACATCGTAATAAGGCGTCAGGACGTTCAGCACCTCGATATCGCAGCCGTTGCAGCCGCCGCTGTTGGCGTGGTAAACCCATAACGAACGACCGAACATTTTTTGGCATAGATTCTTCAGCACAGTTGCCGTCCTTCCCTGCGGTTACAAGTTCCCCTCAGTCCAGTTCGAGTTTGAGGTCGGCCGCGGGCGGCTCCCCTTCCAGATAGGCCCGGGCGCCAAAAACCCAGCGCTCGTTCTCCAGATCGTCGTGGCGATAACCCCGCAGCTTCAGTTGTTCGAGCACCGATGGCGCCTTAAAACAGCGTCCGCAACGCTGGCAGGTGCTCATAAAAATCTCGAGCCTCTCTTTGAGATCGGCCACGTCGCCGGTGCTGGTCTCAAAATCGGGGCTCATGGTGATGGCTTTTTCCGGACACACCTCCGCGCAGCGGCCGCAATAGGAGCAGCGGCGGCCCACGTAAGTGATGATGCGCAATTCCTGGCATTCATCGTGGACCAGGACCGCGCGGGCCGAACAATTGTTGGCGCATCCGGCACAGCCGATGCACTTGGCTACGTTGAATACGGGGCGGCCCCGGAAGTGCGGTGGTGCTTGCCGCGGCTGTGCCGGATAGGGCAGCGTCACCCGGCCGGCTTTCAGGCAGACCAGAGTTTCTTCGAGTTTGCTCATTACCGACATCGGTTCACCTTTAAACCAGTTTCCAGTTTCGAGTTTCCAGTTTCCAGAAAGTTGCTGCCTACAGTTTCCGGTTCCTGCAAACTGCTACATACGCCTTAGGCTCTGGAAACTGGAAACCGGAAACTATGTTTCAGTATCCGTAACTTGCCAGCAGCAGAGCCAACAGCGCTACCGCCAATTGGCTGGCAAACCAGCGTATGGCCTGGTCAATGCGATAACGGGCATGAGTGGCCGCTACCACCGTGACCAGCAGCACCAGCACAAACACCTTCACCCAGAACAGCAGCCAGCCCGCGGGAAACGGCAGATCCGCTCCCCAGGGCACAAACAGCGCCACGAACAGCGCACTGAAGATCACCAGCTTGGCCATCTGCGCGTAGCGGAACAGAGCCAGCTTCGGGCCGGAGTACTCCAGCAGCGGTCCTTCCATGATTTCGGTCTCCGCTTCCGAAATATCGAAGGGCACCCGCTGGACGAATCCTTGGAACGACAACAACATCAGTCCGATCAGGATCAGTCCCGACCAGGGGAACCCGGCGGTCGAGTAAACCGAGCCGCTCAACACCGCCTGCAAACGGAAAGAGTGGGCATGGACGGCGGCGGCCAGCAGGACGACCGCGAACAGCGGCTCCAGGGCCACCATCGTCATCATTTCCCGGCTTACGCCAATCAACGAATAGGTCGAACCAGCCGCCAAGCCCGCCAGGAGCGTGCAAACTCCGCACATGGTCAGCAGGTAAATGAGCAGAAAGGCGTCGCCCTCGCCGCTCATCGGCGCAGCAAAACCCATAGGCACAAACCACGTCAACGTCAGCACTGCGGCCAGGGAGAGATAGACGGCGAGCCGCTGCATGACTGGTGTTTCGCCGGATTCGATGTCTTCCTTGCCCAGCAACTTCAGGAGATCGAAGTACGGCTGCAGCAGGGGCGGACCCTGGCGGGATTGAATGCGCGCCGTAACCCGGCGCATCACTCCCTGGAAAAATGGCGCGAGCAACAGAACCAGGGCCACGTTCGCCAGGCCGCCGAGAATGGTCGAAATCGGATTGCCGTTCATATTGGTTACTACCTCTTCGTCCGGGTCAGTTTCAGCAGTTCTTCCTGCGACCACACCTTGACGGCGCCGGAGCGCAGATCGACCGTCTCCAGGCGATCGGTACAGGAGAAGCAGGGATCGATGCTGCCCAGGGAAATGGTCATATCGGCGATCTGCTGGTCTTTGATCATCCGCGGGACTCCCTGCAAATTCTGATAAGTCGGGGCGCGTACCCGCCACCGGCGCGGACGGTTGTTCTCCCCGGTGATGACAAAGTGATGGCTCTCCCCACGCGGAGCTTCGACCGAGGACATACCCAAACGGCCCACCGGCAACTCGTCCCGGATCTCCAGTTGCAGCGGCCCTTTCTCCATCTTCTGCAGGCACTGGCGGATGATCTTGATGGACTCGAATACCTCTTTGGCCCGCACCACCAGGCGGGACCACACATCGCAACCCTGCTCGGTGATCACCTGAAATTCGACCCGGTCGTAGGCCGCATAGGGATGATCCCGCCGGCAATCGATGTCCACTCCCGCGGCGCGCGCCACCGGCCCCACCAATCCAGCATTCTTCACCAAGTCCCGGTCCGCGATGCCTATGCCGCGGGTGCGCTTCTGAATGTTCCTGTCCTTCAGCACCGCCGCCACCACCGGATGCCATTCGCTTTCCACCCGGTCGAGGACTTGGCGCAGTTCCGTGGTCAGTTCCGGCGTGAGATCCCAACGGACGCCGCCGATCAGGCACAAGGAGTAGGTCTTGCGATTGCCGCTGATCTTCTCCGCCATCCACATGAGCGGCTCGCGGATGCGGAAGCTCTGCATGAACAGCGTGTCGAACGCCAGGATGTGGCAGGCGAGTCCGGTCCAGAGCAGATGACTGTGCAGGCGCTCCAGCTCCAGCATAATGGTGCGCATGTAGGCGGCCCGCGGCGGCGGGGTGAGGGCCGCGGCCGCCTCCACTGCCTGCACATAAGCCACATTGTGCACGCACCCGCAGATGCCGCAGATCCGCTCCGCCAGCATGGGTACGTCGTTGTAGCTCAGCACCGACTCGGCGAGCTTCTCGATGCCGCGATGCACCATGAAACCGCGATATTCGCAGCCCCGCACCATCTCGCCTTCCACATACAGCCGGAAGTGTGCCGGTTCGTCCAGCGTGGGATGGAACGGACCAAAGGGAATCACGGTGCAGCCTTCCGGCGGGTCGTCAAAGGTAAACTCGCGATCGCTGTCGAAGCCGGCGGGCACCTGGTTCCAGGGGAAATCTTTGCGCAACGGATGCATGCCTTCCGGCCAGCCGTCCGGCAAAACCAGCCGCTTGGGATAGCGGTGTCCCACCGGTTCAATGCCTACCAGGTCGCGGAATTCCCGCTCCGCCCAATTGGCCGCCGGAACCACGTCGGAAATGCTGTCCAACTTCGGATTCTCGGCTGGCACGGTCGTCAGCACGCTGCACAGCAGGTGTTCCTTGTCGAAAGCGAAATTGTGGGCCACCAGGAAATCACCGGAGAACGGCCGGTCGTCGGCGCCGATACTGATGACGTAGCGCGCGTCCAGATCGCGAAACAGGTATTGGCAGACCGGCTTGACGACTGCGGGTTCGATGAAGACGAACAGGCGGCCGTCACTGGGGAGGTCGGCCCGCCGGATGGCCGGGCCGAACTTCTCTTTCAACTGTTTCAGTTTCTCATGCGCGACCATGGCATCGTTCCCCTGCGGGTCCCCGCGGCAAGCCCGCTTGCGCTTGCCGGAATAGGCTAGAGCCGGTGTTTCTGCCGGGCAGGCGGAGCACCGCCCAACCAGCGGAAATACCGCTCAATTTCGTTATAGAAATTGTGGGCCGCATAACGGTGGCAGTCCGCCTCGCGGGCATAACCGCAGAGCCAGGGGACAGAAACCCGCCGTGGCGCGCCCCCTAACTTCGAAATCCCGTAAGTCGCCAGGAACATCAGTCCCACCACCAGGGCGAGAATGAGCGGAACAAACAGCGCCGCCGAACCCACTTCCTCGACGCGGATCAGCGACTTGGGCATTACCGGCAAAGCATTCGCCAGGGAAGAGGCCAGTCCCTGGCGGCTGGCGCTGAGGGCGCGTTGCAGTACGCGGAAAGCAAGTGCAGGCGCCAGTCCGACCGCTACGCAAGCCAGCGCCAGCACCACCTGCGGTACCTGCATGGTCCAGCCAACCTCGAGCCGGCGTTTTTCCGCCTCGGCCAACACCAGTTGGCTGCTGCGGGAGAGAAAGCTGACGCCGAAGAACTTCATCAGCAGAGCCAGGGTGAGCGCGCTGACCAATACGGCAATAGCCACACAGAAGGGAAGGTAACGGGCCGATGCACTGCCTTGCACCGCGGGCACCAGGATGGCCCACTTGCTGGCAAACCCGTTGGTGAGCGGTACGCCGGCAATGGAGAAGGACGCGATCAGCACGGTGAATCCGGTCAGGGGCATGAACTTCATCAGCCCGCCCATCAGGTTCAGGTCTTGCGTGCCGGTAGCGTGAAGCATGGAACCGGCATTCAGGAAGAGCAGCCCTTTGAAGGTGCCGTGGTTGAGCACGTGGAACAGGGTGCCCAGCAAAGCCACCGTGGCCAACATGGTTGTCGCCGGTTGCGCCAGCATGGCCATGCACGCGCCCATGCCCAGCAGCATGTATCCGATTTGCCCGATGCTGGAGAAGGCCAGCAGGCGCTTCGACTGCTCCTGGGTAAGCGCCTGAAGAGTGCCGGTAAAGAGGGTGATCGTCCCCAGCACCGCTATGATCAGACCCCAGGTCGCCAGGGGATAATGGGCGCGCGCCTCGGCCGGGACCAGCCACACGAAGCAACGTAGCAAGCCATAGATCGCCGTCTTAATCATGACTCCGGAGAGCATCGCGCTAACCGGAGAGGGCGCGGCGGGATGCGCGTCTGGCAGCCAGAACTGCCCGAATGGCCACATGCCCGCCTTGATCCCAAATCCCACCAGAAACAGAACAAACGCCAGCGCGGCTGTTCCCGGATGCGCCAGCAGGACACTGGGCAAATGCTCGCTCAGACTGTCGAATTCATACCTCAGGCTTGTTTCCCCGCCGCTTCCTGCCAGCAGTTGCGTCCCGCACATGACGGCCGCGCACGCCAGCTCCATCAGCACCAGGTACTTGTTCGCGGCCCGCACATTCTCCGGTTTGTCATAGTCAAAACGGACCAGGACGAAGCTCGGCAGGGTCATCAACTGCCAGAAAAGAAAGAACCACCACATCATGTCGGTGGTGCTGAGCAGCCCATAGATCCCGGCCACGAAAAGCAGGAAGTATGGGTAATAGCGCGCTACCCCTTTCGCCTCATGCCGCATGTAGCCGATGGAGTACAGCGCGGCCATGGCCGCTATGCCCGAGGCCAGCAGCAGGAACAGGGCGGTCAGGCCATCCACGTAAAAGCGCAGCACCAGAGCGGTTCCCGGCAGGGCAAAGAGCGCGGCGGGGTGCGGTGACGGGCCGGCGGCCAGTACCTGAATAACGGCGAAAAGAATCACGATTGCCGTGCTGGCGGCAGCAAGCAATGCGAGGCAACCGGCAAGCGTCTTATTCCGCGCGGTGAGCAGCGTGAGCACCGCCCCCGCGAAGCAGATGAGGATGGACGCGGCAACGGCTTGTTCGGGAGTCATCATACTTGCACTTCCTCGGCAGGACTGCTTTCGGTCCTCGCTGGGGCGGGAGAACGTGTCTGCCCGCCCGCAATGTTGCACAGCAACTCCGTAAGCGCTTCCAAGGTCGTCCGCACGGCCGGCGTAAGCGATTGCGCCGGCTTGGTCGACCCCGGCTCAACCCCAAGGAGCCAAGCCTTGGTTCTTCCATTCGCTTCCGCCCACTGGGCAAGCACGCCCAGCGAGATCTTGTGAGTCGAGATTTGCGGGAAACGGGGCACGATTTGCTCCGTATCCATGAACACCACGCTGCCGGGAGGGCCGCCAAACTCCACCGCATCAAGAAAAAGCAGGTGATCGATTCCCCGGTCCGCAACCTGGCCGAGGTAGCGTTCCGGGTTGGTGTTGGCGATTACCACGTCCCGCATGCCTTGGGCGAGTAGTTCTTCCGCCAGGCGCACCCCGAATCCGTCGTCGCCGTAGTCCAGGTTGCCAATGCCCATCAGGCACACCGAATGGGCGAAGCAACTCTCGAGCTGGGTACGGAGATCCCCGCGCTCAGCCTCACGCCCGCAAATCCGCTCAAGCCGGCTTGCTGGCCGACGACCGACGACCGACGACCGACGACTGCCTTTTGCCGGCATCAGATGTCCTCCCCCAAGCGCTTGATCTGCTGATAGGTGAACACCGGCCCGTCCACGCACACGTAGGCGACGCCAATGCAACAATGGCCGCACTTGCCGACGCCGCATTTCATGTAGCGTTCCAGCGTGGAAACGATGTCTTGCTCCCGGAAGCCGAGCTCCAGAAGATCCTTGATCACGAAGCGGAACATGATGGGCGGGCCGCAAACAAACGCCACGGTATTTTCCACCGGCACTTTGACTCCGGGCCGTTTGAAGAGCGTGCCGACCACTCCCACATTGCCCTGCCAGCTTGCATCGCCCCGGTCCACTGTCAGATGGCACTCCACCCCCGCCGCTTTTTCCCATTCCCGCAGGTTGGGAACGTACATCAGTTCGCTGGGGGTCTTGGAGCCGTAAAAAATCTGAAAGCTGCCATACTTGCGGCGGTGCTTGAGGGCGTAAACGATGCAGGAGCGCAACGGGATCAGGCCGATGCCGCCGGCCACAAACACCAGGTTCTTCCCGTAATACTCTTCCATGGGAAAACCGTTGCCGTAAGGGCCGCGCACGGCGAAGCGATCGCCCGGCTGCAGCCGGTGCAGCGCCGACGTGCAACTGCCCACCTGGCGAACGGTAAAGAAAGTCTCCTCTTCCGTGGGACTGGGCGGCAGCGAGGCCGGAAATTCGCCTACCCCGAACAGGGAAACTTGCGCGAACTGGCCGGGGCGAAACCGGCGAAAGGCCTGCTGCGCGCCGGCATCTTTGAAATGCCAGTAGAAAGTCTTGACCTCCGGGATTTCCTCTACCACCCGGTCAAGAACGGCCACCTTGGGCAGATACACGTTCTCAATGGCTGACATTTGGGCTGACGTTTGCATGTTTGTCTAACTCCGCCGTGGCGCGCCGGATCATCTCCACTACCGCCGGCATGCCGATATCGCCGTGACAGACAGCGGCGCAACGGCCGCAGCCGACGCAGGCCATGGTCAGTTCGCGCTGGATGAAGTAATGAGCCAGCTTGCGGAAGAACCGGCGGTTGCGCCGGTCGTGCACCGCCCGCCGCGGATTATGGCCGCCGGCCATCCGGGTGAAGCCGCTGAGGGCGCAGGAATCCCAGCTGCGCACCCGTTCGAACTCGTTCGGCCCGGTGGGGCGATCGCTTACGGTAAAACAGGTGCAGGCGGGACAGACATAGGTGCATCCGCCGCACTCCATGCAGCGGTTGCCGATGTCTTCCCACATTTTTTCCAAAACCTCGCCCTGGGTGATGTACCGGACGGTCGCGGAAAACCAGCTAGTCTGGGTCTTGAACTGTTTGCGGAGCTCGTCCAGCCGCGTCCGCCGCTGCTCCACGTGTGCCGGCGTAGCGTGGCGGAATATTGTGCTGGCAAACAGGTTTTCACCGGCGGCGGTGCCCGCTACGGCCAGGAATTCGTCCCCCAGATCCATCAGTTGCAGATCGAAGCCGGCGTGCGCGGCCGGACCCGTATCGGTGCAGACGCAAAAACAGTCGTCGCTGATATCGCAATCCGCGTCGGTGCAGACGAGGTTAACCAGCAACAGGTTCCGCCGGCGCCGCTCATAGTAGGAATCGCAGAAGTCACGGCCCAGATAGAAGCGGTCCAGATGAAAGATGCCGGCAATATCGCAGGAACGGATGCCGAAAATGGCCGTTTGCGGCGGCGGCTGGCTGGCCTCAATCTGAATATCGCCATCGCGCCGCCGCATCTTCAGCAGCTGCTCGATGTGCGGGAATACGTAGCGCTTCGGCGGATAATAAGGATTGGGCAAATGTAACTGGATTTGGCCGCGGTTCTGGTCGGTCACCATATCGAAATAGGTGTCCCGCCCGGGCCCGCGGAAAGGCGCAATCACCTCGTATCGCTGCGCCCGAAGCAGGTCTACAAGGTTTAGAACATCGGCACGGTTGAGGACACGGGCTTTCATGCCGCTGTCTCCTTCTCTACCCGCACAGCAAGTAGCTTGAAGTCGTGCTCGGCGGAACCGCGAAGTTGCTGCTGCACCTGGCGTACGAAGTAGGGCACGTAAACCGTACCGCTGCGCACTTCCGGGGTAATCCGCACCGCCGCCGCCGCCGCACCTTGGGGCGTACGTAACCGGACCTTCTGGCCGTCCCGGAGGCCCAGTTTCTTCGCATCGTCGGTGCTGATTTCCACGAAGCCGTCAGGGTAGTCGAGCAGCAGCCATTGGTATTCCCGCTTAAGCGTTTCGCTGTGCTGAATCAGCACGTTTTGATTCCAGTAGTACAGCGAATGGCGGAATACCAGGAGCATCGGAAACTCGGCTTCCGGGCAGACCGGAGGACGCTGTTTCCCGATGGGGGTAAAGCGGAAACGGTGTTCCGAGGCCGCCGGCAGGAAGAAACGATGCTCCGAGGCCGCTTCCGAGAAGAGCCGGGATACACCCCGCGGTTCGTCCTTGGTGCACGGCCATTGGCGGCCATAGTCGCTGGCCAGGTTGGGGTAGCTGGCTCCGCTGTAGAACGGCACCACCGCTCCGATTTCCGCCATCACGTCCGCCGCGGACTCGTAGTGCCAGTCCGCGCCCATGGCCCGCGCCAATTCGGCCAGTTGCTTCCAGGCGGGTTCGATGCCGGGCGCCGGCGCGATAACCTGCTGCGCCAACTGAATGCGCCGCTCGGTACTGGTGAAGGTGACTTGCTCTTCGCCATAGGCCGTAGTCGGCAAAACTACATGGGCGTACTTGGCGGTTTCCGTCAGAAACAGGTGCTGGGCTACCACCAGCTCGCATTGCTGGAGCGACTGAGCGGCATCTCCGAAAGCGGCCGTGCTGACCGGGTCATAGCGGCACAACCAGACGGCGCGCAGTTGGCCATCGCCCAGCTTGGTCAGCAACGCACTGGCAGGCTGCCCGGGCGCCGCCGGGATGGGAGCTTTCCAGATCTCCTCCAATGGGCGGCGGGCCGGTTCGCTCGCCACCTCGCGATACCCGGGCAACCGGTCGGGCAACATGCCCATGTCGCAGACGCCCAGGGCATTGTTGTGCTCCGTCAGGGCGAAAATCCCGGCGCCTTTCCGCCCAATCTGGCCGGTCAACAAAACCAAGTTGCAGAGCGCTTCGATCACTTCCGGCTCATGAATTTCGATCCCGGTCGAGTAGAGCGCGGCTGCGGATTTTGCCCCGGCATAGGCCAGGGCGGCCGCTTCGATCAGTTCCGGCGCGACGCCACAAGCCTCGGCCGCCGCCAGCAGATCGTAGTCCTCGACGGTGGCCAAGAACGCTTCGTAGTTGCGGCAGCGAGCTTTGATGAAGGGCAGATTCATCAGGCCGCGGTCGACTATGACCTTGGCCATGGCGCCGTAGAGCAGCGGTTCGGTACCCGGCAGAAGTTGCAGGAAGAGGTCGGCATGTTCCGCTACGCGATGGCGGCGCCCGCCAATGACCAGCAACTTGGCGCCCCTGAGCTTGGCGCGGATCACGGCGCCACCGACGGTCGGCATGCGCCGCGCCAGGTCCATCGCCTGGACCACAATGAGGTCGCTGTGTGCCAGTTCGGCGAGGGAATTGGTCGTCGCCGGTACGCCAATCGTCTGGAGCAGGGTGTTGATAGAGTTGTGGCAGTAAACTCCTGCGCCATGGTCCACGTTGTTGGTGCCAATCACGGTGCGCGCGAATTTCTGCAACAGGTAAGCTTCTTCGTTGGAGCAGCGCGGGGAACACAGGAACGCCAGGGCATCCGGTCCGTAGGTGTCACGGATTTTGCGCAGGCGGTCGACAATGAATCCGAGCGCCTCGTCCCAGGTGGCTTCCTTGAACTGGCCATTGGTTTTGAGCAGCGGGTGCTTCAAGCGGTCCGGCGAGCTCGCAACCTCGTGGATATTCCAGCCGCGTACACAAATCCTTCCCTGATTGGCCGGATGCGTGGTGCTAGGATAGGTGCCCACCACCTCGTTGCCGGCGGTCTCCAGGTAAATGCCGCACCCGACGCCGCAGAAGGTACAGGTGGTTAGCTTATGGGCCATGCGTTCCTCCTTCGTCCGCCGGCTCCCGCGTGGACTCGAGACTGGCTTCGAACACCCACCACAGAGACACAGAGACACAGAGGAAAATTGGGATTGTGGATTTCGGAATTGGGATTGGGGCGTCCGCGAACATCTTCGAATCCTGAAATCGTTTTCGGCCGCAAGAATCCGAGATCCGAATACCCAAATCCCAAATGTTCTGTGGGATGTTCTCTGTGTCTCTGTGTCTCTGTGGTAGGCGTTCTTGGCCTGCTGGAGGGGGTTGCTCTGACTTCTCCCTCCTTCTGGCTTGCTGGGGTGAAAAACCGGGGCCCCCAGCCCGTCGCACGCATCCCCGGCAAGCCTCGGGTTAGAACTTGCGGGGAGAAGTGGACGCGCTGGGGAGCCCCCGGCATGTCACAGCTGGTACAGGTACTACGGCAGGATTTTTGTTTGGACCGGCTCCGTGGACTCAAGCTTGGGTTCGAACACCCACCACAGAGACACAGAGACACAGAGGAAAATTGGGATTGTGGATTTCGGAATTGGGATTGGGGCGTCTGCGGATATCTTCGAATCCAGAAATCGTTGATGGCCTCAAAAATCCGAGATCCGAATTCGCAAATCCCGAATGTTCTCTGTGCCTCTGTGCCTCTGTGGTAGGTGTTCTTAACTTGCAGCAGACATAGAAGCTGTGCCTTGCAAGTCGCTGATCCCGCACGGATTGAGTACAGTGTGGTCGTAGGCACCCCCACGTAAACCGACAGGCCCCTACGGTCCCAAAAATTTCGCTCAGTTCGGCAACCCTTGGCAGCCCGCAACGAGAAATGAAGCAGGCCGCCGCGCCCAGGATCCCTTTCAGAAATAGGAAAACGGTAATACAAAATACATAATTATTTATAACGTTTTTACACCTCCGAAAAAGGCGGTTCAGTGAGACGGGCTACGCTTCATCGTGCGACCAAACACGGAGCATCGTGTTGCCAGTCACGGAACTGGTGTGCGATACCCGCAAACCTGGTGCCAGATGGTATCTGTTCTGTTTTCATATGAATAGGCGGTAGAATGAACTTATCAGTTGCGCGTCGCCTGGGCGCTCCACCCTCATCGCGCCTCTTTCGGAGCGGTTAGACTCCGCCCGGAGTTCTGACGATTACCCGCAAATACCGGCATGTGTGCCCAGGTTTCCGTATTGAGTGCGAGGCGATGTTTAAAGCTGCTGATTTTGGCTAAGTGCAAGGTGATGTGCAAGTTGGAATCGTGCGGACAGCATAAGGGCCGGAGGCCCCCGGGTGGAAGCACCGGGCTTTTAGATGGGATGAGACGGCTGGTCTCACCGGAACAGCGTAAGCTGCCCAGAGCGCACTCAAGCCGGTGCAAAGGAGACCAGCCAATGAAGAAGGGTAGCAGAAAAGCACAGCGAATGGATAAACCG
>Ga0326727_10006033_pt1 | contig 33744 bp, 29 predicted proteins | sample MB2enrmetagenome_FD_207643 | JGI IMG/M metagenome (GOLD analysis project Ga0326727, IMG submission 207643) | Lab enriched peat soil microbial communities from McLean, Ithaca, NY, United States - MB29MY | ecosystem: Environmental > Terrestrial > Soil > Wetlands > Peat | place: USA: New York...
ACCGGGCACATCAAGGGCGTTAAGTTGGGCCCGGTGGCTTTTCTTGGTTACGCGCTCGCCCACGAGGGCCACCATCGCGGCCAGATCCTCCTGCAACTCAAGATCGCCAAAAAGCCCCTGGACCGCGACACCAGCTACCGCCTTTGGTACTGGAACAAGATTTGAAAGGCAGTGGCGAGTGGCAGGCTCCAGGTGGCGATCCTGCGAATACGCTCCCCATGTTGGGACGTGCTCCGGCAATTGTAGCGCCGACCCCGCAGGCGCGGGGTCGGCATGTATGCGGTGTCATCTCGTGCTGACCCCGCCTTGCGGGGTCAGCGCAACTGCGGCGCGGCAAAAACCCACACCGCTGGAAAAGCCGCAGGGCCGGAGTGCGGGCCCTGCGCTACGCCTGCTCTGAGCCGTCCCCTGAGAAGCCCCCACCGTTCTCAACATTGATCTGGAAAGGAAAATTCTGCTTGACAGGGGGCAATGAAAAGTAATTAACTATGGTTTATTAAATTTAGGAAGCTGGTATAAAGGCATCTGACGAGGGAAAACGGCAATGAGTTCACTTCCAGCCAGTCCTTATATTCTCAAACTGAATAGCCCCGACGCGACGCTCGAAATGGTGGGCGGCAAGGGCGCATCGCTGGCGCGCATGGCGGTGGCCGGTCTGCCCGTGCCGCCGGGTTTTCAAATCACCACCCACGCCTATCGCCGCTTTGTAAGCGTGAACGGTCTCGACGAAGCGATTCTGTCCGCCGCGGCGCAAGCCCGAGCGGACGACCCAGTCACACTTGATCGTACTTCGGCGGAAATCCAGTCGCTCTTCGCGCAGAGCACGCTGCCCGATGACATCGCCGCGCTGATTCGACAATCGTACGCGGAGCTGGGCGCAGGCGATCCGCCCGTCGCGGTGCGCTCGTCAGCCACCGCGGAAGATTTGCCCGGGATGTCATTCGCAGGCCAACTGGAAACTTATCTCAACGTACGCGGCAGCGACGATGTGTTGGCTGCCGTCAAGCGTTGCTGGGGTTCGCTATGGACGGCGCGCGCCCTTGGCTACCGCTCCCGGCAGGGCATGCGTCCCGAAGACCTTAGCATCGCCGTCGTGGTGCAGGAACTCGTTCCGGCCGACGCAGCGGGTGTCCTCTTCACGGCGAATCCCGTGACGGGCGCGCGCGACCAGATGGTGATCAACGCGGCGTGGGGTTTGGGCGAGGCGATTGTAGGCGGACAGGTTACGCCCGACACCCTCATCGTCGACAAGCAAACGGGCGCGGTTGAATCGCTGCACGTCGCCGACAAGGACGTGATGACGGTGCGTCTGCCCGAAGGCACGCGCGAAGAGGCTGTGCCCGCGGAAAAACGACAGCGGGCCGCCCTGCCGCCGGCGCAAGCCGCTGAACTGGTCCGCCTCGGCGTCGAGATCGAGCGACTCTACGGACAGCCGATGGACATCGAATGGGCGATGTGCGACAAGCGCATCTTCATCTTGCAGGCTCGTCCCATCACTACGCTGCCTGAGCCGCCCCCGACGCTGGAATGGAACCTGCCGCGCGCAGGGGGGCGGTACGCGCGAAGCAGCGTCATCGAACTGCTGCCCGATCCGCTCTCGCCGCTCTTTGCGACGCTCGCGCTGCCCCTGTGGAACGAAACGCTTCGGGCTGAGGTGCAATCGCTGGGATTCGGGGGCCTGCTAGCCGATAATTTCTTTCTACTGACCATCAACGATTACGCCTACACCGAATTCGGGTTAAGTGCGTGGCAATCGGTGCAACTGCTCCTCGCCTTGCCCGGGCTGCTTTTCAGGATGGTCCCGCTGCTGCGTTCGGCGCGGGAGCGCTGGGCCGAGCAAGCACGCCCGCACTATGCAAACGTCGCCGGCGCGTGGGCGGCGCGCGATCTGGCCACAACGCCCTCGGCGGAATTGCTCGCCGGCGCGCGCGAGATTATAAAGGCAGCAGCCGGCCATTACGTGAGCATCCAGACCGGCATTCTGGGGGCTGCGAATTTGAGCGAGGCCGCGTTCACCTACGTCTATAACCACTTCATCAAGCGTAAGAACGACCCTCCCGCGTTAACCTTCGTGCTCGGTTTCGATAGCGAACCCATCCAGGCGGAGAAATCGCTCTATGATCTGGCGAGCTGGGCGGGCACGCAAGCGGAGCTTTGCGCGTATCTGGCGCGCACGAGGAGCAAGGAGATTGTGATGGCCTGCGAATCACAATCTGCGCCCATTGCCGATGCGGAAAGCTGGCGCGGGTTCACCGGTCGATTCGCGGAGCATCTGAATCGCTTCGGCCACGCCATCTACGATCTGGATTTCGCCAAGAGCGTCCCGGCCGACGACCCCGCGCCGCTCCTCGAGACGCTGAAATTCTTTCTGCACGAGCCCGCGCGCAGTCCTCATGAACGGCAGGCGGCGGCGGCGCTGGCGCGGGAGCAAGCCACTCAAGCGGTTCTCGCCCGGCTGAAAGGCGTCCGATTGCGGATCTTCCGGTTTCTGGTTCAAGCCGCCCAGCGCTATGCGCCGCTGCGGGAAGACGCGCTCGCCGATGTCGGACTGGGCTGGCCGCTGCTGCGCCGCATGTTGCGTGAAGTGGGACGGCGGATGGTCGCGGCGGGCGCAATCGCGGAGCGCGATGACGTATATTGGGTGAAGTCGGATGAGGTGGAGGCGGCGGCCCGCGCACTCGATGCCGGTCAGCCCGCTGAACATTATGGTGGCGTGGTTGCGGCGCGGCGAGCGATATGGGAGCGTGAGCGCAAGGTGACCCCGCCCGTAGCGCTGCCGAGCAAGGGTGGCGTCCGCATGCTGGGCATTGACGTCAGCCGATGGATGCCCGCGCGCACTGGCCAAGCGGCGGGGGACATCATCAAAGGGGTGGGCGCGAGTCCAGGCCGCGTGGTTGGCGCGGCGCGCGTCATCCACGGTCCCGAAGAGTTCGAGCTGATGCAACCGGGCGATATCCTCGTCGCCAAGATCACCACGCCGGCCTGGACGCCGCTGTTTGCGCTGGCCTCAGGCGTCGTCACGGACGTGGGCGGCCTGCTCAGTCACAGTTCCATCGTGGCGCGCGAATATCACATCCCAGCGGTGCTGGGGACGGGCGTGGCGACTGAGCGTGTCCGCAGCGGTGAACACATCACCGCGGACGGCGATGCCGGCGTGGTAACGATCGGCAGGTGATTTTCCCCTCCTCAGTTGAGGAGGGGGTGGTGGGCGCCGCAATTGGGAACGAAGGCAAACCACCCCCTGGATCTCCCCTCCTTGCGCCCTGAGCCATCCCACCTTGCGGGCTCCCTGGACCGCCTTGCTTCTGCCCCTGCAAGCTTTCGCAAATATGTCATGCACCCGCGGCAGGACCCCCACTTTTATGTCGCGCACCCCTTGAGAGCCATTCCATAGCTTGCGGCGACCCATAAACAATTTATTGAATTTTCTTTCTGGATTTGTATATTGTTGTAGGTATGTGACACAGGCCAAGGTATGGGCCTGGATTGTCGCTTCAATCAGGTATGGCGGTCAATCTTTCCGGCACGGTCTGCTTCAAGGACACTCTGGCCGGAACACTGGAACATATTGCAGACGGCAGGTACCCGCGTTGAAATGCTAACGCTTTAGGGAGTGAGTATTGCTTCCACCTGTACCAGCGCCGCAAGAGCATCGGCGATGATCCGTTAGGTGTTGTGCAGATCGAGGCGCCTGCTGAGGGAGAAAACATATGGAGTCTCCAGTTCCTTCTTCTCCGGCTTCGTCTTCAGATGAAATGAACGGCCTCTTCAAACAGATTTTGGACAACCTTTTTGACGGGGTCTTCTTCGCTGATCTGCAACGTAGGATTACGTACTGGAACCAAGCAGCGGAACAGCTTACCGGATACAGCGCCGAAGAAGTTGTAGGGAGACGCTGTGCCGACAACGTCCTGATGCACGTCGACGATTCCGGGTGCCTGTTCTGTGAGAAAGAGTGCCCTCTCAGCCGTGTCATAGCGGACGGTCGCCCGCATCGGGCGGAAATCTATCTTCACCATAAACTTGGCCACAGGGTCCCCGTGGAGGTTCGTGCCTGCCCAGTTCTGGGCAGAGACGGCGAGGTCGTCGGTGTGGTTGAAATCTTCAGTGACAACTCCCGGGAGAGGGCCGTGCGAGAGAGAGCCAGGGAGCTCGCGAAGTTGGCATTTCTGGATGCAACATCCCAGGTGGCAAACCGTCACTATTTGGAGCAACAGCTCTCTCAGCAACTCGATCAACATTCCAAGTTCGGCGTCCCGTTCGGAATCATGCTGGCCGACTTGGACGAGCTCAAGAAGATCAACGATACCTACGGGCATGTCGCCGGAGATGCTGCGCTGGTCACTGTTGCAAAGACTCTGTCCGGCTGTTTTCGTGCGTCCGACGTGCTGGGACGTTGGGGGGGCGACGAATTCTTGGCGATACTCCCCGGCATTACGAAAGACATCCTGGCGGACACGTCCGAGAGATGCAGGGCGCTGGTCGCTCGGTCCACAGTACCGGTGGAAGGGTCACAGATCCGGGTGACCATCTCGGTGGGGGCTGCTATGGCCGCTCCTGGGGATTCGGTGGAATCCCTCTTGAAGAGGGCAGATCAACACCTGTATAGCGGCAAGCAGTTAGGCCGAAACCGCGTGCGCTTGTGACAAGGATCGGACTATGACAGTGATCTCCTGACTCGTTTCACGCGAATCCCTGTTTTCGCACAAGGTGTGTCCAGATTCTCGTAAATGGGACCCGCCAAAAGTTCAATCGATACAACCAAACCCCGAAACAAGTGCCTAAGGTATTTGTGATGACATCTGTGGTGTCGGATACCCGCGTCGGCAGGAATGACTGAAGAGATTCGATCGTAAGGCTGAGTATGAACCCTAGAAGGATTGTGACCAGTGCCGGCCTTTTGATCCGTGCGGCCAGCGAAAAGTAGGCGCAGAAAAGGAAGCCGAAAGGGATAAAACCCGCAATGTTGACCAGCACGTCACCGCAGTACCTCAAATTTGGATGGAATGTCTCCCAGAAGGGCCTTAGAAGGGTCTGATCCAAAACCAGAAAACGGTCCGGAATATACAAGTCGGTTCCCGAGGGCACTTGGTTATGAATGACACGCCCCGCGTGTTCATCAAATAGATATAGCGCCACGGCACGCTCATTTTCGGGAATTTCTGGTCGTCCCTTTTCTCTCCATGTCTCATAGTGGTGAAGGACCTGCGCCGGAGTGATCTCTTGGTCATAAAAGGCAAGCCCCCGCAAAACACCTGACCAGCTATTATCTACTAAGGGCCGGTTGGCGATGACGAGCTCGCCGTCAAAATCCTGGCTGGTGAGCGGAAACGTGGCGGCAGTTCGAGCCAGCGCACCATCAATATAGACTGATGTCTGCCCTCCCTTTGACGTAACCGTTACGAACAACGGCTTCCCCCGGCGGAAAATGTCAACAACATAGTAGAGTCGGGTGGTTATGGTTCGATAGCGCCCGCCGCGAATGTCACTTCGCAAGGCAAGGTCAGAAATGGATTGGTTGAGCGAGAACCGCCGAGGGTTCCCTGGAACGTAGAAAGCGAAGAGAGTGCCCGAGGCCGCAGTAAGATCAGGCTCGAACCAGATCTCCAGGCTGCATGGGGCGTCCGCTGAGGCATTCGCCGCCTTGAATTTGCCGGAACTCAGTATCGTCCCATGACGGCCAAAGTGCAGGCCGTTGCCACCAGCGACCCATGTCACCTGATTCCTGGGAGAGTGAAAGGGCCAGAGCCCTGCCACCAAAAGTCCCCCTAAGAGCAGTCCGCAAGCCACGCCGAGGAGCTTCGAGCTCATCACCTCCCAGTTAATCTGGGCGACCTTTTCTTGAATTTCGGAGGTAATACGCGGTCGGCCAAATGTGGCGTCGACTTGTTTCTTTTGAACCATCGGGTAAGCCAGCAAACTCTCTTGCTCGCAGGAAAAACGGAACGCGAATTGTACCATATCATGAAAGCTCTGCTTTCTGTCCATTCCACCCATGGCCGCGTAGCGCAGCGGCGTAACGTAAGCGGTACACCCGCTGCATGCGCAGGTGGCGCTACAAACGTGACCTCCTACCAGGGAGCAGGATGGGAAGGGACACCACAACCCTGGCATGACATCACTTCCCCCAGTGCCTCTTGCTCCATCAGGCTGGCGGGTGTACACTCGCGGAGACTCGAGCTACTACTGAAACGACCGTATCATCTGCGTAGAGACTAAGGATGGAGCACTGGTATGAGCCCTCAGAACCTCGCCGGGTTCGTCATTCTGCTCGCGCTATCGCTCGCCCTGACGTTTGCAATCTGGGCTCTCGTATCGAAGAGCCTCGAAAGCCTGCTGAACCAAGCCCTGAAGTTACCCGACGGCACCACGTTCTACCTGCGAAGCTTTCTTATCGGCCTATTGCTGGCCGCCTTCGCGGGCGGCTTCGGAACGACCTTCAACTTCAAGCCGAGCGATCCCTTCATGGAGTACGTTTGGAGAGTCGCAGCGGGCCTGCAAGAAGTCTGCCAGTACTTCTTCGGATTTCTGCTGGGCTACCTCATTCTGATCACCGTCCTCGTGGCCGTTCTGCGAGCGAAGCATGAGCAATGAACAGTACCTGATCGTCTCGTACTTCTTTGTTGGCGTGCTGTCGACCGTGATCGCCATGGCGGTTTATGCCTTTCTGCGCCGCCCGCTCGCCGGGCTCGCCGGCGTTTTCCCCAACAGGAATCTCGCCTCCGTCCTCAGAAAGCTCTTCCCCGCCGGCTTGCTGCTGCCGGCGCTGGCAGGATTCCTCTCCGTGAGCTACCATGGTTGTCACGAGAGCTATCAGTCGATTATCGCTGACCGGTCTTATCTGGTCGACAAGAACCAGCAGCAGATCTCGACAATTTGCTTCTTCCTCATGCTGGCGGTCTTGGTCTGGGGTGTGGTTGTTCTTCTGAGCCTGGTCACCCAGCCTAAGCAGCCAGGGCCCGGCGGTGACGGAGAGCCAAATCGCCGATAACCCCTCGGATGCCGGCAGATCGACCGGTGGCACTCGCGCGACCATTCTCTCAGCAGTGCCGTTGCGCCAGCCTCCCGACCCAGCGTGCGTGCCCACTTGAGTTTCTCACAAGCCGTCCGCTAGTTGGTAGAACAGGCGCGCCCAGCGTGACGACGGGATTCCGAAATCGAAGCCGTTGCGGACAATGATCACCCGCTTCTGGGGCGAAATGTAAATGTATTGTCCCTTGTTACCCGCGGCGTGGAAGTCGCTTTTGCCGCCGGGACGTTTGTCTCCCCACCAGAAGTACTTGTAGTAATGGCCTTGGGAGACAAAGAAAGGATCGTCTCCATAATAGCTGGAGGGTCTCTCTTCGGGTTGAGTAGCTTGCTCCACCCAGGCCTGCGACACGATTTGCTTTCCCTCCCATTGTCCATGGTTCAGCATCAGGCGCCCGAATTTGGCGAAATCAATCGTCCGCGCATTGATGCCACTTTCCATTTTTTCGAGACCGTCTTGGTCGCCGTTAATGCTCCACGAGCCGGGGTATTCCATCCCCAGGGACTCCCACAGCTTTTCTTGCAAGTACGCGGTCACAGACATGCCGGTCACCCGTTCCAGGATCATGCCCAGGAGAAGCGGATGGTAGTTGTTATAGAGCCAATGTTTCCCGGGAGGCCCCACGATGGCGGTCTTTTCCATGGCCGCCTGGCGGAGGTCGGCGGCGTGGTAGGTCACGTCGTTGTCATGATACGGCGGGTCTTCATCGTAGCGGATGCCGGATGACATCAGCAATAAGTCTTGGAGGGTGATTTGCGCAAACCGCGCATCTCGTTTTGCCAGCTCGGGCAGATACTTGGTGATCGGATCGTGGACGCTGCCCAGCTTGCCTTCGTCAAGCGCAATGCCAACCAGGGTTGAAGCGAACGACTTGGCCACAGAAAACGAAGTCACAATCGAGTCCTTCTGGTAACCGTTGAAGTAGTGCTCATAGAGCACCACGTCGTCCTTAATCACCAGGAACGAAGTGGTGGCGCTTCTGGTCAGGAACCTTTCCAAGTTGCCGACGCGCTTTCCAGGGGCATACTCCATTGGCGCAAGCAAGGCCGCGACCCTCGCGTCTTCCGGAGCTCGCTGGAAGTGGAACGGATGCCGGCTGGCCTTGAGTTCCCGCGAGCGAAATATCAGGTAGTCAAGCACCGAGGCGTCGCCCCACTTGTGCAACTGTTCCTCGTACCCCAAGCGGTGCAGTTGTAGCCGGTTGCGCCTTAAATTCTCCAGCTCCTGCTGGTAAACCTCGGAGGCGGACAGCGACGACGGGACAACGTCGCGCAGGACGAGCTCGCGATAGTGGTCGTACTCGCGTTGGTCCGGGTTCATCTCCGGGAAGTTCTCTTCCTCTGCCTTCCTGCTTATAAAGCGGGCCACCTTGAAGCTCATGGTGACGCGATCGCTGCCCTGAAAGGCCAGGATTCGCAAAGGAATCGCCATCTCCGCGATCCAACCGTCGTTGACGACGCTGGCCCGGCTTTCCCATTTCATGTTCAGCGTGAGCTGGGGCTTGTTGTCGTTGTCGAGGGTGCCGCTCGACCGAACATTCGCGGGCGTCACGAGGAAGAACAAGCTGTTGAGAGCGTCGTCGTAGGGATTGAGGCAGAGGACAGCCCAATCATCTTTCCACGCATCGTCCCCGCTGGCGGCTAGCGCCCGAATCTTCTTGGGCTCATCGTCGAAGCTTCGAATGGCCACATAGAGAGTTGCTGCATCGTACGCCAGGTACACCTCGGTCCGCTCCGAGGGCGATTGGCCAGCCGTGGGGTGGCGCATCTTGAAATCTGCGTACATCGTCGCCGACTTCCACGCCGGGTCCCCCATTTTGCCGTCCAGGACGAGCGGCCTGGCCAGTCTGCTGATGCCATCCGCGCCCTCAGGCGCAGCAATCCCATTGCAGGCAGCCAAGAAGAGAAACCCTACCAGGGTCCAAATTCGTGCCCACAGTTTGCCCAGGGGAAACTCAGCCGCAGGCGTGGCGGCGACGACCAAAGCATTCACGAGGATGGCGCTCCTTTCCGATCACCTCAGACCGGCGTCAGTCATCGGCTGATTTTCCCTGAAACTTGGCTTCCACCAAGCCGGTTTTTTCGCTCAGCTCGATGCTGACGTCGTCGTGGACAAACTTGAGCCGGTAGCGGTAGCAATTGATGTTGGCAACTTCATTATAGTCAAAAACGAACGTGTTGTTGCTCTCCCACCGGCCTTGCAATGCTACGGGTAGTCCAAACCGGCCGCCGGGAGAGAGACGGGGGATCCCATCAAGACCAAGCGGTCGTTGTTCGACCCGGCCGTCAGTTGATTCCAGATGCGCCACCGCTTCGTTGGGTCCTGAAAAGGAGAGCGAGAACGATTTTAGTCCCAGAGGATTGGCTTCAAGCATGTACTTCCTGCCGGAGATAACTTTGGACATGGGAGTCGCCCGCGCTTCCGGGGGTCGAGCGGCGGCGCTGGCCGCGGCCGCCAGGCGAGCTTGGCCGGCCGGATTCTCCGGCAAAGGCTGGCCAGACTTGATCGACTCTCCGATGAACTTTCCGATATCCCCCGGTTCGAATCCTCCACCAGTAAACACGACGATGCGATTCTCGGCCGGCGTCACGGTGATACGCTGCCCTCCGCGCCCCAGTGCTTCGTATTCGATTGGTTTCCTTTGCGGATAGACCCAGAATCCATACCCATATTCCACATTGCCCTGGCCGGGATGCGAATGTGTCTGAGTTGCCGCCTGCATCCACTCCGCCGGGACGATTTGCCGGCCTTCCCAGCGCCCCTGGTGAAGCCACAGGTAGCCAATCTTGGCCATGTCGCGCGGCCGCAGGTGGAGATCGCCCCAGCCGGTGCTGACTCCCTGAGGATCGGAAGGCCAGATGACGTCCTCAATGCCCAGAGGCTGGAAGAGCTCGCGTCGCGCAAAGTCCAGCGCACCGCTGCCCGTGGTCTGAGAAATGATTCCTGAAAGCAGGTGCATGCCCCCGCTGCAATACTCAAATTTGCTGCCGGGCTCTGCCAGCATGGGGAGATCGAGCATGAACTGCACCCAGTTCTTACTTTGCGTCATTTCCCTTAGGGTGATTTCGGCGTGATCAACATGGCAATCCAGGCCCGAGGTCATGGTCAGGAGGTCCTCAATGGCCATCCGGTCTTTCCGCTCGTCGCGGTTGGCGATGTTCCGTCCGGGAAAGAGCGAAAGTGCAGGCTGGCGCACGCTGCTGAGCTTGTGCTCGCCGATGGCAATTCCGATGAGCGTGGAGGTAATGCTCTTTGTCATCGACGCCCCGTCGTGTACTTGGCCCTCCTGGAAGGGATAGAAATATGCGTCCAACACAACGTAACCGTTGCGCACGATCAGCAAACTATGGATCGGAATCTGGTTTTGCCGGACGTAATCGAAGGCCTGCGCGAGGACCTCGGAGTCCATGCCTTGGGCTTCCGGAGTGGAGGATCGCCATCCGTGTGTCGGCCAGTACGTCTCCTGCACAAGCGGGGGAGCCAATTGCCCATGCGCGGACGTCGCAGTACTGAGGAAAGCAATGAGCAGGGCGAGGACAGATGGAGCAGCGCGTTTCATGCCTGCCTCCTATTGACGAGGCAAATTCTGAGGGAATCCTCCCCGCAAGCCGACGAACGGGAATTTCGATTTCAGGGTACCGGTTCGCTCACCGCGGCTGAGTGGTCGGCGAGGCGGGAAGGTTGCGTCATGCGGTAGAAATGGTTGAGGGGCACACGGCCGGGGCCTACGACGTAAGCCTTGCGGATGGCCTCGGTAACGTAGGCTTTGGCCAGCACGACGGCATCGCGAAGCTGGCGGCCCAGCGCCAGGTTGGCCGCGATCGCGGAAGAAAACGTGCAGCCGGTGCCGTGGGTGTTCTCAGGCTTTACGCGGTCACCCATGAAGACTTCGAGCGCCGAGCCGTCACAGAGAACGTCGATGGCCTTATCAAGGTGGCCGCCGGTCACCACCACCGCGCGCGCACCCATCTCGACCAGCTTGCGCGCTGCCGACTTCATGGCTTCCAGGTTTTCGACTCGGAGGCCGGTCAATGCCGAGGCTTCGACAAGGTTGGGGGTGATCACGGAGGCGCGCTTGATTAATTGCTCGCGTACAAACTCCTGGCAAGCCGCATCCGCCAGGTCTCTCCCGTTCGAGGAGTGAAAAACAGGATCGAGCACGGAGGGGAGCGGCGAATTGGATTCGAGGATCTCGCTCACAACTTCCGCATTGGCTCGATTGGCCAGCATGCCAACCTTGATGGCTTTCACATGACCATCCGCGAGGAGGGCAGCAATGGTGTCTTTCACAACTGTGGGTTCAGTCGGGTAGAGGGCGGTGACGCCCTGAGTGTTTTGGATGGTGAGCGCCGTGATGGCTGCCACTCCATAGCAGCCATGGGCAGCAAATGTTTTCAGGTCCGCAGCGATTCCTGCTCCCGAGGAGGGGTCGAAGCCCGCTATGCTGAGGACCACCGGCCACGAAGCGCTAAGCTGGTGATTCATCTTTTTTTCGCTGAGCCAGTAATCGCAGTTGTAGCGGCGAGTTTACCTCGCCACGTGGCGGCATAAGGCCGCCTCTACACCAAACTGACTTTACTCGATTATAAAATCGCTTGCCTGCTTGTCAATAAAGAATTCCGGGTTCGGTGATGATTTCATCTGGAATGGCATCCCGTGTGGGGTGTCATTCCGAGCGGAGCGAGGAATCTCGCCCTGAGTGTTTTCAAGACAATGCGAGATTCCTCGTCGCCTGCGGCTCCTCGGAATGACACGCCAAACGAGTTTTTCCGCAGCCTGTGAGCCCCGACCCAAGCTCGGGGCAAAGCCAGATTCCTCGCTGCGCTCGGAATGACAGCGTGAGGGCTCAATCTCACCTGCTGGCGCTTTCCACGTCCATTTCTGTGTCGGATTGCACTTCGAGCTTTAAAGTTTGTGAGTTCGTAAAGGGGAGCGGAACCGAGCTTTTGAGACGGGCTCTCAAGGTCTGGTGGGTGGTGGCATGGTTCTGGAGCACCCTCCCGTCGTCGAGCGCCAGTTGCACCCGGCCTTTGCCCTGGCCCTCGATGCGCACGTCCACTCCGAGACCGTGGGATTCAAGCCGGGCCAGGGGCTCCGCTTTCCCAAAGGCGGCAGGCGCGGGCCTCAGCACGCTCACGAAGCTGAATTCCACCACCGCGGCTTTTACGCCCCCGGCTTTGGTCTTGCCGACGTAACGCAGGGTGTTCTCCCCTTCGACGTTATAGGGATACGCCGCGCTCGCCGGCGAGTCGAGTTTGTTCTTCCAAGTCTCTCCCTGTTTCACCGGGTGCTCGGGATAGAGCCTATCGCCTTCCACTTGCTGGAAGAAAAACCTCAATGCCTGACGAAGCGCCTCTCGATACGCGGGATCCAACTGCTCGAACAAGCCCTCCCCGCCTTCAAACCCCAGGAGCCGTCCGTTGCGGTCAAAGTGGGCGACGATATCCTGGCCCGCCACGTGTTCGCTGATTTCCTGCTGTGCGCTTACGGCGGGGTCACGGAAATTCGCGGGCACGCGGTCGGCAAGGTCCGACTGGAATTCGAACTTGTCGAAATGATTCTCGAGGTCAGCGCCGCCGTCGCTATGGACTGCCTTTACCGTCACGGTGTTTTGCTGCTGTAGGGAGAAGTTGGTGGGCAGGGGAGGCAGAAAATTCTGAAGTTCGGGGGGCTCGGAGTGAATCACCGCCTTCGTGTGCATTTTGGTGGCGTAGACCATTTTCTGGCCGCTACGGTATCGGCGGGTGAGCCTCACCTTGCCGCCCCATGCCAGGGCAGATGTGGGCGCCCACAGGGTTAGCAGTGCGAGCGCAGAGACCAGCCGCACGCTCCGGAATCGTTGCCGCGCGGGCGCGGGCTTTTCCCGCTCAAGACGATACATTCGCCATTCCCTTTTGGTATCTCTCCAGGCATTCATGGGAGCAGAAGTGAAGGGTCTCCGAGCCGCGCACGAGGCGGTGGGAAAGTTCTGTGGAAACAAACATGCCGCAAACCGGGTCGCGCTCGGTCTTGCCAATGTGCATCCGGGAAGCGTCTCGAGCTCCCCCGTCCACGGCACGATTCTCCCGGCGCGGCGAAGAAGGACCGAAGAGACCTTGCAGGGCCCGGCCCAGCATCTTCGCGATCAGGATGAGGAAGATTAATTCCACGAAATAGGAGAGCAAGCGTCCCATAGTTTGTCAGACGGCGCGGGCCGGGTGAGGGGTCAGTTCCACGTCAGCCTCCCGGGTCCCTCATTTGTCAGACGGCTCGAGAGGCCTGGGGGATGCCCCGAGTTTACTGCTTGGGCAGAGCGCCACCGCCGGAGCCCCGCGCCGCGTCCAACTTCTGCTTCAAGCTTGGCAGAGCTGGATTCGAGGGATCCAGATTGTGCAGGTGGTCCCACGCCCGCTGGGCGGCTGCGGTGTCGTGAGTCCCTTCCAGGTTCACCACAATCACGTTCAACAAGGTGGGCTTGTGGTCGGGATCAATGGCCAGCGATTGGCTGTACTCTTTCAGCGCCTGTCCGGGCTGGCCGATGTAGAAGTAGGCAGTTCCCATGTCAGTGCGGGCGTTGACGCTCTTCGGATTGATGGCCAGGGATTTCTGGTACCACTCGATTGCCTGTTGGTACTGCCGCTGGTCGTACAGGAAGTTGGCGAGTCTTAAAGGAATGTCCGAATCCTTGGGGTTTTGCTCCGCTTCCTCCTGGAGTTGTTTGATAACTAACGCGGGGTCGATGGGAGGATGCCCCTCGGGCAATCCTGGCGGCATGCCTGCACTCTGGGCTGCACCGGGAGCGCCCCCGCCAGGCATCTCGGAGGGCATGTTTGGGGTTGCCGTCATCACAGCTTTCTGCCGACCGCTCCAGTTCATCTGCGCGTCCGTGATATATCCCGCAAGAAATCCCACTACGAAGAAAACCACCGCCGTAAGTATCGTTTCCTTTTTCATTCAGTTCTCATACCCGCACAATGGCAATGATGGAAGTCTAATTGAGCTACATGACAGCGTCAAGCAAAGTCGGCGGGGATAAGTGCCGTGGGGGGTCGGCCGTGTGCCTGCGCCCCGTAGCGCGATTGGCTTACGGGAACTGGCATTCCAAAGCGTAAATCTCCTCACCGCTGACTTGACGCGCGACCACCGGGGAGTCATCCGGCGCGAGTCCGAGCCAACCGGAACTTTGTGTCCCTTTGAGGCTTATTAATCGCTCCGCTAGGTGACCGGGAATCTCCACGCCAAATAAGGCGGGCTCTCCCTCAGGGGATGCAGCGTTCAGATAGATGGACTTTCCCTGCCGGGACCAGTCCAGGTCCAAAATTTGGCCCAGAGTGAGAACTTTCGTCCATTTCTCGGCCCGGAAGTCGAAGAGCATCAAGCTGCGGGAGTCTTCGGTCAACGCGGCGATATAACGACCGTCCGGAGACCAACGCGCCGTCCACAGGCCTTCGGAGCCGGGCACAACCGAGAGACGGCGTTCCTTCAAGTCAAGGATGTGGATGACCAGCGGCCCAGGCGCCTTATCTGCGGGATTAGCGAGCCCTCCAAAGGCCAGGCGCGAGCCATCGGGTGACCAGGTAGGCGCTCCTTCCGCAACGTCGGTCGAGGTCACCGGACCGTAAGGCCCACCCCCTGCCGAGACCAAGCGGACTTTCCATGGCTGGCCTGGGTTCTGACCCAGAAAGGCGATCCATTTCCCATCGGGCGACCAGCGGGGCAACTGGACGTCGAGAGGCGGCAAGGTGAGCTGGACCTTCCCACCGCTGTCGTTGCGACTTTTCCAGAGCCAACCTTTGTCGTCCACGTAGGCAACCCATTGTCCATCCTTCGTGAAGTCTATCGCGGACGCTGGAACATCAGGCAGATACGGCACAAGCTGCTTGGACCGGGCATCGAAGCGCTCGATCCCGAAACGCGACCTTGTCACACCAATACAGTAGAGCCGCGAACCGTCTGGGCTCATGGTTGCGGGGCGAAGGTCTAGACCGGCAGGACCAAGGTAGGTCGCTTGCTCAGTGCGCTTCAACGGTCCGGTGGATACACGCAGTGCCCAGGGGGCTTCGTGTCCTGCATAGGATCTCAGGAGAATCAAGTATTTGCCATCCGGCCTCCAAAAACAGGGTGTCCCGTCCCGAGGTATGTCCCAATCGGGGAACAGGGGGCATAGGCCCCTACCTTCGCGATCTGCTCTCCAGAGTGTTACTTCCTTGGAAGAGAACCGCCTCATGCACAACTGCCGACCGTCCGGGGACCAGTGTACATTGTCCAGTCTGCCGGACATGGCCACGATCCTTCGCGAGTTCGAGCCCTCTGAGTCACAAAGATAGAGGCCGTCGTCCGTCGTGTAAGCCAGCGCCGCCCCATCGGGCGACCAGGCGGCGGAAAACGCCTGGATGTTGCCCAAGCGCCGTGCCGAGCCCCCCAGCAAGGGCAGAATCCAGACAGACCCCGGCCTGAATCGCGCTTCTTGGACCAGCAGCAATTCCGTGCGGTCCGGGCTGATATCCTGGATGGCCGAATCTCCGTTTACGCTGGCGATTGACACGGGGTTGCCCCCGGAAGTTGGAATCGCCGCGACGACACAACCCTCGCGGCTGTTTTCGGTGAAGTAGACCCGGGCGCCATCTGTGACGAGACCGAGACGCTTCTCAAAACCGTCGTTGGTCAGTTGTTCAAACCTCAAAACCTTTGGCTCCGGCGGTGGCACCCTCAGCCAAGCGGCAGCGGCTACAGCGATCAGGATAGCCCCGCCCAAAAAGAGCGCCCAGAGACTCCGGCGTCTCCCCAGCCGAGATGACGGCGAGGTCTTGGTATCTGAAATCTGCAATGTGATATCTGGAATCCCGGGGCTTTCGCCAGTGCCGGTCAACACCCCAGCAGCTTGAGTCGCCACCCTTCCACCCGGCTTCTCAGGATGAGTCTTTTCTGGGTGCGCCACCTGGCTGTGCCGGGCATCTTGGCTGGCCGGGGCCCCATGATCGGCTAGTTTTCGCAACCACGCGTCAATCTCCCCTTTGTAGGCGTACACCGCCCGGTGCCGCTGCCCCTCGCCTGGTAGAACGTATACGGGCAGACCTCTTTCCTTGGCCCAGCGCATAACGGTGGTGGGATCGCGATCGAGATATTCCGCAATGGCCTTCCAGGAATCGAGGCGGTCGTGGACCTTTTCAGCCATCTTGCGCCCCCTTCGTAGCCGCGGAAGCGGTGTCAAGTGGGTTCGGAGGCGATTACACTTTAATACACGCTATTACCTTCTAAAACCTATTGCAACGCAATATACACCCGAAGCATAAGAGGGTGCAATAAGGAGCGCGGCCCTGGGAACGCCTCAGCCTCGGGCCCACCGACCGAGGTGGGGGTGTGCCTTGCCGGTGCCCAGAAATGGGCGGGTCCATCGGCTGACAGATCATCCGACGGATCTGCCCCCACGGCACCCGAGGCTGAGGCAGTGCGCGGCCTGGAGATGAATTGAATGACAGAAACTCAAAACTAGCGACAGGAGAGCAAACATGAAAGACAGTCTAACGCTGGCTGTTGGCGCAATTCTGCTTTGGTCAACTGCTTCGGCTGGTGCCACCAAGCCGAAAGAGCAGGTGTTTACCGGCACGCGGGAGCAGGTCTTTGAAGCCGCGTTAACGGCTGCAAGACAAAACTACGTGATCGGTTATGTCGATGATAAGCATTTCCTGATCGATTTCGAGCAAGGCGGAGGAATGCTCCACGGCGAAATCATGTACAACGCAGTGGTCGGGCCGGAAAAGGACGGAAAAGTTACCGTCTCGCTAAACTACCAGGGAAAGAAGGGCAAGCCCATAGGTGGCAACCTGGCGGGTCACTTTTTCGACAGGGTGGCCGAGGCGTTGGCCGCCGAGCAGGGCGCTTCGTCCAACAAATAGCGGGACAGGGGGCTGGCGGAGCAGACTCCATGTTGTTCCAAGTGTGCGGCCCTCTCAAAAGAACAGCCGCAGAGTTTCTGGAGGGGGAGACTCTGCTCGCTCGGTGGCGATGACGTCGGGACACGCCTCTGCAACGCTCGGGAAGATGTACACGTTTCACCTGCTAGAGTGGCAGGCCTCATTCTGCCAAGCATGTGACGCCTCACTGGGTGAGGGGGAAACTCCTGGTGGGGCGGCTCCGGCTTGCCTGTCCCTGGATTCCCCAGCTAGCGCGGCGCCCCAACTCGGCGCGCGGAGGCGCGGCCAGTCGTGGCTTGGCGCGGATGGGTTCACCCGGGGTGCCCCGGGAGAAGGTCAGGATTTTGATCTCTATCCCTCTACCTTGGGGAGAGGGGCCCGCGTCCGGCGCCTTCACAAGCCGGAGCGGGCCGGGTGAGGGGTTTGTTCGCGGCTGGCGTATACCTGGCCTCGGATGTGTGCGCGACCTGGCTCCCGTCAAGCTGCACGGCCGCACTGGAGTTCAACACTCTTGTGTCACAGATACGCGATTTCCTTAACCTCGCTTTCAAACCCGCAGACCCGGAGAACAGGTTTGCGCTACCGGCCACTGGGCTACAGGTCTTCAGCTCGGGGCAGCACAGAAGGAGGTTCACGTGAGAACACCAGAATTGGGAACATCTCGCAAGTCTCAAAACCAGGCCATCTTCGCCGTGCTTGCTATGGCGGCACTTTTTTGTCTTCTTATGTCTTCCTGCGGGGGCGGGGGAGGAGAGAGCTCGTCGCCGCCACCATCAAACCCCGTGCCAAGCATTACTAGTCTCACGCCCTCCTCGGCCACGGCGGGCGCGGCGGCGCAGACGTTGACCATCAATGGCACGAACTTCCTCTCAAGTTCGACGGTGACTTACAACGGCGTTGCCCACACCGCCACTTTTGTGAGCTCGACCCAATTGACCATTTCGCTGAGCGCGAGCGACCAAGCAACTCCGGGATCTTATGCGCTAATTGTGACGAATCCGTCGCCGGGGGGCGGTCCCTCGAACTCGGTTAATTTCACCGTCAACAAGCCTCCCCAGCCCGTCATTACATCTGTGACCCCTATCCTGGCCCAGACCAGCCAAACCATCGTGATTTCAGGAGGTGGGTTCGGCAACACTCCCCCACAGACTGTGGCGCTGAGTGACGGCTCGGTAGACACAGTGGGGTGCAACACGACCACGCCGTCTCTGGTTATTTCCGACAGCGGTGGCGGGAAAGATACGTGGGCCGCCGGACACCAAACTTGCAACAACTCTGACGCAATCGGCGTGTACTTGGTGAGCTGGACCGATTCGCAAATCGTCTTGAGCGGTTTTGGCTCTGCCCTGGGCACAACGAGTTCGAGCCCTTATCTAATTGCCGCTGGTGACCCCATCGCGATTGCTGTCACAGGCCCGAACGGGGCGGGCAATGGCGTCTGGAACACCACCGCCGTCTCAAGCACACAGGTCGCAACGCTCACGGTAAATATTGTTGATCTTCCCGCAAACACACCTGGGAGCGTGGCGGTTACGAGGCCCAACGGATTCAACCTCACCCTTACATCGAGTCAAACCATCACCGGCACGGAAGGAATCTACAACGTGACCGCCACGAAAGTTGCCGTCGGATCGAACACGTACTACGCCACAATACCCGCCCAAAGCGCGACAATTGCTACCGGAAACTCGGCCACCCTCACCGTGGACTATTACGACATCGTCCCGAGCACGACGAAGGTGCTCGACCAAGCTGGCATGCAGAGCCTCTCTGTTTCCCCAGACGGCTCTACGCTCACAATATCCAGCGAGAGCCCCATTGCGGCGTCCTTGCAGAAGGGAGACATCCTAGCCAGCGCACCCACGACGACGGCGCCCAACGGTCTCCTGGATAAAGTGCAGCAAGTAACGACTTCGGGGTCAAACATTGTGGTAACTGTGACGCCGGCCACCCTCGCTGGCGCGGTCCAGCAGGCCAAGTTTAGCTTTAAGGAGCCCATCGGGCCGTCCAGCCCAATGAATACGAAAAAGGCCCTGTCCGGAGTTAGAGTCTCACGGAAGAGCGCCCTACCAAGAGTCTCAGCGGCAACTCCAATCGCGAATCCTTGCGAGGGAAACGACTTAACCAGCGCCCAGATGTACAACGTCACCCTCTTTCAACAGGGCCCTGCTGCGATTGTAGCCGGCGGAGAGATCGACGTGTGTCCCTCCATCGAATTTGACATTAGCATCGGCTTCTTTCAGGTGAACTCTATCACAGCGACCGCGACACTCGCAGAATACGCCCAAGTTTCGTTGCAAGGCTCGGGAACGGAGAGCGTGGATGAAAAAATAAACGTCGCCACTGTCGAATTTGATTCCGTTCTGGTCTTCATTGGCCCCGTTCCCGTCCTCCTCACACCGACCGCAACATTCTTTGTGGGAGCGAGTGGCGACCTTTCCGCCGGCTTTTTCAGTGGAATAACCCAAGAGGCTCAGGCAACTGCGGGGCTCTCCTACGCGAATGGGCAAGTCACGCCCATCAGCCAAATTAGCTTTAGCGCCCAGCCTGTTCCGCTCTCAGTCGACGCGAGCCTGACCCTGAAAGGGTATGCAGGAGTCCAGATTGGCCTGCAAGTGGACGAGATCGCGACGCCCTACTTTGCGCCCGATGCCTACATCCAGTTCAACGCCGACATCAACAGCAACCCCTGGTGGACGTTGCAGGCGGGACTGGAGGGTAGCGTAGGAGTTGATGTGAGCATACTCGGGGACAACCTCGACAACCTTGGACCCTACCAAGTGTTCGACTACCCGATCGCGACACTGGCACAGGCGAATGGTGGCTTTTCCATTTCGTCAGCCGCGCCCACGCTCGGCGCGATCACGCCCAACACGGCCAGCTCCGGAAGTTCTGGCCTTACTCTCGCTCTGGTCGGCTCCAACTTCGTTCCCGACTCAGTTGTGAGCTTCAACGGGGCACCGCTCACAACGACGTTCGTGGACGAGAACGACCTGACAGCGCTCCTTCCGGCTGCTGATCTGGTCAATGCAGGGGCGTTCCCCGTCACAGTTACCAATCCGGACACAGCAGGGGCAATTTCGGGGGCTGTCAACTTTACCGTAACTGCGTCCGCGGGCAACCCTGTCCCTGCTATCTCCTCACTGTCTCCTACTTCCCTGACGGTCGGTGCCACCCCGCAGAACCTGACAATCAATGGAACGGGGTTCCTCTCGAGCTCTACTGTGACGTTTAACGGCATCGCGCACACTCCGACGTTCGTAAGCTCGACCCAACTGACCATTTCCCTTACCGCAAGCGACCTCGCCACGGCAGGCACGTTTCCTGTGATTGTCACGAATCCCGCCCCAGGCGGCGGCCCGTCGAACGCGGTCGATTTCACAGTTCAGCCCGCCGGGGCACAAGGCAATACTGCCATTCTAGTTGCCGACTCGAATGGACAGCTCTGGAGAACCCGCGCAATGCTTGGCGATATCGCCTGGATTGGCAGCTTACCTGCCGTAATGTCCGACATCGCGGCGTACAGCGGCACACTCTACGGAATCTCCCTAGCTCCGTTCGGCGGCTACAGCACGTTGTATAGCATCAACCCGTCATCTGGAAGCGGCACAGCGATTGGAAGCGGCGCGGGTGCGGTGCTGAATGCGCTGGCTTTCAGCCCGTCAGGAACGTTATACGCCGCGGGCGGCGATAGCCTGTACACAGTCGACCCCAGCACCGGAACGGCCACGGACATCGGAAGCGGCGCCTACACCTCCTCCGGTGACCTGGAGTTTGACAGTAGCGGGACACTGTACTTGACGAGCACCAGCAACAATGGCGACCAACTCTTCGCGGTTAACCCGGCAACAGGCCAGGGAACGTTGATCGGCAATATAGGATATAGCGAGGTCTATGGGCTTGCATATTTCAATGGCGTCATGTACGGGTTTACCGGTGCCGGGGCAGTGATCAGCATAGACCTGACCACCGGAGCCGGGACTCCGCTGACCAGTTACAACCTGCAATTCAATGGGGCGACGGCGATCGCGATGCCGACGCCTTCGTCGCAGACGCTGCTGACAGACACCTTTACTGCAGACTCAAGCCTAAATACATCCCTATGGAGTGCCAATACAAATTTCCTGGAGACGCTTGCAGCGGACACAGGTCCTACCCCCTCAACTTATGAACAGCCCGTACTTGCGTTCAATGGATCAGGTATGAGCATGTCCGGTACCGATGGCCTCTATCAGTTCACCGGTATCCAGTCGAACACATCGTTTACGCCTCCTTTCACTGTCCAGACGACCGTAGAGGGTACCGTAGATTATGGCGTCGCGTTCGAGCCGTTCGTGATTAGTGGCGACCTCTCACAGTACGTTTCGCTATCCGCCAACCTCGCGCCTGACTCTGGCTACTACGGCATGAACCTTAATACGGGTGCTCTCAGTAACGACGGGAGCGGCACCACCCTATATGACGGCACGGTGAATACGTGGTATACAGTGACATTTAAGTTTGATGGCAACGGATACGCTCAAGTGACGCTGACAGACATCACTGGGAATCGACTTAATTACACGACCTCGTTTTACGTGGGGAAAGGGCCATTCTATGTGGTGTTAGCGCAGCGCGAGGGGTATCCATTCGTTTCGGGACCGAATACGGCAATTTGGCAGTCCGTTGCAGTCACAACGCCCTAGTCACGACCTTCGCCTTCATGTTTCTCCCCGAAGGGGGTAGCGCGGGCTTCATGTGGGTTGGAGGTTGCGGACCTCTCTTTCGAAAGGGACGGGCAGGATCCCTGGACAGCGAGACCCTGCGCTGCCCACTCATCCGTTGCGGCTCATGATGAGATCCTCGATTTGGACTTGCAGAGCCCTCGCCAGGCTCGCCAGCGCCGCCACGCTGCCAGGCTTCCGGCCCGTCTCGATATCGGCAAGATACCCGGCGCCCACGCCTGCTGCTGCGGCAAGTTCCCTCTGAGAGCGCCCGCGCTTTTCTCGCCAGACCTTGACGGGGCTCTCCCCATCCAGCAAGCGGCGTGCTTCCCGGGCAGTAAGGTAATTGCGGCGGGCAGCCTGCACGCCCTTCCCCGCCTCATGCCTGCGCCGCTCGACCACGGCCGCGCGGTCGAGCGCGTCTTCCAGTTCGCTCAGCAGCTGCGTCCAATCGCCCCGGCTGACTGTCACGGAATTCGGGGTTTCGCTCAGAATCTTTACGCCGTTCATCGGTACACCTCCCGGCGATGCGTCACCCTGTCGACAATCACATCATCTTCCTCAATCGAGAACACAGCGCGCCAGTTGCCCTGACGCACCCGGAACACACCCGGTTCGCCCGCCAGCGGAACCACATTGGGATGGAGCTTCTCCGGCGCATCGGCGATCTTCTCGAGTCGATCCAGCAGCCTTCGCGCATCAGCTTTGGGCCTCGCGGCGAGCTGCTTGAAAACCGTCGGCGGAATGAGCAACGCCATAAATCATGCTCGCTGATAGCGAGCATCCGAGTCAAGTAAAATGCTCGGCCACAACCGGCGGTCGAGGGGGCAAGGGCAAAGAACAGGGAACAGGGAATAGGGAATAGGGAACAGAGGATAGGGAACAGGGGACAGGGAGTAGGCGCGCAGTACCTGACATTTTGTTCCCTGTGCATTTCGCTTGACACGCCCGCGGACTTATGCTAGCCTATTCGGGTTGTCGCGGGATCGGGCGGGCAAGAGGCGGCGGCAAGGTAAGGCGAAAGGGCCCGGGAAGGGGGAAAAAGAGGGGAAAGGGAAAAAAGATACTAAAATAGAGGGAACGAACTGGAAGATTTGTTGGGAACAAAGGAGTTAGCTGTTTTTGGAGCAAAAAACGAACTGGTTTTTGAGTGCAAAGGAACTCAATTTCAGCCCCCAAAAGTGCCAAAAAACCACTTCTGACGCGGAATCGAAGTCAAGATTTGCGAGTCGGAAGGTGCGGTGGGTGGGCAAGCACAAGGGGGCTACATGAGCTTCGAATTTGACTTCTCCGGGCAATGGAAATCCGCCCAGCTCAGAGCCTCGCTAACAGTGGAAAGGAACTGCGGGGATTCTTCCTCCGCCAAAACGGTGTCCTCAGAATGACACGCGACCCGAGGTTACGGTATAGTCGAAAAGTCGACCCGTCGCCAGAAGGCGGCTTTGGGCCGCAGGGCGAGAGTCAAGAGTCGAGAGTCGAGAGTCGAGAGTTAAGAACTCCCCGGCTCCTCGACTTCTAACCCGATACCTGACTTAGTCGAAAGAGGCGAGACGCGAAGGTCGAGGAGTTAAGAACTTTTGGACCCTCGACTTCTGGACTCCTCGACTTCTTAACTCTCGACGCGTAACACGATGGCAGTCACGGATAAAAAGCACACTGAGAAGGCTCCCCTCGAGGCGGTTTTTGGTCCGGGAGGATGGCTGGCGCGCCGTCACCCGAACTACGAGCACCGGCCCGGCCAGCTCGAGATGGCCGAGAGCGTCGAGGCGGCGAGCGAAAACCGCCGGCACCTGATCGTAGAGGCGGGGACCGGCACCGGCAAGACGCTGGCTTATCTCGTTCCCATCATGCGCAGCGGGCGGCGCGTGGTCATCTCCACCGGCACCAAGAACCTCCAGGAACAACTCTTCTTCAAGGACATCCCTTTCTTGCGAAAGCTATTCCCTGACATCCGCGTGGCGCTGATGAAAGGGCGGCAGAATTACCTCTGCCGGCAGAAGCTCTACGACATTGAAAAACAGCCTGTACTGAACGGGCTGGAGGAAGTCGCGCAGTATCCCCGGCTGCGGGAATGGGAAGCGAAGACTCAGACGGGAGACCGCGCTGAGCTCTCCTGGCTGCCGGATTCGAGCGAACTCTGGGTGAAGCTGGACGCCCGGCGCGAGACCTGCACCGGGCAGAAGTGCCCCCAATTCGAGCGCTGCTTCATCACCTTGATGCACCAGCGCGCCGCAGCCTCCGACCTGATTATCGTGAACCACCACCTCTTCTTTGCCGACCTGGCCCTAAGGGGAACGGAAGTCGCGAGCCTGCTTCCCGATTATGAAGCCCTGGTGTTCGATGAAGCGCACGACATCGAAGACGTGGCGACCCAGTATTTTGGATTGCAGGTGAGCAATTACCGCGTGGAAGAGTTGGCGCGCGACACGGAATCAACCCTGAAGGCGAAGGGGCTGAAGAGCGCTGAGGTGTTGCATGCCGTCGCCGAACTGCGGCGCCGCTCGGACCTCTTCTTTGAACTCTTCCCGAGCGCTGAAATGCGCTCCAACTTCGATCACCGGGAAAGCTTCCTGGAAGTGCATGGGGGCGCTTATAGCAGCCTGCTCAATGCGCTGGTGCGCCTGGAGACCGAACTGGGCGGCTTGAAGGAGCGGCCGGAGGAAGTCAACAACCTGGTGAGGCGCGCCGTCGAGCTTCGGCAGGCGTTGCAGGCAGTCATGGAAGGTAAAGAAAGGACCATGGTCTATTGGTGGGAGCGGCGCGGACGGGGCGTTTTTGTGGAGGCCACGCCCATCGATGTTGCCCCCATCCTTCGGGAGCGGTTATTCGGGAGCGTGGACACGGTGATCCTGACCTCCGCCACCCTGGCCGTGGGCGGCAACTTCGATTTCCTGAAAAGGCGGTTGGGGATTGAGAATGCCAGGGAGCGAATCCTCGATTCGCATTTCGATTTCCCGCGCCAGGTTTTGCTTTATACCCCCCTGCATTTGCCCGACCCCCGGGAGCCGACCTTCGCGCGCCTGGCCGCCGAAGAGGTTGTCCAACTCTTGAAGGCCACCCGGGGGCGGGCCTTCGTGCTTTTTACGTCCCACCAGCAGATGCGCGAGGTCTTCGAGCGCGTACGCCACCGGCTGCGCTATCCCATGCTGATTCAGGGCTCCATGCCCAGGACAGAGATGCTCGAGCGCTTCCGTAATACGCCACACGCCGTGCTTTTTGGGACAAGCTCCTTCTGGCAAGGTGTGGACGTCCAAGGTGAGCAATTGAGCGCCGTGGTGATTGACCGGCTCCCCTTCGCTGTCCCCTCGGACCCAGTCATCGCCGCAAGGATCCGGCAGATCAATGAAGAGGGGGGTAATGCATTCATGGATTACCAGGTGCCGCAGGCCGTCCTCGCATTGAAGCAGGGGTTTGGGAGGCTGATCCGCAGCGTGACAGACCGCGGAGTCCTCTCCATTCTGGACCACCGCATGATGCGCAAACCTTACGGGAAGACTTTCTTGGAGAGCCTGCCCCGTTACCGCATGACGAATCGGATGGATGACGTGAAGGTTTTCATGCGAGAATCGTGAGTTAGGGAACAGGGAATAGGGAATGGGGAACAGGGAATAGGGAACAGGGAACCTCATAATGTTCGAAATATCGGTTGAGTATAGCTTCGCAGCGGGCCACGCTCTGCGCGCGTACAAAGGAAAGTGCGAGAACGTCCACGGACACAACTACAAGGTTCGGGTGACGCTTGCCGGGGATAAGCTCAACTCTGCGGGGCTGCTGATGGATTTTGTAGAATTGCGGGCCGAAATTAAGCGGCTGGTGGAAAAACTCGACCACCACTTCCTAAACGACATTCCGCCTTTCGACCAATTGAACCCTTCGGCGGAGAATCTCGCGAAGTATATTTGCGACGGAATTGAACCTCAGGCGCGGAATCAGGGATTACAAGTGTACGGTGTTACGGTTTGGGAAACAGATACGACTTCTGCCACCTACCGTCCCAAGAACAGTGACGAGTGACGAGCCGGTCACCCCGCGCGACTTGCTCCTGACACTTCTTGTTCATTACTGGTCACTGTTCCCGTTGCGCCTTCTTGCCCGCCGCTCTTTACTCGTCACTGTTCTTAAGCGTTCTTGCTCGTCACTGTTCACTCGTCACTCGTCACTGTCTTTTAGCCTACCAAGTCCAGAAGGCAACAGCGGGGTGCATCTCAGCTTGGTGCTGGTGGGAGCAGACACCCTGCTTGCAAAAGTAGACGTCTTCGCACCAGCGGCAGCGGGCCAGGCGCTCCTTTTCACGGACAGTACCGCAAATCGCGCAAGCCTCCAACATGTCCGCAACAAAATGGCGCGAGTATTTCCGCCAAATGTCTTCAGCTTCGTTTTCTTCGCGGATCTTTCCCAGGTCGTCGTGAGTCATCATAACCCGCTCCTCGTCCGCCTATGGAATTAGATGCAAACATCATGCCAAGATGTACACTCAGCCGATAAAAATGGGTTTCGCAGACTCAAACGAAGCTCCAACAATTGATTAGAAGAATAGTTGCCCGACAACCAATTATGCCATGTTTTTCGCAAATTTTCACCCTGCATGTTTCAGCGGCCTCAACTGAGCGAAGTTCTCCCATTCTGGGAAGATTCGTACTCTGTCGCTGTGTCCTCGGGGCGGCAAGAAATCAGGTAAAATGGGGTAGGTTGCAGAAGTTTTTTCCAAGGCTACCGGCGGGGCAAGGATGGTCATCACCGAAATCTTCAAATCTATCCAGGGCGAGTCCACTTACGCCGGCCTGCCTTGCCTTTTCGTGCGGCTTACGGGCTGCAATTTGCGCTGCCATTGGTGCGACACTGTGTATGCCTTCAACGGGGGGCAGAAGATGTCGGTTGCGGATGTACTTGCCAAGCTCCGCCAATTGGGCGGGAAATTAGTGGAGTTGACGGGAGGCGAGCCTCTTTTGCAGCAGGAAGTTTATCCTTTGACGGAGCACCTTCTTACCGAGGGCTACCGCGTGTTGGTGGAAACCAGCGGTGAGCGCAACCTCGCTCAATTGCCGCGTGAGGTCGTTAAAGTGGTGGACGTGAAATGTCCCGGAAGCGGCGAGGAAGGCAAGTTCCGTTTTGATAACCTGGCATTGCTGGAACGGAAAGACCAGATCAAGTTCGTCATTTTGAATCAGGATGACTACCGATACGCCCGGGCTTTCCTCGCCCAGCACGACCTGCATCGGCATGTCGAGGAAGTGATTTTTTCACCGGTCTTCGCCCAGTTGGCGCCCCGCGACCTCGCAGCCTGGATCCTCCGCGACGGCTTGGAGGTGCGGATGGGACTGCAGCTTCACAAGTTCATTTGGGGGCCGGAGGCGCGGGGAGTGTAAGTAGGGGCACGCCACCCTGGGGCCCAAAGCCTTCGGGCGGCGGGCCATGGCGTGCCAGTACCTGGGGGCCGGAGGCGCGCGGCGTCTGAGGAAAAGCAGGGGCACTAGGCGCCAGGCAGAAGGAAGAGTGCGGATTGAGAGGTGGCGCATGGGAAGGACAATGCAGGAACTTCAGCATGCCTCCGAACACGTTAAATGCGAGATTGAAATGCTGGCAGCCACGACATCGTTAGAAGCGACGACACGCGAATGACCACGGACCACGGACAACGGACAACGGACCAACCCCTCGCCGTCGTTCTTGCCAGCGGCGGCATGGATAGCTGCGTCACCACGGCAATGGCCAGCCTTGATTACCGCCTGGCGATGTTGCACGTCGCCTACGGCCAGCGAACTGAAGCACGCGAGCTTCGCTGCTTCAACGTGCTGGCGGATTTCTACCATGCGGAACATCGCTTGGTGTGTCATCTGGGCCACCTTAGGCAAATTGGCGGTTCGAGCTTGACGGACCCCGCCTTGGCTGTCGAGCCGGCCAATCTGGACCGCCAGGAGATTCCTTCCAGCTACGTACCTTTTCGCAACGCGCACTTCCTCTCTATTGCCGTTTCCTGGGGCGAGGTCCTGGGCGCCCGCAAAATCTTTGTGGGCGCAGTGGAGGAGGACAGTTCCGGATATCCCGATTGCCGCCCTGCCTACTACGAGGCCTTCAACCGTGTGATTGCCGCTGGCACGAAGCCGGAGACACAACTTGAAATCGTTGCCCCGGTCATCCGCATGCGGAAAAGCGAAATCGTCCGGCGCGGAATGAAGCTTGGCGCGCCGTTCGCGCACACTTGGTCGTGTTACCAAGCGGAAGATGTGGCCTGCGGCGTATGCGACAGTTGTGCGTTGCGCCTGAGGGCGTTCGAAGAGGCGGGGATTGAAGATCCCCTACCCTATGCCCAGCGCCCACACTACGGCCGACGGAACGTTTCCATGCCCTGACCGTCCTGCGTCTTCCCCTTGATTTTTCAGTTTCTGGCGTTATTATGAGGCGGTTTCTTGCGCGGTCGCTTTGCCCTGGGTCCTGGGCAGCATGGAGACTGTCCCATTCTTAGGGAAAGCGGGAACGTTGCTGGGGTCTTCGGGAGCAGCGCCAAGGCGCGACCAGGAGGGCGATCCTTCCCTCCTCGGTTGCCTGTTTCCCCGAAAGGGGTTGAGTGGATTTCCAAATGGCGCTAGAATGTGATGCCTAAACATGAATGAAGGAGGGACTTATGTCTAGTTCATTGACGCGGAGACTGACGGGGGTAGCGGTTCTCTTGGCGGCTTTTGCGTTCACGGTTTCCGCATTTGCACAAACCGGCGGGGTGACCGGCAAGTGCATGGGTGAGGATGGAAAACCACTGGCAGGCTATACAGTCCAGCTCGATCGGCAGGAAATGAAGTGGAGTTCACACGTAAAGACCAATAAGAAAGGTGAGTACACATACATCGGCCTCCAGATCGGGACCTACAAGGTCACACTACTCAATCCCGCCGGCGGGCAGGTCTTTAGCCTCACGCAGCACGTTGGATTGGGAGACCCCACGGAAGTCAACTTTGACATGGCCAAGGAAAAGGCCACGGCCTACAAACAACAGATGGCCAACCCTGAAACGGCGAAGAAAATCGAAGAGCAGCAAAAGGAACAGAAACAGTTTACCGGGCTCAAGGCCACATTCGATCAAGCATCGCTCCTTTTTGAGCAGCAGCGTTTCGCCGAGGCCGCGGCGATGTATGAGCAGGCCCTGCCGCTGGCAAAGGACAAGAACGTGCCCGTTGTGCTGGGCCAAGCGGCACAGGCCTACGCCAAGGCAGCGGGTCAGGAGCAGAATAGGGACACAAGAACTCAGGACCAGCAAAAATCCATCGACTATTTTCAAAAGGCTATCCAGTTAGACCCCAATAATGCCGGGTATCACGGCAACCTCGGCAGCGTTTACGCCGACATGGGCAAGGTGACTGAGGCACAGGCGGAGTTGCTGAAGGCGGCTGATCTCAACCCCGCTGGAGCTTCCGGCTATTACTACAATTTGGGCGTCGTCATGGTCAATCAGGCCAAGATGGACGATGCCGCTGCGGCCCTCAAAAAGGCCACGGAGCTCGATCCCAACAATGCCAACGCTTTTTACTGGTACGGCATGGCTCTGCTCGGCAAGGCGGGGACAAAGCCGGATGGCACGATTGATGTGGTTCCCGGGACCATTGAAGCCTTCCAGAATTACTTAAAGCTGCAACCTAATGGCCAGTGGGCGCAGGCTGCGCAGGCCAGCATAGACCAACTCAAAGCCGCAGTGCCAACGGAGTTTAAGGCTCAGAAAAAGAAGAAGAGCTAGTCTCGGTGCGAGATGCCTGGGCCCCGCAGAGCGATTATTGTCCTGTCGCGGCGGGGCCTATTCGTTTGCAGGAGTGCCTGAATGAAAATCACCCTGCTCTTGCTCGCTTTGCTGGCCAGCCTCGCCTCGCCCTCGCGGGCGGACACCATCTATCAGATGAATGCCCAGGGGAAGCAGGTGGTGGTGCAGCGTGACGCCATCGTCGTAAGTCAGGACTCCTCCTTCGTAGTTTACAAGCACTTCGATTTGAAAGACCGGCGGGTGGAAATCGTTCGCCTGAACAAGGGAAGCCTGCCCTATAGCGTTGAAACGGCCAGCCCTGACTACCGGGGGCACATCGTGGACATCTGGAAGCGCTTCGGCTTCACGGCCACGGTGACGGACCTGGCAGGGAAAGCCACCCGCGTCTTCGACGTCTACCTGGATTTCTACCCGCCCGGCGGGCGCGGCTCGTTGTTGGAGTCGCTTCCTGCCACCACCAGCTTCACCGTACTCGTGGATAACGGCAGCCCAGATGAGGTCGAGATCTCCAAGATCGACCGCGTCCAGATCCAGGGCGACCACTTGAAGATGACCCTGCGCAATGGCCAGGTTGAAGAGGGCAAGTTCCTTATGCCTACCAACAAGCCCGCAGAGGTCCGGTTTCTGGGCATCACCGATCAGTACAATCCGGCCAGCCAACAAGTGTTCGATTTTTCCCTGCCCCTCGCCAGCATCAAAGAAATAAAATTTGACTAAGGGGCGCATGCCTGGGTGCTTGAGACGCGGCGACTTGCCTTCGGGCGAGAAGCTATATTCGCGCCTGTCTCTCGTCTGCGGCGGCTGCTGCCTGGATTCTTAGCTCCCGGCGTGGGTTGCGGTTCTACGCCGGGAGGCCGAAACGTGCTTGACCAGTTGCGGTCTCGCATGCGCTGGCCGGGCTCCATGTGCAAGGGTGGCCGCAAGGCTCTTCTTCAGGGCTGTGGTGATATCGATCGCGGGCGCTCGGCGGGGTTCGGGGGCGGCTGCGATTTCTTTGCCCTTCCGCTTGGCTTCAATGAGCGCTTTGAGCCGTTCTTCAAAATCATCGTGGTACTTTTCGGCATGGAAATCTTCGGACAGCGAATCGACGAGCTGTTCCGCAAGCTTGATCTCCTCGGGCTTGAGTTTGACGTCCTCGGTTTTCCCATACCCCGGGGCCTCGCGTATCTCGCTCGCGAAATGCATGGTGTGCAGTGCGAGACCGTGATCGTACGGCCGTATAAAAACGACGTACTCACGCAGGAACATGGTGAGCTTTGCGATCCCCACGCGCTTCGAAGCTTCGAGGGTCCTTAGCAGGAGTTGATACGCTTTTCGGCCTTCCTCCTCCGGCACCACGAAATAGGAGGAATCGAAGTAAAGCGGATCGATTTGCGACTCGTCTGCAAAACCAAGAATTTCCATGGTGCGAGCCGATGCGGGCTCGATTTTCTTGATTTCCTCCGGATCAATGAGAACGTAGCTACCATCTGGGTTCTCGTAGCCCTTCACGACTTCCGATCGGTCCACGATGCGATTGCATTTTGGGCAGAACAGAGGCTGTCGCAGGCGCGTGTGGCAGACGCTATGAAGCTGGTGCAGGCCGATGCGATCGCTCCGCGCCGCCGGGTACAGGCGTACGTGGATCGAGACTAATCCGAACGAGATGAATCCTTTCCAGGCTGAAGCCATCGTAGGTTTTCCCTCCCAAGCGTCCCCATCTTGAGTGTCTCAACTCAGGGGTTCAGTCGAAAGCTCTATCGTTGCACTTCGAAAGTCTGCCGTCAAACTCTCGCTGCGTCGTTCAAACTCCGCAACTGAAAACTGAGACCTGATGAGTGAGAGCAGTTTTCCTTCGCACCCATCCAGGAGGCCGCGATGTATGATGTCAGGAAGGAGGCCACCCGTGACTGTGGCTAACTCGCCTATCGCGGAACTGCTGAAAATGTGGGATAATGGAAGTGGACACTATGGGGCGTCGGCTCCAGCGTTTCTTTGTTTGAGGCTGGGTTTTTTCTTCTCCACGCCACAGATTGATCGCAAGGGAACTTCTCTTGGGGGCTTGGATGTAACCCCGACGACATTAACTCCGCGAGGCGCGGGAAAATCGACTCTTGAGGTAAATGAATGAAGAACCTTTTTGTTGGAAACCTGGCCTTTAACACAACCGAAGACGCGTTGCGTGGACTCTTTAGCCCGTTCGGGGAAGTGCAGCAAGTCAAGATCATGACCGACCGCGACACCGGAAGGTCGCGTGGCTTCGCCTTCGTCGAAATGGCTCAGGACGAAGACGCCGCGAAGGCGGTCGGCGCTCTGAACGGCAAGGAATTTGAGGGACGCGCGCTCACCATCAATGAAGCGCGCCCGAGACCGGAGCGCAGCGGTGGATTCCGCCCGGGCGGCGGGGGCTTCGGCGGGAAGCGTAAAGGTGGCCGCGACAGCTCCCGCGGGTCGCATTCGCAGCGCGAACCTCGCTGGTAAGACGAACTCCCGGCGCGGAGTTTCCGCCCGGATTCCGTTTCCCGTCCAATGGTGAAAGGAGCCTGCATGGCAGGTCGACAGCGAACGACATTTCAGAAGCGACAGAAAGAGGTCAAGCGTCTGGAAAAGCAGAAAATGAAGGCCGATAAACGCGCGATTCGGCGGCTGGAACGGGCTCAGAACCGAGCGCCGGCGGCCTCCGAGATTCCTCCGCCCCCTGCGGAGCCCAACCTGAACCAGTCCTGAAGAGACGGTCTGTCGCGCAGGAAAGTCCTCAGTAATCAGTTGTCAATCGTCAGCAAAGACGGGGCGGGCAGTGGCCTTCAACTGAGAACTGATCACTAAATGCTCTTCTTCAATGGCTAGCTAGCGCAGAGCACAGTTCTGCGTCTACGCTTCAGCGTGCTATATTAGCGCTGGTCATGCCGACCTCCAAACCCCATTTTGCGCCCGCCCGGCCACAATTCCTCAGCAGCAGCATCGTACTACCTCAATGATTCGTCGGTTCTGAGTATGGATCGGCTCGCTTGATTTCAGTCTTGTCAGTGGGCCGCAGAGCCGCGCTCTGCGCCGGCCTGCGAATCCCCGGTGGGACAGATTTTCTGGTTGAAAATGTTTTTGGATTTCAATATGCTCGCGAAGTTGATGCCGGAACTTGCATCGAAAGATGAAGCTTCTGTCCAAATTTCCTCGGGCCCGCATTGACCCAGGCGATGAGCGCGACCAGGAACACAGGATGCGCCCGCTGTACTTCGCGCTCGCGCTCCTGGCTGCGGGGATGCTGGCTTATTCCCAGACCTTTTCCATGTTCTGGGACGAGGGTTTCCACATTCTAGCCGCGCACCTCATCGACGCCGGCAAGCGCCCCTACCTTGACTTCTTTTTTCCACAGACTCCTCTGAATGCCTACTGGAATGCCGCCTGGATGGCAATTTTCGGCGCCCGATGGCGCGTGGTCCACGCCGTAGCGGCCCTGGTCACTACGAGCTCAGTTTTATTGATCGCGCAGTATCTCGCCGGGCTATTTCCCGATCGCCGCTGGCGATTGCCCGCCGCGTTCGCCGGGCTGGCGCTCTTCGGATTGCACTCGTGGACGTGGATGGCGGGGACAATCGCGCAAGCATACCCCCTTTGTTTGTTACTGGTGGTGGCGGCGTTTCGTGCCGGGATTGCCGGAGTTGCCCGGCCCCGGCTTAGGATGAGCGCGCTGGCGGGTCTGTTTGCGGGCGCGGCAGCAGCATCCACCTTGCTCACAGCGCTTATCACCCCGGTTCTACTGATCTGGATGTGGCTGTACAACCGGACCGGAAGCCGCTGGATCAAAGCCGCGGCTTTCCTGGGCGGCGCGGCGGTTGCCTGGGCCCCCGTGCTGTTCCTGTTTGCACGGGCGCCGCACCAAGTGACCTTTGACATCCTCAAGTATCACACGCTTTACCGGCGGGTAAATTGGGAAGGATCCACCGCCCACGACATCGGCATCCTCACCGATTGGGTCAACAGCTCAACCAGCCTACTGCTCGTTCTGTTAGCGTTGGCCGGCCTCTTCTTCATTAAGAAGAGCGAATTCGACCCCGCGCGGCGGGCGGAGTTTCGCTTATGCCTTTGGCTTGCTGTGACCGTCGCCGTCCAAAACATCTTTGCGCATCCGACTTTCCCGCAGTATTACGTTTTTATGATCCCATTCCTCACCGTGCTGGGGGTCGTTGGGTTCTATTCCGTGGTTGCACGTTTGGATAATCTGCAGCGCCTGCGGGCTCCGGTGATCCTGCTGACGGTTATAGCAGTCCTGTGCTTGCTCAACACTTTCTATGATGATCGCGACTCGACCACTTGGCCTCAAATGGAGCAGGTTGCGAACAAGGTGAAGCAGGTGACTCCGAAGGGCGCAGCGCTCGCTGCACCCGAGCAAATCTA
>Ga0326727_10006034_pt1 | contig 33738 bp, 34 predicted proteins | sample MB2enrmetagenome_FD_207643 | JGI IMG/M metagenome (GOLD analysis project Ga0326727, IMG submission 207643) | Lab enriched peat soil microbial communities from McLean, Ithaca, NY, United States - MB29MY | ecosystem: Environmental > Terrestrial > Soil > Wetlands > Peat | place: USA: New York...
CGAAGATTGCCACCAGGTAGGACAAGGCCGCCGGATGGCGCGCAATTTCTCCCAACACCTCTGCCGGGGCTTCCTGCGCGTACCGCTCCAGCAGGTTCAGCGCGCCGTCGGCGTCCGGTGAATGGGCAAGCAGCGAGGCCAGAGGCACCCTCAGCGTCGGCGCCAATTGCTGTTCGAGCCGCGCCAGGTTCAGACTTGCTTTCTCAGTGTCCTCGAAAGGTACAGCCTGGAACTCGGGACGCATGCAACCGATTATATAACAGCAGGGGTTAGTGGCCCTTCTGAAGGTTAAAGGTTAAAGGGTGAAGGGTAAAGGGTAAAGGCTGAAAACCCACGATCCTTTAGCCTTTACCCTTTAGCCTTTCTCACTAGGCACCAGCCGCCAGCCACTCTTATAATATCGGCATCCTCTTCCGAGCTCGAGGTCTGAATGTCAACAACGCAGCTACGCGGTTCCGTACTGATTCTGATTCTGTTCGATGTTTGCGAGGAGATCCGGCTGGAGGAGTTGCGGCGCATTTTAGGCTTGCAACCGGCGGGGCGTGAGCCCAGCTTCAAACATCCGGCCCCGGAATACGTCCGTTTCGAGAATCCACCGGTCGAGGAGCCGATGGAGAAAGTCCTTCTGGCCACCGGCGAGGAGTTGACGGGGCGTCTGAAGTACTACGATTACGGGGTTCTGAGCGTCGAGTTCAAGCTGGCTTTTGAGGGGAATTGGGAGAAGCTCGTGGCCCTCTCTTCGAGATACGTTGCGGGCCTCGAAATTGAGCGGCGGGCCGCCTTCCTGGCTCGGCAAATGCTTCGGAGGGTCAACGCGGCGTTGGTTAAGCCCTATGAGCATTGGTTGAATGAAGACTACTACATCTTCCACGTGCAGGAGATCGAGGGACGGCCCGCCGCCTCAGAACTCCTCCAGTGTTGCGGCGACCAGATCGCACGGGTCGTCCGAAGCGAGGATGCCCAGCTTTCGGAAGGCGAGCGTCGCGAGACTCTGCAATCCAGCATGTCCTATTCTCCCACCGACCTGGTCGTCGCCGGCTGGAACGCGGCGTTCGTCTACGACACCTCGGCAGGCGCGACCACCACCATCGAGCTGCTCGAATATGCCAACTCCCAGCTCCTCGAGTTTCGGCATTACGACGAGGTCCTGACCCGCGAGCTCAAGAGCGTCTATCAGTCGTTGGAAAAGGGAACTGGATTTTTCGATCGCTGGCGGCTGGCCCGGGCATCGGCCCGGCTCCACACTCTGCTGCTGGACGTCACGGAACTCACAGAGCGAGCGGACAATGCCATCAAATTCTTGAGCGATATGTTCTCCGCGCGCCTCTACCGAATGGCAGCCGGCAAGGTCGGCGTCGAGGACTACAAGAACCTGGTCAAACAGAAGCTGGACACGGCGGAGAACCTCTACCGTTTCATGGTCGACCAGTTCCACCAAGGCAGAGCGTTTGTCCTCGAGCTTTTGGTGGTCATCATTCTGATCATCGAAATCGTCTTTCTCTTTCGAGGCAAGGGGTAAGGCAGGTGTCGGGCGCAAGGTGTCAGGTGCACAGATTCCGCGGATCGGGTATCTCTCAATTCCGATTTACAGCGGAGCCATTTAGGCAAAAAAGGAGACTTGTGATGCGAGTCATGTTATCGATTTTCGTAATCGGAGCAGTCCTTCTTCCGCTCTCAGCGCAGCAAGGGCCGCAACTCGCGGCCACTCCCCCCATGGGCTGGAACAGTTGGGACTCGTACGGCCTGACGATCGGCGAAGGAGAGTACAAGGCGAATGCCGACTGGATGGCGAAACACCTGAAGCAGTTCGGCTGGCAATATGCTGTGATCGACGAAGGCTGGTATTTGCAGAACCCGGAAAGCGCCGGCAAGCCCTCATGGAAGTACACTCTGGACAGCCAGGGGCGCTTCATACCGGCTTCGAACCGCTTTCCCTCCGCTGCGGACGGCGCCGGCTTCAAGCCCGTTGCAGACTACGTGCACTCGCTCGGCCTGAAGTTCGGCATTCACATCATTCGAGGCATTCCGCGCGAGGCGGTGGACAAGAATATGCCGATTGCCGGTACGGCATTCCATGCGGCTGAGGCTGCGGATAAGTCGGACACATGCTCGTGGAATCCCGACACTTACGGGGTGAAGTCCAATCCGGCCGGACAGGCCTTTTACGACTCGCTCGCCCAGCTCTATTCGAACTGGGGCCTGGATTTCATCAAAGTGGACTGCATTTCGAGCCGTCCCTACAACGCAGGTGAAATTCACATGCTCAGCTCCGCGATCAAGAAAGCGGGCCGGCCGATTGTGCTGAGCCTGTCGCCGGGGCCAACGTCGCTGGGGGTTGCCGATGACGTGCGCCGGTACGCGCAGATGTGGCGCATCTCGGATGACTTCTGGGATTACTGGACACCCGGCGCCGACGAGCCGTGGGTGCAGACTCTGCATGGGCAGTTCGCCACGGCTGTCGGATGGGCGCCCTACGCGGGAGTCAACCATTGGCCGGATGCCGATATGCTCCCCATCGGCTATTTGGGCCCGCGGCCGGGGTTGGGTTCGGCGCGCCCCACGCGCTTCACTCACGATGAACAGCGTACCCTGCTGGCTTTCTGGTCCATCATCCGTTCTCCTCTCATGCTCGGCTGCGACCTGCCGCATAGCGATGCCTGGACAACCTCGCTGCTGACGAATCCCGAGGTGATTGCCGTGGACCAGCACTCCACCGCAAACCGGCCCTTGATTACCACCAATGGCGCGGTGATCTGGTCCGCCAGGCCCGAGAATGGGAACGGCCACTACCTCGCCATCTTCAATCGTGGGGAAGCTGCGGAGGACATTACGCTGGAGTGGAATGAGCTTGGACTCACGTCGGGCAAGAGCTACGGGCTGCGAGACCTTTGGGAACGCAAGGACTTAGGTTCGGCGACTTCACTCAAGCTGAAATTGCAGCCCCACTCCTGTGTTCTGTACCGCGCCGGCGAATGATGTGGTGCGGGCGTCCCGCCTGCTGTCGCGGGGGCGCCTCGCCCCCGCAAAAACTCGCGGGCAAGATGCCCGCGCCACAGCGGGCAAGCCGCCCGCGCTGCAACATTCGAAGCCGCGGTGACATGTCCATCCGCCGTGTGTCCTACAACGTAACACCAACAAGTCGCGGTTCCGCCAACAGCGTTCGCGCTGAACACGGTTCCGACGACACCACCCGGAGCGGCTGGCCCCTCTGCCGATCCATTGGCCCCCAAGACAATCAATCGGGCGCTGCCCAAGGCGTGACCGTTGCCGTCGTTCAAGGGATTAAGGCAGTTGCCCTGCTCGAAATGCGTCCAGCCGTCAACGTCCGTGGCCCAGGTCGTGCGCATTCCGAACTGGCTCCAAGACTGCAAGAGGCTGGGCGAAATTGTGAGGTGATTCGAGCTGAATTGCCAGTCGACGCTGTTGCCGTTGCAGTTCATCGCGAGATTAGAATTTTGAATCCAGGTGATGCCCCCACCTGACGATCCCGACGGCGAATAAAGCGCGGACCCGCAAAATGCGGCAGTGCAAGTGTAATCTTGGCTGCCACGGTCGGCCGCCCACTTCCCGTTCACGTTGTAGGTGGGTGTGCCGGCGGGAAGCTTGGCAAAAGTGGACGCCGGACGCCAAATACCAGCGGCGAAGATGAGCACCAACCAGGGCAAGATTAATCCCGCACGCCGCATAGCCTGTACCTTCGCAGCTCGCATCTCCTGCTCCATGATAGTAGCCTACCAGATGGAATTGAGAATATGGGAAATGGTGCGAAAAATGAGAATAATTTTCTTATCTGCTTGCATCTAAAGGCAATAAAGTTTTGGAAAAATTTCACAATGTGAAAAAAAGCTCTTCCTCTGTCCCTTTTTGACACATATATGCAGGAATCTGCATATATTGGCCGTGAAATACTTTTTGTCTGTTGTGCATCCTGCTTCTGAACGAGAATTTTCATCCTGACCTGGCTTCGACCGCCCCACACAGCGCCCAACTGGCGCTCGCACTGGCGCGTCAAGGTCATGACGTCACGGTACTTACCGGCCGGGGCGTCTACTCTGCGCCGCGGCGCTTCGCGTCACGATTTGTTCAGCCGTCGCTCGACCGCCGGGCCGCGCAGTTCCCGCAGCGCATCGGAGGCAATCCAACGCGCGGCTGGCGAACTCAATTCATGAATCTCCCGGGCAACCTCGATCGCCGCCCGGTTTAACCGCGGGTTTCGCTTGCCGATTTGGCGAAGCGCCCAGTTTACGGCCTTTCTGACGTACTTCCGCTCGTCGCTTGCCTCCCTCTTGATGACGGGCAGGAGGCTTAGGAAGGTTCGATCGGGGGCTGCTTTATCGCTAACGGCGAGGCAGGCCATCAACGCGAACGCCGCCCTCTTCACGTATTCCTCCCGGCGCTCGCTCCACTCCCGGCATTTCTGGTAGGCGAAGGGGGTGAAGCGGAAAAGGTTGAGGCAGGTTCCATCGCAGACCGCCCAGGAATCGAAATCCTTCACCCAGTCTTCCATCAGGCGTTCCGAGACGCTCTGCCGCTCAGCGACCAAGCCCGCGAGATAACGCGCTTCCAGAATGCCCGTGGACCACAAGCGCTGTGCCAGAGCATGGTCCTTGCCGATCTCGCGAGCCAGCCTCTTCAGGGCCGGCGTGGACCAACCGTAGGCCTTGGCCGCAGTGATCCCGAAGCGCGCCATGCCCAGCACCGCGGCAGAGTTGGCTTGCGACTTGAGCGTTTTCAGAACCTGATTGAATGTCATGGTTGCGGTAGTTCTTAGCCACCCCCTCACCCGGCCCTCCCCGGCTGATGAAAACGCCGGCTGAGGGCCACCCTCTCCCCCAAGGGGGAAAGGGCTGGTTTCCACAGACTGTCGACTGTTGACTGTTGGCTGCCCTTCAGGCCTGCGGCGTCTCGATCCCGAGGTATTCCTGGATGCTCAAACCAACCAAGCTGCGGAATCGCTCTGAAAGCGAAGGGAGCGAGCCCGAGGATTCATCCAGCGCGACACGCTCCACACGGTGCATGGGGTAGAAAATCTGGGCCATTCCCACGCTGCATTCTTCCCGCGCAACGATCTGGCGGACGAAGTCGTCGAAGGAGTTCAATTCGATACCGCGCACCGTCACGCCTTGGGCGTCGAGTTGGAGCAGTTGTCCCCAGACTTTCTCCTTGGGCGATCCCAGGCTTACGATGACAACGCTATTGAGTTCCATCGGATACCTCGACCGCGATTAATCAGTGGGCTACCGCCTGGCGCCACGCCAGGACCATTGAGGTACGCCAAGGCTGACGTCCCTCGGCTGGCGGGCCGGCTCTGCCAGCGCGAAGCACCCACGCACTCCCGCTCCGCAGTGAAGAGAATACGCTCGTCCAGGCCAAATAGCCAGCCTGACAGATGCCGAAAAGAGGGGTCTTGTGGGGTGAGCCTGGGAGAGGTGGCCCTTTGCACCGTCGCAGCAGAATTGGGCGGACGCGCGGGCTGCCGCGCGCCCGTGAGGAAACTCTCGCACTCCTCCCCTGGAGTGCGTCAGAAGTCGGTGTTGGGTATCAACCGGGAACTCAGGAGGTCTCCCAAGATGGTGGTAAAGACCTGGTCCAGGTACGTGATGGGCACCGCGCCGGAGCAGGTGGTGCCGCCAGTTTTTATGGGGACTGAAAAGAAGTACTGCGAGCTCGGAGCGGATCCAATGTCCTGCATCGTCTGGCAGTCGGTAATGGACGTTGTGTCGTTACTGCATTGCACGTTCGCCGAGTTGTAGGAGATGGAATAAATCTCGGTGTAGGTGCCATCGGATTCTTTGTACCCCTTGGCCCAGTCCGCCGCAGCCACCGCTTGTGCACAGTCATTCGTCCCCTGCCAAAGATTGCCACTCATCCCGGTGAGTGAAACCGTCTGCTTCACGCTCCCGGCCATGTGGCTGCCGCCCGAGTCTCCGGTGCTGCCGCTGGCGTTTGCGTTGCCGTCACTGAGCATGATCATGATATCCTGGATGCCGCTGGTATGGTTCACCATGAGATACTGTTGCGCGGCGACAATGACGCCCGCATAGAACGTATTCATACCGCCCGGAGTTTGAATCCCGCAACCGCCGGCGCCCGCATCGGTTGACTTCACGATATCCGAGCTTGAGTTCAACCCCGCTGTGTCCGAGAGGCGGTAGTCGGTCCCAAAGCCGTTGATCAGGTACTCGGGGTCATTATTGTACGCCGCGATAGGGGGGTTCGTCCCCGAGCAGTTGTAATCATCCGGGGCGTAGGTGGAGTTCGCAGTGGTATCATTCAGCGAGCTAGCTAAGTAGTTGGTAGGGTTGCAGTTGCTAGTGGTTTCTCCGGCGGCTGTTTTGTCGCAGAGCCCAGGAAACGTCATCAACCCGACCTGATCAACCGGAGCAGCGCCGCTGCAGCTTGCCAGGTTCGTGGCGCAGGGAGCGAGGCCGCTGAGCATGGTCTGGATGCCATACTGTGCGCACTGCTCCGCTGTGTATGTGGTACCTGGTGCGGTGCTGAGGCATCCGGTGTCGTTCGTGGTTCCCATGGAATTCGTGCTGTCAAGGACCATCATGATGTGATAGGGGATCGGTAATGCGCCACTGGCACTGGCGCTCGCGGTGGCCGTAATGTTGATGGTTGTGATGCCGAAAATCTTGGCGAAGAACGTCGGCACGGCCGCTGTCTCAATCACCTGAATGGCATTGCACCCTGAAGTGCACCCGGGCGTGCTGCTAAGGGTGGAATAAGTAGCACAGGGGGGCATGTTCAGATTGGTCGCCACGCTCCCCGTGACGCACGCGTAGTTGACGGTCACATTCGTAATGTTCAGGTCATGATGGATGTTATATATTCCGCCCGCCGACGAGTCGCCGCTGTACTCGTCGGCAACAGTTGTGGGGCTTACGACGTTGCCATTCGGCATGGCTGACCCTCCCGCCGAGGCCGCTGAATCAGCGCAGGATTGCAGTTCGCGCTGGGCGTGCAGGGCGTAACCGATGTCGATGGACAATGCCGCCATCCCCAGCACCACGACTAAGGTGGCCGCAGCCAAATAGAGGACCTGCCCGTCCTGCTCGTAACACAGCCGGCGAAATAGGGAGTTCATGTTCCACCTCATTGGATATATACCGTGGTCGTCGCGCTAATGCAGTACGCGGACGGACAGGCCGCGGTACCGCCGCTCACGGGACAAAGGTTGATATTGGCGAATGGGATCGCCAAATTGCACGGATAGGTGGCGGTCACGGTCCCGGCGGTGCCCGGTTGTAAGTCGGAACACGTAGAGCTTCCGGTGAACGTCTCCGTGGCGATGGTGATTTGCGATGTAGTGAGGTTGGCCGCGGCGCTCTTGAGAGCGGTTTCCTCCAACGTGCAAGCGGTGGGAGGGCCGGCATAAGCCGCTCGGTTGGTTGCCAGCGTCCTCGCGCCGACCGCCACCGCATTGGTCAGCTCCACGTAGTTGTAGAAGGTAATCCCGCCATAGAGGATTCCTAGCAGCAGCATCGACAGCAACGGCGTGACGAGCGCGAGCTCGAACAGTTGGTTCCCTTCTTCTCGGCCGGCACGGGAACCTGCGCGGCACGCTCGGCGCAATAGTGGCCGGAAACCGTACCCGTTAGATAGTTTCATTGGACTATAACCGTACCTTTCCGAGAATCAAGTCGGCTCTTGCGCCGCATTTCCGATGAAGAATCGCAGGCCGCGGGTGGCAAGTCGTATGCCTCGCGAATCTCATTCACGGCCACCGCCTCATTCGATCTCTACCGTCGTCGTGGAGCTAATGCAGGACGCGTAGGGACAGCTCATCGTGGTTGCGCCCCCCGAATTCGTAGTCGAGCTAGGGCCACTCACCGGACAAAGGTTGATCCCAGTGAATGGGATTGTCATGTTGCACGGATAGGTAGCATTCACCATCGCGGTGTCGCCCCCATAGATGGTTGTACAGGAATCGCTGTGGGTGTCCGTCGAAGGAAAGCTAATGGAGACCGTAATTGCCGATGTCTTGAGGCTGGTCGCCGCGTTGGTGAGGGCGGTTGTCGCCGTCGTGCAAGGGGTTGCAATGCCAGCATTGGTGGCCAGGGACCTCGCACCGACGGCCACAGCTTCGGCCAGCGTCACGTAGTCGTAAAAGGTTACCCCGCCCATGATGATGCCGACCAGGAGCATCGACAGCAGCGGCAAAATCAGCGCCAACTCGAACAACGTCGAGCCTTTCTCATCGCGCAGGCGCAGAATCCTTCGTACTCTTACGCGCCATTCCGATTTGAAATATGATTTGTGAGAAAGTTTCATTGAATGGTGACCGTGCCTTTCGCCGAAATAACACTCCGAGCTATGTGCTAGGAGATAAGTGTTGGCCTTTATGCGGCGGGGGGCAATATTACGAAGGTACCAGACGTGGATTGTCACCTCGCTTACCTCCCCACTCCCGCTCGGGCGACTTAGCGCCAGCGGCTCCCCGGCTTCCGTACAGGGAAGATGCCTGCGCCGGGGCAGACGAGACGCCTGCGCTACGAGAAACCCGTTCCCGCGCACACTGCCCCCTCCAATCCTCCCCATCGGCAAAACGGGAGAACAGTTAAGTCGGCGGCGTCGAGGATTTGAAACTGCCGGGATTCTTCGCTTCGCCCCGGTCCGTCCGGGCCGGGGCTTCGCTCACAATGACATTGTTCGAGTGTTGGTCCGTAGCCTGTAAAGGTTGGCTCTGTACTACTAAGGGTGGTTTCTTTGTGGCGTGCGAAGAATCTGCATTTGGTTGGGGCGTTGCCGCGCTGTGAGACAAATTAGAAGGGGGAATCTCGGTGGCGTGTCGATTTGGGCGTAGCGCCGGCCCCGTGCCTACGGGACCGGCGCTACGAGTCAAACCAGGATGCTCCGGAGAGAGAGAGGGAAATATCCTGGCATTGCGAGCAACCCCGGCGAAGCAGTCAACAAGCAGCAGCCGGCTAGCCCAGGCCTATTAAGGAGCATACCAGGTGGCGCTTGTTGAAAAGCTGGCGGGGACCAACCTGGAGGTCTCGAGGTCTGCGCTGATGGCCTGAAAAACCTGGCTCAACGTCGTGATCGGCACCGCGCCACTGCATACCGTGCTGGTGGTCACCGTGCCATTCTTATTTTTTACCGTCTGGGGAACCGAAAAGAAGTACTGGGACAACGGCGTGGAGGCGATGCCTTGCATTGTCTCACACGGGGTGAGGGTGTCGCCGGTGGTGCATCCTGAGGTTTCCGAGCCGTAGGAAACCGAGTAAATCTGGGTGGAGCTTCCATCCGAGGTTTGCACATATTTCTTGGCCCAGTCTGCCGCGTTGACCGCCTGTTGGCACTCCGCCGTGGGCGAGTAAAGATTCCCGTTCATTCCGGCGAAGGTCACGGTCTGCGGCACGGTTCCCCCCATTTGCCCCGAATCGGCCGACGCGTTACCATCGCTGAGGAGAATCATGACGTCCGGGATATACGCGGTGTGGTTGTTGGTGAGGTAGGTTTGCGCCGCCACGATGGCGCCTGCATAAAACGTTCCCTCGCCGCCGGGAGCCGACATTCCACAATTAGTGTTGGTGTCGGTGGCAATCCAGGTCCCTCCTCCAACCGCATCCACGAGGCTGGAGGCAGTGTTCAAACCAGCACCGTCAGTAACCTGGAAGTTGTCCTGAAACCCCAGGAGCAGGTATTCGGGATTATTATTGTACGGTGTGATCGGCGGGGCTTTGGAAGGGCAGGCAACATCCGGCGGGGCATAGGTCGTATTCGCCAGGGTGTTGGTCAAAGTCGTGGGAGCACTGGGATTGGATTTACTTTCGGGTGAAAGGGGGCAGTTAGCGGTAGTAATCCCCGTAGCCGTGTCGCTGCACAAGCCCGGAAAAACCATAATTCCGACCTGGTCGATCGGCGTACTACTGCTGTTGGTGCACGTCTGGCCTTGGGCGCAGGGCGCAAGGCTGGTGAGCAAGGTCTGAACACCCATCTGTGCGCACTGCTCCGGGCTGTAGGTGAGCCCGGTTGAATTGCACCCCGAGTCGCTACCTGAGGCCATCGACGCCGTGGCATCAAGCACCAACATGATGTGATAGGGCGTTGCAGTTCCGCTGGCGCTGGCGACCGAGGTTGCCGTGAGGGTGACCGAATTAATGCCGAACACCTTGGCGAAGAACGTGGGCTCGGTCGCCGTTTCCACAACCTTGATGGCGTTGCAGCCCACCGGATTAGAGGTGGTCCCTCCGCAGGTGGGATAGCTGGAATTAGCAGAAGTTACGCACGGGGGAAAGTTGTAAGCGGGGTACGTGGAGGCGGAGACGCACGCGAAGGTGACACTTACGCTCGTGACGTAGAGGTCGGGATGCACATTGTACTGAGCACTTAACGCCGCGCTGCCGCTGTAGTTGTCCACGACACCAGCCACGGAGGTCGTGGTGGGGTTGGGCATGGACGCCCCTCCCGCGCTGGCCGCCGCATCCGTGTTGGCCTGCAACTCGCGCTGGGCGTGCAGAGCAAAGCCGATGTCGATGGATAACGCCGCCATGCCCAAGATGGCGATCAGCGAGGCCGCCACCAAATAGAGGGCCTGCCCGTCCTGCTCACGACACAGTCTGCGAAGGAGAGATTTCATGTTTCACCTCATTCGATATATACGGTTGTTGTGGCGCTAATGCAGTAGGTGGACGGACACAAGGTAACTCCGTTCACCACAGGACTGCTAGCGCCGCCCGGCATGGGACAAAGGTTGATCGTGGTGAAGGGGATCGGCAGATTACACGGATAGGTGGCAGTCACAGTTCCGGCGTCGCCCTGGATTAATAATGTCGCGGAACACGAGTCCTTCGAGTTGGCGAACGACTCCTTCGCAATCGTGATCTGAGAGGAATTAAGGTTCCCGGCGGCGGTGGTGAGCGCCGTATTCGCCATCACGCAAGCGTTCGCCCCCTGGTCTCTGCCGTTCTCCCCCAGCTCCCTGGCGCCTGCATTCACTGCATTAGCCAATTCGGCGTAGTTAAAGAAGGTAATCCCCCCAAAGATGATCCCCACAAGCATCATTCCCAGGAACGGCAGCACCATCGCGAACTCATACAACGCCCCGCCCTCTTCACCTTCCGGGCGTGTGCTAGTGCCCAGAACCCTGCGCCATGACCGTCGGAAGCCCAACCTGTTAGATCGCTTCATAGGACTGTAACCGTGCCTTTCTGAGAATCAGATCCGCCTCTGCGTTGCATTTCTAATGAAGAGCTGGTGGCACTTGATAATAAGTCGAACACCGCGGAAATATCACGAACCTGAGCCGCTTCCCGAGATTCGGGCCGATTGGATCGAATAAATGCAAGGCGGGGATGGACAAGTCACAGTGACGCTGATCGGACTGGGGCAGGTCACACCGCTGCCGGCTTGGCAAGGCGAATACGTAATTGGAGTGCTGTCCACGGATAGAGAACAGAGGTTGATCCCGAGGCGTGGAAAATTCATGCTGCACGGGTAGCTGGCCCACATGACTGCGTAATCCCCGCCGACTAGATTGCTGCATGAAGCGTTCGGATCCAACGCCAGCTGCGGCCCGGTGCTCGGGTTGGAGATGGACACGAAGGCGATCGATGCTTGTGGTACGATTTCAAGCACCGTTGCCGATGTGTTCAGGCCGTAAGCGGTGGCGTCGATTGCGGCGGTAGCATCGCTGCAGGCGCTAGCGTCACCTGACTCGGCGGCGAGGGTCCTGACACCGTTGGCAACCGCGTTGGTCAGCACCACCCTGTCATAGGCCATCATCCCGCCATAGACGATGCCGATCAGAAGCGTCGACAGCACCGGTACGATAAATCCGAACTCAAGCAGAGATGAGCCCTCCTGGCGTCCGGTGCGAACAGACATGCGCCGCAACCCGCATCTTGCAGCTCGGAAATTGAATCCTTTTGACACTGTCATTGATTTGCGACCGTGCCTTTCCACGAAATTGCATTTCCAGCAAAGTTCGTTGCCTCGCATACTCTGCTTTACCGCGTCGCGAAGCAATTGCACGAATGTAACAAGTACGGCGCACTAGCTGGTAACGGTACTCCCCCGGCTACCTAATCCAGCCTCGCCCTTGGCAAGCGAAAGTGCGGCGCTCGTGCCCGGGCGGCAGCGGGGTCGGAAAATAAGTTGACTGGAATAGACTCCGTGGTGGGGGAGGTGTGCCAACTCCACCCCTACCGGTGAGGATTCTAGACGAGGCGTGGAGCGGCGTAAAGTACTGAAGTAGTACTTGTCAATAGTACTTAGGGTTCAATACTAGTTGAGCAAGCAGACATTTTTGCTCATACCTTCTTGATTATGGGGCGCCACGGCACCGCCGCCTACCCGGGACAAAGGGCTCGCTCCGCAGGCACGCGCTGCCTTGGACCGTCCGGTCCAGGGCAGCGCTTAGAATGGGAGTGTTGAAGGGCTTTTCCGCAGCCTGTAAAGTTCAGCGCTGGGAGCCAAACGAGATGAGGATCAGTGTGTTCAATCGCAAGCCGGGGTTGGGCCTGTGGAAGCGGTGGACGCACAGTCGCTGAATGGGAGCAACCGTGTAGTCTGGAAATCGTAAGCGATTTTATCGAAGATTGCAGACAAGCTGGTGATCCCACCGTTTGCCTGGGATGCGCAGCCGTTGGCATCGTCGGAAAAGAACTTATTGGCGTCCGAGGCGATGCCTTGCGTGCCGAGGCCACCGGGGGCTTCGCCCCCCCCTAAGGTCGTACACGGCGAGATAGTGGGAGATGTATCAGTCGAGCAGTCACTGGTGGAGTTGGTGGCGCCGTAGGCCACCGCGTACACCCAGGTCGTCAGTCCCGCGAGATTCGCATTCGCGGTCGAGGCGGCCGCCTGGGCTGCATTGATTGCCTGGTGGCACTCTTGCTGCCCGTAGCTTGAGGGAGTAGCCGCTGTGAACTTGCTGCCGTTCGTGGGCCCGCCCGAAGCCCACTGCGCGTTCGCCGCGCCGTCGCTGAGAAGGATGATCGCATTCTGCATGTACGCGCGCGCGCCCGTGAGGGCGGAGAGATCCGACTGCGCCTCAGTGATCACCCCGGCGTAGTACGTTCCCTCGCCACCGACATCCTGGATGCCGTAAGCATCGGACGTGTTACAGGAGAGGCCAGCCCAGTAGACCGCCTGCACGAGGTAGGACGAGTCGCTCAGGCCACACGTGTTGGCATCGCACGCCCGGTAATCGCTCGAAGGTGGGACAATGGTGAAGTACGGGGGCTGTGTGGTGGGGGGGCCCGCGTACGGGTAGATATCCGGGGTTCGCCCGCTGCTGTATGAATTTATTTTGGTGGACTGGCAGCTCGCGTAGTCCTCGTGAGCGTAGGTGTTGCTTCCCAGCCCTGGAAACGTCAGCAAGCCGACCTGCTGGTATGGGTTCGGGACATTGCCGCCGGGCGGCGTGCCGCTGTCGGTGACGCTCCCACAGCTCGCAAGGCTGGGTTGGCACGGGTACATCACCTGCAGCAAAGATCGCACTCCCCACTTGGCGCAGTCCACTTTCGAGGGGGTGAAGCCGACTGCTGCCTTGCAGTTGGGGTCACTGTCAGTCTGCGTCATCGATTCTGTCGTGTCGAGAATCACCACAATGTTGGCCGGAATCGCCTGGCCGCCCTGCTGGAGTGAGAGCGCGCTCGCAGTGAGCGTAATCGAACGGATGTTAAATAATTTGCCGAAGAAGGTCGGGACTGCCACCGTCTGTTTGACGGCCAAGGCGTTCGCCTTTGCCGTGTTGTCACACGGCGGCACAGATGCCAACCCTGCCGTAGTGCTGGCGCTCAGGCACGTGCACAAGGGGTACCCAGAGACCATGCTCACACCTGTGAGATCGGAATAGGCGTTCTTGTCCCCGGTTAGTCCGCTCCACGATGTGGCGTCCTTGGTGGCGGTGCCGCAAGAGAGGTTGTTGCCCAGGTCCAGAGCTCCCGCGGACGCCGCCGCATTTGTCGAAGCTTGCAGTTCGCGCTGGGCATGCACCACAAAACCGATGTCGATCGACAATGCCGCCGCTCCCAGAAGTGTGGTTAACAGGATCGCAGTCCAGACCAGCACCTGCCCGTCCTGGTCGTGGAGCGTGCGACGCAATAAGGAGTTCATGTTTCACCTCATTCGATACGGATCGTTGTTTGCGAACAAATAAAGGAGCCTGCTTGGGTTGCGCACCCGGTGGTGCCTGCGCCGGTTTTCACAACAACAGGACAAAGGTTGATCCCAGCGAATGGGATCGTCAGGTTGCACGCATAGGTGGCCGTAACCGTCCCGTAGTCGCCCTCCGCTAAGTTGGTACACGAAGAGGTTCCGAACGTCGGGGTCGGGACGGTGAGATAATTTGGATTGAGGCTAGCTGCGGCCGTCTGGACAGCGGCTATCGCCACTGTGCAGGCGTTTGTAGCCCCTGAGCTGGTTGCTAACACTCTCGCACCGGCCGCCACCGCATCCTCCAGCACCACGTAATCATAAAAGGTAATCCCGCCCCAGATGACGCCGCTCAGCACCATAGCCAAAAGCGGCAGGACGAGCGCCAACTCATAGAGCGCTGCCCCTGCCTCGTTGCGCATTGTATGCGCCGGCTCGCGCCATGCGGGTCGGCGCTCGGGCCTGGTGTATGCTGTCGTCGAGCTCTTCGGCGCTTGGAACACCGATCGGAATAGGGAGTTCATGTTCCACCTCATTCGATACGTACGGTTGTTTGTGAACTGATAAAGTAGCACGGCGCCGAGGCTGAGCACGTGGCGCCGTTAGTGCCGGTACCTGTAGTTTGCTTAACAGGGCAAAGGTTGAAAGTGGTGAACGGAATCGACAAGTTGCACGGATAGGTGGCCCCAATCGTACCGTAGTCGCCCGACACTAAAATCTGACAAGGGGCGGTGGTGGTGCAGTTGGCGCCCGTATTCGGATTCGTCGTTCCGGCCGTCGTCACGGAACACGAAGAGCCTCCAGGGCCGGTGAACGTCGGCTGCCAGACACCTGGGGAGCAACCGGCAGTGGTGCATGCGGAGAGATACGTTTGGTTGAGGTTATACGCGTTTTTCTGGGCAGCCGTTTGCGCCGCTGTGCAAGGGGTCGCTGCGCCTCGGCTCATTGCCAGCGTGCTCGCGCCTTGAGCCACTCCCTCGGCCAGAATCACGTAGTCGTAGAAAGTAATCCCGCCATAGATAATGCCCACTAGCAACATCGACAGCAGCGGCAACACCATCGCGAACTCATACAGCGACGAGCCTTCCTCGCGCCTGGTGCGAGAAGCCGCGCGCCACGCTTTGCGCAATCTTGACCGGAAACTCGCCTTGTTCGATAGTTTCATTGGGCAGTAACCAAACCTTTCTTTGAATCAGAACGGCAGAGCGGCCAACGGAATCGCCGGTTCTGTCACGTCACCACCTACCGCGGCTGCCGGACGTACCCTTGACGTGCACGCCACGGACACAATTACCTGTCTGTTTTGGAAAGCCCTCTAACTTGATTCGGAACTGGGACTACCTTCGGGAGCGTCCCCAGTAACGCACCCATCCCAAGCGCTATTATCTCCACAACCTCTGCCCGGGTCAAGTACAGAAATAGTACATATCCACATCGTCATTTTGGCCAGGCATTCACCGCAGATTATGGTGCTGAATACTCCATGCACCACCGTTGAGATGATGCCGCAGAACAGAGGATTCAAGATTCTGTGAAATTTTTCGCGGCGCCGCGCGGGAGCGGACTAAATGACCAAATGCGCTCTTTCCTGCTTCGAAAATCGCGGCGCGGGCGTCTCGCCCGCGGTCGCGGGAGCGTCCCGCTCCCGCGCACGGGCAGGATGCCCGTGCCACAGCGGGCGGGACGCCCGCACCACATCCGTCCATCGTCGGCCCATTTTCATGGTTTCCGCGTGTTCGTCGGCTGACGAACATGAGCGACTGGCCCGCCTCTCGGGTTCCGACACGGCTAGGTGAGCTTATAAAACGCCCGCATGTTTCCGATTCGCGGAAAAAGCGCATAGCGTTTAATCTCGAGGATCTGCTTGAGGTGCCCCAGGTCGTGGAACGCCCATTCCGTCACCAATTCTTCGACGGCGATTTCGCCCACTTTTTGATGTGTTCCCCGCCGCTTCAGTTGGGCGGGTTTAAGCGTTCGGAGCCACTTCACATTGGCTTCGCGCTGGCGGGCCAGACTGGCGAGGCTTTTCAAGGGATGCTTCCGATGGTATTTCATTTCCTCCCCGCGCTTCTCCTGGTCGAAGGAAGGGAGGAGAGGATTCTGCGCCTCGAGCATCGCCGCCACGCGCGCCCGCATGCCAATCTCCTCGACATCGTCGAGGTGAGCGAGAACTTCTTGCACGGACCACTTGTTCGCAGCAGGGCGAGTCTGCATTTGTTTCAAGGACATTGAGGAGAGTTCCTGCTTAAGCTTCTGCGGCGTGGAAGCGAGAATGGCGAGCACATCCTTGAGCATCGTTACCTCCAGAGCCGGAAAATCGAAAACGGAAAATCGAAACTGGAAACTGGAATAATCGAAAAACGGACTTCGTCTCGGCGCAATCTCAGTAGCTTCCGTCCCATGTCATTCTGAGCGAAGCGAAGAATCTCCGCAGTCGTTATTTCTACGCAGCGGGCGACGAACTGCGGAGATCCTTCGCTCCGCTCAGGATGACTGCGAAATCGTTCGGGATGGCAGCGAGCGGGCTCAGCAATCGACCATCATCAATCGGCAATCGTCAATCAACCGGCTTTCTTGAGTTCTTCCCGCAGCTTCGCGGCCTGCTGGAATTCGCGCTCGAGTTCGCTGTCACCCAAATGGCGTTTCATGAACGCGACTTTTTCAATTAGTGCTTCGAGTGCGAGCTGGATGTTCTCGAGGTTAGTAAGGCAAATGTCGCGCCAAACGGAGTAGGGGCTTTCCGCCAGCCGGGTCACATCCCGGAAGCCGGTGGCTGCCAACTCAACCGGCAATTGCGAGTTGCGGTTTTCCTCGGCAATCAAGCTGGCCAATCCGGAGGAAACGAGTTGCGGCAGGTGGCTGAGGAAGGCCAAGGCGCGGTCATGCCGGGCCGGATCCATAAAAAACGGGCGCGCGCCGATGGCCGAGACCAACGAGGCAAAAGCCCTGATGCGCGGGTCTTCGAGAGGTCCCACTTCGAGCGGCGTCAGGACATAGCGGGCATTGGTGAAAAGAGCGGCGTCGGCATTCTCGACCCCCGCGCGCTCTTTCCCGGCCAGGGGATGCCCGCCCAAGAACAGGGGCGCCCCGCCGAAAGCTTGGCGCGCGCGTTCGCAAATGAGGCGTTTGGTGCTGCCCACGTCCGTCACCAGCGCGTCCGGCGAGGCGATGTCCTTCAAGCGAGAGATATAGTCCAGGATGGCGCCCACCGGCGGAGCCAAGATAATGAGTTGGGCTCCTTGGACGGCCTTGCGGAGGTCGTCTGTCCCTTCGTCCACGGCATCCCTGGCGAGCGCGCGGGCGACCGTCGAGGCGCGTCCAAAACCGATGCGGCGTGCCGCCAGGCGGTGCTTCTTCAGCGCCATTCCCCACGACCCGCCAATCAGGCCCAGGCCAATAATCGTAACGTTCTCGAAAGTCATGTTCGTTTAGGGGCTAGGGATTAGGGATCAGGGATTAGGGACCCCGGCGACAAGCTAGCAGGTCTTTCCAGGCCAGTAAGAGGCATTCAGCCAGAAGTCGCTCGCGGCTGAGATTTTTCCCCTAGTCCCTAATCCCTGGTCCCTAATCCCTAATCCCTAATCGCTAAATCGTCCGTCCCACCGCCGGCGCAATCATGCGCAATTCCTTGATGAGCTGCTCGAATTGTGCCGGGTAGAGCGACTGGGCGCCGTCGGACAAAGCCTTCTCCGGATCGTTATGGACTTCGATCAACAGGCCGTCTGCGCCCGCGGCCACTGCGGCCCGAGCCATGGGCGGGACCTTGTCGCGCCGGCCGGTGCCGTGCGAGGGATCGACAATGATCGGCAAGTGGGAGAGCTTTTTTATGACGGGGATGGCGGAGATGTCCAGAGTGTTTCGCGTGTAGCTCTCAAAAGTTCGAATGCCTCGCTCGCACAGGACGACGTTGTAGTTTCCTCCCATCATGATGTATTCGGCGGAGAGCAGGAGCTCCTCGAGGGTGGCGGAAATACCGCGTTTCAAGAGCACGGGCTTCGAGACTTTCCCGATCTCCTTCAGCAGGTTATAGTTCTGCATGTTGCGCGCGCCCACCTGGAGCATGTCGACATACTCGATAACCATGGGGATCTGGGTGAGGTCCATGACCTCCGAAACCAAAAGCAGGCCGTGTGCGTCGGCGGCGCTGCGCAGCATTTCCAGTCCTTTGAGTCCCAATCCCTGGAAACTGTAGGGGGAGGTGCGGGGTTTAAAGGCGCCGCCGCGCAACACTCGGGCCCCGTGCTTCGCCACCAAGGCGGCAACGGTTTCGATCTGCTCGGGGCTCTCCACGCTGCACGGGCCGGCCATCACGACGATCTGCTCGCCGCCCACCGCCACGCCCTTCCCGAGTTGAACCACCGAGCCTTCCGGGCGGAAATGGCGGCTGGCCAGCTTGTAGGGGGCGGAGATGCGCACCACCTCCGCGACTCCCTCCAGGAGTTCGATGTCTCGAGTGTCAAAATCGACGATGGCCCCCACCGCGCCCAGCACCGTTTGACGGGCACCGGTGGAACGATGGATATCGAACCCCATCTCCATGAGCTTATTGATGGCGCTTTGGATCTGAGCTTCCGTGGCGCCCTCTTGCATTACCACCACCATGCTTCCTCACTCCTTCTCTAGAGTACCGCCCCTGTCCATGGCATGACGCTCCAGCGATCGGGCTTCGTCAATAATGCGCTCGAATAACCGGCGGATGGCGGCGTCGTCAAGAGGCCCGGCATTCGCCTGCACCACGTTGCGGAGAATTTGCATCTCGCGCTCCGGATGCCAGGCGGGGAGCTTCAGGGCCTTCTTGATGTGGCCGATCTCGACGGCGCAGCGGGAGCGCTCGTTCAACAGCTTGAGGATCTGTTGATCGATCTCGTCAATTCGCTTGCGCCAGCCCTCGAGGTCATTCATGCCGGCTTCTCCCCAGTCCCTTCTTTGAGCCAGCGGACGAACCGCTCAATCGCCGCCGCCCCTTCCCCAACGTACCGCCCTTCAATGGCATGGACTACCGCGCTGCCGACGACCGCCGCATCAGCCACCGACTGCACGGCGCGCACCTGAGCCGGAGTTGAAATGCCGAACCCCACCGCCAAGGGCAGGGAAGTGTGCTGCCGGGCGCGCTCCACCAGCGGCTGGAGAGTGGCCGAGATCTCGCTGCGCTCGCCCGTCACTCCCGTGCGCGAAACCAGGTAAAGAAAACCGGAGGAGAGCCGCGAGGCCCGATCGAGCCGCGCGTCGGTCGAGGTGGGCGAGGCCAGGAAAATCGTGTCGAGGTTTCGAGCGTGCATGATCTCCACGTAGACCGAAGCCTCTTCCGGGCTCAGGTCCACCGCCAGCGCGCCATCCACACCGGCCTGGGCAGCATCCCGCGCAAAGTTCTCCAGCCCGTACTGCAAGATCGGGTTGTAGTAGCTAAAGAGAATGATGGGCGCGCGCACGGCTTCGCGCCACTGCGGAAACCGCTCCAGAATGCGCCGCAGCGTGGTTCCCCTGCGCACGGCGCGCTCGGAAGCGCGCTGGATTACGGGACCGTCGGCGAGCGGGTCCGAAAAGGGCACGCCCAGTTCAATCACGTCCACGCCCGCGCGGTCCAGAGCGACGAGCAACTCACCTGTTGCTTCGAGCGAGGGATCGCCCGCCGTGAAGTACACCACCAGTCCCTTCGCCTGCCGCTCGCGCAGTTCGCGGAAACGGGATGCGATGCGAGTTGTTGCTAACGACGGCATTGCCGATAAGTGAGAATTGCGACCGTCTCAGAAAAGCAAACCGCCGCGAAGGCCGACCTTCCCTTCAAGCCTGCTGCATTCACAACGGCTGGAGAAACGGCTCGACGTCGAGCCCTGCCTGCTTAAGGATGTGCGCGAGCGTTGAAGGCTTAATCGGGCGATGCGCCGGTACCGTGAGCTTCATGAGCTCTTCACCCACTCGTTTTTTCAGCCTCAAGTGACTTCCGCGTTGGCGCACGACGATCCACCCATCTCGTTGTAAGGCTCGCACCACGCGATCGTACGGCAAGCTTGGAACCTTGCTCACAGCTCAATCTCTTGCACGACGGCGTGTTCCGAGGGTGGTAAATCATCCTCGGTCGGCTCAAGATAAAGCTCAATAGCCTCAGAAATATTTGCCAAGGCGTCCCGAACATCCTCGCCTTCGCTGATGCATCCCGGTAAAGAGGGGACGTAAGCAGTGTAACCGCCGTCTTCGCTCGGCTCGAGCACAACCTTGATCTTCATAATTCGTCAACCTCGCTCCCCAGTGTAGCACGCAGGGCTAGCCAAGCGATTAGAGGATCCCCTGCGACTGGAAAATCCCCAAGTCCTTGTCTCCACGCCCCGAGAGATTGAGCACGACTATTTCATCCCGGCGCATTTTGGGTGCGCGTTTGATGACCTCGGCGACGGCATGAGCCGACTCGAGCGCCGAAATGATTCCTTCCTTGTGGGCAAGAAGGCGCGCCGCTTCGAGCGCCTCGTCATCGCTCACGCGCGTGTACTCGACGCGGCCCTGCCGATAAAGGGCAGCGTGTTCGGGGCCGATGGCGGCATAATCGAGGCCCGCAGATACTGAATGGGTGCCGGCAATCAACCCGTCTGCGTCTTGCAGCACGTAGGTGTAGGTCCCTTGCAGCACTCCGGGGCTTCCCCCTGAGAAGCGCGCCGCATGGTCGCCCAGCTTCGGCCCACGCCCTCCGGCTTCGACGCCTAGCATCTTCACCTGGGCGTCTGGAATGAAATCGTAAAATAAGCCGATGGAGTTGCTCCCTCCGCCCACGCAGGCGACTAGGGTGTCCGGCAACCTGCCGGTTTCCGTCAAAACCTGGCGGCGAGCTTCCTGCCCGATGATCCGCTGAAACTCGCGCACCATGAGCGGGTAAGGGTGCGGCCCCAGCACTGAGCCCAGCAAGTAATGAGTATTTTGGACGTTGGTCACCCAATCGCGCATGGCTTCGCTGATAGCATCTTTGAGCGTCCTGCTGCCGGAAGAAACGCCAACCACACTTGCGCCCAGCAGGCGCATGCGAAAAACATTGGGAGCTTGCCGGGCCATGTCCTCTTCGCCCATGTAGACGGCGCACTCAAGTCCGAGAAGCGCTGCCACGGTAGCCGTCGCCACGCCGTGCTGGCCTGCCCCTGTCTCCGCTACCAGGCGCGTCTTTCCCATACGCTGCGCCAGCAGTCCCTGTCCCAGGCAGTTGTTGATTTTGTGCGCGCCCGTGTGCAGCAGATCTTCGCGCTTCAAATAAATCTGCGCCCCGCCCAGGTGCTCCGTCAATCGGCGCGCCGGGAAAAGGGGCGTGGGCCGCCCGGCAAAATCCTTCAGTAGGCGCGCTAATTCCGCCTTGAAAGCTGAATCGGCGCGTGCCGCCTCGAAAGCTTGTTCCAACTCCTCGACGGGGTGCATCAAGGTTTCCGGCACATAACGCCCGCCGAATTCTCCGAATCTCCCTCGCGCGTCCGGCCATACTCCGGATTGTGTTTGTTCCTGCATCGTTGTCGACCCTGCTTTGGAGTAGGTAGCGCGGACCCCCGTCGTTGGGGTCCGCGGCTCGTCCAACGGCCCCCGAAAAGCCGCAGACCCCAAAATCGGAGGTCTGCGCTACTCCCTGTCCGCTTCCGTCACCGCTGCGAAGAAGGCACTCAGCTTGGCGGAGTCCTTGATCCCTGGAGCTGACTCGACGCCGCTGGCCACGTCGACGGCATAAGGCCGAACTACCCGGACGGCCTGGCCGACGTTTTCCGGAGTCAGCCCGCCGGCAAGGATGATCGGGCCATAGCGCTTCGCTTCTCGCGCGGCATTCCAGTCGAAGGTTTTTCCTGTGCCCCCAAGCCGGTCGGCATCGAAAGCATCGAGCAAGTAAGCTTGGGGCCGGAATTTGCCGAGCGCTTCCGCCTTGAAACCCTCTCGTACCGGCACCGCAACCACCAGCGTAAAAGCAGAAAGCAACTCCTGCAATTCTGGAAAGCCGGGGCCGTGCAACTGGACGGCGGTTGCGCCTGCCTCGCGCGCAATTGAAATTACACGCCCCGCATCCGTCTCATTCGCAAAGACGCCCACTGAGGTCACGAAAGGAGGCAAGCGGCGCACCATGGCTCTCGCCGCTTCTGGCTCGATGTACCTGGGGGAAGGCGGATAGAGATTGAATCCCAGCGCCGCTGCTCCCAGATCGACAGCCTGCTGCGCATCCTCGAGCCGGGTAATCCCACAGATTTTAACACGTGTCGGCACGCTTCACGTCCGCGAGAGGCTGTGAAACAGTCGAAACTCTCACCACAGAGGCACTGAGACGCAGAGAAACAGCTTTCTGCTTTCACATCTCCCCAGACAAGGGGATCTGCGCCCTCATACTCTCCAGCAGTTGTCTCAGGGCCGCGCCAGGATCGGCCGCCGTCATGAATCTCTCGCCGATCAGAACCGCGTGGTACCCGGCTTCGGCAATCCGGTAGAGGTCTTCCCGGGTTTTTATTCCGCTCTCGCTCACCGCAATACAGTCCGCGGGAATTCCGGCACGCAAGCGGAAGGAAGTTGCGAGGTCCACTTCCAGGGTTTTAAGGTCGCGGTTGTTCACGCCGATGATTGCTGCCCCCGCCTGCACCGCCCGTTGGAGTTCGATTTGATCGTGGACTTCAACCAAAGCAGCAATCCGCAGGTCCCGGCAAAGTTTCAGGAAATTGCGCAGGTCTTCATCGGAGAGCGCAGCCACGATCAGCAAAAGCGCATCCGCGCCTGCCGCCGCAGATTCATAGATCTGATAGTCCGCAATGATGAAGTCTTTCCGCAAAACCGGCAGGCGCACAGCAGCGCGAGCCGCCTCCAGGTCCGCCAGCGAACCCAGGAAGTAGCGCTCTTCGGTCAAGACGGAGAGAGCAGAAGCGCCCGCGGCTTCGTAGCTTCGGGCAATGTTGTCGCACCGGAAGTCTTGCCGCATTAGGCCACGCGAGGGCGAAGCGCGCTTCAGTTCCGCGATAACTTGGAGCGACCCGCGGGAGAGGACGGCGGCAAAATCACGCCGTTCTGCTCGGGCCGCGGCGGCGCGTTGCAAGGTCTCGAGGGCCACAGACGCTTGTGCTTCTTCGACGCGGCGCCGTCGCGCCGCGACGATTTCCCCCAGGCAGGTGCCGGATAAATCCACCACGGTTCAGCTCTCCGCCGTCAGCTTTCAGCTTTCGGTTCTCAGATTTCAACCCCTGCGGCCCATACTTCTCGCCTGTTATTCCGAGCGAAGCGAGGAATCTGGCTCCGGATCTTTGAACGAACCATTCAGGGCGAGATTCCTCGCTCCGCTCGGAATCACAGCTTGCGCCGCGCTGCCTTCTGATTCCTGACCCCCGCCCTTTAGTACTGCTCAACTTTGATCACGGAGTCCCCGTCGAAGGTTACGAAAAGGACGTGGGGAGGAGATCCGTAAATCCAATCCTCCTGTTCGACGCCCTCGCGCTCTTCGCGCACCCGGCGGTCCGGCGGCCCCTTTGACGAGAGGACGGCATCGCGGTTCATGCCCACGAGCACCTGGTGATTCTTAATGGCTTCTTTAAACTTGGCAGGCACTTCGGGCTTGTAGAGTTCGGTCGGCGTCCGCCGCGTGAAGTCCAGCACGTTTCCCAATGCCTGTTTTACCTGGTCGACGGTCAACTGGGGAACCTTGCCGGGAAAGACCAGGGTAACCCAAGAGCCGTAAGCCATCACCGGCGGAGCTTGGGAGATGGGGACGGTTTCCATTCCCACTCCCACCTCGAGGTGCTGATACCACTTGCTTTTCTTTTTCCCGCCGCCGTTAAGCTCAAACACGATTTCGTTGGACTTGAACGTGATCTTGCTAATCTCCACCGGCATGCCGGGCTTGATTGCCAGGCCATTGGCGCTCAATTGGGCATCGGCCTGGGCCTTGTCGAGTTTGCCGCTCGAGTCCACACGTACCCCTTTACCGCCTCGGGGCAGGGGTACTTTGTTTACCGCAATTTCACGCAGCAAACCGCGGATGAGCACAATGTGGGTCGGGTTCTTAGGTGGGTTGTTGGCCCAGACGGACGCCGCCAGCGCGAGCGTAAGACAGATCCCCGCCCGGCGCCTGAGCAAAACTCCGGCCGCGCCTGTAACCGTCTTCCAGGGACAGTGGCTGCGCATTTAGCCCTGGCCTTGCTCCCCGGGGCGACGTTCCGGCGAGATGTGAAGCTCCGTCGTCGCACCAGTATTGGGAGAGGGGCCGTAAACCAACTCTTTCATTCTCCCACTCATTCTGATGCGCGGGGACAAAAAAAGAAAGAGCCCGGCGCCTACGACCACAATCGTGCAGAGCAGACCTCCCTCCGGACCGTAAGCAGCGCCGGTCAACCAGGCTCCGCCGTGCACGCGGGGCGTGAGCACTGTTGTGGGTAAACGAAAGCCGCTCACCGGCAGTCCGAAGATGAAACCCTGCACATAATTCCAGGCGAAATGGATTCCCACCGGCATCCACAGAGCCCGCGTGCGCAGGTAGGCGATAGAAAGGGGTACGCCCACCAGCATGGTATTGAGGGTCGAGAAAAGCGTGTGATCGGGATTGCCGAGGTGCATCAGGCCGAAGCAAACCGAAGCCAATGCGACCGCTCCCGCTGCGCCCAACGACTCGACCAGCTTTTGAAAGGGATACCCTCGAAAAACCAGCTCCTCGTTTGTGGCGCTGATGAAGAGAACCAGAAACGCACCGCCCCCGTAAGCGAGTTCCGACGTTGCGGGAACCGGGCTCCAGGCAAAGCGGGTCAGAGCCAGCAAGCCTTCGGCCGCCCCGACCAAGACCATCATGATCGCCCCGATTCCCAGGCCTAGGCAGAGTTCTTTCCCCCAGGCAGGATGAAATGCCAGGCCAACCATTCCGAGAGGCTTTCGCTCGAACACTCGGGTCATTATCTTGAAGGCGCCCAGCAGCGCTACCAGCTCGAGAAGGAAGTAGAGCGCGTACTTCGCCGCGATCCACGTCAGAACGCCCTGAAGCTCTCCGGCCGCAAGGTTAGCCGCCTCGTGAGCAACGAAAACCAGGACGAGCGATAAGAAGCAACGCCAGATCGGACGCAGGGTCCCATCCATCAGGAACACATCATACAGAGTCATGGAATTCGCTCGGAACGACAGGTGTTCTCAGGGCTGGGTCTTCTCCGGTGTCTCCGGAGCTTGCTCAGGCTGGTCTGCCCAGACCTCCAAGCCTGTGCGGGAAAAGGCGAAGTTGATGATCTGCCCGCCCATCTGAGTCAGCGCTTCTTCGACGGCGGGCTTGGTGCCAGGTTCTACCATGAAAACCACACAGCCTCCGCCACCTGCCCCGCAGACCTTGGCAGCCACGGTGCCATGTTTCTGGGTTTGCTCGATCATGCTGTCGATAGTGGAAGTCGAAATGCCTTTGAAGTTTAGTTTGCGGTTTTCCCACTCCAAAGCCAGCAGTTCCGCCACATCCTTCCAGTCTCCCGTGAGAAGGGCCTCGCGCATCTGGTTGGCGATGGTAGTGATCTTGTCGAAATTCAAGCGCACCTGCTCGTCGCCGTCAATGTGCGATTTCATTACTTCCCAGTTGTTGATGGCGGAATCCCGGGGTTGGCCGGTGTAGCAAAGGACAAAGCGTTTTTCGAGGTCGGAAACAAATATCGGAAGTTTTTCGCGTCTCACGCCGCCGGGCTCGAGGTGGACAACGTTCGCCCCGCCGTAAAGGGCCGGGAAATAGTCCTGCCAGCCGGTGGGAACTCGAATCGCAATGGCCTCGACATTCTTGGCGATTTCGAGGATTTGGGTACGCGTTACCCGCTTGCCGGTGACGCGCGCCAAGCCTCCGCACAGCGCAATGTTGAGGGCCGATGAGCCGCCCAGCCCGGCCCCGGCAGGGACCTGTGAGCTGGTCTCGATGTTGAGCCCCCGTTTGGGAGCGAAGTAGATCACCAACTCCCGCACCAAAGTCAGCCGGGACTTGCCGCGCGCCAAATCCGCCAAGTCTTCAAAAGTCTCTTTAATCTCCTGGTCCTTGGACGCCAGAACGATATGCCGGTCCGGTCGCGTCTCGATCACACAGGAGGCGTAACAGCGGATAGCGATATTAACGGTCAGGGCCCCGGGATGAAAAAGATAGAGCGGCCAGATGTCTACTGTGCCGCCCGCCAGATCTGCTCTTGCGGGCGCTCGCGCTTGAACTCGCATGGGAACCTCGCGGAAGAACAGTTGTCGGTCATCAGTTGTCAGTCGTCAGCCGGGCTGTCATTCCGAGCGTAGCGAGCAATCTTGCCCTGGTTAGTCGGGGAGCGACGGAGATTCCTCGCTGCGCTCGGAATGACAGCGTTTCGCCGCCACTTGCTACTCTTCGCGCACCGCCCGCTGGCCGCTGCCTACTGCCCACTGCCTTACTGTTGCGCCACTTCCATGGTCTGATCAATCCACAGCGTGGGCCAGCCTTGCTTGTCGGGCGCGGAAGGGGACGCGCTGATCTTGAAATGCTGGCCGTCGTTAATCTCGGCGGTGTAGTTATAGCCGCGGCGATCGGTACCGGAAAAAGCGATCTCTCCGTCTTGCTCGAGCTGCTCGAGGCTGGCGTAAGAACCGTGAACGGCCAGGTAGAGCTGCTCCGCCTTTCCGATCACCATCAGATCGGTTTTGACGCCCACCACGTCGATCAACTTTTTAGGCGAGGCGCCGCCCGCCGGACCGTGCGTAAACTGCGGCTTGATAACAAACCAGATTATGGCTGCCACGATGAGTAGACCCAACAAACTCGTCACTGTCTTCACGCTACACCCCGTTAATGAGACTCTCGCCTGGCTGCTAGAGCATACTGCAAATGGCAATAAGTTGGTAGCGCGCGGGCGTTTTCGTATGTGACTGGGGTAATCCGTGTCGCTCTTTCAGGGCGGCTACCAGGGCTGCCCCTACACCTACTGTTTAGGCGCGCTGAAGTCCACTTTGGGAACCTCGCGCGCGGCGCCGGACGCTGCGAAGTAATCGTTGTTTCGTTGGAAGCCTGCCCATCCGGCAAAGATGTTGTTGGGGAACAGGCCGATGTAGGTGTTGTAATCCTGGATGGCCTCGTTGTACCGCCGGCGCTCGACGGCGATTCGGTTTTCGGTTCCTGCCAGTTCGTCCTGGAGGGCCAGGAAATTCTGGTTGGATTTCAGAGTGGGGTAATTCTCGGCAATGGCCAGCAGCCTGCCGAGGGCACCGTCCAACTGGCCATTGGCGGCGATTTTCGCTGCGGGTGTCCGGGCGTTCAGTAAACCGGCACGAGCATTGGCGATGTCTCCAAACACCTTCTGCTCCTGCTGGGCATAACCTTTTACTGTGGCCACGAGGTTGGGAATCAGGTCCGCGCGCCTCTGCAGCACGACGTCCACCTGCGACCAGGTTTGCTTGATGGTTTCGTTCTTACGCACCATTTCGTTCCGGCTGCTGACGTAACTTCCTCCCACGATGAGCAGGAGCAGCAACGGGATCCCCACCACAAGCAGTAGTACCTTCATATTGATCCTCCTGAAGCTAGCCGGCGGTCGACCTCCTCAGTGGCCTTGACGACCGCGTGCAGGTATTTGTCGAACGTGGTTTGAACGTCCACCTTGCTCCCGCGCTGGCGTCCTTCGCGAACATCGAGCAGGATATGAAAAGGAGCGGGATCGAATCCCAGCGCCAACCCTGCGCGGTCGAGCGTCGCCCGCTTGGTGGCCGGCGGCGCCTCTCCCAGCGCCAGCAAGGCGTGCCGGAAGAGCGCCGCAAAGGTGGAAATGGAGGAGAGCATCAGTTGCAGGGTTTTGCGGGCATCCGCCCCAAGCATGACGTAGTGCTGCCTCAAGCGGAGGGTGTTGTTTCGGAACTCCCGTTCCACCTGCATCCGGTGACGGTCCGTGGGGACGTGCAGCGGAGCAATAACGTCCTCGCCATAGAGAATCCGGCGCGCCGCTTTGATGTCCAGCAGTTCGATCGCAAAAATATCCGCGGAATGGCGAAGCTCCTCTGGCGTGAAGAACAGCGGCGCCGGGTGTCCCCGCTTGGTCCACCAGGCGGACGCGGCGCCCAGTTTAGTGAGTTCGCTGCTGCCAAGGTCGCGCAAAATGCAGAGCACATTCAAGTCGGAGTGCTCGGGGTGGAACTCGTCCGTGGCCGCGGAGCCGTAAAGTATTACGGAGAGAAGATTCCCTTCCGCTGCCTTTTTCAATTTGGTTACTAACTGCGCCAGCTGCTCTTCTGTCTTCATAGTTCTAGCTCCGTGCGTGACAAAACAAAAGCTTCACCACAGAGCCCACAGAGATCACGGAGAACTCCACTAGTTCGTGCCTTTGAGAACTTTGAGGCCTCTGTGGTGAGCTTTTCTTCGGATTCCAATTCGCCCTGGCCTTTCTTCAATCGAAAATCGACCATCGACAATCCTTACCAGCTTCCTCCTGCTCCCCCTCCGCCCGAGGATCCTCCTCCAAAACCCCCGAAACCTCCGCCGCCTCCTCCGCCAAATCCACCCCCACTCCAACCGCCCGATCCTCCGCGTCCGGACCCTCCCGTCAAAATCGACAAAAGCAAGAACGGGCCCAGGAACCTGAGCAGGATGGGGCCCACGATGATCAGCACGATGATAAGGGCGAGAATCTGCCCAGCCGTCAAGTGCACTTCCTGGCCGCTGCTCGGGTGAGTGGCGGGAACGGCACGGGATGGGTCCAAGCTCTCCAAGGAGACATGACTGTCCTGCGCAATCACCAATGCGATCTGACTCAACATTTGCAACACGGCGCTGCTGTAGTTGCCCTGGCGGAGCAGCGGAAGCATATCGCGTCCGAAACCACCCACCTTGCCGTCAGGAAGAATGGGCTCCAGCCCGTAACCGACCTCAGTCCAGTACTTGTGGTCACTCACCGCAAGCAGGACCATCACCCCGCGATCGGTGCCTTTGTATCCGACGCCCCACTTTTGAAAAAGGTGATTGGCGAAATCCTCCGCCGTGTCGCCCTCCAGGGATCGGATCGTGACCACAGCGATCTGTGCCTTGGCCTTTTGATCCACTTCCGTACACAGCCGAGTAAGGCTTTGGGTCGTCGCCGGGTTGAGGACGCCGGCGAAGTCGTTGACGAATCCCTGAACGTTCAGTTTTTGCCACTGCTCGGCATGGGCCGGCGCAAGGGTGCCCAGGGTGAGCAGCAAGAGGAGGCCGGAATGCGATGTAATGAGAGTGAACCAGCGTCGCATTACATCAATTCTACAAGAAAACGCCCGGCGTTGCACCTGACTCATGGCCCACTCGAAAGCAGGTGAGCGGATTACCTCGAACGCAGCGCCGACCTTCACGGGCTATGCAAAAACCCGTGCCGTTGTCATCCCGAACCCTTCGCTATCATCCTGAGCGAAGCGAAGAGCCTGTCCTGAACGAAGTGAAGGAATCTCGCTCTGGGTGCTCAGGGTAAACTCCGCGAGGGATCTCGCTCTGGTTTGCATTCAGGGCACTGCCAGATTCCTCGTCGCCTGCGACTTCTCGGAATGACAGGCGAACAAGAGTCTTTCCGTGGCCGTGAAGGCCGGCACTGCCAGTCAAGCTCGGGCATCACCCAGGGCAGCCTTGACAGATTTTGGGGTGGATGGCACCATTAAATCCTGCGCTTGGGCTGCTCTGTCCTGGTCATAGCAGCTCTCCTGATCCAAGGCGTGCCGAAGTGGCGGAATTGGCAGACGCGCTACATTCAGGGTGTAGTGCCCGTAAGGGCGTGGAGGTTCGAGTCCTCTCTTCGGCACCAGACGTAAAGGATTCCCGATAAAAGTATCTAAACGGTCATGCTATCCCGCAGGTTATTTCTCGCTATGACCGCAGGCGCTATCACCCTGCCTGCAACCTCCTGGGGAGGCTCCAGCGTGCCCACCGTACTCGATCACATTCTTCTCGGCTCGAGCGATCTCGAGGCAGGCGTCGATTTCGTCAACGAACAAACCGGGGTCACCGCAGCATTCGGCGGCGTTCATCCCGGACGGGGCACGCGCAATGCCCTGCTCTCCCTCGGTGGCAGGCACTATCTCGAAATCATCGCGCCAGACCCCGCACAGACCGGCGCACCCGACCACTATGGTTTGAAGAAACTTACAGCGCCCCGCCTGGTTGGCTGGGCGGCGCATCCCGGCGACCTCAACGCATTCGCGGCACGTCTCCGCGACGCCAACTTTGCTTTCGATGGACCCACGCCCGGCGCGCGCCGGCGTCCCGACGGCCGCCTTCTCGAATGGAAGACTCTCAATCTTCAAGACACTCGATCCGGGCTTCTTCCCTTTTTCATCGAGTGGAACGCTGACACCGTCCATCCCTCTGTCGACGCGCCCGCAGGCTGCAAAATCCTCCGCTTCGAAATCTCCGTACCTGACGGCGCCGAATTGCAGCGTATCTCGACGCTACTCGATCTCGGCATTTCCATCACGCACGGTGAAAAGCCCCAACTTCTCGCCCGCATCGCCGGCCTCGATGGGAGATCAGTGTCACTCACGTCGTAGTTCTCGGCCGTATGATGTGCACAGAGTCCTCGTAGGGCAAGCTTTGTGGTTGCCCGAGGGCGGGCAAAGAGGCCGCCCCACAAAGCAATTCGTCTCGCCTTTCCGCAGGACGTGTCTCCGCATCACCTCCCCTAAGCAGCCAGGAAGACCAAATCCGGCAAGAACATCCAGAACACCGCAAGAAGCGACCGGCTCACATGCTCGAAAAGCAAGGCCCACTCGATCGGGCGGTACCTTCGTGCCATAGACTCCGTTCGAGGGTAATGGGACCTTAGCGTTGGCCGCGTGGCATCGAAATTGCCCCTGACTGTCGAAGGACAGGAATCCATCCGAGGCTGGCGCCACACTAGCCGGGAAGTCGTGGAGTATGCAAGCGAGGCCCCTCCATTCTGCCCACGCGAAGGAAGCGATTCTCGCCGTCGTTTGCATCGCCGCCGCCTTATACTGTACCTCCTGCGGCGGCACCGGCAGCACGGAAGTCGTCGCTACTCCCACCGCAGGCTTCTCCTTGAGTTCCACGAGTATTGAATTCGCCAATCAGGAAGTAGGCATCCCCAGCGCGCCTCAATCCGCCACCTTGACTAACGCTGGCAACGCGAGTCTGACTATTTCGAGCATCGAAGTTACCGGGTCTAACGGCGCCGACTTCACTTTGACCAACAATTGCGGCTCGTCGCTGGCGCCTTCCGATCAATGCACACTAACGGTCACCTTCAAGCCCAGTTCCGCCGGAACTCGCACCGCGTCGGTCATGTTCGCGGACAATGCCGCCGGCAGCCCGCAGAAGGTGAACCTCGCCGGGACGGGCATCGCGCCGGCAGTCAGCCTTTCCACCACCAGCCTTTCCTTTGGGACTCAGGCTGTCGCCACAACTAGCTCGGCCCAGACCGTCACCCTGACCAACACCGGTAGTGCATCCCTGGTCGTCACCAACCTCGCGGTCGTGGGAGCCAACCTGGGCGATTTTGCAGAGATCGCAGAGACCTGCCGCGGTTCGGTGGCAGCAGGAGACACTTGTACCATCGGGGTGACTTTCACACCGAGTGGCGACGGGGAGCGCACGGCGGCCCTCAGCATCACGGACAATGCCCCGGGAAGCCCGAAGACGGTGAGCCTTTCGGGCGCCGGAAGCCACGACGTAATTCTCTCCTGGACCGCCAGCGAGACGAGTGGGACCGTCGGCTATAACGTCTACCGGGGAACCACTTCCGACGGCGAGAGTTCAACTCCGCTGAACGCATCGCCGATTAACGGCACCAGCTATTTAGACGAGAGTGTCGCGCCCGGAGCGACGTACTACTACGTGGTTACGGCTGTAGGCTCAAATGGCACACAAAGTGCGGCCTCCAGCGAAACTGTAGCCACTGTGCCTGTGAATTAACCCCGCCTGCATCCGGGGTGACACTTCGACCAGATCTCCCCCAGCAGTGCCCAGTCCAAAAAAAGTAATTCGCGGGTGACAGTTCCGCCCAGCCCTTTGCGCCTACGGGCTCTACGCCGTCTTCAATTACCTTTAAGGCTGACCCCGTTTCGTTCGACGTAACGCCGCCGGTCCGTGGTAGAATTACCCGAGATTCTCGTGGAGGAAAACCATGCTACGCCCCCGCTACTTACTTGCGTGTGTTGCCCTGTTCGCCTTGACGATCGCCTGCTCAAGAACCGTCCCTAGCTCGCAAAACGCTGATGTCGTGGCGGTGAGAAGCGTCGAGGCTGCTTGGGTCAAGGACATTGCCACGAAAGATGTGGACAAGTACGTGAGTTACTTTTCCGATGATGCCTCCTTCCTGATGCCCAACGAAATGTTGATCACCGGCAAAGACAACATCAAGGCAGCCTTCAAGCCAATGCTGGTCGACCCCAACTTTGCCCTGACTTTCCAGTCCACGCGCGGAGAGGCGTCGAAAAGCGGCGACTTCGTCTACGTGATCGGCACTTACTCGGTGACCACCTCGAGTCCCAGGGACCAGAAGCCGGTTACCGATCAGGGCAAGTACCTGACAGTCTTTAAGAAGCAGGCAGACGGAAGCTGGAAAGCTGTAGCCGACATGGTAAATTCCGACCTGCCCGCTCCGAGCGAACATCCTCAAGCCGCGCCGCAACCCAAGAAACACAAGACGCACAGCGCCACCCGGGTCCACAAGCGTCGTCGTGCCTGAATTTCGCCCCGCCGGGTCGTGACTCAGACTTCTTGTCTCTTGACCAGCGCCCAACGGTAGGCTAGAGTGCTACGTTGGCGGTGCCACCGCCCGCACCCGCAGGTTCTCCGGGTGCGGCGGCTGATTTACCGCCTCGGACTTCGTGTCCGACCGCGCACAGGACCGCGAGGTTCCAAGGGTGGCCCTCGTGGCCAACCTGGGGCAACCACCAGTGCTGCCCATCCACAGGCGGGGGTGGGCCCGGCGGACGGCCGACAGCCGACCACTGGCGGCTGTTTTTCAACGAACGATCCAGGAATGTGTATGAAAACAAAGGGTGAGCATCGCGAATGTCCAGCTTGGCCTCAAAAAAGCATACAGATCCGGGGGGAGTGTGAGATCACGCATTCAGGGAGGCTAAGGTGCCGTTGATGGATCGGCGAGGGTTCATTTCGAGTGGTCTTCTGGGAGCAGTGGCAGTGGGCGCAGGAGCACTGGGAGCCCAGGCGGGTGATGATGACAATAAGTCCACCGCGCAGCCAAAAATCCTTAACTTCAACCCTGCCATGAAGTACCGCCCCATGGGCAATACCGGCATCCTGGTGTCGGAGATCAGCTTGGGCGGACTGGTCATGGCGGAGTCGGTGCATCGGTACGCCATCGAGCACGGCGTGAACCTGGTGCATGTCGCCTGGGACTACCTGGGCGGACAGTCGATCAAGACACTCGGCGCAGGGCTAAGGTCTCTGCGCGACAGGTTCTACCTGGCCCTGAAGGATGACTACCCCAGCATTGACGAAGCCCTTAAAGTCCTCAATACCGACCATGTGGATTTCCTGATGTTCAACCGCCATTTCCCCTTTTCGGCCTCCGACGCAAGAATCGCCGAGACTTTCGAGAAGCTGAAGAACCAGGGGAAAGTCAGGTTCGCCGGTTTGACGAGCCACGCCATGGTAAAGAGCACAACCGCGGCGGGCCTTCAGTCCGGCTATTACAACGTCGTCATGCCGGTGCTGAATCAGCCTAACCTGGAAGCCATGACGGAAGA